>Ga0070730_10003778_pt1 | contig 13473 bp, 12 predicted proteins | sample Coa_R1_3_FD_66447 | JGI IMG/M metagenome (GOLD analysis project Ga0070730, IMG submission 66447) | Surface soil microbial communities from Centralia Pennsylvania, which are recovering from an underground coalmine fire - Coalmine... | ecosystem: Environmental > Terrestrial > Soil > Unclassified ...
GCAATCCGCGGGCTGGCCAAAGGCTGGCTTACGGCCGACCGGCTGGTATTGCTGGCCAGCGCGGGCATACGCGGCACTTACAAAGGCCGCGTGCGGGCACTCCGCTATCTCACCAAAGCGGGCAAGGCCCTTACGATGCCGCTGCCAACGTCGGTAAAGCGCAAACTCCGCAAGACGGTGTACCGTACGGTCGGCTCGGATATGCTGGTCGCCGAACATCTGCAGGAAACATTTAAAAAAGTAGTGACCGACGATGTGCGCGCCGACGCTGGAGAACTCAGCCTGCCGACACTGCTGATATATGGCGACCAAGATACCGCCACACCCCTGTGGTACGGCGAGGCATTCCACGAAGTAATGAACGGCTCGACGCTCGAGGTAATTGGCGGGGCGGGCCATTTTGTGCACCTGGACCAACCGGAGCGAGTCGTACGGTTTATCGAGGAGTTTGTGCAGTGATCCGCGGCCTGCTCAGCATCTACTCGTGGCGCTACCCAACCGTGCTGGTGTACATGCTGCAAAATACCGAATACCGGGTTGCTCCTTACCTCAAATGGTTCTGGCAGACGACGCATTTTGAGCGCGTGATGTACCGGCGTACGCTTAACCGCACCCGGGCAGCGCGGTTGCTGCTGCTGGCGGTGCGCGGAGGGGCGCTCGTCGAAGTGCTTACGGGAGTTTTATTGGTGCTATGGGGGGTCAAAGGGCAGCTTGCCGGCGGTGTTGCGTTCGGCGCGGCGCTTATTGTAGCGTACCCGGTGGTGTGGGCGCATCTGGTAGTGGTACCGCTGGTACTGGGGCGGCTGTTGGTGGTGCGGCCGATGCAGGCGCGCGCCATTGGTGCCTCTCGTAATATTTTTGCCAACTTCCAGGGCGTAAAAATTGCCGTGGCTGGCAGCTACGGCAAAACCAGCATGAAGGAGCTGCTCCTCACGGTGCTGCGCGAGGGAAAACGCGTAGCCGCCACGCCCGCCAACAAAAACGTGGCTATATCGCATGCTTATTTTGCGCAGTCGCTCAAAGGCGACGAAGATATTATCATCATTGAATATGGCGAAGGTGCCCCCGGCGACGTGCGCCGGTTTGCCCGCACCACCCGGCCCACGCATGCAGTTATCACCGGCATTGCCCCCGCGCATCTGGATCGTTACAAAACGTTGCAGGCCGCAGCCGAAGATATTTTTTCGGTAGGCGATTTCGTGCCGGCCGACCACACGTACGTGAACGGCGAATCTCACGACGCCCTGCCGTTTGTAAAGCCAGGCGAGCAGCTCTATAGCGAGAAAAATGCTCTCGGCTGGAAGATAAGCGGCGTACAAGTGGCCACCAGCGGCACCAGCTTCACTATGCAAAAAGGCAAGGCAAAACTGGAGCTTACCAGCGGGCTGCTTGGTCGACACCAGGTGGGGCCGCTGGCGTTGGTGGCGGCGCTGGCGCACGAGTTCGGACTCACCGGCGAGCAGATTGCCACCGGCATTGCCAAAACGCAGCCCTTCGAGCATCGCATGCAGCCGTATCAGATCGGCGGCGCCTGGATTATCGACGACACCTACAATGGCAATATAGAAGGTGTGCGCGCCGGCCTCGCGTTGCTGAAAGAGCTGCCGGCCAAGCGCAAAATATATGTGACGCCCGGCCTGGTCGACCAAGGCCGCGAAACGGCCAAAATCCACGCGCAACTCGGCAAATATATTGCTGACGCCGCGCCCGACATCGTCGTGCTGATGCAGCATTCGGTAACGCCGTTCATCCAGCGCGGCCTCGAAGCCGGGGGCTACCGTGGGGAAGTGCATGTCGAGCCCGACCCGCTCAACTTTTATCAAAACCTCCAGCTTTTTGTGGCGAACGGCGACCTCGTCCTCATGCAAAACGACTGGCCGGATAACTACGCGTAGGGTTGAACAGTGAGCCAGCTTTCCGAAGACGAAATTCAGCAAGTAGCAGATCTTTTAGCAAAGCTCCAGCCCGGGTTTTTACCCCTGCCCATTTTCATTCAGCTTACGCGTCTCACGGTGACGCCCATTATTGAGCTCGTACCCCTCCGGCTGCGTAACGATACCGTTGAGGTATTATTGATGCAACGCCCGCCAGACGACCCCACCTGGCCCGGAATGTGGCACACGCCGGGCACGGTACTGCGTGCAACCGACCAAGAAGGCAGTTACCGTGACGCCTTCGAACGATTGCTAAACGACGAGCTGGCCGGCGTAATAGCGCAGAGTGAGCCGCAGTTTGTGGAAACTCTTTTCCATCAGGTAAAACGAGGAAGGGAATGTGCGCAGGTGTTTTATATGGAAGTGTCGGGCGAGCCAATAGAAGGAAAGTATTTCGCCGCCGAAAAGTTGCCCGAGAACACCGTCGACACGCAATGGAATTTTATCAAGCATGCCGTACGTTTGTTTCGTCAGGCGAGAGGTATATAAATAATGCAAGAGTTTACTTTTAACCCCAGTTACCGGCGGGACGATCGCGGCGTGTGGGTGCTCGACACCAAGGATATTCCGCTACCTAAAGATTTTACCGTGCGGACTACGCCCCATCTGGTGCATATTGCGCCAGGCGGCTGGGGCGGCAACCACACGCACCGGCGCCGGGAGGCATATGTGGGCTTTGGTGCGGATCTGTACATTATGTGGCGGGATGAAACAGGCGCCCGCCATGAAGCGCCCATGACTTCCGATGATGGAAAGCTGCACGTCTTCGCGGTCGCACCCCACCTGCCACATTTGGTAGAAAACCGTGGCAACACGCCCGCTGTGTTGTACGAGATACTCGATATTGACGACGGCGAAGCCACGCCGCTGGAAGGCGCGGACAGCCTGCGGAGCTGATATACTATATATATGAAGAAGCCGCTTGTTGCTGTTGTGTTTGGCTCGCGTTCTACCGAGCATGATATTTCCATTTTGACCGCCATCGGGTCGGTCATTAAACCACTGGAGCTGGCAAAGAGCTACGATGTGCTGCCGGTGTATATCGCCAAAGACGGGCGGTGGTACGCACACCAGCGTTTGAGCGATATTACCCTGTACCAATCCGGCAAACTGGACGCCTTTTTGGCCAAGCTTCGGCCGGTGGCGGTGCGCCTCGGCAAGGGTCTGACGTTGGTGCGGCAAAGCGGCTTCGGCAAAAAAGAGATGAATATAGATGTTGTATTTCCTACAACACATGGCACACATGGTGAAGACGGCGAGCTGATGGCAATTTGCGAGATGGCCGGCGTGCCGTATGTGGGCTGCGATGTCGAATCCAGTGTCATCGCGATGGATAAAGTGCTGGCGAAGCAAGTCGCCGCCGCCGCGGGCATCCCGACTGCCACATACGTGGCGTTTTCCAAGCAGGCGTACGAAGGCGCGCCGGACGATTGGCTCAAACAGGCAGCGTCACTCAACTTTCCCGTATTTGTAAAGCCGGCGCATCTGGGGTCGAGCATTGGCATCACACGCGTGGCGCGTAAAAAAGACCTGGCGAATGCCATCGAGGTTGCGCTGCATTACGACACGAAAGCACTCGTAGAGGAAGCAGTGCAGAATCTGGTAGAAGTAACCCTGCCGATTATGGGCAACGATGAGCCGCGCGCAGCGCTTTTGGAACAGCCGCTCTTAAAGAGCGAAGATTTCTTCGATTTCGAGACCAAATATATGCAGGGCGGCAAAAAAGGCAAAGGCGGCGCTAAAAGTGGCAAGCAGGGCGCGCAGGGCTACAGTATTATTCCCGCTGACCTTCCTGCCAAAATGTACGAAACCGCCGAGCAAACCGGCCTTGCGGTGTACCGGGCGCTCGGGTGCAGCGGCATGGCGCGGGTGGATATGCTTATCGACACCAAAACAGAGAGGGTGTACTTCAATGAAGTAAATCCGCTCCCTGGCAGCCTGTACGCCCACAACTGGGCCAAAGCCGGTGTATCTAACGTGCAATTGGTCATCCAACTGATTCAGCTGGCGCAGGCTCGCTGGGAAGCTCGGCAAAAAGTCACTACCGCCTTTACGAGCAGCTATTTGCAGCAATTCTAATGAGTCTGTCTGGATGCTACGACGATGCCGCAGCTAATTCTGACGGATCTTCAAGCCACACCGCAAAATTGGCGGCGACTAATGTGTCCACCATTTTGTGGAGGGCATCGAGGTCGTCGGGTGGAAGGGCTCTAAGCTTGTCTACGCCTACCACACCTGGCTCTTTCTCGGGAAGCCGGAAGTCGCCATCGGCGGTAACCACGCGGGGTGCGTAACGCTCCTTAATGACCACTTCATCCGGCTCATATGAGCCTTCGCTTAGCGGAGGACGAGGTGCGTAAACAGTCAGGTTGCGTTCTATGGTTGGCGGCCTTTTGGCGGCTGCTGTTACAGTGGAACGAAAGCGCCCCGTGAGACCCGGACTGCGTAGCGCCTGCCAGGCTCCTTGGTGGTCACCGTCACTTGCCCTGACGACCCCTCGATATACCCAGACCGGCGTAATGTCGCCCATTGCCAGCTCAGCAAGCCGTGCAATAAAGCTGATTGGATCTTCAGCGGCAAGCCTCTCGCCATAAGACATCTCTTTTGACATACCACCCACGGTAACGCAAATCTGCTTGAAACACAATAGCGTGACCGCTCAGCTTGTGCTATAATAAGCTTAATGATGAGTAACCGAAGTGCCGGTCTCAATCTTCTCCTCGCCCGCTAGGGCGCATATTTTTGTATTTCCAGTATAATTACCGTTAAGACCGCAAAAGGAGTATGAGGCGTGAAACGATACAACCCTAAAGAGATTGAGCCCAAGTGGCAGCAAGCATGGGCCGACGGCAAAATTTATGAGGCCAGCGACCAGAGCGATAAGCCGAAGCGCTACGTGCTGGAGTATTTTCCATACCCGAGCGGCGCGGCCATGCACGTGGGGCACGTGCGTAACTACACTATTGGCGACGCCATTGCCCGGCATGCGCGCATGCAAGGTTACAATGTCCTTCACCCGATGGGCTGGGATGCTTTTGGCTTGCCGGCAGAGAATTATGCTATAAAAAACGGCATCAGCCCGCAAGAGGCCATCCGCGAAAACACGGCCAAGTTCAAGCGGCAGCTGACGCAAATGGGTTTTAGCTACGACTGGTCGCGCGAAATTAACTCCTCGGATCCCGATTACTACAAATGGACACAGTGGTACTTTTTGCTGCTGCACAAGCGGGGTCTGGCCTACCAAAAGGAAAGCCTGCAGTGGTGGTGCCCGGTCGACAAAACCGTGCTGGCCAACGAGCAGGTCGAAAACGGCCAATGTTGGCGCTGCGGCAGCCAGGTAGAAAAGAAAGCACTCAAACAGTGGTTTTTCAAGATTACCGAGTACGCCGACCGTCTGGCCCAAGATTTGGACGAAGTTGACTGGAGCGACGCGCTCAAAAGCATGCAGCGCAACTGGATCGGCCGCAGCAAAGGCGCGGAAGTCGACTTCGCTGTGGATGGCACCGACAAACAGCTCAAAATTTTTACCACCCGGCCGGACACGCTGTACGGTGCGACCTTTATGGTGATTGCGCCAGAGCATCCGCTGGCTAAAGAGATTACGACCGCCGAGCACCGCGATCGGGTCGGCACTTACATAAAAGAAGCCGAGGCTAAAAGCGACGTAGAACGCCAGGAAACAAACCGCGAGAAAACAGGTGTGTTTACCGGCGCGTACGCCGTGAACCCCGTAAACGACGTTAAAATTCCCATTTGGGTGGCCGATTATGTGCTGTATGGCTATGGCACCGGCGCCATCATGGCCGTGCCGGCGCACGACGAGCGCGACCACGAATTCGCCAAAAAGTTTGATTTGCCCATCGTGCCGGTGCTTACGCCGGCCTTCCGCGGAGAGTCGTACCACGAAGATGCCGTTGACCGGCCGAGCGTCGTCATCGTGGCGCGCGACCCTGAGACTGATACCTATGCCGTGCTTGACTGGAGGAAGGATTCCAATCACGAACATAACCGGTTTGCTTGGCCCGGCGGCGGCATCGACGAAGGCGAAACGCTGGAGCAGGCCGCCAAGCGGGAATTTGCCGAAGAGACTGGTTATACCGATATTGAGATGAGCAAAGTCTTACCGGCTGTTACCTCGACGTACTACGATGGTTTTAAACCATATCAGCGATCGGTGCGGCAGATTGTAACCGCCACACTGCGCAGCCGCGCCTGCAACGCCGAGGTGGGCAAAGACGACTACGAAAAAAATAGCTACGATGTAAAGTGGATGACGCGCGATGAAATTCTGGCGCAGATGGAGGACGGCTGGAAAGCGATTGCCGAGTTTGCCTTTAACGAGACAATTCATGTGGGCGAAGGCGTGATGATTAACTCCGGCCCGTACGACAACATGAAGAGCGAGGATGTGCGCGAGAAAATTGTGGCCGACCTGGCGGCGAAAGGCGTGGCCAAAGAGCGCATCAATTACAAGATTCGTGACTGGCTGATCTCGCGGCAAAGATACTGGGGGGCGCCCATCCCGATCATCCATTGCCCGAAAGATGGTGCCGTGCCGGTGCCGGAAGATCAACTGCCGGTGGTGCTGCCCGAAATGAAGTCGTTCGAGCCCAGTGGCGACGGCCGGAGCCCGCTCGCGCGCGTGCCGGAGTGGGTGAATACCACGTGCCCGACGTGTGGCGGTCCGGCCGAGCGCGAGACCGATACCATGGACGGTTTTGCTTGCAGCAGCTGGTACTTTTTGCGCTTTACCGACCCGCATAACAGCGAACATCCGGCCGATCCGGCCAAAGTGAAGTACTGGATGCCGGTAGACGATTACATCGGCGGGGCCGAACACGCCGTGATGCACCTGCTGTACGTGCGCTTTTGGTTTAAAGTGATGCAGGACGAAGGGCTCGTCGATTTCGGAGAGCCGATTAAAACCTTGCGCAACCATGGCATGATTCTCGCTCCCGACGGCCAAAAAATGAGCAAAAGCAAAGGCAACACCATCGAGCCGGACGGCCTTATTGAGCAAGGGTATGGTGCCGATGCCATCCGCATTATGGAGCTGTTTATAGGCCCCTGGAACCAGGTCGCCAGCTGGAGTGTCGAGGGCATGGGCGGCAGTTTCCGCTTTTTGCAGCGTGTGTGGGCCATTGCGCAGGACGTTGCCGCTGCGCCGCAAGGCGACGATTCAGCCGATGCCATCGAGCTGAAGCGCGTCATGCACCGAACGATTAAAAAAGTGAGCGAAGATCTTGCCGGCCTGAGTTTTAACACTGCCATCGCCGCCATGATGCAGGCGGTGAACGACCTGTATGCCCTGAAAGCCACGCTGCCGTTCGACCAAGCGCCACAAACCTGGCGTTGGACCGCAGCAATTTTGCAGCAACTGCTGGCGCCGTTCGCGCCGCACATTACCGAAGAGCTGTGGCAGCAGCTGGGGCACGATACGTCGGTGCATACCTCCGACTGGCCGAAGTACGACGAGCAATACCTGGCGAGCGATACCATGACCATCGCCGTGCAGGTCAACGGTAAAATTCGCGGCGAGGTGCAAGTGGCTTCAGGCGCCGCGCAGGATGAAATTGTCGCCGCGGCCCGGCAGCACGAAAAAGTTGCCGCTCATTTGGGGGGCAAAGAGATCAAAAAGACGATCTACGTGCCGGGCAAGCTCGTTAGTTTTGTAGTGTAGCCGAACCGTTTTGTGGTATCGTGCCTACGTGTCCTATTTGCAAGAGCATCAGTCCGGAAATGTTGCCGATTGGCAATTAGTTCCCGCCTCGAAGCGTACCCGCATCCAGCAAATTGCGGCGGCGAGCCGCGGCGTTGTCACTCCTGCCAATTTTTTGAGTTTTCTCGGCCTGGCCGGCGTTGGCGTGGGCCTGTTTTATAGCACCCGCCACGAATGGACACTGGGCCTGGTTTGTATTGGGCTCGGACGCCTGGCGGATATACTGGACGGCATCGTGGCGCACCACACCGGCACGAAAAGCCCGCTCGGCGAAGCGGTAGACGCCAGTTTTGACAAAATGGCGGCTTTTGCCACCTTGCTGGTGTTTGGCGCGACCGGCGTGATTCCCTGGTGGCTGTTTGGTATTGTGCTGGTGCAGAATATCGCCAACAGCATGTTTGGATTGCTCGGCCGGCGTTGGCGGGTGGTCGTCCATCCGGTTGCCACGGGTAAACTTGCCACTGTATTGCAGTGGGGCGGCCTGCTGGCTTTTGTGCTGGCCATGGTCTCGAGCCGGAACTGGCTCGAGGTGGCCTATGCGACCATGGCCGCTGGCCTATTGTTAGGAGCGGCCGCGAGCTGGCATTATGCGCGTACGGTGTTGCGTGCCCGAGCGGCGTCAGCCGATAAATCTTCCAGTACCCGCGCAAGCTGACGTGTAATATCGGTAAGTGAAGCAGTAAGCGTCCGGTCGCGCCGGTGGGCCACCGCAATACGGCGCGCTAACACCCACGGCACGGGCTCGCCCAGCAAATATATCTCGCCCGCGGCCTGAAATGGCCGGACCATGTCGTAGGGCAATGCGGCAACTCCTTGCTGCACACGCACCAGGTTGAGCATGACCTCCGGGCTGGTGGAGTAAAACGTTGGCTTTGGCTCGATGCCACGGCGGTGTAGCGCCTCGTATACCACTTGCGAGGTGGCGGATGGCCGGTCATAACTGATGAAATTGGGTAAAGAGCCATGCCGAAGCGCGGCGCGCAGAGCCGTGCGCTGTACCGCATGACAAACCACTACGAACGGTTCATCCGCAAGCGGGGTAAGGGTGATGTCTGCCGGCACGGAAGGCGTGCGCGCTACCACCACGGCCATGTCTTGCTCGCCACGCTCGACGGCGGCGAGCAGGTTGCGTGAGTTATCTACCACAAGTGACGTCCGGCCGCCGGATATTGCCGCCGGCAGCCCGTTGCCCGGCGTAAACAACGTGCTTGCCAGGCTGTCGATCATGCCTACCGAAAGAGCAATGTCGGCCTGGGCGAGTTCGGCCAGGCGCAGTTGCAAATCGTCGGTGTTGGCGGCGAGCTTTTTGGCCGCGGCGTAAGCCAGTTTGCCGCCCGGCGTGGCTGCCACCGGCCGGCTGCCTCGGACATATAACGGCGTATTAAGCTCCCGCTCCAGCTTGGCAATGCTCACCGACAGCGCCGGTTGCGAAATATGCAGCTCCCGCGCGGCACGTGTAAATCCACCGGCATCGAGTAAGGCGGCAAACTTCCGCAGACGGTCTTCCATATACATATATTATACATTCATCTAAATTATATATTTGAGTTATAAATGGCCGGCCGCTACTATGCTACCGATAAGGAGCGAGCAATATGAAACGTCATTCCATAAAAGTAGCGATAGTAGGCGTCGGCAACTGCGCGTCGTCACTGGTACAGGGCATTTATTATTACCGCGACGCCAAGCCGGATAGCTTTGTGCCGGGCGTGATGCACGTGAACTTCGGCGGATATCATATCCGGGATATCGAAGTGGTGGCTGCGTTTGACGTGAACGCCGAAAAAGTCGGCAAGGATGTGGCCGAGGCGATATATGTAGAGCCGAACAACACCGCCGTATTCGCGGTGGTGCCGAAGCTGGGGGTAAAGGTATGCAAAGGCCCGGTGCTGGACGGCGTAAACAAATACACGGCGCCATTGGTCGGTGTGGACGAGGCCCAAAAGCCTGCCGATGTCGTGCAGGTGCTAAAAGACAGCGGCGCCGAGGTGGTTATCAATTATTTGCCGGTGGGTTCACAAGCGGCGACCGAGTTCTATGCCCAGGCGGCGATTGATGCCGGCTGCGGCTTCGTCAACTGCATTCCGGTGTTCATTGCTTCCAACCCCGTGTGGGCCAAAAAATTTGCCGACGCTGGCTTGCCGGTCATCGGCGACGATATTAAGGCGCAGGTGGGCGCTACCATCGTGCACCGCACGCTCACCAACCTCTTTTTAGACCGCGGTATGAAAATTGAGCGCACGTACCAGCTCAACACTGGCGGCAACACCGATTTCTTGAACATGCTGGAGCGCGAACGGCTCGCCTTTAAAAAGATTTCTAAAACCGAAGCTGTTCGTTCCCAAATTGAGGCGCGCGGCCAAACGATTGCCGACGATGATATCCACGTCGGTCCGTCCGATTATGTGCCGTGGCAGAAAGACAACAAAATTTGCTTTCTGCGCATCGAAAGCAAACATTTCGGCGACGTGCCCATGAACCTGGAGCTGCGCCTGAGCGTAGAAGACTCGCCAAATTCGGCGGGTGTGGCGATTGATTCTATTCGTTGCCTCAAGCTGGCCTTAGACAATCATTTGAAAGGCGCAATTCTGGAGCCGGCGGCCTACTTTCAAAAGCATCCCCCTAAGCAAATTGAAGACCGCGCGGCGCGCGAGCTGGTAGAGCAATACATTGCCCGCTACGGCCACGCGGGGAAAAAGACCGCCCGCGGTTAAATCGGACGCTCTTTTAGCTTTAAAAGATAGCCGATATAGCTCGCCACCACATGCACGGCGAGCCAGAGCACGATGAGCCACATGTACTGCCACAGCGTCAATGTTACGAACGGAAGGGTGGCAACTGCCCCGCCGATGATGTAATCGGTTTGGTCGAACGGGAACCACCCCTGGCCGGGCGCCACGCCGCGCTGGCGCTTGAAAAAACTCTCGATGGCGTCGCCGCCCAGTGCTCCCAGGCCGAACAATGGCCCGAGGATGAGTGTCGGCAAATGCACGTAATCGACCTGCGCCGTGAGGGTGTGCAGCGGGTGCCAGTGCGCTATCAAGAGCTGTTGCAGCCAGAGCGCGAGCGTTGAAGCCAGCAGGCCGGCAATGAGTCCGCGCCAGGTTTTGTGGGCGCCAAGTATTCGTTTGCCACGAAAATGGAAGCCGAAATCCATCGGCGCTTGCCACTGCCGCAGGCCCGGCAGCGGCGCGACCAAAATGGGCATCACATTGGCAGCCGCAGCCGGCAGAAAGAACCACAGAGCAAAAAAGACATCTCTAAGCATAACGACGGCCTGCCTTACGCAACCTATTATACTTCGGATACAGCCCGCCGATAAGCCCGACAGTCCGGCGCTGGTAGTGAGCAGATTGTAACAATCGTGCCAGGTTTTGCGCCGTTGGCGGCTGGCCTATGATGCTATACGTCCGTCCCCAGCCACGCCGCCCATGCGCATCGCTGCTGGCCGCGCCCGGCTTGCGGTGTGCTGCCGCCCAAGCCGTGGCTTCGCGGCTTTTGTTCTGGAATAATGCCCGGCCGTTATATGTTTCTAGCACATCTACGTGCGGTGCAATGCTGTCCAGCGGCCCGGACTGCACGCCGCTGCGCAGCGTTTCAAACGGGTGCGGCACGTACACCAGGCCGTGCTGGGCGCGAACGCACTGCACCGCTTCGGCCAGCGGCAAACCGGCAGGCACCGGCCGTTCTAAAAACAGGCCGATAACTTCGCCCTGCTGCGTGGTAATTTCTTCGCCGACGATAATGGCCTGGCCGAGTTCGGCGTGAGCGGCTAGGGCAAAATCGATGCGGTTGTGGTCGGTGATGGCAATGTAGTCGAGTTGCCCGGCGGCAAGCATCCGGCGATAATGTTCCAGCGTAAGCGAGCCATCGGGTGAGGCAACCGAGTGGGTGTGCAGGTCGATTTTATACATGACGAAGCGCCTTGCTAATGCGCACCAGCCGTTGCAGCGCAGTATAGCTGGCCAGCACGGCGATGACGCCCGCCACAATAGCCAGTTGGTGCGCCACCAGCCCGACGATAAGCACAAAAATGCGCAGCTCGAAGGTCAGGAGGCCGTCCTTAAATAGCTTATTGAGCGTGGCGTGCGGTATGGCTTGTCCGCGGGCGGCTACCGCGGCCTCACCCTTCGCCTTGATGTAGCTCACGCAGAGTGACGCGCCACACGCCGCCACTGCCACGGCGGCGAGCGTCGGATGGCTGCCCTGAGCCAGAGCATAGGCGATGCCCGCATACAGCATCACCTCTTTCATGCGGTCGGTAGAGGCGTCCAGCAGCATGCCATTCTCGGATGCCCGGTTTTGCAATCGCGCCAGCTCACCGTCCAGTGTATCGAACAGGCCGAATATAAGTAATAAAACAGCAGCCAGGATATTGAAATGCCCGAGAGCGATAAGTACGGCAATGGGGATGTGTGCCAGTGTGCCCACAATGGTTACGGTATTGGCGCTGAGCCGCCCGCCCGTTGCCCGGTTAAGGATGCGCGCACATACGCGCACGATGGCCCGGATGCGCACCCTAATCGCTTCCACAACCTGATTCATCACCAGCATTGTACCATAGCCTCCTGTGCCGGCGCGTGGGGCGAATCTGGTATCATACAGGCATGATTGTGTTGCCTATCGCGCTGCTTTCGCTGTTTGCCTTGGTGGGCGCTGCGTATATCACCAACCCGTTTAGCCGGTTTACCATAATTAAGCGGCCGTTCGTCATCGAATTGGTCATGGGAGCGTTCCAAGCAGTGAACCACAATCACCGCCTGCGTGTGGCCCAGCGCTGGTGGTGGCGGTTATTTGCCACCCTGAAGTGTTTTATTCATATATTAGAGACGCGATATGTAAAAAGCACGCGCTCTGAAACTAATACGCTCGACGGCATTATCGATGTTATCCACCGAGAGCGGTTCAACCCCGAAAAACTGTTGCTGACCTCTGGTGACCATTTTAGCAATCTGTTTGTCCGCAACCTGGGTGTATTTTATTATCCGATGTGCGATGGGCGTATCCCCAGCGACCCTGAAGATTGGCATAACCGGCAGGTAAGCTATCTGCAGACGGTTGCGTACGCGCTGGGAGTGTTCGAGAAATATCCGGTGCCCACGACGACCATTGTGCCAACGGGCGCCTACCGGGCCACGTGTATGAATTATTGGCGGTATCCGTCCGACACGGTGTACGGGCTGTTGTATGCGCTCGCCGCTTTACTTGGCAAGGAAGAAGCAGCACCCACTAACTATGCGCCCAAGAAGCAACAACTCGACACTCCGTTGGCTGCTGACCTTCTCCTGCAAGAATATCGCGGTACGCTTATCCAGCTGTACAATCATTATCGCACAACGGCGTTCGACGAAGCGGCCGGCCTGCTGCGCCGCGATGTGTACTTGTGCGGCGCCAAAGATATCACCCGCCGCGCTTGCTCGTTTTACGACAACGTGGTGTTTTGGAAAACCACCGAGCTGGCCATGGAGCTGGGCTTGCTCGACCGCGACGAATCCTTTTTGCGCCGGCTCAAACGCAATATTCTTACTACCTTCTGGCTGGAAAAAGAAGGGTATTTTTTGGAAGAACTGTCTGACGCTGCCCGTGAACAGGCGTACTATTCCTCGGACTGGCTCATCGTGCTGGTAACCGGCTTTTTGGACCCGGCCAAGAAAAGCGAGCGGCACTATTTTGAACGCAGTGTAGCGTACATCCAGCAGGCGGGCGTCGATGCGCCCTTGCCGCTGAAGTATCAGGCCGAAGCACACGGGCACAAGCAGTTCTTTTTGGCCCGCATCGCCTTTGCCTCGTATCAACGTGATACGGTGTGGAGTTTTTGGG
>Ga0070730_10003779_pt1 | contig 13472 bp, 8 predicted proteins | sample Coa_R1_3_FD_66447 | JGI IMG/M metagenome (GOLD analysis project Ga0070730, IMG submission 66447) | Surface soil microbial communities from Centralia Pennsylvania, which are recovering from an underground coalmine fire - Coalmine... | ecosystem: Environmental > Terrestrial > Soil > Unclassified ...
ATTGGCTGCAGGGTCTGCACGAGCAGGTCGACTTGCGCGTTGTATGGCGCGACGACGAGGATGGAGGCGGGCATCAGGGGCTGCATTTCGCCGGTTCGATCGGTCCAATTGCCGAGCAGGAGATCGCGGTAGAGGCGCGCGACCAGGTCGGCCTCTTCCCGGCTCGAGTTGTGACTGCCACGGTGGGCGACCGGGAACCAGCGCACCCCGGTGCCGGACACAGCTCCCGGACTGGCCAGGTCCTGGCGCCCCGCCTCAACGGCCGAATGGAGCTTCCCCTCGTAGAAGACCTCGCTGGTGAACCTGGTGACGTCCGGATGGAGCCGATGGGTCTCCGGGAGGAAGATCCCGAGGCGCGGATCGATGACCGCGGAGCCCGCCAGGACGAATTCCAGCGAGGAGACGTCGACCCCGTCGGGATGCGCTCCCTTCTTGACCTGCGAGAGCTGCTGCGGGTCGCCGAGCAGCACGACGTTGCGAGCAGCCCCGGAGATCGCGATGACGTTGGCAAGGGACAGCTGGCCTGCCTCGTCGACGAACAGGGTGTCGAGCTGTTCCTCGAACTCGCCGCGTGCCCAGAGCCATGCCGTGCCGGCGGCCACGTCCACGGTCCGGGCGTGGAGGCGGTGCATCACCTCGTCATTCGACTCGGCGGCGTCGTAGCGCCAGCTGATCTGCATCTCCTCGTCCGTCTCGATCTTGCGCAGGGCGCGAATCCGGGTGCCGCTCGCCTGGGCGTGGTCGAGGACGGCGTCGAGCAGGTTGGTGAGGGATCGGTGGGTGAACGCCGTGATCCCGACGGTGCGCCCGGCGCGCACCAGCTCGAGGATCATCTCGGCGCCGACGTACGTCTTGCCCGCACCGGGCGGTCCTTGTACAGGAAGGACGGTGCCATCGAGCTCCAGCACGAGGCGGCGGGCGACATCGTCAGCCGCCTCGCCGCCAGGCACGAGCTCGGACCCGTCGGCCTGACCGGCTCTTGGCGGTCGGTGGAGAAGCAGGTCGCGCGCCGCCCGAAAGCGGCCCGGTCCGACAAGGCCATGTGCCGCAACCCATTCACCCAGGCGTTCGAGCGCGTCCTTCTGGGCGGTGGCGATGATCGGCGCCGGACGGATGACCGAGGTCGGGTGGGGCCGCTCGTGGGAGGTCCCCCACTGCAGGTCCAGGGTCCCGTCGAGAGCATCGAGCTTGACGATCGTCCCGGTCTCCTTGGCCGTGGCGGGGTTCGCGACCCGGTCGCCCTGCTTGAGGCGATACGCCTGCTCGGGGTCGAACCGATAGCGGTGTCGCACCGATCGCCTGGGCCGGTCGATCTCGGCGACCCAGGTGAGCTGCCCGATGGCGTCTTCGTCATCGACGAGCTGCGCGTCCGACTTGCTGCAGCGCTCGTAGAAGGCCCACCACTCGACCTTCTCCTCCCGGCGGTGCCACTCGAGCAGGTTGGCGAGCAGCCACCGGCCCTGGAGCTCGGGGTCGGCCAGCCGCTGATCGGCCACCAGCGGAACCCCGTCGAGGAGGCGGCCCGCAAGGTCCGCGATGCGCCGGTCCCGATCTGAGAGCTGGCGCGAGAGCTCTTCGGTCGACTCCCGGCGCTGGATCGGCGAGCCGAGCTCCTGCTCGCGCGCAGCGCGCTTCGCCTCGAGCCAGCCGCGCAGCAGCGCGTTCGACTTGCAGTCGTCGCGGTTGTACGCGGCGATCTCGTCGAGGATCGCCCGGTTCGGCGTCCCGGCACTGCGCGAGCGGATGTATTCCTCGTAGCGCACGATGCTCGAGCCCGCATCGCGGAGATCGACCTCGCGGCCGAGGCCGTACAGGGGCTCGAGCTTCTTGATCGAGTAGCTCGGTGTCCCGATTCGGAACGCCTGGCGCACGACCTTGTAGAGGTCGACGAACAGGCCGCCACGGAGCATCGAGTCGACCTCGAACTCGCGCGTCGCGTGGCGGGTAGAGAGCATCCCCATTCGGCCGCGCTCGTAGGCGGCGTAGTGGTAGACGTGCATGTCGGGATCGCCGCGCCATCGGTCCATCACGAAGTCGATGAAGGCCTCGAATGCCGCCTTCTCCTCCGCGCGGGTGTGGGCCCACCAGCTGCGGAAGGTCGGGCCCCCGTCGGCATCCGGCACCGCGGGATCCCAGATCCCGAGCAGGTACTCGAGGCCGTCCTCCTCGGCGTACGGATCACCCTCGATGTCGAAGAAGAGGTCGCCCAATGACGGCTCGGGCAGGGCGGCAAGGCCGAGGTTTGGCTGCAGCGGGAGGTACTCGACCTCGGGCACGGCCAGCTCGCGCGAGCGCTGTTGCAGGCTGGCCTGGGCTCGCAGGGCCTCGAGGGCGGCGGAGGAGATGCCGTCCACGCCCGGCGCCGGCTGCGGCAGCGCGGCGAGCTCCGTCATCGTCTGCACGCCGGCCTCCTCGAGGCGGCGGAGCTGGTCGCTGCGCATGCCGGCGACCTGGCTGAGGTGATCGGCCTTGAGGCGTAGCCCCTGGCAGAAGGCATCCCAGCGGCAGACGTCGCAGTGATCGACCGGAGGTGGGACCGAGGGCAGCGGGAAGCCGATGGCCGAGCCCGGCGCACAGGCTTCCGCGAAGCGCTCTTTCACGCTGCGGAAATAGGCGAGATAGTCCGCGAGCCGATGGCTCTCGATACGATGACCGCTGCCACCCAGGGCCACGTGCATCCGCTCCGGCATCAGCCCCTGGATCCTGGCCACGAGCTCGGAGTACACGCACATCTGCAGGAGCGCGCTGCCCTTCGTGCGACGGGCGAGCTTCGTGTCGACGACCTCGTAGGAGTGGTTGCCGAGGTCGCTGGGGCGATCGACGCGCTCGAGGAAGTCGACGTAGCCGAGCCACGTCCCGTCGAAGAGCGTCGCCTGGTAGATGACGTCCGCGCCGCTGCGCATGAGCTCGATGGTGCGGGCGGCGTCATGGCGAATCCGTTCGAGCGCCGGGACGCCATCCTGCGGCGTGGGGGAGAGGCGGCCATCCACGACCTTGTGGCCGAGCTCGCGCAGGTAGGCCAGGAAGCGCTGCTCGTGCTCGAGCCCGCGATCCTGGAGGACCGCGAGCTCCGGGTCATCCCGAACCGGGCGGGCGACATCGCCGCGCAGCGCCGCCTGCTCGAGCGCCGTCAGGTTCTCGCAGGCCAGAAATCCGACGAGGTCGGTCGCCGAGTAGATGGTTGTCCCGTCCAGGTTCTGCATCAGGTGGGCCCCATACGGCAAGCCTAGCCGCACACGTGACAGCTCGGCTGTCGCATTCACAGCGCCGGGGGACCTTTCAGACGCCGTTCAGCAATCCCTCCCATCGTGCGGACCATGCGATTCAAGCTGCTCGGCGCCGTCCTCCTGGCCGTGGTCGGTATCGGGGCGGTCGTCTTCGTCGTCTTCCGCCCCGGATCCGCCTCGGGGGCGGATGCGCAGTACCTCACGGCACAGGTGGCCCGCGAAGACGTCACCGATGACGTCGCCGCCAACGGCACCCTCCAGCCGGTGACGCGCTACGGGCTCGAATTCGGAATGGCGCCACAGGTGCTCACCGCGACCTCGACCTCGAGCTCGGCGGCATCGAACAACGGCTCAGGCTCATCGACCGCCACCTGGCCCGTCACCAGCGTCAAGGTCACCCTCGGCCAGGCCGTGAAGAAGGGCGCCGTCCTGGCGGTCGCCGACTCGACGTCGGTCAACGACCAGCTGTCACAGCTGGCGTCGCAGCTCACCGTCGCGCAGCTCCAGCTCGACCAGGCGGTGTCCGACCTCGACGCGGCGACGACCGACCAGCAGACTCGCCAGGCGCAGATCTCGTATTACACCGCCAAGAACCAGGTCGCCCAGCTCACCTCCCAGCGAGCCGACCTGAACGCGCAGCTGGCACGAGCGCAGATCACCGCTCCCGCTGACGGCATCGTCGAGGCCATCAACGTCGTTGCGGGCGCCGATGCCCCCTCCGGCTCGGCGATCATCCTCGACAGCGGCGGGCTCGAGGCGTCGGTCACGATCGTCGAGGCCGATCTCTCGAAGGTGAGCCTCGGACAGGCGGCATCGGTGACCATCGCCGCGGTCGATGGGTTGGCGACCGGCAAGGTCTCCTCGATCTCGCCGATCCCCGAGACCGGGAGCGGCGGTGGCTCGTCGGTTGTGAACTACTCGGTGCTCGTCTCGCTCACCAATGTGCCGACCAAGGCGCGAGCGGGGATGACCGCGTCGGTCAGCGTCACGATCTCCCAGGCGAAGGGCGTCCTGGCCGTGCCAGCGATAGCCCTCGTCAGCGGCTCTTCCGGCTACATGGTCCGTGTCATGGCCGCCGATGGCAGCGTCTCGAGCCAGCCGGTAACCGTCGGCCTCGTGACGAGCACGCTCGCCGAGATCCAGTCGGGCCTGACCGAGGGCCAGAACGTCGTCATCGGCGTTTCGACCGCCCGGTCGTCCACCACCACCGGCACCACCGCGGGTGGGTTCGGCGGCCTCGGCGGGGCGTTGGGCGGCGGCGTGCGCTTCCAGAACGGCGGCGGGGGAAGGACGCCGTGACCCAGGCCGTGGTCCCACCTCCCTCGTCGCTGCTCCTCGAGCTGCGCGGCGTAACGAAGGACTACCAGACCGGGCGCCTCTCGGTCCACGCTCTGCGCGGTGTCGACCTCACCGTCGAGACCGGCGAGTTCGTCGCCATCGTCGGGCCGTCGGGGAGCGGGAAGTCGACCCTCATGCACATCCTCGGCTGCCTCGACCGCCCGACCGAGGGCCTGTTCCGACTGGCCGGCGTCGATGTCGCGACCCTCGACGACGACGGGCTGGCGCTCCTCCGTAGTCGGGCGATCGGCTTCGTCTTCCAGAGCTACAACCTCCTGCCGCGGACGAGTGCGCTCGAGAACGTCGCCGCCCCGCTCCTCTACCAGGGGATCCCGCGCCGGGAGCGCCTCGCGCGGGCGAGGACCGAGCTCGAACGCCTCGGTCTCGGGGATCGGCTGGAGCACGATTCCACCGAACTCTCCGGCGGGCAGCAGCAGCGCGTGGCGATCGCCCGAGCGCTTGTCACCGAGCCGGCGCTCATCCTCGCCGACGAGCCGACCGGCGACCTCGATTCGTCGGCGGGCGCCGAGGTGCTGGGCCTGCTCGCCGCCCTGCATCGCGCGGGACGGACGGTGGTGCTCATCACCCACGACCTGCAGGTGGCGGCCGCCGCACCCCGCATCGTCCACGTCCGCGATGGACTGCTCGAGACCCCGGCGCTGGCCGCGTAGGGCCGCGAATCCATGAACTCCTTCGAGCTCATACGCCTCGCCCTCTCGCGCCTCGCCGCGTCGCGGCTGCGGGCCGCCCTCACCATGCTCGGCGTGATCATCGGGGTGGCCGCGGTCATCTCCCTGGTCGACATCGGCGAGGGAGCGACGGGCGGGATCACCAACCAGCTGTCCGGGCTCGGCACGAATCTGCTCACCATCAATCCGGGTCGGACGCTGAGCCGCGGCGCATTCGGCGCGGCGGGCTCCGCGACGACGCTGACGACCGACGATGCGGCGGCCATCGGCAGGCTCGACGGCATCGCCGCGGTGGCGCCCGAGCTCGCGACTTCGGCCTTCGTGGTGGCCGGCAACCAGAACACGACGACCACCATCACCGGCACGACTCCCTCCTACGCCCAGGTCCGCAACTACCAGCTCTGGCAGGGCTCGTTCCTGACCGATGCCGCCGAGACCGACAAGCTCCGGGTGGCTGTCCTGGGAGCGACGACCGCCGACGACCTGGGCCTGGGGGCGGACGCCATCGGCTCACAGATCACGATTGGCGGGATCCCGTTCGATGTGATCGGCATCCTGCAGGCCAAGGGCAGCGCCGGATTCCAGAACCAAGACGACCAGATCTTTGTGCCGATGACCGCGCTCGGCGACCATTTCGTGTCGAGCGACGCGGTCCGGTCGATCTTCGTCAGCGTGGCGAGCGCCGACCAGATCAACGTCGCCAAGGCGACGATCACCTCGACCCTCGAGTCGCGCCACGGCATCACCGCCGGCGAGACCGACGACTTCACGATCGTCGACCAGGCCCAGCTGCTCGGCACCGTCAGCTCGATCAGCTCGCTGTTGACGCTGCTGCTGGCGGGGATCGCCTCGATCTCGCTCGTCGTTGGCGGGATCGGGATCATGAACATCATGCTCGTCTCCGTACGCGAGCGAACGCGCGAGATCGGCGTGCGCAAGGCGATCGGCGCCCGCCGCTCGGACATCCTGGCCCAGTTCCTGATCGAGGCGCTCGTCCTCTCGCTGCTGGGCGGCCTGATCGGGATCGCGCTGGGCCTCGCGGCCTCCTGGGTCATCGGCCTGATTGCCGGCTGGGGATTCGCCTTCAGCCCGGCGACCATCCTCCTCGCGGCGGGGTTCAGCCTCGCAGTGGGGCTCATCTTCGGGGTCTGGCCAGCACGCCAGGCGGCTCGCCTGGACCCGGTTGCGGCCCTGCGATACGAGTGAGGTACCTCCCGACATGACGAATCCACCTCCCGAGCCGGCGGCGACGCCGCCAGCCATCGATGCCCCGGCAACCGCGCCTGCTCCGGTAGCAGCTTCGACCTCGTTCGCGCCACCGCCGGCCTTCGTCGCGCCGGTCATCCCGACCAGGCGGCAAGCCTCGCTGCTCACCACGGTCCTGCTCGTCGGCGCTGCGGCGATCGCCGTGGCGGGCATCTCGTTCGCCGTCGGGCGGATCACCGCTCCGGTCGCGGCAGCCTCGACCTTCACCGGACGCAGGTTGCCGGGAATCGGCAATGGCAGTGCGAATGACAACGGGAACGGCGGCCGGACCTTCCGCAGCGGGGCCTTCGGCGGGATCGGGATCCGCGGGACGGTGACTGCGGTGAACGGCAGCACGATCACGGTGAGGCTTGCCAATGGCCAGCAGATCCAGGTCCAGACCGACTCGAGCACGACGTATCACCAGCAGGCAAGCGGCTCGGCATCAGACGTCACGAGCGGCAAGTCGGTGATCGTCGAAGTGCAGCCGGGAGCCGGCGGATTCGGAACGGGCACGGGCGCGAACGGCACGACGCGCACGATCACGGCCTCCGACATCACGGTGGCCGGCCAATAGCGCACGGATGGGATGCCGGTCCGGCACGTCGAGCGGGCTGAGGCGCGCGGCGACGAGGAACGCCAGGCCAGGGCTACCCGGTGCGATGATCAAAGCCATGCACCTGCTCGTCGTCGAAGATGACGCACGCCTGAGGCGGCTGCTCAGCCGCCTGCTCGGCGTGGATCGGCATGTCGTCGAAGAGGCGCCGGACGGGCGCACCGCGCTCGAGCTGGCCCGGATGGCCGATGGGCTCGACGCGATCATCCTCGACATCGGCCTGCCGGACCGATCGGGCCTGGAGGTCGCCCGCGACCTGCGCTCCCACGGCTCCTCGGTCCCGATCCTCATGCTCACCGCGCGCGACTCGATCGACGACCGGGTGCGCGGCCTCGACTCCGGAGCCGATGACTACCTGGTCAAGCCCTTCGCGTACGAGGAGCTCTCGGCGCGGCTGCGCGCCCTGGGCCGCCGGGCGCGAAACGGGACGCGCAAGACCGCCAGGCTCGTCAACGGACCGATTGTCCTCGACGAGGCGCTCCGCGAGGTGACGGTCGCCGGTCGACCGGTTGCCCTCTCACCCCGGGAGTTCTCGCTCCTCGAATGCTTCCTCCGTCACCCTGGCCAGGCGCTGAGTCGCGACCAGCTGCTCGACGCCGCCTGGCCGTACGGCGTGGCCGTGACGCCGAACACCGTCGATGCCTATGTCCATCTCCTGCGCGAGAAGCTCGGTGAGGACGGTTCGGCCCGGATCCGGACCGAGCGCGGTGTCGGCTACCGGATGCTCTCGCCCGAGCGTCAGGTCGCGCCACCGAGCGTGGCGATGGGACGGTGAGCGACCGCATCGGTGACCTCGTCCGGCGCCTGAATCCTTCGCGTGCCGGCACCGACGTCGCCACGCCGGGCGACGCCCACCTGCTGCGGACCGTCCGCTGGCGGCTCGTCGCGTGGAGCGGCGCGATCACCCTCGCCATCCTCCTCGTCCTGGGCGGCGCCCTGTACCTCACGACCGCCCAGAGTCTCGCGGCCGCCGGTTCGGGGCCGCTCCAGGGCCGAGCCCGGGCCATCGGCGACCTGCTCACGCGGCTGGCCGACCGACCGGAGCTCTTCGCCAACCGCCCCGAGTTCGGCTTCGCCTTCGGTGGGACGGCGTCCGGGACGCTCGCCCTTGTGGTCACGCCGTCGGGCGACCTGATCCTGCCGAGCGGGATCAACTTCTCGAACCTGCCCATCCAGTCCGGACTGTCGGCGGCCCGCAGGGACGACGCGATGGACACCCGCGCCGTCGACCTCGGCAACGCTGCGGTGCGGGTCGTCTCCGAGCCGGTCGACCTGCCGTGGGGCCGCTATGTCGTGCAGGTCATCGGGGATCGGACCGCGGAGCAGCGCACGCTCTCCACCCTGCTCGTGGTCCTCCTCGTTGGCGGGCTGGCGGCGGTGGCCCTGGCGATTGCCGGCGGCTGGCTCTACGCCGCCCGGGCGCTGGTGCCGATCCGGGACTCGTTACGACGGCAGCGCGAGTTCGCCGCCGATGCCTCCCATGAGCTGCGCACGCCGCTCACCGTGCTGCGCGCCTCGGTCGATGACCTGCGACGGCATGCGTCCCAGCCGGTCAGTGCCGTGGGGACGGCACTCGAGGACATGACGGCCGAGGTCGACCACATGACCGAGCTCGTCGACGGCCTGTTGTTGCTCGCGCGCGCCGACTCGGGCGTGGTCGAGCTGCAGCGCGAGGAAGTCGACCTGGCCGATGCCGCCGCCGCCGCGCTCGGTGAGCTGACGCCGGTCGCCCACGAGCACGGCATCCAGCTCTCACTCGATGCCCAGCCGATGGTGATCACCGGCGATTTCGGCAGGCTCCGCCAGCTGGCGGTCATCCTCGTCGACAACGCGATCCGTCATGCCGGGAGACCGGCAGACGTCCGTGTCGCCGTCCACCGGGAGGGCGCCTCCGCCGTCCTGCGAGTCGACGACAGCGGGCAGGGGATCCGCGCCGAGGACCGGGCCCACGTCTTCGAGCGGTTCTGGCGCGGGTCGGAGGCGCCGGCCGGTGGCCTCGGCCTGGGCCTGGCGATCGCGAGCTGGATCGCCGAGCGTCACGGCGGCTCGATCAGCGCCACCGAGCGACCGGGTGGGGGAGCCCGCTTCGAGGTCCGGCTGCCGACATCGGCCTAGGGGTTCGCAGCGACGCTCGCGTTCCGCCGGGGAATGCCGCTGCTGCGGAGGCGCTGCGTCGCAACGGGCCCAGCGAGGCTAGAGCGGGAGGCCGACCACGGAGACCGCCCAGCTGCAATCGGACTCGACGTGGAGGAACACGTCTCCTGTCAGCTCCGGGTGGCTCGCGAAGAAGGACGGCTGGACCGTGCCCGGTGCCGGCGTCGGCCCGGTCGAGGTCTTCGCGAAGGTCACCGGCCGTCCGCCCTGCGTTGCAAGGGTCCCGAGGAACTGGCAGGTCGTCCCGGCCGGCAGCCCGGTGCGCACCGCGATCGCCCAGCGCAGGGCCGTGCTGCCGCTGATCCGGAACGGGCCGTGGTCGCTGTCGGTGACGTCGGCGAAGCCGGCGACGAAGCGCGGGGAGTTGGGAGGCGGTGTCGCAGACGGCTGGGGGGCGAGGAAGGCGTCCGGCACGAATCCGGCGGCGACCCAGGCCTCGACGAACGAGGGGGCGGCCGGGTCGGCATCACGCACCAGGTACCAGCCGAGTCCTCCAGTGAGCAGCGGCCCGGCGACCACCTGGGCCAGGGCACCGGGCTTCAGGTCGCCCGAGATGCCCCACTGTGTCCCGGGCAGGTCCCGCAGGCGCACGGTGACGCGGGTGGTGACCATGGCCCCCGCGGTGAAGCGCGGGATGTCCGACTGGTTCGGGGTTGCCTCCGGCGTCGGCGACGGCGTGGCGGTCGGCCCGGCGGGCAGGCTTGGTGCCGGCGGTCCGCTCGCGGCCACGCCGCCCGGGACCGATGGCGAAGTATCTGCTGCACAGGCGACAAGCAGGACGGCAATGGCGACCAGCCCGGCCGCGCCTCGGATGCTCACAGCAGCGGACGATCCTCGAGTGGAACGTCCCAGTGCGCATCGAGCATCTCGAAGCGGTGCCGCTCCTCGGCTTGATAGGCCTCCTGGTCGGGGAAGAGGCGCTGCGCGATCTCGCCCTCGGAGTGCGCCTGCGTCGCGGCCCAGTCGCGGTAGGTGATCGTCACCAGGTAGGTCCAGTCGGCGCGCCCGTCGCCATGGAACCGAGGGCCGAAGGCGCGCACCTCGGTGAGGCGTCCGGACTCGAGCTGCGCCGCGAGGATCGGGTAGTGGTTTCGAACGAAGAGCTCCCAGAACTCCTCGTGGAAGCCCCATCGCACCCGGTAGAAGTAGGCGATGGTCACTGGTCTGGGCTCGGTCATCGCTCCAGACCCTACTACGGGTCCCGCGACCGTGTCCGGCGGGATTCCGGGCGCACCGCCGCCGCGTACACTCGGCGCATGCTGGCGTGCCCGAGCTGCGGCGAGGCAAACCCCGAGCGTGCGCGCTTCTGCCTGAGCTGTGGCACGGCACTCTCGGCCGAGGGGGCGGGCGAGCGCGCGAGAGAGACGCGCCGGCAGGTGTCGGTCCTGTTCACCGATGTCGCCGGTTCGACGACCATCGGCGAGCAGCTCGATCCCGAGGCCCTTCGGGAGGTCATGCAGCGGTACTTCGACGCGATGCGGGTCGCGATCGAGCGCCACGAAGGCACCGTCGAGAAGTTCATCGGGGACGCCGTCATGGCGGTCTTCGGCATCCCGCAGATCCACGAGGATGACGCGCTGCGCGCTGTACGCGCCGCCTTCGACATGCAATCGGCGCTGGAGACGCTCAATCGCGACATCGGCGAGCGCTGGGGGGTGCAGCTCGCGATCCGGACCGGGGTCAACACCGGCGAGGTGGTGGCGGGGGACGCGGCGACGGGCCAGAGCCTGGCGACGGGCGACGTGGTCAACACCGCCGCGCGGCTCGAACAGGCGGCGGGAGCGGGCGAGGTGCTCATCGGCCCGCTGACGTACCGGCTCGTTCGGCACGCGGTTACCGCCGAGCAGGCATCGCCGCTCGAGTTGAAGGGGAAGGCCGAGCGGGTCGCGCCATGGCGAGTGCGAGCGGTGAACCTGGCGGTCGGCGCGCAGGCACGGCACATGGACAGCCCGATGGTCGGGCGCGACCGGCAGCTCCGCCTCCTGACCGATGCGGCGGAGCGCGCCCGGGACGACCGGGCTCCGCAGCTCGTCACGGTGCTTGGCCTGGCCGGGGTGGGAAAGTCGCGCCTCGTCCACGAGTTCCTGGGCAGGATCCGTGAGGCGGCCACCGTGATCCGTGGCCGATGCCTCTCCTACGGCGATGCGATCAGCTACTGGCCACTCGCGGAAGCCTTCCGCGGCGCCGCCGGGATCGAGCCGGGCGACCCGCCGGAGAAGGCCATCGAGCGCCTGACCGCCCTCGCCGGCGGCGTCGCCCAGTCGCAGGTCGTGGCGGAACGCGTGGCGGCCGCCATCGGCCTGGCGTCAGCCGATGCGGTCGCTACTGGGGGACAGGAGACCTTCTGGGCGGTGCGGCGCCTCCTCGAGGCGATGGCCCGGCGCCAGCCGCTCGTCGCGGTCTTCGACGACATGCAGTGGGGAACCCCGACCTTCCTGGACCTCATCGAACACATCACAGACTGGTCGCGCGATGCACCGATCCTGCTGCTGGCGATCGCACGGCCGGAGCTCCTCGAGGCGAGGCCGACCTGGGGCGGCGGGAAGATGAACGCGGCCACGCTGTTTCTCGAGCCGCTCGACGAGGCGTCCGTATCCGAGATGCTGCTCCACCTGACCGGCAGTGCCCTTCCCGAAGAGCTCGCACGTCGGATCGCGCAGGCGGCGGAGGGGAACCCGCTCTTCGTGGAGGAGCTGCTCTCCATGCTGGTCGATGACCGCATCCTCGAGCGGGAGGGGGACGCCTACCGCGTGACGCGGATGCCGGAGGAGATCGCGGTTCCGCCCACCATCGAGCTGCTCCTCGCCGCTCGCCTTGATCACCTTCCATCCGAGGAGCGGGCCGTGCTCGGACGGGCGGCGGTGGTCGGGAAGAGCTTCGGCGCGTCCGAGGTGGCGGAGCTGAGCCCTGATCCCGAGCGCACCAGCGTGCTGCCACGCCTGATGGCACTCGTGCGCAAGGAGCTTGTGCGGCTGGACGAGGCCCCGGCCCGCGATGACGAGATCCTCGGCGAGAAGGTGCGCTTCCGCTTTCGACACCAGCTCGTCCGGGATGCCGCCTACGAGTCGCTCCCCAAGCAGGAGCGCGCGCGCCTGCACGAGGCGTATGCCGGGTGGCTGGAGACTGCCCTGGAGCCGCGGACGAGCGAGCTGCATGAGGTGATCGGCCATCACCTCGAGCAGGCGCATCGCTACCGCCGAGCGGTCGGCGGCGACGAGGCCGCGACCCAGGTCCTAGCGAGGCGCGCCGCGGGTCACCTGGCCAGTGCCGCCCGGCGTGCCACCGCGATCGGTGACCGGACGGCCGTCATCCGCCTGCTCGAAGGGTTGGGCGCCCTGCTGCCGGATGATGACGTCGACCGGCTGGCCACCCGGCCGCAGCTTGCCGCCGCGCTGGTGGAGACCGGACGCCTCGGAGAGGCTCAACGTGCCATCGACGAGGTGCTCGACGCGCCGTCCGCCCCGCCGGCGACCCGCGCCGAGGCCCTCGAGCAGGTCGGGGTCGCCGAGCAGCAGGGGCGCTCCGCGGTGGAGATGCGGCCGGCGGTGGAGGAAGCGCTGCGCATTCGCCGCGAGCTGGGCGACCCGCGCGGGATCGCCAGCGCCCTGGATGCGGCCAGCAGGATCGAGTTCTTCGTCGGCCGGCTCACGCGCGTGCAGGCCCTCGCGGAGGAGGGCATCCGGTACGCGCGCGAGGCGGGAGATGCGGACCTTGAGGCCAGGCTGCGCCAGACGCAACTGGTCGCGCTGCTGATGAGTCCCGAGGGGGGAGGGAAGGCGCTGCCGATGCTCCGCGAGGCATGCGAATTCGCTCGCGCCAACGGCCTGCGGGCGATGGAGGGGTTGCTGCAGGCGGCGACCGGCTTCCAGACCGCCGTAAGCGGTTCCCGGGCGGAGGGAGAGGAGCTCATGCGCCAGGGGCTCGCCATCATCCTCGACCTCGGCATGCGTGTCGGGGCCCCCACCAACCTCCCCGCCCAGGTGGCGTACTTCGCGGGCGACATCCGGGCGGCCATCGAGGAGCTCCGCACCACGTACGACGAGCTAACGGCCGTCGGCGAGAAGGGATATCTCTCCACGCATGCTGCCGAGCTGGCTCACTGGCACCTCGACCTCGACGAGGTGGACGCGGCCGACGAGTACTGCCGCGTCGCGGCCGAGTCCGGCGCGCACGACGACGTGGTGACACAGGTCGAGGTCATCG
>Ga0070730_10003782_pt1 | contig 13468 bp, 10 predicted proteins | sample Coa_R1_3_FD_66447 | JGI IMG/M metagenome (GOLD analysis project Ga0070730, IMG submission 66447) | Surface soil microbial communities from Centralia Pennsylvania, which are recovering from an underground coalmine fire - Coalmine... | ecosystem: Environmental > Terrestrial > Soil > Unclassified ...
CATTTCGGGAATCGATGATTTTGCTCTTCGCCGCGATTTTTTTGTCGCCTTCCGCCTTCGCCCAGGCTCAGCGTGGCACGCTCGTCCATGAAGAAACCATCCGCGTCTCGCCCAGCGGCGACACCGCGAAGCTCGGCGAAGTCGGACGCGGCCACGAACTCATCATTATCGACAACAGCCGCGACTGGACTCACGTACAAGCCATCCTGCGCGAACCGCGCAAGGACGAAGACGAAGACGATCCTGAATCCGAAGGCAAAACCATCACCGGATGGCTCAGCAGCAAGGCCGTTGTGGGTATGTCCACTCCCAACGGCGACAAGATCATCTTCGGCGAGGCCGCAAATTCGGAGGATGAAGCCAGCCGCCGCCGCGGACGCCGCGACGCTGCCCAGGACGCCATGCGACTTTACTTCCGCGTCTACGATTTGTTTCCCACCTCGCCACTGGCCGCTCAAGGTCTTTATCGCGCCGCCGACATTCGCTGGCAGATGGACCGCTCCGACATCATGACGCGTCCCTCCGCACGCGAGCGCGAAGCCTACATGCGCGGCCAGATTCCCGAAGAGTGGATGAAGCTGGTCATCAAGAAATATCCCACCACGAAATGGGCGGATCTCGCCGCCTTCCACCTGATCGAAAACAAGCTCTGCGGCGACTGGCAGGGCGCATCGAAATGCCCCGAAAAAGAAGCCGACCTGTATGAAAAGTATGCCAAGGAGCACGAGCAGTCCCCGGCCGCTCCGGAAGCGCTTTATGCCGCGGCCTGGCGCCAATCGGCTTTGATCGAGATTTACCGCACCGAAGCCAATCAGAAGAAGGCTGACGAGGCGAAGAACCGCGCCACCGCGCTGGCCCAGAAGATTGTCAGTCAGTATTCCCAAAGCGATTGGGCCTTGCGCGCCCAGGACTTGATCTTCTACATTCAGCAGGGCGTCCCCACCTGGGGCAACGCCAGCGACTGATGGCCGGCAATTTTCACAACAATTTTCGTTTTGCCATGCTGGGCTTGTCGATCACGGCATTGTTCGTCGTGTATCAAATGCTGACTGAGCCTGGCGTCTCGCGTGATCATGTCGTGATGATCGGATTCGTGATTCTCTGTCCGCCATCGTTGCTATCGGTTCCGTTCGTCGATATCGAGGTTGGAACCAGAGCTTTCTACTTGATGTGGGCAGTCATCGGGCTGTTGAATGCAGCCGTGTATGCGACCGTCTCCGCACTGATCGCTCGCAGGAAGAAATCAGCGGATTCACCTCGCCAACCGTGAGATTTGACCACCACTCTTGCGCGCCAGCAGACCTTCCTTTACATTCGACAGTCACCTAATTCAACGGAAGCGCCAATCACTTGCCAATCTATCAAGCGGTCGTACTTGCAATTGTTCAAGGCCTTGCGGAGTTCATTCCGGTTTCCAGTTCCGGACATCTCATCATCGTTCGCCGCCTGCTCGGATGGAACGAACTTTCTCCTGCAGGCGAACTGACGTTCGATGTCGCCCTTCACTTCGGAACCCTGCTCTCGCTCCTGTTCTACTTTCGGCGTACCTGGTTCCAGATCGTGCGTGCTGCTTTGGGCGGGAAAGTCGTTCGCTTCTCCGAGTCTTCGAGTTCGGATCTAAACCTGAGTCCAGCCGAGCAGCGTGAGGAGCGCATGCTTCTCTGGTTCCTTGCGATCGGGACGATTCCCGCAGCGATTGCGGGGAAACTGCTGGAGCATTCCGCCGAGGAATACTTCCGCGAGCACATCGTCCTGATCGCGGCTGCTTTGATCGTCGTGGCATTACTGATGTGGCTCGCCGAAAAAGCCAGCCGTCTGCAGAAATCATTGACCAACATCTCGTTTGCCGACGCGCTGATCGTCGGCTGCGCCCAAGCGACGGCGTTGATTCCCGGCGTTTCGCGCTCCGGTTCCACCATCACCGCAGGCTTGTTTCGCAACATGACCCGCGAAGCCGCGGTCCGTTTCAGCTTCCTACTGTCAACGCCGATCATCGGCGGCGCAGCTCTTCTGAAGGCTCACGACCTCCGCAAAGAGGGATTGCCCGCGGAAATGCACACTCCGTTTGTGGTGGGAATTGTCGTCTCCGCGATTGTTGGCTATATCGCCATTGCGTGGCTGATTCGCTATCTTCAGTCTCACAGCCTGCGGCTGTTTGTGATCTACCGGATTGTCGCGGGTCTGGCAGTAATCGCCCTCGCTTTCTACTGGCATCTGCAGTGAGTTGAAGGTCTTCTCTGCGGATTCCTCCTTCCTCCGCGATCTCAGCGGTGAAAAGCTTTTGACCGCCACTCTTTCCGTGGCTAAATGCCAATTGCTAAGTGCCAATTGCTAAATGAGATAACCACATAAGCACTGCCTCGGATTTCCTGCATTGTGAGAACCCCCGCTTCTTGGCATAATGTAAGGGCTCTGGCCGATTAGTGCCGAGTTGTCTTCGGCGATAAATCCGGCCTTCATGGATTATCTGGCGACGATTTTTGTACCCACCGGGAACCGCCGGCTCAATGAACTGGTCGGCTTCCTGATGTGTGTCTCCGCGCTCCTCCTCTTCCTCGCGCTCGTTTCCTACTCACCGCTCGATCCTTCCTGGAACAGTGCCTCGGTTCTCACCGGCTCGCACGCCGCGCGCAACTGGATCGGCGTAGTCGGCGCCTTCGCGGCTGATGCACTGCTGCAGTTCTTCGGAGTGGGCGCGTTCCTGTTGGTGATCTTCCCGACGATGCTCGGCGCGCGCTGGTTCCGCTCGATGAAAGTGCAGTCGCCGCTGGCCAAGAGTCTTGGCGGAGTGTGGCTCGTCATGTTCGTTCCCGCGCTTCTGGCGTTGTTGCCGGGACATCTGCGCTGGATGAACGTTATTCCCATCGAAGGATTGATGGGACGCGTCGTCGGCGACTTCCTGATTCACTACCTCAACATTGTTGGCGCGTACATCGTGTGCGCGACCATTCTCGCCGTCGCCTTGTATCTGTCGACGGCGTTCTCGTTCGCGTCGATGCAGGTCTGGGCTCCGACGCGGTTCGCGTTCGTTACCGCGCTCTGGGATCGCTACAAAGACTGGAAACTGGAGCGCCTGCGCAAGCGGCAACAGAAGGAACTGGAAAAGCGCCGCATATCGAAGCCGGTGGTAAAGACGCAACTGATTCAGACGCGCCCATCTTCACAGGCGATGCAGTCTTCCGCCGAGCCGCGGCGCACTGGCATTGAGCGCATGTTGGCCGAAGAAGAATCCGCAAAGACGCCCACGAAATCCCCGACTGGTGGAATTCTGCCGGAATCAATCGCCGAAGCTGCGGCGGAAGAAGTGGTTGATCCCGAGGTCACCGAGCGCGCCGACAGCGGCCAAAAGGCTAAGACGACGATGCCAAAGATCGCTGCCGGCGGATACAAGCTGCCATCGAGCAGCCTGCTCCAGCGTCCCGACGAGCAGCAAGCCGTCGATGCCGACGAACTGAAGCTGCTAGCACAGGTTCTGACGGAAAAGTACGCGGAGTTTGAGGTTCACGGGCAAATCACGCAGATCAATCCCGGACCTGTCGTTACGACGTTCGAGTTCAAGCCGGAAGCCGGCATCAAGTACAGCCGCATTACAAATTTGTGCGATGACTTGTGCCTGGCACTGAAGGCCGAAAGCATCCTGATCGAGCGCATGGCGGGAAAGAGCACGGTCGGCATCCAGGTGCCGAACCGCCAGCGCGAAATCATCTGGCTGCGCGAAAACATCGAGTCGCAGGAGTTCATGGGCTCGAAGTCGAGACTGACGATGGCGATGGGGAAAGACATCAACGGCCGCATCGTCACCGCCGATCTTGCCGGAATGCCTCACCTGCTCATTGCCGGATCAACCGGAGCGGGCAAGAGCGTCGCCATCAATGCCATGATCATGTCGATCCTGTACAAGGCGACTCCGGATCAAGTGCGGCTGATTCTGGTGGATCCGAAGCGGTTGGAACTGGGCAATTACGAAGGCGTCCCGCACCTTTACACGCCGATCATCACCGAACCCAAGCTCGCGGCGAATGCGCTGCGCAACGCGGTGCGCGAGATGGAACGGCGGTTGAAACTGCTCGCCGCGAAGGGCGTGCGCAATATCGATCAGTACAACAAGCTCTTTGATCAAGGCAACACGCCGAGCCTGTTCGATGAGGAGTCGGACGAAAAGCCGATTCCGTACATCGTCATCATCATCGACGAATTGGCCGACCTGATGATGCTCGATTCGTCGAACGTGGAAGAATCGATCACTCGTCTGGCGCAAATGGCGCGCGCGGTCGGGATTCATCTTGTGCTCGCTACACAACGGCCTTCGGTCGACGTCATCACGGGCTTGATCAAGGCGAACTTTCCGGCTCGCGTTTCGTTCCGTGTTGCCACCAAGGTTGACTCGCGCACCATTCTGGACGCCAACGGCGCAGAGGCCCTGCTCGGCAAAGGCGATATGTTGTACTTGCCGTCGGGTTCAGCACGCGTACATCGACTGCACGCTCCGTTTGTGACGGAAAAGGAAATTGCGGCCGTGGTGGAATTCTGGAAGGCGCAAGCCACGGCGGAATATCAAAGCCATTTCCTGGAAGCACCCAAAGAGATTCAGGATCCTTCGATCGGCACGAACGATGGAGGTCCGGTCGACGGCGAGGCGGAAGACGATCCCATGTACGCCGACGCGGTGAGGCTGGTCGTGGAGTTCGGCAAAGCCTCCACTTCCCTGCTGCAGCGCCGGTTGCGGATCGGCTACGGACGCGCCGCACATCTGATCGACCTGATGGAGCAGGATGGAATTGTGGGCGCAGCCGATGGGCCGAAGCCGCGTGAGGTGCTCAAGCGTCCGGATTGGATCTCGGAAATCGAAGAGTCGATGCGCTAGAGAAGCAAGCCAAATTGCAAAAATGAAGGGCGGCTTTCGCCGCCCTTTTTGTTGGTTGCGGAAACAACTTAGTAGCGGAACACGAGACCGGTCAACATCCGCATGTTTTTGCCGCTGGTGCTGCCGCTCGAGTGCAGCATCATCCAATCAGCTCCACCGCGGAAGGCCATGTGACGGTTGATGTTGAAATCAACTCCGCCGCCAGCCAACAACGCGAAGCCATTCGCACCCACGCTCACTCCACCCGCGGAGGCCGAAGCACGGTCGCCACCGATCAGGGCGTGCACGAAAGGCGTGTAGCCCTTGTTGGCGCGCAGGGAAAGCTGCGGACCGAAGGTGTAGGTGTAGTTGCTGAAGTTCACGCCGCCGGTGCTGTTGTAGGCGGTGCCAAAATCAGCGGTGATTCCGAAATGGTCGTTGAAGTTTCCGTTGAAGTTGAAGTCAAACCCGTTGGCGTTGACTCCACCGGACAGGTGCGAGTACTGATAACCGCCGAAGATCTCAGCCTTGGGATAATTGTCTGTTTCCGCTGCCATGGCAGACGCCGCGAACACAGCCAGGAAACAAGCAACAACGATAAATTTACGCACGATTCACTCCTCCAGTAGTTAGGGAACGGTATTTTCGTCCAGACAAACGCGGCAGGTCCAGCTGATCGTTGGAACCTTGCACCAGCATTTGTGCATTTCCCGTATAGTGGAATTCATCTCGGCAGGAGCGGCAAGGTAACTGAAGCTGTAGGCCTGGGCGCTGGAAAGAGTGTCCCGCAAGATACAGATAATAAAGGGGATAACCAGAAGTCTTAGGACTTGCTCATGTTCAGAGTCCGAGCCAGTTCCAGAGGCTGGCTTTCTCTTTGCGGAGCCATTCCGGCAGCCAACTCTTGTACCGAAGCAGGAATGTGGCATTCAGGTTCTTGGGGCTCTTAGGATCGAACTTGTTACTGAAGATCAAATAGTAGACGCCGGCGCCTGCGGGAAGAGGCGCGTTCACGCTAGCTTGCGAAACTTTGCCGCTTTCATAGACGGTGCTGGTGACATAGCCGTTCTGCCAGACGGCGAAGGCGGCTTCGCTGAGCACATAGACCTCGATGCTGCTATCGAGCTCTTTAGCGGATTGCTTTCGCGCTTTGTTTTCCTCGGCGGAAACCCTAAATTGGCCCATGATCGCTACGTTGGTCGATCCTTCCGGCAACGCAAATTTGTAGTAGCGAAAGTTGTGCGCGGTGACGGAGAAGGGGTTCTCCAGGATCGTCTGATCGTGCTTCCATCCGACCACTTCCTGGACACTCTGCGCGTAAGGATCGTCGCTGAGTACCGCCCAGACAGCCGTGCCCAGCAGAACGACGAGGAGCATCCAGAGAAAGACGTGGCGCTTTGGCTTTGCGGGTTGCGGTTGGGAGGTTCCCACCTCGACGACGGTGACTTGCTTCGGAGGCAAGCTGACCGGATTGTCGCAATCTGGGCAGCGCTGGGCGCCATCGGGCAAGCTGGCACCGCACTTCGCGCATCCCAGAATCACTTTGGTTGGCGCGGAACTCTTGGTCGGCATACGCACCGGCTCTCCGCACTGGGGAAAGTGCAGTCATCAGGAAGTTTCGTCGCCCCCCTCATTGATACAGCGGGAAAACTTCCTTAAATGAGTGGAGATATTAGCACAAAGGTTTTGTATGCAGATGTAAAACCGGATTAACCATAAAGGACACGGAGGTGCACGAAGGAAACCGGACTTAATCTTTTCCTTTGTGATACTTCGTGTCCACTGCGGTTTCAGGAGTTTTGCGGGCGCAGGCCGCGGATGGCCAAGACTGCCAGCGCGAGCACCGCTAACAGCATTGCCATCCAGAGAACCGCGGTGTGGCGCTCGGACCACGGGCGTTCGTCGGGTCGTCCGGCGTATTGCGGGTTGGTTGCTCCGGAATCGAGCCGGGCGTGTGCGGCAGAAGTTTCGAGATGGAAAAAGCGAGCGTAGTCGTAGATGGGTGCGGAAAGTCTGTCGTCTCCGTAGTAGAGCTTGAGGCTCGATTTTCCTTGCGGTTCGAAATAGACGCGGCGCTCGATGGTAAGAGGCTGAGCTGATGTAATGGAAAGCGCCGGATTATCGCCGTTATCAATGGTAATCGTAATCTGGCCGGGATTGCTTGAGAGACCGACCGCCAGTTCTTCGTTTGTGACCAGAGTTCCGGCGCGATTCACGCGAACATGCGTGATTTCACCGGTGGAGAATTGCATGCCCTTGGCATCTTGTATGCTGACGAGCCGACGAAAGTTCACCTGCCCGGGATCGATCTGAAAAGCGATTCTGCTCAAAGGAACTCTCGGCGGAACGTTACATGCGATCACCGTGAGGCGCAGACGCTGTTGTGGAGCGCCGCAAGCGCCGACCTTCGTCCAGGAAGCCTGCTGCTCGCGTCGATTTGAGATGGACGCCCCTTTCACCTGATCCGGGCGAATACCTGGAGATAGCTTGACGTGGAGATAGCGAAAGCTGGAGGTCGGCAGCTTGAGAACAGAGTTGGAGCCGAGTTGTTCTTTGGTGAAGTCGTAAAGCGTGGTCGGCGGGAGCTGGACTTCGGTTGCTTTTGCGGCGGCGCTCCCGCCAGACACAGTTGCTGTGGCCACGAAATCGTGAGCATCAAGGCGAAGGCGGATGCGATCGTATTCGGCGAGACCCTCGGTATCGAGATCGAATTCAGTGTGGCCACCAACGCTGCCAAGATTGAGAATCTTTGCGTCAACTTCTTCCGAGGAGACTCCGGCGCGCTGCTCGGAGATGAAGTACTGCACGGGAGAGTCGCCGTCGTAGAGGCGCAAATCACCCAGATCGGGGCGGGAGTGATTCCAAAGTTCTTCATCGACAATGAAGAAATTTTGCCGATCAGACTGGGCGATATGGACATCGCGCACGTTGCTGAAATAGGGAATGGCCGGCTCGGGCCGAGTAGGATCGGCCAGCAACAGCAACAGGAGAGTAGCAAAGAGCTTCATCGGACTGGGACCGTTCGTTTCTTGCTGGACAACTGCAGCCAGTCGCGCTGATAGACGAACGAAATTGCCAGCAGCAATACGCCCAGGATCATGAAGCTGACAATGCGGTATCCGCGATCGAGTTCGGAGACGTCGTAGACGAAGACCTTTACCACCGTGGCGGCGATTAAGATCAGGGCCTGCCATCGGACAAAGGCGCTGCGGCGAAGGAATCCGATCATCATCAGCATGGCGCCGTAGGCCATCCACAATGCCGAGTAGGTGAAGTCGCGCTCGATGTCGAGGCGTCGAATGTCGGGATAGGTAAGCCTCCACTCCTGCGGCGTGTAAACCCTCAAGGCTGGACGAACGGCAGTCATCTGGCGGGCGAAGTAGTCCGCGACTTCGCGGGTGAGCGCGATTAACGCCAGCAGATTCAGGGCGACGGTGGCGATTGCGGCGACTCCGCGGGCGGCATCGTCTTCACGCTGTTCGGCGTACCAGGCCACCGCGCCGAGAACAGCAACGGCCACGGCGTAGGTTGCCATCCTCATGTTGAAAATCAATTGCTCGGTGTGGAAGTTGTCGATTACCAACAGTCGGACGACACCGAGGATCAGCGCGCCGAGCGCGAGAAGGTTCAGGAAATCGGAGTTGACGCGATTGCCCACCCAGAGCAGGACAGCGGCTTCGACGAACCATCCAATGGTGATCCAGTGGGCATCGAGACGGATGGGGATGGCAATCGTGATGAAGCCGATGGCTACGGCCAAGTGCAGGAAGTAAAGAATATCGGATGTGCCGGGCGCGAGGGTGCGGGCATGAATCTGGCGGCTCAGGAAAATGTAAACCGCGGCCAGGCCGAGGGCGAACCACGCCATGTAGGTCTTATTCACTTCCTCGATCATGGCGTAGGACTGGAGGAAGTAGACACCCGCATTCACGAATGCAAGGATCGCCGGAATGGAAGCGAAGAGGGCGATCTCGTCGTCCGGGTGAATCGTAACCAGCGGAGCAATCGCGAAGATGGCGAAGAACAGCGTGGCAAAAGCGAGCGTGAGATTGAGCTGGCTGCGGGAATAGAAGGTCGAGTACCAGCCTATGTAGAGGAGCAGAGTGCCCGCGTAGCTCATCACCAACAGGCGACGCCAGGGCTTGATGGCTACCAGAACTAACGTTGCGATATCGAGAATGGCGACGTAGGAGAAGAGCGCGATCTCGCGATTCTGGCCAGTCGAGAGAAGCAGCGGCGTGCTGAAGCCACCGGTGAGGGCGAAGGCAGCGAGAATTTGCGCGTCCTGTTGCAGGGCCATGGCTGCCGTCGCGGCCGTGACAATCAGCATCATGGCGAAGGCCACGCCGCTTGGGATCAGGCTGTAGACGTGGAAGGCGGCCCATAGTGACAGATACAGACATCCGATGCCGACCGCTTTCAGCGAATAGGAAAATGCGTTGTAGCCTTTCGCGCGGAAGCGCTCGCTCCACAGCACTACCGCGATGCCGGCGATAAGGCCGATGGCGACGCGGCCGGCAGGTCCGATCCAGTTGTTGTCGAAGGCGAACTTCAGGAAATAGGAAACTCCGATCAGCAGGGCGGCGATGCCGATGCGATTGAACCAGTGCGAGGCAATGCGGGATTCGAGGTCGATCTCGGGTTGCGCTGCGCTCGGGTGAGTCGCGGGCGGGACGATCGGGTAAGGTGCTCGGGGCTCGGGCGGCTTTGGCGGAGGCGGGACGGGGACATTCCCACTTCTCCCAACTTCGGGGAGAAGTGGGGCACCCAGAGTCGTTTTGGCTTCAGGTGTCGCCGATGTTGATGCCGTGGCAGTCTCGGGCGCGGCCTGCGCGTCCATCCCGAGCTTGCGCTCAATGCGGTAGACCCGAGCCGTAAGCTCGGCGAGGAGCTGCCGGATTGCTTGCAGGTCGCTCTGCGATTGATCCATTGGGAAAAAAGATTATCCGCGAAAGCTACCATCCCTGCACGTTTATTTTCTACTTCCGTCGCCAAACGACTGTCATCCTGAGCGGCGGCGCAGCCGGCGCGAGGGACCGTACGAGTGCGTGCAGTTTTGATGGAGTGGAAAAGAACGCCCTTGGCACATGCAGCGTGATAGATCTTTTCAGCTGCATCGGCACGGCCCCTCCTTCGTCCGGTCCCTCGGAGCGCTGGCGCGCTCCTCAGGATGACATCATTAAACGGAAGCACCGGGAGCCGCGGCGCTCCCATCCAATCCCAACTCTTTCGCGATCGGCTTCATGGCCTCGATACAGAAGGCGATGTGCTCGTCGAGGTCGACGCCGAGGTCTTTGGCGCCGCTGATGATGTCGTCGCGATTCACCTTGCGGGCGAAGGCTTTGTCTTTCATTCTTTTGCGCACGGACTTTGCGTCCACCTCGGCGAGCGACTTGCCGGGCTTGATGAGGGCGACGGCGGTGATGAATCCGGCGAGCTCGTCGCAAGCGAAGAGGGCTTTCTCCATGGGCGTGTCGCGTGTGACGCCGGAGTATTCGGCGTGCGACATGATGGCGCGGCGGATTTCGTCGGAGTATCCGCGCTCCTTGAGAATCTCGTTGCCCTTGTAAGGATGCTCTTCGGGCGTGGGCCAGCGCTCGTAGTCGAAATCGTGGATGAGTCCGACGACGCCCCAGAGATTCTCGGCTTCGGGGGATCCGTCGCCGAACTTCTTCGAGCAGGCGCGCATGCAGGCTTCGACGGCGAGAGCGTGCTTGCGCAGGCTTTCGGATTGGGTGAACTCAGTTAGGAGTTGCCAGGCTTGGTCTCTCGTTTTGATTTGGACCTCTTTTCTCGAATGAAAGAAATCTGATTCGCTATAACCGCGATATTTGGTCCGCCTATGGAGCCTTCTCAAAGACAAGAACCTGATTTCGGCGGCTTGATGGTCCCCCGCTCACAACTCGCCTTGTCAAAGTTTTTCCGTCTGGGCTCACTGCGTAACGCCACTCGGTGCTACCACCAGCTCCGGTAACGTGAAAAACGGAGGTTATAGTAAAGCTCTCAGCGGTCTCACGCTTAACGTGCCAGTCCTCAGCGATCAGCCGATTGAAATTGCGGGTAACCGGGGAGGCCCAACCTTTCATATCAGTCACGGTCCAAGAGGTCCCGCCAAATCCGTCGGGATAGGCAATTTCGACGGTGATTCTGTACTTCTTTCCCGCTGGCTCGATGCTGATCGCACCGCCCGTTGGTCCCTGCGAACTCTTGTCAACGCTCAGCTTCCATTTGCCAAGGAATGCATCCATAGGCGTGCTAGCAGAAGGATTTTGCTGTGCGAGGGTGCTGAGAGAAAGCACCGCCAGAACGGCGACCAGAAATCCAGGATTCTCCATGGCGACTCGCTATTTGCCCGTACTCAGATGGGAAACAAATATCATAATTGACGCTCACGCGGTAACAGTCGAAACCTGATTCGGCGAGACCTTCGGGCCAATCCTCATCCTGAACCTACTTAGTAAACACCGCACCGATTCACGATCAATCATGGGTCTCCCTGTTAACTACGGGGTTTCGTCGGCCTTGTGAGTATGCCATCGAAGATGACGCGTTTCTTGTGCATTTTACCCTTGACTTCCACAGGCAGCATGCCGCAGATTGACTCTGCGAACAGGAACTCGGCCCCCAAGTTATTCCTGGGATTCGCTTTAGGCTGTAAGGAGTTGCTCGCTCTGGCACTCCCACAACCCGATGGCCACGACTCTTGCCCCTGTCGATTCAAGGGAAGTCGTTCGTTGCGATCACTGCCTGTTAGTCCAGTTCCGTACATCCAACAACAATTGCCGACGCTGCCACGCGTCCCTGGACGAGGAGCCCGAGCCTGAGCCCATTGTCGTCGCACCACCGGTGATGATGCCGGTGCCGGGCAACGGCCGCGGGCATCTGAACCTAGCGACCTCGATCCGGTCATTGCGCTTGCGCAGCGGCCTGAGCCAGCGGCAATTGGCGGGACGGATGGCCGTGCCGCGTACCTACGTTTCGAAGATCGAAAACGAGAAGGCCACGCCTACGCTGTCGTCCCTGGAACGGCTGGCGCGCGCACTGGAGGTCACTGTGCCCGAACTGCTCAGCGGCGGAGAACGCAGCCGCCAGGAAGAGATCAGCGAATTAATGAAGGACGGATTTATCGCCGAACTCCTGCCGTTTGTTTCGCAACTGAACGGGATGCAGATGTCCAGCATCCTGACGCAGGTGCGGGACATGACGATACGGCCGAGGAGGAGTGCGTAAAACCAGGTTTCAAAGTTTCAAGGTTTCAAAGTTATCTGCCGATGGGATTTCAGTTCGGGATTGCGTAGGGTGAGGCGGCAATGAGTTCAGGGGTTCCCTTGAAACTTTGAAACCTTGCCACTTTGAAACTTTGCTTTTATCCGGGCAACCAGCCAACACTAGAGCCGGAGCCAGAAATGGTTCCGGCTTTTTTCCGGACTCCAATCTTCTTGTCATCCCCCGACGGGCGTCAGCCCGTCGAGGGACCGTACGAAACCCGGACGGCAGCACTGCGGTAAACGAGATCACCACCACCGCATGCATAATGGGTATTCCCTCCAACAGCACTCGTAATTCCGACTGACGTACGGTCCCTCACGGCGGCTTCGCCGCCGTTCAGGATGACATCCCACGCGGTCACTCGCCGCGGAGCGTCGCTCCGGCGGACAGCCGAGGGCGGCTGTCCCTACGTGAATCCGAAGTAAATCGTCTGGCATCTATCCAGCATGAATCTGGAACGACGCAGTGATGTCTTTACTGAGATCGTTAGAAATCCTCATCCGACTGCGCGGCCGGACTTGGGACACTCGACCGAGGAAATCCGCGGCGGAAGCAACGCCGACGCTTCCCTGCTCGATGCGTACTCCCACGCGGTCACGAGCGCGGTGGAGAGAGTCCGGTCATCTGTGGCGCACATTGAGGTACATCAGGCAGCCGGGCGGACACGCTCCGGCGAACCTCGCGAACGCCAGGGCGGAGGGTCAGGATTCGTGTTTACCCCCGACGGGCTGATCCTGACGAACAGCCACGTGGTGCATGAGGCGGTGCGGATTGCGGTCGCTTTTGCGGACGGGCGGCACATGCCTGCGACTTTGATCGGAGACGATCCGGCGAGCGACCTGGCCGTGATCCGCGTGGATGAGCCGGGACTGGTCGCCGTGGAGTTGGGCGATTCGCAGCGGCTGCGTGTGGGACAAGTAGCAATTGCGATTGGCGCTCCGTATGGATTTCAATCGACCGTGACGGCGGGCGTGGTGAGCGCGCTGGGGAGGTCGCTGCGGTCATATTCCGGCCGATTGATCGATGATGTCATTCAGACCGATGCGTCACTGAATCCGGGCAATTCTGGAGGTCCGCTAGTCGATTCAGCCGGACGGGTGATTGGCGTGAATACGGCGACGATTCTGCCTGCCCAGGGAATCTGCTTTGCCATCGGCATCAATACCGCGAAGTTTGTGGCCAGTCGTCTGCTGCGGGATGGGAAGATCCGACGCAGCTTTGTGGGAGTATCGGCGCAGACTATGCCAGTGCATCGGCGGGTTGTGCGCTTCTACGATTTGCCGAACGAGGCTGGAGCGATGGTGCTCTCCGTTGAGGAAAACAGCCCGGCCAGGAAGGCGGGATTGCGCGATGGGG
>Ga0070730_10003783_pt1 | contig 13467 bp, 26 predicted proteins | sample Coa_R1_3_FD_66447 | JGI IMG/M metagenome (GOLD analysis project Ga0070730, IMG submission 66447) | Surface soil microbial communities from Centralia Pennsylvania, which are recovering from an underground coalmine fire - Coalmine... | ecosystem: Environmental > Terrestrial > Soil > Unclassified ...
CAGACCTTACTCTCTGGATTGCCGAGAGTAAGGGTAAGTGCGAGGGCCTGCGCGTCGATTTTGCTCGGGACGAAGACGTCGATATCGTTAACCGTTTCGTTGGCGACTACTGAGCGGAGGAAACCCCCGCCCACGAAAATCTTGCCTGCAAATGTCGGATTCTGCATTGCCTCCAGGAGTCTCTTCGGTGTGCGGAGGAGAGAAAATTGGAGGTCGTGGTGCGTTAGTTCGGTCATATTGCGTCGTTGGGGGTGATAGGAGGTTGCGCCGACAGATGTTCGTCGAGAGCCTTGTTGAGCTCGTCCAGTGTGAGCTTGAACTGCTCACCCACGTCGCCCCGGAAGTGTGTCCAGGCTTGTTCGGGAATTGTCTTTTCGGCAATGTGGATTTGCCCGTCGCGCTCTTCGCGCAGAGAGAATAAGAGTGTTCGCATATATCAGGCCGGGTGCCCGGCCTTAGAGTTTATGGGGTTGGGTAGGTGAAGTGGGAGCGGGTTGCCGTCGCTGCCTGGGGCACGCCGTGGACGTTGAAGAGCTCCAGGGCGTAGCAGACATACAGACCGTGGGGCACCACGATAACGGTGACTTGGTTTGTACTCATAGTGCTCCGCCCAGTGCAGAGAGGGCAACACCAGAAGCTGCCTGGGTCGAAGCCGAGAGCAGTCGGCGCGACTGGGCTAACCACTTGGCCCAGGAGAGCCCACTGACCGATACCGTAGCACGAGACCGAGACATAATCGTTCACGCCGTCAGTGGTCGCGTCGAAGATATAGGGCACATTGCCGTTGGGGTTTGGGTTCAGGAAGGCGTTTACCAAGCCAGCGGGAGCTGGGTATGCCGGACCACTATGCGGACACACGATGTTGACCTGCTGAGCCGTTGCTGAGGTTAATAACGCGACAGAGGCTAAAAGCCCTGTAGCCCACTTGAGGAGGTTTAATCTTGTCATAAATTTCCAGGTAGGTTCGAGCCGAAGCGCGCATAGAGCGAGCCCATAAAGGTATTAAGGTCCACACCGGACATCTGCACATGCTTGAGGATTATTGTCAGGACCTCTGACAGCAATCGGTCTTCCTCAGAGCCCGGGATAGGTCTCTTTGGGCTACAAATAAATCGGTGACTCACCCAGAACCGTTCCCCGGTGTCGTGAGCGTCGAGGGTAATAAATCTGATGTCCATCACGTCGTCTCCACCAACCTCATCGAACCAAACGCCGCTTTTCTTGCTAGAGGTTAAAGTAGTCGAGAGAGCGTTTTCGACTTGGTCGGTAAGCGCGATAAGGTCGTCCGCAGGCATGATTTTAGTAACCTTACCCTTGTCGCCGGATTCGACCAGATAGGTCGCGCTTCCTGCTTCTGTTCGGCTCGATGTGATTCTCATGCTATTAGCTTTCCTGTTGCGTCGCACTTGCCACAAGACACGTAGGAGTTGCCCCGGATGTAACTACCGAAGCCGTCGCATTCGGTGCATTTGACGGTTCTGGGAGCGGTTTCGACCCGTATTTTACGAGGTGTTTTGTTGTTGAAGATTCTGTCATACTCAGCGCGATAGAGCGTCGTCGAGCAGTGCAGGTGAGGCAGTGGCCCCTTGCCTGCGCGTGTGGTTATGTCGGTATGGTTAGGCATGATTAAAAGTTCATCTTATTTCAAATTTGCAGTTGCCGTTACGATTGTGCCCAGGTTCCAGTGGCCCCTGAGCATTGACTTAAGTTCTTCGGCGGTCTTTACCCATCTTCCCAAATCTTTCCCGGATAGAGGATTTTTCCAAAGAATCAGCCATCCGTCCCGATAGCGAAAAACAGTAATCGTTTCATTTTCAGTTTTCCCGTCGACCGGAAGGTCGGCGGAGGAGTCGATAAAAAACTGGTCGTCGAAATTCATTAATTAAATCGCATCGTCACAATCATGATACACAGAAAAACCGTGAACTGTCAACAAATAAGTTCATCCGAACCAATTCGTGGTCCGCTCGTGCTGCTCTGAGCCCGCGAGCTCAAAGGCAAAACACGGCTGCTTTACCGGCCCCGCATATTCCCAGCGTCCTCGAAGGATGTCAATGCCTCGGTCGAGCAGCCATGTCCGGCAATCCCCGAAGGTCCATTCGGTCGGGAAGTAGTGAGTTGTCTCTCGGTCGCGCTTCATACCCCGATGAAATAGCTCTCCGCTACGTGATTGCGCGCCTCCTGGCTATTCGCCGAAAACCAGCGACGCACAAAGTTCTTGGCCTTCTGGCCCCTCAAGAAAACGGTGCAGCGAAACTTCGCACTATGCACCACGATACCGTTCACCACGTCTCCCGAGTAGCTGCACTCGCGGTTGTGGTTGTCTTCAACGCGAACCTCGCAGGCTCGCCGATTCATTGCTACGATTGCTTCTAGTCCGTGCATAAAATCTATAGAACGTAGGTCACCAGTTCATACCGCCCGCTGTCCAGCCGTGTAATCACGACGTGGAAGTATTTTCGGGTCGGCTTGCTCTTCAGCGACACAATCGCGAAGTCAAAGTTCCGGTGGCAGTGATAGTTGACAGGCTCCGAACAAATGGCCGCGAGCACTTCCTCGTCACCAGATAGCAGGACGACGTCCCGGGCCTTGGTCGAACGCAGCGCAGCGTATGCGCTTTCACTCAGGGTTTCAAAATATGTTTCGCTCATGTCCATAGTCTCGCACTGACACCAACCGGTGTCAACAAATTATTTCACTTATTTTTCGGGTCGAAGTTGAACACGTAGTCGAACCGGATTTTGGCGGCTTCCTCGGGGGTCACCGATTTACGGCAGAACGGGTTGCGGACTGGCCTGTCCTGGAGCACCTGCGGGTTGCTGATGACCTCGGCTACTGCTCCGGGACGGTCCGGGGCTGGCTCGACGGTCCAGACCCCGTCCACACGTCGCCCGGGCCTGTTTACGAAGCAATCCAGGACCTTGCCATCGCGCAGGGCGGTGGCGTGCCCAGTGACCGTAATATAAACCGGGAGCTTGGCACGCTTCAGCATTTCGACCACGGTCAGCAGCTGCCTGCCCTCGTAGCCCTTGTAGCGTGTGACCTTGCCCAGGTGGTTGAACGCGCCAGAGTCCAGAGCCCGCTGCACCCAGAAACCCCGGCGCAGTGGCCTTCCAGCCTTCGCACAGGCCTTGTGGGCTTCTGTGTAGGTAACGCCGAAGGTGTGGGCCAGAGCTCGGACAGTGCAGTCCCTGGTCTCTTTTTTAGCCCATGCGGACTTGTGCCTGCCGCCGTCAGAAATGACGGTCATCTTCTCCATGTCTCTATACTTTTCTTGGTCCATATAATGTTCTCTCCCCCGCTCACTAGGCTGCGGTATTGCTCTTTGCGGAGGGTCTTGTGCTTGTCGCTCGCGAGATTGAACCAGACGGTCTTCACAAAGGCCTCGCCGTTCTGCGGACGGCCTAAGACCATGACTAGGTCCTTGTTGTCGTCGTAAGGATAGCGGCACACTGCCCAGACGATTTTGCCGCCCTCGACAGTGACCTCGAAGAAGTCCGCCAGCTCGAATTCGCCTGACCCGAATTCCTCGGCCCTGCCGTATCGGTCGACGCTGGCTTCGCGCTGCGCGTGGTGGGACCAGCGGAGGTTGAGCCTGCCGCAGAACTGGCGCAGGGCTTGGCGAGGGAGCCCGCCTGCGTCCCGGTGATACTTTCCATCGTTATTTACCATGCCTACATTCTCGCATGGTCGCGCCCTGGCGTCAATAAAAGATTCACTTTAAAGGGTCCGCAAAACTACGGATGAAGAAAGTGAAAATAAAAGTTGCGTTTCGTCTACGATTGTCCAGGATGTGGCAGTGAGAGTCTGCGAAAAGAGTAGACCCTACCCTGGACTAAAATTTGACAACTGAGACAACATAGATTAGGATACTGAACGATGACAACAGTGCAAGAGCATGACAGACTCAAAGAGGCTGAAGCCCTCCTCCGCAAAGTTGTGGAGCTCGACCACCACCAACCAGACTGTGCCGTCCGAGAATTTCGCCGCAGAAATAAATATCTGCCCCCGCTTCACCCGGGCTGGAAGTATGCCCCGGCTTGCAACTGCCCGCTCCGAGACATCGTGAACTTTTTGAACAAGTAAAATTATGGACGCTGACATTCTCACATTCGCTGGCTGGTTCTTCCTCTCAATGCCCATTGTGGCTTTCATTGTTGCGAAGGTTGTGCTTGACTTGCTTTGCGGTAAGGACTAAGGTGCGCGCATGAAAGAATTAATTGGAAAAATCTATCGAAGGTCCTGGGGCTACGACCAGACAAATGTCGACTACTTCCAGGTTGTTCGGGTCACCGCGAAATGCGTGGTAGTCCGCGAGATTGCCTCGAAGCAAGTCTCGGGAACTGACTGTGGCGGCATGTCCTGCTACGTCGTTCCGGACCGAAACAAATTCCTTCCGGTATCCCCGGAGAAGACCTGCAAAATTAACCCTACCAAGGATTCAATCACTGTCGGACCCAGGGAGCGGGCCTGCCTTGTTCCGACTGACACCACTCGGGCCTATTGCAGCTGGTATGCTTAACATCTATGGCTAATCATCGAATTAAAACCGCTGGCTACTCGTTCGACAAGCAGCAGGCTCGTCGAGACACACGCAGGCTCGAAGCCGAGGCACGGCAGGAAGCCTACGACAAACTATCAGTGTCGGAACGGCTCGTTCTGATTGCGTCGCGCCCTGGCGACTCGAAGCGGGAGCTCCGCAGATTGGAGAAACTAAAGTGAATGAAGTTCTCTCAACTGCTGCGCTCACAGCTGCTGCCAACAAAATCCTTAAGGCAGCTGGTAAAGGACCGAGAAGTCCTGTGGCTCCTTGTTACCTTAGCACTCCTCCTCTCACTGTTCCTCTGACCGTCTATACGGACAGAGACGTTGAAACTTTTGTGAATAAACCACAACGAAAACCATCAGTTACGACAGGCAACCCTTGTGCGCTCCATAGCACCGTTGCCGGTGTGGAGATTCGGATTACGAACGGTAACCGATTCTTCTGTGTCTACAAAGACAAAACCGCATTCCCCTACATTGCTGGGAGCTCCGAACTGAAGTTCGACGACAGCGAGTTCAAGGCGCCCCAGGTGGCTGCGGACAAAATCCAAGCACTACTCATGAAGCAAATAAAGCTCCGCATGAGCAGGGCCTACCAGCAGGACCTGGAAGACGAGAGAAACGAGGAGCTGTGGAAGTTCACCGACGAATACTGAAATATGAAAAATAAACCAACAAAACAAACAGCAATAAAAATTCTCGACCTGCTTAAGCACGGACTTGTCAGAGGTCTCGGAAACCCGGAGCCGGGTAAAATGTGTGTTGAAGCGGCAGTATGCTACGCAATGGGTCTCCCACATAGTGACAATCCTCCTTGTGTAGCTGCTGCGGTCCGCTCATTCAAAATTACGTTAAACGATTCTAACTGGTCGAGCGACACCGCCAGAGCTGTCGGCCTCCAGAGAATTGCAATCGCCCAACTGGGGAGCGAAAACATTGACCAATCGCTTTTCGTGAAGGAATTAACGCGGTTGACCATAAAGAAAATTCTGCCTTTAGCGCTACGTGCAGCAGCGAAGGCCCATCCTCAAATCAGTCACAAAGAAGCCCTCGAAAAGGCCGCTTATAACTGTAAGTCAATTCCTACGGAAAACGCTGCTGCTGCTTATGCTGCTCGTGCTGCTGCTGCTGCTGATGCTTATGCTGCTGCTGCTGCTGCTGCTGCTTATGCTTCTGCTGCTTATGCTGCTGCTGCTGATGCTGCTCGTGCTGACGAGATTTTAACAATCGCCGCAGAAATAGGGGTCGAAGCTCTGAAACTCTGCAAGTCGCCTGGATGTAAGTGGCTTAATCTTATAAAGTGAAGCTAACTATTGTTTGAGATTATGAAATACGTAGTTCAAAGCGCCGTTCGCGCGCTCATCAAAGAAAACGGCAAACGCTGCAGCGAGGAATTTCTCCTCGCCCTGGACGACCTCGTCCGGCGCAAAGTTGTTGCAGCGTGCAAACAACACAACGGCGGTATCAAAACCCTCGACGCAACTGTGCTCGGCCATGTGTCGGGCAACCCCATACACAATGCCTGACCGACAACACCTGCCTCTAAAGCAGCAGCTCCTCCTTTTGGAGGCAGACCTGCACGAGCTCAAGGACCGGCTCGCGAGAGCTGAGCGTATTCTTGAGAGTCGGGGTTATCGGCGCTGCACAGCAGCTGCCTGCAACTGTAACGGTTATCACTACTGCGGAGAATGAAGAACCCGAAGGCACAAGCCAAACGGATGGAAAAGGCTTGGGCGCACAACCTGACTTTTGTTAAAGGTTTCACCGTGCCCAACCCTCTCCTCCGTTGGCAGCTGCCTGAGAACATTCCGTATTGCGAGTGGGTCGACTGTGACCAAGTTCCTATCGAGGTTTTGAAGATGAGGCGAATGCCGTCCTTCCGTGCTGTGCTACTTCACAAGCTCAACGTCATAATCATGGCGTGGGGCTCGAAGCGCGCAGCGAGCCGAGAGCTCGAATGCGGGCGCAACACCATTAACCGCTGGCAGACGTCGCTCGTCTACTGGCCGAAGAAAGAAACGATGGACAGAATAGACGACACTTATTTTCTGGCCCTGGAGAAAATGGCGATGGACAAAATCGAGCAGCCCAGACCCGGGAAGAAGTTTCTCGCGCTGCAGAGGAAGCTCGGCATTACGAATAGTGTTGACGGCAACGGCCAATAGCTGGTATCCTATTTATGTCATGGCTACTCAGGCAATTTCTCGACAACGTCGCTGGCAGAACGCTCGGCGAAAACAAGGGCTCTGTATCCGCTGTGGGAACGAGCCCCTCATCAACAAGAATCACGGTGCTCGCTGCGCGCAGAAGCAGAGGGAGCATATGCGAAAGGTAACCGGTGCGAAAATTCGTTACAAAGGTGCTCCAAGCTATCAGCAAGTTGAAAAACTGCGGGCTAAAGGAACCAGTCAATGACAACCATCGAAGACCTAAGGTCCCTGCTCTGGTTAACTATAACCGGAGACCTGAAGCTGGTGCGGAAGGCCCTCTGGGCGCTGCTGCGCCGGGAGCTAAGCGAGTCTCGAAAATCAAGTTCCGTCACGATGGACCTATCGAAACCCGGGAGCTGTAATGTCGGCCTACTGGAGAGACCCGGAAATTAACTTGCCTGGAGCAAGGCGAAGAGGTCGGCCAGTCGGCCCGAAGAAGGTCAAGGTCACGCTCTATCTGCTGCCAGAGACTGCTGCTGCGCTACGCACAAAAGCGTTCGCTCTGTCGAAGGCCCTCGGTGAGGCAGTGGACTGGATGCTCGGTCGAAAGAAGAAAAACCCTTAATGGTATACTTCTTTATTCTAAAATAGGTAGTAGGTATTAAAGAATAAGTAAACAAAAGTATGAAGAACATTTTCCAACTGAAGAAAGCGTCGAAGCGTTTGCCGCGCCTTGTCACGCGTTTTACCAAACGTCTTGTTAAAGGAAAGTCCCACGGAGAGAAGCTCACTGACGGACAGGTGCGGGGTCTTCAGGCCCGTATTGCCGCTGCCGGTGCAGCCTACCGGCTCCTGGGGCACGAGCTGGCCTCCCGTAGAATCGGGCAGAGCCCGTTCCGCGACGCGACACCGCACAAGAAACGCAAAACAGCAATAGCATGAACAAAAGCACAACGAAGACCGAAGAGAAGAAACCAGACAACAAATACAATCCGACATGCCCCTCAACCGTAAAAGCCAGTTGCACCTCGGAGCAGTGGAAAGCGTATCGAACCGCGAACCCGAAAGAGCCCTCTCGCCGGGACTTAATCCGCGCCGGACTCCGCACAAGAAAATCGACTACGAACGCCGCTACATAAGGACCTTTTCCGGGGGCAAGTTCTTCGCCTTCGAGCCAGAGCGGGGCGACATCAGAATCGAGGACATAGCACAAGGTCTGTCGATGTCCTGTCGCTGGGGCGGCCAGTGCAAGCACTGGTATCCAGTGGCGGCTCACTCGGTGTGGTGTTCGCTGACGGTGCCAGACCAATTCAAGTTCTGCGCGCTCATGCACGATGCTTCGGAGGGGCTCGGCCTTAGCGACATAGCTTCACCGTTCAAGATGCTGCTCCCTCAATACAAGGATGTCGAGGACGTAGCGATGACAGCAATCGCTGCGCGGTTCGGGTTCTCCTGGCCGGTGCCTAGAGAGGTAAAGAGAGCGGACCGGCTCGCCCTGTATCACGAGAGGAAGGCCCTCTTCGACACGCCGGTATATCCGGACCACGCGACAATTCCTATGGTCGCTGTTCCGGATGGCTGGAGACTTCCGAGCTGGAGGTGGACCGGATGGACACCAGCGAAAGCCAAAAAGCTTTTCCTGCACTACTACTCCATCTACAGCAATCCCCTCGCCTGATGGACCTGTCCGGACTTCTACCCTGGCAACCTGAGCACTTGCTGCGCCTTCTTCAGGCGTTGCAGGTTTACCGCTCCGCACTGGACGCCAGCGACACCGGGACCGGCAAAACCTACGTGGCGCTAGTTATTTGTCGCATCATGGGAATTATCCCTCTGGTAGTCGGGCCTAAGGGTGCCCGGGCAGGTTGGGAAGCCGCCGCAAAGGCGGTCGGGGTTGACATCGAGTTTTGCAACTACGAGCAATGTCGACCCCGCTGCGGGAAGAGCGATTGGACATTGGAGAAGCCCTGGGGCAAGGGCTCTTTCATCGAGTGGAAGCAGTCCTACACGATGATTGTCTTCGACGAATGTTTTCCTGCAGGCACAGCAGTCCAGACAGAGAAGGGGCCAACTCCTATAGAAAGTGTTTCGCCCGGGGACTTAGTTCAGACTCCTGCGGGATTGAAAAGAGTTGTTCGAGTAGTAGAGACAAAAGGCAAATTTGAGTTATTGAAGGTGACGCATGAGCATGGAAAATTTGAGTGCACCCCAAACCATAAAATCGCCACGGCTCGCGGCTTGGTCAGAGCAGAGGACCTGTCCCCAATGCGGGACAACATTTATTGCTACAAGCAAGAAACGAAGTCAAAGATTTTGCAAACCGGCCTGTGCGAGCAGTCATCCCTACAGGAGGGCGACAGCTTCTCGGAATATGCGGAAGAATCTACTAGACCCGGGTTCACTTTTAAGACAGTCGGTTTTGGCAAGAATGAAAACGCAGAACCCCTCTCAGAGAGACGATGTCAGACAAAAAATCTCTCTACGATTGAAGGGGAGGCCGCTCCATATCGAGAGAGGCGGAAACGGGAGAGAAATGCCAAAACCTCAGTCGCTCCTTTTGATGAGGTTGGGGCCTTCATGGGCGGCGGAGTATGCTCTGGGAGTTCCGCTCGACCTAAGAGAGGAATACAACTGGCCCAGATGTTGCCTTTTGGATTTAGCGAATTTGGAACACAAGTTAGCCGTAGAGTGCGATGGATTGAGTCACAACGCACACAAGGCCCGCGAGAGGGACAGCCGGAAAGCAGCCATTCTAAACTCTCTCGGATGGCAGCTACTCCGTTTCACGAATTTGGAAATACTCACGAACACCTCGAAGGTTTTGGACGAAATAGCCGTGTGCTTAGCGTTAAGCCCAGCCGAAAATGTGGTGTCGTCTACAACATTGAAGTAGAGGACGAGCACGTTTACTACGCTGGCGAAGTCTTGGTATCCAACTGCCATAGGTGCGGAGGGCTGACATCTCTCAACTCGAAGTTGCTCATCGCGGCGCGCCGTCAGGCTCAATACGTCCTGGCCCTCAGCGCGACTGCTGCGGACGACCCTACGCAGATGAAGGCCCTTGGCTACGCACTGGGCATTCACGGACTGAACACAATCCGCTGCGAGTCGAAGCTGACCTGGATGAACTGGCAGGCGCGCCACGGAGTCAAGCCCGGGGTATTCGGGGGCTGGGAATTCACGAAGGACAAGGACAAGCAGAAACAGGCCTTCGCGAAAGTCCACAGCGAGGTTTTCCCGAGACATGGTTCGCGAATGCGGAAGGCAGAAATTCCTGGCTTCCCTCGGACGGAGGTCCTGGTCAAGCTGCTGACGGACGAGACCGGGAAGGCGAAGAAAATTGCTGAGGAGCTGCACGAGCTGAACGAAGTCGGCGGCAACGTCATGGCCGAGACTCAGTCCCTCAAGATGAAGCTGGAGACGCTGATGGTGCCGCACTTCAGAGAGTTTGCGGAAGACTCCGTCGCCCAGGGCTCGAAGGTTGTCTGCTTTTTAAATTACACAGACCCGCTTTTTGAACTTTATGAAAAACTACAAGACCTGTTTGGGCCTGACAAGGTCGGTTACATTTCGGGTCGGCAGACCGGGGCCAAGGGCGAGCTAGAGCGTCGCGGGTTCGTAGAAAATTTTCAGCGCAATCGGCTCGATGCTTTATGCGTGAACGTGTTTGCTGGAGGCGAAAGCGTAAATCTTCACGATGAGATTGACAAGGTTGAGCGAGACACCTACTCGACTCCGTGCGAGTCTGGGCGACAATATAAGCAGGAACTCGGACGGGTCAACCGCGCCAACGGGGGCTTCAGCACGCAATACCTTTGCTTCTTTGCTGGGACTTACCAGGAGACCGTGGCTGAAAGGATGCAGCAGAAAGCTCTCAACGTAGATTTATTTAATGACCGGGATTTGTTAGTATGAAGAATGAGTTTTCGAGTCGAAGGAGGACGCCGCGAGAGCCTATGACAAGGCAGCGAGAGAAAATTTTGGAAGATTCGCTTGCACAAATTTGACAATCGAAAAACATCTGCATACCTTATAGTTGAAGAATGAGTGAATTGAAACAAGGAGTAATTGAAGTCATTGGGTCAGAGAAGAAACATCACCGATGGGGACCTTCCCGCCTGAACTACCTCGATGAGTGCGCGGCCTTCACCAACAAGGACGGCACGTCTGATGCAGCCGAAGAGGGCACAGCCCTTCATGAAGCAATGGAGAGCTTCGTCCGTCTCGTCGCCACCGGCAAATTCAAGACTACTCTCGAACAGGTCGGCCCCTTCTGCAAGCTCCACGAGCTCGAACACGGCAACGAGTCTGCGCTACGCTTCTGCTGCAAGAGAGTCGATTCGTTCCTGGCCAAAGGCCCTGAGAAGATTTTAACTGAGCTCCAGGTTCGCGTTCTCAACCCGGACGGCACGGAGTTCAATCACGGCACGCTGGACCTGCTCCTCGTGTTCAAAAACGCTATCGGTATTCTCATCGACTACAAGTTCGGTGGAATTCCTGTCAGGCCTGCTGCGCTCAACCTGCAGGGCTTCAACTACGCTGTTGGAGCTTTCCAAGGTCTTGCTGGCCTGACGAAAATTTGTGTCGAGTTCATCCAACCGAAACTCGCCTCCATCAGCAACCACACGTTTCTTCGCCCTCACGTAGACACACTCTACACGCGCATCAAAGCCGTGGTAGACCAAGCTATCTTCGTCCAGGCGAATGTCGAAAGCCCAGACGTGCAGAAGTTCATGAAGGTTGGAACCTACTGCAAATACTGTGACCTCGCCGGTGATTGCGCGCTCCTTAACTCAAGTCGCGCAGTTGCCGTTCATAAGTATGAAGGCCTGCCGGTGCCTAAAGCATTCTCGGGGCTGAAGCTCAAGACACCGGAAGATTTTGCGAAGGCCCGTTACTTCGTCCAGGTCATCGAAGAGGGCTTCGAGTCTCTCAAGGCCAAGGCCTACGAAGTGGCGGAGCTGAACGGCGGGAGCATCGAGTTCACCCACCCCGGAACGGGGGAAGTTATACGCTATGAAGTTGCGGAGCGTTCTGCTGACCGAACCCTTGGGAGTGCGACAGAGGTTGCCGAATGCTTGAAGGAGTGCATTACTGAATCAGAAGTGTTAGGAGCTGCTGAACTAAAGATTGGCGCGCTAGAGGACATTGTCAAATCAGCAATGGTAGAGATGGCGAAGGCACAAGGTCAGAAGCTAACCAAAAAAGCCGCCTGGGAACAGGCGACATCTATTCTGGAGGCTCATGGTCTTCTGACCCGTCCTGGAAGCAAGATTCGCTTTCTAAGGCTAGCTAACCCGAAGAAAGAGCTGGAGGACAAGAAGTGAGAGACTGGCAAACCAGCCCTGAAGCAAAGAACGAATTCGTTGTCGAGGGTGGCGTTGTTTGGATTCGATTGACGCAGGGGAAGGAGACGTGCATCGACTCGACTGATTGGGGGAGAGCCCGGACAAAACGCTGGTATGCTAGACGGTCGAGAAATACGTTCTACGCAGTTACTGGTGCTAGTAAGCCGCTACACGTCTTCTTGTCAGGAAAGTCTGGACTGGACCACGAGGACCGGAACGGTCTCAACAACCGCAGAAATAATCTTAGAGAGGCGTCCGATTCTCAGAACAGAATAAACTCGCCGAAGCGGAAAGGCTGTTCGAGCCGCTACAAAGGTGTTTGCTTCTATAAGCCAAGGGCAAAGTGGCGCGCTAGATTAGGTGTTGGAGGGAGTGACAAACATCTTGGGGATTTTATCCACGAGCGTGACGCTGCCCTTGCTTACGACGAGGCGGCTAAAGCGATGTATGGGTCGTTCGCGATTTTAAATTTCCCGCAATAATGCGGAGAAACACACAGAAAACACAAAACTGAAAGAAATACTTATGGTGAGAGCTACTCTCCGAACCGCTAAGACTGATGGCGCAACTAAAGAATCAGTGAAGAAAGTTGTCGAGGTCCAAGCACACGTCGTGACCGAAGCTACGGTCGACGGAGCCCTGGCCGACGTCGCGCAGGCGAAGGGTCTGGAAAACGACGCTGCCTCCGAACTGCTCAACAACGTGACTGAGCTGCCTGACAAGCCCAGCACTGCGGTAGCAGTCCGGCCTACGAACACGGCTGTCGGGTTCGTGCAACAGCAAGAGCAGACCGAAGGTGTCGAAGGTGCCTGGGACAAGAAGGACCTGAAGTTCCCTCAGCTCAAAATCGTGCAGGGCTCTGGCAAGCTGAGCCGACGATTCAACAACGGCACTATCATCCTGGACGATGAGAAACTCCTCGCCGCTCCGTCTGTCGAAGATGGCGAAGGCGCGCAGGCTCCGCCCCTGGTGATTGTCCCGCTCATCCTTAACAAGCAGTATCGCGAGAAGCTCTCACAAGACCAGATGGACGACGGACAGCTGCCGCGCATCGCTCGCGACGTTGCCGAAGTCGAGTCCCTCGGCGGGACCACTGAGTGGCCTTACGGCGAAGACCGGCCTGACAATTACTGGGAGGAGTCTTCTCGGAATGTCTTCCTCGTGCAGGCCCCTGCCGACACTCGCCACAATGGTTTCAACGAGCTACTGGACGGCAACTACTACTCGCTCGCTGTCTACTATGCTGCCGGTGCCGCCTTCCGCAAGTGCCCGCGCATCATTTACGACACACTGCAGAAAAAATTGTTCGTTCCAGTTCTCGGACCGGACGGCAAGCCCGCGACTGACGCGACGGGCCACATCATCAAACGGAAGTGCATCTACAAGTGCTTCTGGAACCTCTCTTGGCTCCGCGAAGAAGCCGG
>Ga0070730_10003784_pt1 | contig 13466 bp, 7 predicted proteins | sample Coa_R1_3_FD_66447 | JGI IMG/M metagenome (GOLD analysis project Ga0070730, IMG submission 66447) | Surface soil microbial communities from Centralia Pennsylvania, which are recovering from an underground coalmine fire - Coalmine... | ecosystem: Environmental > Terrestrial > Soil > Unclassified ...
CGGAACGGGCCCTGCGCGCGCTCGGCATCGAAACCGTGGAACAACTCGCGGCGGCACAACAGGAAAAACTGGAAAAAATCTTCGGGCAATGGGGCACCGCGCTGTATCGCAAGGCGCGCGGCGGCGATTCCTATGAATTTCTGATCGACGCGGAGCCGAAGTCGATTTCGCAAAATCACACGTTCGGCGAGGACACCGACGACACCGCGGCGCTTTCCTCCATGCTCAGCCATCTCTCGCAAAAAGCGTGCAAGCGCCTGCGCGAAGCTGGACTCGCGGCTCGCACGCTCACTTTGACCCTCCGCTACACCGGCTTCGACACCTACACGAGGGCGAAAACGCTGGCCGAGCCCGCGCAGCTCGACGCGGACATCTTCGCCGCTTTTCAGAATCTTTTTCGCGAGCACCGCGACCTCGCCCGCAAAATTCGCCTGCTTGGCGTGAGCCTCAGTGGCCTGACGCACGGCGTGGAGCAACTCGATCTGCTCGCCGCCGAGCGCCGCGCCAAGCTCGAGAAACTGACACGCGCCACCGATGGGCTGCGCGACCGCTTTGGCTTCGGTTCGGTGCAGTTTGGCGGCTCGTTAAGCCGCGGCGATTCCAAGAGAAATAAAGAGGACGAGAGCGACTGACCTGTCGCGCCGGCATCTTGCCAGCGTTTCTAGGCCCGGGCTACAGGCGCCGCGACAGCAGCATCGCGCGCCCGCCAGGAGGATGCTGGCACTACTCCGAATGGCCTATACTCTGTCTTGATGGGCATTCCGCCTACTTCTTCCGCCGCGCCTTCGGCACATACGCGCGAACACTTCTCCACGCGGGTGCACAACTTCTGGCAGGTGGTCAGCGAAGGCCGGCAAATCGACGATCTATGGATGCAATTTGCCGCCGACGCACGCGCCAGCTACGGCTTTTACGGCGGCGATATCGACTGGGAGGAAGTGCAGAAGCTGCCGCGCTGGCGCCAGCCGCTGCACGTAGCGAAGCTGTTTTTCTGGGCGCTGCTGCTGAAAATGACGCCGGCGCGGCGGGTGCTGTTTCTGATCGCGATCGTAATGTTCTTGTTGTCCAGCTTCAAATTTCAGATTGGGACCTTCTCCTTCGACATCAAGTTTGAGTTGGCCGCGGCGGCGATGTTTCTACTGCTGCTCTCGCTGGAACTCGCGGACAAAGTCACCATGAAGCGCGATCTGGAAATTGCCCGCGAGATTCAGACTTGGCTGGTTCCCTCGTTCGCTCCCGAGGTTCCTGGCGCGGAAATCGCCTTCGCGTCGCGGCCGCAAAACTCCGTCGCCGGCGACTATTACGACGCATTCTATCCCACCGCCAGCGCCGCCGAGGACGGAAAGCTCGTACTGGTGATTGCCGACGTCGCCGGCAAGAGCATTCCCGCGGCTTTGCTGATGGCCACGCTGCAGGCCAGCCTGCGCACGATTGCCGGAGAAGGGGCATCGCTCGCGGACTTGGTGATGCGCCTGAATCGCTACGCTTGCGCGCACAGCCTCGATGGCCGGCGCTTCACAACGGCCGTTCTTGCCGAATACGAGCCGGCTTCCCGCCGCCTCAGCTATGTCAACGCGGGGCACAACGCGCCGATTTTGCGCCGCGCGAATGGCGACCTGGAAAAACTGGACATCGGCGGTGTGCCGCTGGGCATTCAATCCACGCCGGATTACGAAATGTCCACCAAGGAGCTGAATCCCGGCGATGCCCTGATTTTCTTCACCGATGGCGTGGTCGAAGCCTTCGACGAAAGCGGTGAGGAATTTGGCGACGCGCGCTGGCTGGCCGCCATCCGCGCGCTGCCCGATGTGACCGCGCAACAATCGCTGCAATTTCTGATGACCCGCGTGGACGCATTCGTTGGCGTCACGCGGCAATCGGACGATATCACTTGCATGATTTTCCGCTGCAACCGCGCATAAAGCACGCTTAGCGCACTCTTCATTACCCTGGCATCTGAAGATGGCCGCGACATGGCGCATAATTGGGTGGTGACGCCTCGGGAACTCGCCAATTCGATTTGCGAAACACTTCGCCGTAATGGCCATGAAGCGTTGCTGGTGGGCGGATGTGTGCGCGACTTGCTGCTCGGGCGCGAAGCCTCCGATTACGATGTGGCTACTGACGCGACGCCGGAGCGCGTGATAGCGCTATTTCCGGAAAGCATCGCCGTCGGGGCGCAATTTGGCGTGGTGATCGTTCCGCGCGACGGCTTCAAGGTGGAGGTCGCCACATTTCGCTCCGACGTCGGCTACTCGGACGGACGCCACCCCGATCGCGTCGTTTACGCACGCGCGCCGCAGGAAGATGTGCAGCGGCGAGACTTCACCATCAATGGCTTGCTGATGCGCCACGATACCGGCGAAGTGCTGGATTTCGTGGGAGGCCAAGCTGACCTGAAAAATCGAGTGATTCGCGCGATCGGCGAACCGGACCGCCGCTTTGCCGAAGATAAGCTCCGACTGATGCGCGCGGTGCGCTTTGGGGCGCGTTTTGGTTTCGCCATCGAGGCGGCCACGTTCGCAGCGGTGCGACGGCACGCTCCGGAAATTGCACAGGTCTCGGCGGAACGCTTGCGCGATGAACTTACCAAGCTGCTCACCGAAGGCGCGGCGCGACGCGGCTTTGAGCTTCTAGACGAAACCGGTCTGCTTGCCGTGATTCTTCCGGAAGTCGCGGCGATGAAAGGGGTGGAGCAGCCGCCGCAATATCATCCTGAAGGCGATGTATGGATCCACACGCGCCTAATGATCGAACAGCTTCCCGCTGGAACTCCGCCGACGCTGGCCTGGGGCGTGCTGCTGCACGACGTCGGCAAGCCGCCCACCTTTAGATCCTCCGAAGAAACCGGGGACCGCATCCGGTTTGACGGTCACGTGGGCGTTGGCGTGCCGATGGCCGAGGCGATCTGCCGCCGCCTGCGCTTCTCCAACGAAGATGCCCAACAAATCTTGGCGTTGGTGGCGAACCACATGCGGTTCAAAGACGTCGAACAGATGAAGGCCTCAACGCTGAAGCGCTTTGTGCGGCTCCCGCGTTTTGAGGAGCACCTGGAATTGCATCGGCTCGATTGCCTCTCCAGCCACAGGCACCTGGAATCCTACGGTTTCGTGCAGCAGGTGCTGAAGGAGACGCCGCCCGAGCAAATTCGTCCGCCACGACTGCTTACCGGTGACGACCTGCAAGAGATGGGATATAAGCCGGGTCCCATGTTTAGCGAGATTTTGCGCGATGTCGAAGATGCGCAGTTGGAAGGTCAGCTCGTAAGCCCGGACGATGCGGCCGAATATGTCCGCAAGAGATTTGGCGGAAAGAAAGCCAAAGCGTGAGAGTAGGTTAGACAACCGACAGGAATTTGGAGGGAGTCGGCTCGGTGTAGCTCGATGGCTGCTCCGTTAGTGCTTTATATGCAATAACTTAAGGGGGGCTTGCGAGGCGGCCAAGACAGGGGTATAATCTTAGTGGATGATGCTAAGATTTTGTGCCACAATGATTTGCAGCTTTGCACCGTTTACTACCCCTCCGCATCTAACCACTTAAGCGCATCGTTTTTCTCCGATAGCGCTTAAGATTGGGGACACATGGCTGAGAAAAAATTCACAGTGCCCGAAGTTCTGCCGGTCCTACCAGTGCGGGACACGGTGCTATTTCCCGGAGCGGTTTTGCCGCTGACGGTCGGTCGGGAAAGCTCTCTGGCGCTGGTCAATTCGCTGGAAGGCGAGGAAAAACTCCTTGCGGTGGTCGCGCAGCTCGACCCGCGCATAGAAGATCCTGCCGCCGCGGACCTGCACAAGGTCGGAACGCTGGCGAAGGTTCATAAGACCGTCAAAATGCCGAACGGCAACGTGGTCGTGTTTCTGGAGGGCTTGCAGCGTGTGCAAGTGAGCGAACTGGTGACGTTGCGCCCGTTCCTGTGCGCGCGAGTGGACCCCCAGCCGGACGAAATCGGCGAAGTGGATGCCGAGCTGGAGGCGCTGCAGCGCAACGCGCAAGAATTGTTCCGCGACGTGGTCAGCCACTCACCACAACTTTCCGACGATCTGCAATCCGTAGCGCTGAACATCGACGACCCCGGCCGCTTGGCGGATTTCATTGCCGGCACTTTGCCGTCGCTTTCGACGCTGGTGCGGCAAGAATTGATTGAGATGCCCAACGTGCGCAAGCGCCTGGAAGCGCTGATTCGCGAACTCTCGAAGGAGCTTGAAGTTCTAGAGCTGCGCTCGAAGATTCACGAGCAAGTCCAGGAACAGGTCAGCCAAAATCAGCGCGAATACTTGCTACGCGAGCAGATGAAAGCGATTCAGAAGGAGCTCGGCGAATCCGACGATTCTTCGCAGGAGATTGACGAGCTGCGCAAGAAAGTCGATGAAGCGGGCATGACCGCGGAAGCTAAGAAAGAATGCGACCGCGAACTCAAGCGGCTGGCGAAAATGACGCCAGCGTCCGCGGAATACATGGTTTCACGCACGTACCTGGAATGGATGACCTCGCTGCCGTGGAGCAAGTCTTCCGGCAATCAGGAAATCGACATAGCCAAGGCGCACACCATTCTGGACGAAGATCACTACGATCTCGAGAAGGTCAAAGAACGCATCCTGGACTACTTGGCGGTGAAAAAACTGCAGCCAGGCATGAAGGGGCCCATCCTTTGCTTTGTCGGGCCTCCTGGAGTAGGCAAGACCTCGCTCGGAAAATCCATCGCGCGGTCTCTGGGCCGTAAGTTCGTGCGCATTGCCTTAGGCGGTATGCACGACGAAGCGGAAATCCGCGGCCATCGCCGGACATACATCGGCGCGCTGCCCGGGCAAGTCATTCAAGGCATCAAACGCGCCGAGGTGAATGACCCGGTGATGATGCTGGACGAAGTCGACAAACTGGGGCGCGATTTCCGCGGCGATCCGTCTTCGGCGCTGATGGAAGTGCTTGATCCGGAGCAGAACAACGCGTTTCGCGATCATTACCTGGATGTGCCGTTCGATCTCTCCAAGGTGTTGTTCATCGCCACGGCCAACTGGATGGATCCCATCCCGGAGCCGCTGCGTGACCGCATGGAGGTCATCGAGCTTCCCGGGTACACCGGCGAGGAAAAACTGCATATCGCACACAAGTACCTGATTCCGAAACAGGCTTCGGAACATGGACTAAAAGTGGGCGAGCAGCTGGAGTTCACGGACGACGGGCTGCGGGAAATCATCCACAGCTTTACGCGCGAGGCCGGCGTGCGCAACCTGGAGCGGGAAATCGCGACGATTATCCGCAAACAGGCGCGACGCATCGCGGAAGGCAAGAACGACAAGATGGTCGTAACCCCGGAAGTGGTCCGCGAGTTCCTCGGCGTGCCGAAGTACCGCACGGAAAAGGAAGTCGAGGAGCGCGTGAAGAAGCCGGGCGTGGCCATCGGGTTGGTATGGACGCCCGTGGGCGGCGATATCGTGTTCATCGAGGCCACGCGGATGCGCGGCGGCAAGCAATTCACGATGACCGGCCATCTCGGCGAGGTCATGCAAGAGTCGATGACCGCAGCGCTGACTTGGACGCGCGCGAACGGGGAACGCTACGGGATCGATCCGGACTTTTTCCGCAAGCACGATATCCACATCCACGTGCCTTCGGGCGCGGTGCCGAAGGACGGTCCCTCGGCAGGCGCGGCGATGGTGACGGCGCTGGTCAGCCTGCTCACCGGGCGGCGGGTGCGCGAGAGAGTGGCCATGACCGGAGAGATGACCTTGTCCGGCATTGTGCTCCCGATCGGCGGCGTGAAGGAGAAAGTGCTGGGCGCCAAGCGCGCGGGCATCACCGAAGTGCTGCTGCCCGCGGATAACGAACCGAACGCCGTGGCCGATCTAACGCCGGAAATCCTCGGCGATATCAAGATCACCTACGTGCGTACGCTCGACGAGGTTCTGGAGCATGCGCTGGAGAAGGAACCAATGACGCCGGCGATTGTGCCTCCGGAGCCGAAAGGCAAGCGCGTAGGACCTGACGTGCCGCGCGCGATCCACTAAGGATGACGCAGCGCAAATCGCTGCTGGCATCACCACAAGAATCGGCAACCAGGCCCGGTGAAAACCGGGCCTTTTCTTTTGCCTGCGTAACAACAGCATCCTGCTGGCGCAGCGAAGCCCGAACGGACAACATTTTCTGCCCGCCGCAGGGCGCCACCCATCCCGGCAAATAAAAACACTGCTACCATGAGTTTAGCCATGGTGCAAACAAAACAAATGCGTGCGGATCCTGCTTCGGAGTTGGCCGGACGCTTGCCCGAAGCGCTGCAGCGCGAGCGTTTGGTCCCACGTTTCGTCGATTCCTACGTGGTCGAGCATGGCCGCTACGGGCTGCAGGTTCACGCTGCGCTGTACCGCGATTTACTGACGTTGCTGCAACGGGAAGCCTTAATCGCCGCGAGCGTTCGCGCGCTGGAGATTGCCGCCGAAGAACCGCAATCGAGCGGCAAAGCGAAAGCGCGCCCGATGCTGAAAAAAGACGCTGCGGCCTACCGTCGAAAATATCTTGGGGCTCTCGCGCGGCATGAAGGCTGGACCGCCGGCGATCTGCTGGATTTTCAAAGAGACTTCCAAATCTATGAAGAACTGATCGCGCGAACATCCTCGGCGCGGCGGCGCAAGCCGTTTGAGGCAGCCAATCATCCGTTTGTGGATCGCTGCGCGTTCCTGTTGGATTCGTCTTTCCTGGAAAAGGCGCGCGTGGCGGCCAGCCGCGCGCTGAACGAGATTGAAAACCTCGCCGGTCAAGTGCTGGCTTCTATATCCGGTATGGACGCAGGAAAAGATTCGCCGCGGAGATCATGAGAATTGCGCCGCAACGTCGCGGAGGACCACCTCTAAAGGCTGGCCACTGGAATGAACTCGTCGGCGTTACTTATCGAGCGCGGCCCCGGTGAAAATGGGCCGTCCCGCCAGTCCTATGAAAAAACCGTAAGCGAGGAGCGCGGCGATGACCACGATTCCCGTGAGCCCTGCATTGGCATACCAGCGTGAAAGGTGCGAGGTGGTCGGAAAAACGACAAGTACGTTCTGCACCACCAGCCCGACGACGAGAGCAAGCAGCCCTACTTTCTTGAGGATCAGCACAATCGAAATCCAGATGATCCCGAGCAACAGGTAGGTGAGTACTGGATACTCGCCGGGGCTATTCACTCCAGTAGCAATGAGAACCAGGACGACAGCGGCGATCCAGTCGCGCTTCAGGAACAGCCGCAGCAAAAACAAAAAAAAGAAAATCAGCAACGAATAAAGAAGGTAAGCAAGAATAAATAACAAGAGTCCTCCGAGTGCAAACCGAACGCCCAGCAAGCTTTGCGGCTCGAGGGCGCCAGGCATCGGAGGCAACTTGCCGAACAGAGGTAAAAGCAGATTGTCGATCGTTTCAAAGACGGTGAGCAGCACGCCGTAACATGTTCCGATGAGAATGTCGCGGCCGACCAGCGGATCGCGCCACTGTCCGGCGAACAGGCGGGTCCAGGAAATCAAGGTGTGGGGATCGGTGCGTCGAACGTAGGGCTCAAGCGCCAAGTACATCACCGTGGCGAGTATGGTAATCAGTGACGCCCAGCCAAGTGCAATAAGGATCGTGTCGAATTCGTCGATTGATCCCACATGATGCGCGTTCAACGTCCACATGGCCAGGAAAATCAGGAAAACCACCACGCCCAGACGTGCCGCGCCGCGCGAGTCGCTGCGCTTGAGCCGCACATTGCGGCGTGCGACGTACAGACCGCTGGTCGTAACCGCCAAAAATAGAACCAGCAGGATAGCCGTCGAAATTCTGTCGTGCGGTTTATCGGCGACGGGCGCGGCGCGGTCTGGCGTGGTCCACGGATAAATCATGTCGAAAAAAACCGGGCGACCCCGATATGCGGCAGCTTCGATGCGCTCGGGAATGCTTATTTTTGCCGGCACGGTTCCTAGCCATGCGGCGCGAGAATCGCCCCAGGCCAGCGGCGTCCACTCCGGCGGAACATTGCGGTACGCGGCTGGATCCACTCCCGCGGCGGCCAAGAGCGCGGGCCAGTTGGGAGCCGCGACTCGATCTGCGGGGACATCCTTCTGCGGAGGCACAGCTTCGAGATGCAAAAGGCGCCCTTGCATATCCAATGTGACGAGCACCATTCCGCTGATCTGCATCGGCGGGTCAAACGTCGTTATCGAGCCATTTCCAATGGAGGAAAAGAAGCTTTGCGGCCGGAGTAAGCGCGGGCTCTGCCGATACCAGAATACGATCGACGCGGGCCGGCCATTGGCAAGAGTGATCAAACGGTCCGGAGTCTTGTCGTGTTCCTGGAGGTATTCGAGATAATCGCCTTGCACGGAAAAGGAAAAAGCCTCGTCGGCATAGGGTTCGGTGTACCCCAGTTGGCGAATGACTTCGCGGGCGTGCGTGGCCAAGACTTCCGGCGTGTTGTCGAGCGGGGCGATATTGTGGAGCTTGAAGCGATCGGCAGCAAATAAAAGCACAAGCAAACCGACGACGGAAAGGATGAGCAGGGTAACGGCGAGAACCGGCTGCATGCCCTCGGTTTGACCCGCAGCGGCCACCATTTCCGGCGATGGAGTCTCGCCGGCGGCCAGCGCTGCCGCTAGCGGATCGCCTCCCGGAAGCGCTGCGGCGACCTGCAGCGCGGATGCCGGACGCAGCGCGGGATCGTGTTCCAGGCAGCGCAGGATCACGCGCTCAACCACCGGATCCAGATCACGCACGATCGACGACGGGCTGGCCGGCGAAGATTTCTCGCGCTGCTTCATCAGCTCCGGAAGCGTGTTGGCGTCGAACGCACGCTTGCCCGTCAAAATCTCGTAGAGCACCAAGCCCAACGAATACAGATCGCTCTTGGCCGTGACTTCCTTACCCTCGAGCTGCTCCGGCGCCATGTATGCCGGCGTCCCCGCTTTGGCGTCGACGCCTTCGAGACTCGCGGCGATACTGGCCAGACCGAAATCGGTGATGCGGATTTTGCCCGTGCCGTCCAGCATCAGGTTGGCGGGCTTCAGGTCGCGATGAATCACGCCGCGTTCGTGCGCGGCGGCCAGCCCCGCGCAGACTTGGCGGGCGATCTCGATAGCTTTGTCTCCCGAGAGCCTGCCGATTCGGCGCACGAGCGAAGCCAGATCCTCGCCGTCGACATACTCCATGGTCAGAAACGGAACGCCGTCGGCATCGCCGATATCGAACACGCGGCACACATTGGGATGCGAAACCTGCCGCGCGATGCGCACTTCCGAATGGAACCGCGCGAGCGCGCCGGCGTCCTGGGACAAGCTGGCGGGGAGAAACTTGATGGCAACGATTTGGCTGAGCTTGAGGTCCTCCGCGCGATACACTTCACCCATGCCGCCGCGCCCCGCTAGCGCCACCACGCGATAGCGGTCCGCGATGATCTGCCCCGGAGTGAACCGGCCGCCGCCAATGGCATCCGAGCTGGAAAGAAAACTCGCGGAGCTCGAGGGATTGCGCGAGGAACGATGTTGCGGAGTCGACGGATACGAAGGCGCGCGACGAGGCGTCGCCGGAGCGATGGTCTCACCTTCGATGCCCGGCCTGTCGCCGACCAGCGGGGTCTCGATGCTGGAGTCCATCAACCTGCCGCATCCCGGGCAATATCGGCTGGCGTCCGCAATTTCGCTGGAACAAGAGGGGCAACGCATGACGAGCGGCGATTGTATCATCGCGGCCGCGCGCTCATTGTCAACAGGTCACTTCGCTGCCTAAGTCATAAGCGGCGAAGCAGGCGCTACCACGCCAATCTCGCGCCGATGGAAGAACGCCGCCACACTGTAAATCGCGATGGCGAGGAGGGCCATGGCCTTGATGCCAAAGAAAATGCTAAAAGCCTCCAGCGCGCCGCCAAACAAGCCTCCAAGAATATTGGAACCTAGGGCATTCGCCGCGTCGCGGGTTTGCTGAAACATCTTGGCAAAGATCAAACTGGAGAAAAGTACGGGCAAAGCCGTCACGGCGCCGCCAATCAACCCTCGCTCGAGTGGCACGAGGCGCGTTAAGTCACTGAACGGAACGAAGTAACTCAGCAAAAGCGCCGCCCAAAGCAGGACAAATAGTATTGGCAGGCGCGGCACGGACTGCCGCTCGACGATGAGATTGGCCACGATGGCCATGACAAAGATGGAGGAAAAGACGACGGCATTCGTAATCCAGGTGGCGCCAAACAGCAAAGATAGCTGCGAAAGGTTTTTAGTCTCGACGAGAAGGAATGCGCTGCCCATGAAGAACATGGCCCAGTCCACACGATTTCGCGAGACGCCGTCCGAGCGGCCGACGACTCCACGCACCAGGTATGCTCCGGCAATCAACACCAGCAGGAGCGAACCAAGATAAACGAAGGGAAAGCTTCGTGGATTCTGGTAAAGGAAGGGCCAGTCGTCACGCACGGGCCTCGCTGCGACATGCGCCAGTTCTGGGCCGATGGAGCGAACCTCAGGCATCTGCGCCAGCCGTATCGCTGCTTGATTCAGCCCCGGTCCGGCGACAAAGCTCACCGTGCCCAAATATTCTGATGCTTTTACCGCCAGCGGCTCTCCTCCGTTCGCAAGTTCCAAGGTGCGGTAAATCCGCTGCGCGACCCAATCCTTCCAGCCCACGGAAAATCCGACCACGAACAGTCCGTGTTGTGGATCCAGCAGGGAAAGCGCTTCCTCAAAGCTCTCGCGGCTGTAAAGAAAAAATTCCAAGCGCAGAGAGGACATCACCGAAAGTGCGGTTTGCGAATCGACGAGACCAAACACAATGACGTCAAAGCGCTGGCCGGCGGCACGTGCTTGATGGAAGAACGCGCGTCCATCGGTAATATGGACGCGCACCCTGCTCGAGTCATAGGGACGCTCAGGATGCAGTTTGCGTCCCAGCTTGGCGATGGCCGGATCGATTTCCACGGCATCCACGCTGGCGCATTGCGCCCGCAACGCCGCGGCGACATCATTCCCGGTGCCTGCTCCAATGATCAACACTCGTCCGCATTGCGGCAGGATGGCGTAAGGAAAATCGTAGTAGCGTCGCGGCGACTCAAGCCCTACAGGGTTCGCGGAAGGGCCCAGGTTCAGCAAGTCCTGGTAAAAATCGTGGTCCACGTCCAAGCGGTAGCTGCCCTCCGCCCCGTCCACGTACGTGATGCGGTAGTAGGGCGACCACTGAACCGGACCGCGGATTTCCGTCGCCGCAATCACCGCCAGAACACAGCCCAGAATCAGCGCGTCACGCATACGATTGGCGGAAAAATACACAAGCCCTGCAAACGCTGGCAGGATCCACACCCAGGGCGGCAACGAAAAAAACACCAATGCCGTAAATGCCAGTGTGCCCACCAGACTCCCCGCGAGGTTCAGCGTGTAGGCCTGCAAAGGAGGTCCCGCCGCTGCCAGACATTCCCCCACCAGCATTCCGATTCGATAAAAGATGGCGAGCACCAGGCAAAATAGGGCCAATCCCACAACGAGCGCAAAAATGCCGAGCATCCAAGGCACAAAACTGTCCGGCACGTGCCGGAGTACCGCACCTAACACAGGCAATGCGCGAGCGGCGGGCAGGAGCTGGGGAGAATGCAGGTTCCCGCCCCATTGGTAGACTCCGACATCGGGAAAAAACAACCGGGTCAAGTGGAGTTGCGGAGCGAACGCCAGCATCAGAACCAACGTCGCCAGCGATATCGCCAGAAGCTTTTCTGCGCGGCCGCGTCCGCGCCGCATCATTCCCAGCCCTAGACCCAAAAAGCACGCGAAGAGCGTGAAATTTTTCAGGTAGGCGAACATCCGGATTTCGGCGGACATCCATCGGATGAGGATGACCTCGGTGTAGAGAGCGATGGCGCTGATCAGGAATAGACGCAACTTTTGTGCGCCAAGGGTAGTCATCCAGGCGGCTCCAATCGACGGGACGGCAGTGTAGCAGAAACGGTGAGGGTTGACGGGTGAGACCACCCGCGTGTGCGGCGCTAAGCCGCAGGCCGGTCATTTACGAAATGCGTTCGACTTGCACCGCGGTGCCGTAGGCCAGAACTTCCGTCACGCCTTGCATCACTTCCGTGGCGTCATAGCGCATAGCCACCACGGCGTTGGCGCCGTGCTCTGCGGCGTGCTGCAGCAGCAGTTCGTAGGCATCTTCGCGGGTTTTCTCGCAAAGGTTCGTAAGGATGGTGATGTTGCCGCCGACGATGGTTTGCAGCGCCGCTCCCAGATTTCCGATCACGCTGCGCGACCTGACGATAATTCCTCGCACAATGCCAAAGTTCCTGACGATGCGATAGCCCGCGAGTTCGTTGCCGGTTGTGACCATCGAGCTGTCCACGCGATTCATAGCACTCTCCTCGAGGATGTTTACCGGTGCGATTCTACCGTTTCACGTACCGCAGCGGGAGATAAATGGTTCTGCTAAATTCGAGCTACGTGGACACTCTATTCTATTGCTTTGCCGTCGTGCAGATCGCCGTGGGCGTGTACCTGGTGTGGCGGGGACTCCAATGGCAGGCGTATGCGCGGCGCCGTCTGCGAGGCGATCCCGGATTCTACACGCCGCGCGCGGCAGTGCTGTGCCCATGCAAGGGCCTGGAAGCCGGGCTTGAGCGCAATTTGGCAGCGTTGACCGAATTTGAATACAACAACTACGAAATCTTCTTTGTTCTCGCCTCGGCTTCCGATTCCGCTTACAGCGCGGTGAAGCGCATCGCCGAGCATTCGCGGGTACCGGCCCACGTCGTTATCGCCGACCGCCCGGAAGCCTGCGGCGAAAAAGTGAACAACCTGCGCGTGGCTATCGAGCAATTGCCGGAGGATTTCGAGGTGCTGGTGTTCGTGGATTCCGACGGGCATCCGGGGCGCGGCTGGCTGCGCCGCTTGATCTCGCCGTTGCACGACTCGCGCGTAGGCGCCACCACTACCATGCGCTGGCTGATCCCTTTGCGAAATAATCTGGCGTCGGCGCTATTGGCGGCGTGGAACGCTTCTATCGTCACCTTGCTCAGCGAAAACGGCAGGAATTTTTGCTGGGGCGGAGGCACGGCCATTAAGCGCAGCGTATTCGAGCAGATCGGCGTGCCCGAAGAATGGAGCCACTCGGTCAGCGACGATTTCTCCATGACCCGCGCGCTGCAACGCACGAACCGTACGATTCTGTTTGCGCCGGAGTGTTTGACCCCGTCGTACGTCGATGCCGACGCCAGCAGCCTCCTGGAATTTACCAACCGGCAAATCCTCATCACCAAAGTGTATTCGCACAAGATGTGGGCTTCCGCCGCGGTGACCCATCTTCTCTACTGCGTTACTCTGCTACTGGGGGTTTACGTCACCCTGGTGAATTGGCTGGCCACCCTCCCGGCTTTTCACCTGGCGTTTCTGACCTTCGTGCCCATGCTGCTTGCCGCCATTCGCGGCGCGCTTCGTGTGGCAGCCGTAACGGAGGTCTTACCCGCGCACCGAAGCACGATCATGGGACAAGCTTGGATG
>Ga0070730_10003785_pt1 | contig 13460 bp, 12 predicted proteins | sample Coa_R1_3_FD_66447 | JGI IMG/M metagenome (GOLD analysis project Ga0070730, IMG submission 66447) | Surface soil microbial communities from Centralia Pennsylvania, which are recovering from an underground coalmine fire - Coalmine... | ecosystem: Environmental > Terrestrial > Soil > Unclassified ...
AGGACCACCTGGGCTGCCTGTAGATTATCGATGGTTAAGCCAAACTTGCGACTCAGAAATCCGACCCCACCGCCCTGGGTCAGTCCACCAATCCCGACCGTGGGGCAGGAGCCAGCGGGAAGCGCCATGCCATGTCTGGCGAGCGTCGAATATACGTCGATCAACCGTGTGCCTGCCCCTATAATAGCTGTCCCAGCCGTCTCGTCGACCGTCACTGCATTCATTCGGCTCACATCGATCACCAGGCCGGTGGTCGTGGAATAACCGCCATAGGAGTGTCCGCCGGAGCGGATCGCGAGCGGCACAATGAAACTGTTGGCGAAGGCAAGGCAGGCCTGGACATCAGCGGGCGTGGCACAGTAGGCTATAGCCGAGGGTTTGATGGTGTCGAAACGCGGGTCGAAGAGCTGGGACGCGGTCGCATACTGCGGATGATCTGACCGGACCAGTTTCCCCTGCAAGTTTTTAGCCAGCTCCGTCCAGTCGTGTGGCGTTGGAGGTACCGTTGGAGCCTTCCTGGCTGAGAGCATAGGGGATGGTGAGGTGTTTGTAGCTATCGAGCCGGGCTGACAGGCGGTCAACAGACCTGGCAGTGTCCCTGCCGCACCAAGGGCGGCGAGAAATTGACGGCGCTGGATCTTCGCGCTGCGTGGCAATGGCATATCTACTCTTCTCCATATCGTTTTTGCGATAGTTGGTGCTCGCCCCGGCATGAAATCGAGGATTGTGATAGAGAGGGCCTCTCTCGCCCCTACTATCTCATGGGCCCTGACCTCCGTCAAGATCCGGCGATACCTGGTGCTGGGAGAGACCAGTAACACCAACAGAAAAGTACTATATCGCAAAAGAGACGGATCAATGAGGCCTGTAACACACTGAGAAACACTTCCCTGGAAATACATCTCATTCGGTGCTTTCTCCATTCAGTTGTCTGGGAAAGGATGAAGGTGGTTTCACGAAACCATTCTTGATCATATTCCCGAATGGGCGGTAAGGAGAGGTGTCAGGCAGACACTTGCGCCGGAATAGGATGCGCAGGTATGATGTTCTCATACATAAGAGATAACTCTTGCTACTATTTTAGAGGAGATTTTCGTGAGCGATACAGAGATAAAGGAGCAACAACCCGCTCCTGATTTTACACTATCAGCCATAGGCAGCGAGGATGTGGTGAAGGATGGTCAGGTGCATCTGGCCAATCTCAAAGGTCGTACCGTTGTCTTGTACTTTTATCCAAAAGACGACACTCCCGGCTGTACAAAAGAGGCGTGCAGTTTCCGCGATGCCAATCACCTTATGCAAAAGAATGGGATTGTCGTGCTGGGCGTCAGCGCTGATGATGTTGCTTCGCATCAAAAATTTGCTGATAAATACGGTTTGTCCTTTCCACTGCTCTCCGATACCGATACAACCGTTTCACAGCTGTATGGCGTGTGGAAAGAGAAAAACATGTACGGCAAAAAGTATCTGGGGATCAACCGCGAAACCTTCTTAATCGATAAAGAGGGTGTAGTGCGCAAAATCTGGCATAAGGTCAGCCCGGAAGAGCACGCCAATGAGGTGCTGGAGACGGTAGAAGCCCTCCATCTCTAACAGGCATGATCTCTTTCATTTAACCATATAATAGCCAATTCCCGGCTCTGTCAATATATGCATAGGTTGGGAGGGATCGCTTTCGAGCTTGCGGCGCAAACCGATGTCGCCTATAAAGTCCCGGATGGGGAATAAGTTCCAGTCCAGGTGTCATTCAGGACAATGTCACTTTGAGGTCATTCCACGTTAGCTCAAAGTTGGTCTCCTTGCCAGTCCGGAAAAAATCGGCAATCACACGTGCGGCCAATGAGGTCAGGGTAAGCGCAAATGGGCGCGTCAGCGGATAATCGCACGGATCACCTGGAATCTCTTGTGGAACCTGATATCCGGGTTCCCATTGACCGTTGCCATACAGACCATCTGCGCTAAAGCCGATATGCAGGCAGGGAATATGGAGCTGGTGGGTGCTTTCGCTTACCGCCGCACGCGCAGTCCTATTATCAAATGCGTCCACTATCAGCGCGCTCTCCTTGAGCAGATCAGCCGCATTGAGCGAGGTGAGTTCGATGACAACCGGCTCAAGCTTTGCCTGTGCAGCCCGATAGAGCATATTGGCCAGCGCACGTGCTTTGGGCGCTCCCACCTCCGCGCGACTATAGGGCTGCGTGGAGAGGTTGCGCATCTCCACCCGATCTTTATCAATAAGCTTGAGGTGTGAGAAGCCCATGCGTGCCAGCGTCTCTGTGAGGTTGCCACCCAATGCGCCCGCTCCGCAAATCGTGATAGGCCTATCAATGAATGGAGCCAGTGGAGTATGGCGCTCCTCATGGAAGAATGGGCTGTTGGGATTCAGGCTGTGTTGTGTCATGCTGTTCCTGCTCTCCTGTCTTTCTTCAGCAGCGAGATGTCTCTACCAGTGGTCAGAATCGGTCATTACGTGGACAAGACTGGTCAGGTCGAAGTCGCGATCCCGACCGCTGAGGCAGATGCCGCTGGAGACAACGCCCATCTGAGCATTAATGGTCGAGCGATAGCGATAGGTCTGCCCACGCTCGCTCCATTCCACTACGATGTGACCAACAGAACCATCGGAATTGCTCTGTTCGCTGTAGCTATGCAGCGTAGCATCGGCTTTGACCAGCGCGTGTCGCAGGCGCTCCTCCAACTGACCGTGCAGGCGTTCGTGCTGTAGCCAGGCGCGCTGCTGCTGGCGATTCTGCTGACGCATTTCGGTCTGTCTCTCATGTTCCCGACGGTGTGCGTCGGCCTGCCGTCTGCGCTCAGCCTCTCTTTGTTGCAGCCGTTGTGGCTCTGTGGCGATCTCAAGTTGGCGAATATGCCAGAGGATGAGCGCCTGTCGTTCGGAGCCAGCCAGGCCGGGCAACAAAGTCTCGGCCTTCTCCAGCGTTGTTGCCGCGTCACGCAACCACTCGGCATGGGTTGGGTCCGCGAGCGCATCGGGACCATCGAACCAGAGCCTATGCCCATCTACACGCGTGATTACCCGCTCAAAGCGTTCCGCGCCGTTGGTGGGATCGCAGAGGAAGATGGGGAGTGGCTCCGCAGGGAAGCCGAAGCGTTGTTGTGCGTCACTCGCGTTAAACGGCAGCCCCCACCATGTTCCTGGCAGTTTCGGATCAGGATCGGACCAGAGCAACACAACGCGCAGAGCCGGGAAGAGTTCCAGGTAGCCTCCCCGTTCCCAGGGGAGCGCTTCGCCCAGTACCTCAGCCTCCCGCTCATTGATGGGGCGAAAACGACCCCAGCCAACAAAATCACCCTGCGGCTTAAATTCGTGAATCATTTCACTCAGGCGCGTGCGAATCTTGCCCCCAGGCAGGAGCGGTGCGATGATTTCACGTTGTAAGAGCGAGTTACTCTCCTTATTTAGACGCGCCACAAGAGCATGTACATCGATTTTCGCTTTGCGCCGATCAGCCATGTTCCTTCAACTCCTGCTAGACCATCATCCTGCCTACAAGATTACGCACTTATTTGCGATCTGTCAAGTAGTATGATAATCTGATATCTTGTGTGAAAAACAACGGTTTCTTTTCCAGAAAAAGGGACCCTCACTCCCTTTAAGGCACAATGGCTGTATCAACTAAGGGGTCATTGGCGCTTGTGTCATCCCAGATTCTCTGTGAAGATAAGGTATATCATAAATTCCTATTCTTCATGGGAGCATAAACGATGAATTACGAATGGCAGAATGGCCCCTATACTATCAGCACTGATAAACGCCGCATAGATATTGTCACGGTACATGGTTTCCTTTCACGATCATACTGGGCCGAGGGTATTCCTCTAGACACAGTGAAACAGGCAATTGAGCATTCGCTGGTTTTTGGCCTATATAAAGGGGATCAGCAGGTTGGTTTTGCGCGCATCGTTACAGATTACACCACATTTGCCTATCTCGCAGATGTCTTCGTGCTGGAGCCATTTCGGGGGCAAGGGCTGAGCAAATGGCTGATGGAGATTGTTGTTGCTCATCCCCAGTTGCAGGGGCTGCGCCGCTGGTTACTGGGCACGAAAGATGCCCACGGGCTCTATACCAAAGTTGGCTTTACCCCGATGAAATCACCAGAGCGTTTTATGGAGCGCCATTTTCCTGATGTCTATCAGCAGAAGCCTGCCGCCTCTGATCAGGCTCACGAATAATGAGCGAGGGAGCTGGTTAAAGAGCCTGTTGAGGGAGAAGTAATCTGTGAACGATCTCCTGTTCTTTGCTGGCCATTGCAGGTGGGAGCAGGAGGTCTTCATGTATCAGAAGTTCTTAGAGTGGTCGAATCAAATTGCGAGATAAAACAGCCTGACCAGAGCAGAAGGGCGACCTCAATGAGGCCACCCATGCTGCCAGTGGTATCTACCACAAATGCCAGATCGACTGTGTTGATCTCGGTATGTACGTCGCTGCTCATCCTGTAACCACCTTTGGCCGTTTTGGCAGTTCATAATCCATGATAAGCGCTACGAGTTCAGCCTTGGAGGGGGCAGCCAGCAGCGGTAAGACATTGGCGAGGCCATATATGTCTTCACGAAACACATAGCGCATCACCTCCGCTCCCTGTTGTTCCAGCCCCTTCACAAATCCCAGATTCGAGCCGTTCACGGCCACAATCACAATTGAGGGTGCCGTTCCCATTTTCTCCACATACTCTTGCCATGCAACTCGAAGGTAGGGAGCGGTATTTTCGCCCTCGTCTGTCACGACTATCAACTGTTCCACATACTGCTTCTCCTTCACCATGCGGGCAAGTGGAGCACCGATGGAGGTAGCACCATCTGCTCTGATGAATTTGAACGCCTTCTCCCAGTCGCTCAGGGCCGGGCGCTTCTCACCTTTGACATCAGTCTTGATCTCAAAGGCGGCAGTGTCGAAAGCGTAGACGTAGAAATCGGCAGTGATGACTGCGCTCACCAGTGCTGCGAGTTGTTTGGCAATTTCGATGGCCTGGGTCATCGAACTGCTCTTGTCCACGAAGAGCGCGGTTGGGCGCTTGATCTCAACCTTGTCGGCGACACGCTTGTCGGTTACCTCGGTCAGGAGGCGTTCAGTGGCCTCGTCCAGCTGCGCCACCTCTATCGCTTTCTTGGCCTTCATAGTCGAGACGCGCTTGTCGGTCGCGGACTCTGCGATCTTCTGGTCGATCAGGGCTTTAACATCCTTGTCATCCATGGCGCCCTTGCGCTTGAGGGCCGCCATGTTATTGATGACCTCCTGGGGCGACATTGAATTGATCAACGCGACCAGGAGCGCGGGCGTGATGTGTTTGATCGCACCAATTGCTGTTGTGTACGGAATTTTCTGATCCAGGATGATAGCGGCCTGCTCATCGGCACTCTCTGCCTTCGCCAGTCGTTTGAGTGCGCCGAGAGGGCTATCCTCTGGTGGCTGCCCATCGAAGAGGATGGCCTGCGCGCGTGGGCCTGGTTTCAGGCGCAGGCTGGCATAGAGGTGCTTGAGGTCATCGCGTGCACGCAGCGCGGCGCCGTCAAACTGGCGGATATTGTTCTCGCGCGTCTGCAGATAGTGAGCGATGGCACTCTTGAGCGAGCGTGGTGTCTTTCCGATAACCCGCTTGCTATGATCCAGTACACGCGCTACCTCGAAGGGCGCAAGTTGCTGGAGCAGCACCCAGGCAGCCTCGCGGAACTCATCAAAGTCGCTGGTCGCGAGATGCCCTACGAAAAGCACCCGATGGTCACGCACCTCTCCTTTGGCAAAGTACCAGGGCGCCAGGTGTCCGTAGAAGAGAGGGTCGCGTTTGATGGCATCGGTATGCAGGGGTGCAAGATCTTCAAGTTTGCGATGTGGCGTACTCAGAAACGAGTTTAGAATCTGTACGCGAATATCCTGCTCAGTGTTCTGTGTCATCGTCATCACCACCTTTTTTAAGAGAGGTTCTCGGTTATGGTATATAAACAGGCTGGGACGCGCAAGTCGAAAGAGCTGCAAAAACAGATGCTCTACCGCTGAGCTACAGCCCCATAAATGGAGCTGGCGGGAGTCGAACCCACGACCTTCGGATTAACAGTCCATAAAGTTTGTAAGCTCGTTCAGTTGGGGCGCGCCCCAGCCTGGATATAGCGTTGTTATATGGTTATATGAGAGAGATAAGCCTGCCCTGTACAAGTTAAAAGAGCATTCCTCTTGCGAGGAGTTGTTCCCCGTTAAGGTGGAGAAAGTCGGATTCGAACCAACACTCACTTTGCAGTGAGACCAGTTTGTATGCTCTCTTTGTGAGAGTACAGGGCAGCCAGCTTACGCAAATATGGTCTGGGACGCACGAGTCGAAAGAGCAGTGAACATAATCAGCGCGTCTTCCAATTCCGCCACAACTCCAGAGGAGTTGACGGGACTCGAACCCGTAGCTCTCTCGAAACTGGTTAAAAAGTTTGTAAGCTCTTACTGTAAGAGTGCGTCCCAGCTAAATAGCCTGGGATGTGCAAGTCGAAGGAGCCGTTCGATACAAATCTAACGCTCTACCAATTGAGCTAATCTGCCGCAGCAGATAGGAGACTCGAACTCCCAACATTTAGATCCCAAAGTATGTAAGCTCATTCAGTTAGGGCACATCCCAGTTAGTGCCTGGTGTTAAATCAGCCGTAGATGGCCTCCGGGCGCACGATAATCGCCTGACTGGTGCGTACTACCGTGTAGCTATTGAGGTAATGGGCTGGGAGGTCAAAATGGCTGGCCACGGCCTGCTTGATCTGCGCATCGCTGGCGTTGCTTGACAGGTGAAGCGTGGCCAATGTCAGCTCTTCGCTGCGACCATCGAAGCGTGCGTGGACGATCTGGTTCAACGTTTGAGTCATCGCTCTACCTCCCATAAAGTAGTTGCTAGTAGGAATTGCTATTCCCTATGTCTTTGTTGTTTGTCAAGTGGATTTGTTATTGATACTGTAAAATATTTTGTGCGTCTTGTCAAGAGGTTTGACCGCGAATCTTAAGAGATTCGTAAAATTGCCGCGATTATGCCTCTCCACCAGGGGCTTAGCAAGCAACGATTTGAAATTACAAAGGGAGGAAGCACCAGGCCTGGTACTTCCTCCCTCTTCATGTGCTCTTTTCTACTGGCTGTTTTGCGTGACGGTTGCTGTTGGTGGCCACGAGAACATGCTAAACGATACGGTTGGATTGGTAGTATCAGAGCTATTGGTAGAACTAGCTGTGCTGTCTTTATTTACTGTCCATACAGCTGTGTCACCGTTGACAGCCAGAAATGTGGCATTCTTCGGGACGAGGGGATCAACCTTCACGGGTAATTTAGCGATGGTATCATACATCTTAAACGTATTTGTACCGTCTTGCCAGATGAGGAAGCGTGGTCCTCCCTGGAGATCGGAGATCTGCTTCACGGAGTTCGGTGGTAATTGCACAGGCAGCGAGCTACCATCTGCTGCAAAGGCGACCAACGTTCCCCGAATGGTCTGGTCGAGTGGTGCGGGGTAGATTGCTGGATCAGTTCTGGTAATACCAGTGGTATCTAACTCATTCGTTGTTGTAGGAGTCGCGACTGGAGTTGCTGCCGCTGTAGTTTGCGGTGTACCCTGTGTTGTATTTGTCGCATCTGTTGTACTGGTACTGAGCAGGAAGAGCGTGTCGTTAACGACCTGTGGGCGGAAAGACATTTGATCTGAAAGGAACAGATGCCGGTTGGTGACTGTATGTGGGACCCAGCGACCTGGACTAATTGGAACAGTCATGTTCTGCCGGGTCCAGATATTGCTGTGTGCCACATTATTGTCAGCCAGCCATTCCTCTGACCAGTAGATATTTTTGCCATCACTAGTAGCTGTTGGCGAGTTGAGGATGTGGCCTGGTGTCTGGGCAGTGGCAATCTGGTTCGAAATCAGACTCTTCACAGGGTCCAATTGATAGCTCCAGAGAGAGGATGTGCCTTTGGCATCAATGCTCGCGACAAATAAGGTATTCTGGGCAAACCAGACACCCTGCACAGGTGTGCTCACCCAACTCGGGACCGTTGCTTGGTCAAATGTATCCTTCTGCAAGCTGATAGACTGGGTTCCCCCTGGGAGCTTTGTTTGATTGCCCCCGATGAAGCTTGCATGCAGATTCCAGGTGCGCGTTGTCTCATTGTTAGGATTAAGGCCATGTTTTGCTACTGGCTTAGCCGCACCTAATTCTAGCCATACCAACCAGTTATTCGAACTTCCCAATACAATTAAGGGATTTGTGCTTTCTGTAGGCAGTAAGGGAGTGCTGGTTTTTGTTTTTCCATCGAATTGTTCGAGCATCCAACCTGTAGGTGTATCCCCATAGGCTGTGTAGTAAATAGATTGCTGGTCCGCGACCGCGCTGGCGACATGCGTATAGGGCGTAGCAGTTGTATAGGATTGAGATGCCACCTGTAAGGCATTTTGTATACTGTTGTTCGCGATGGAAGCTGGTGGTACTCCTGGCCTGGCGAGGAGCAGCAATGAAGTCAGTCCGCCGGTCATCAGGGCCATCAAGAAGACGGCAGCCAGTCCAATAATGGCGAATTGTGGCATTGGATAGGAGCGGCGTATTCTGCGCGGCGCTTGAAGCAAGGGGAGCGGTCCAGTGTCTGCTGTTGAGAAGGTGGTGATAGCATCTGAGCGACGAACGTTTTGGGCTTGTTTCAAATAGGGAGCGAGGAACGTCGGTGTTGGTCTTGTTTGTGCCGATGATGGCGCATTTTGAATAAAATGCGCATGTTCCATTGCGAGAGCCTGCATCAGCTTTATATGTGCTGTAGGGGAAGGCTCAATAACTGGCAGGGAGCGGACACGAGTACCTATGAGGTCGTATTGAGCGAGTGTCTGTCGACAATCAGCGCAACCCTCCAGGTGCTTCTCTAGTAGGGACCGATTCATCGTGTCCGCCAGGGACCGATTCATCGCGTCCTCTGCCGTCTCCGTCTGACCAATTGGTAATTCACGATATGCGGCGAGCATTGTCCGCGCATGGCTACAGTTCACTCTTCACCGACCTCTTTTTGATACAAACCGATAAACCGTTCCCGTGCTCGCATCAAGCGCATTTTTACGGCTGATGAGCTAATCTTGAGCACTTCCGCAATCTCCGCACAAGACAGACCATCGTTCTCGTAGAGCCAAAGGCAGACTGCATATTTAGGTGGTAACTGTTGAAACACGCGCTCGACAATCTCGCGGTCCGCCACACGACTTTCGAAGCGACCACCATCGTAGCCGCCACGTTCGTAGAGAGAACCAGCGCTGGTACGCCCCTCATTGACATGCTCATCGCCGGTGTTATTGAAACCCTCGGCTGATGTGCCGCCCGAATCGGAGACGACACCTGCACCTATACCACGATCTTCATTAAACAAGGAAAGTGGTAACCAGGAGATCAAGCGTCTACGGCGCAGGGTATCTGTCGTCGTATTGGCGGCTATGCGATAGAGCCAGGCCGACAGAGCCCCAGGTTGTACAACAGTACCTCCCAGCAATGCCTTATAAGCTTTTACGAATACATCTTGAGCCAGATCATAGGCCTGTTCACGGTTCCCGATAAGATGGTAGATGAAATTGGTGATAGGAACCTGGAAGCGTAAGAAAATAGCTTCAAAGTCCGCAACATCCACCTGTTCCGGTTGTGCCACTATTGGCGGCGTGGAGAGGATTTTTGCCTCTTCTTCACCCGCCGGCTTGATTTCTTGACAACCATCTTTATCTGCCGCTACGGGAACGGTAGAATGGCCCTGTTGTTCATCATCTACTGATGAACACAAATTGCTATTCGTATGGTAGAAACGGATAGAGGTATCCATCGGTTACATCAACCTTATTAAAAAGAGCAGCAATTAAGCATGGTCTACATGAACCTTCTTGTACATTGCTTGTAGCATAGCATATTTATAGACAGAAAGCAGTGAACTATTTGACACTCGCAAGGATATCTGGTAGACCGCTCCCTGTAAAAAATACGACTACTTCATCGTCTGGTTTCAAAAATTGTGTTGTGATCAGAGTATGGTAGGCGGCAAGCGTTGCAGCAGCTTCAAGGGCGATCAGCATTCCTGCGCGTTGCGCGGCATACTGTGTCATCTGTTTCATATGCTCATCACTGATAGATAACGCGGTCCCACCGCTTTCACGCACCGCCTGGAGGATCAGCCGATCTCCGATGGCGGATGGTACGCGCAATCCCGCCGCCTGGGTGTGAGCTGCCTGAGCGGGCCATGCCTCTGCCTCATCCTTCCCCTCTTGAAAGGCCTGGACTAAAGGAGCACAGCCCTCTGCCTGGACCAGGATCATCCTGGGGAGGTGGGTATCCTGCAACCACCCTAATGCACGTAGCTCTGCGAAGGCTTTCCACATACCTACGATGCCTGTTCCCCCGCCAGCCGGGTAAATGATGGCATCAGGGAGGCGCCAGCCCAGTTGCTCAGCCAGTTCTAGCCCCATCGTCTTTTTCCCTTCAGCACGATAGGGTTCGCGCAAGGTGGCGACATTAAACCAGTTGCGCTTTTGTGCAACCTGAGTAGCAATGCGCCCCGCGTCACTAATCAGCCCTGGGATCAACTCAACTTCTGCGCCATAGAGGCGTGCCTGTTGTATACACGATAAGGGTGCGTCTTCGGGGGCAACCACGTACGCTGGTAGAGCCGCGCGAGCAGCATAGGCTGCCAGGGCGGCTCCGGCGTTACCCGCGGTCGGCGTTACCAGACCGCGCACTCCCAATTCAACAGCGCGCGATACGGCGGCTGCCATTCCTCGGGCTTTGAAGCTCCCGGTAGGGTTTTGCCCCTCGTCTTTGACCAGGAGGCGAGCCTGCTTCTCTAATCCAGGAGGCGCCAGTCGGGGTGCAGCTAATAAGGGCGTCATCCCCTCGCCCAGCCCCTGGATATGTTCTGGGACCTGCACTGGTAAGAGTTCGTGATAGCGCCACATGGTCGCTTCACGCTGTGCTAACTCCTCACGACTTACCTGCAGTTTGAGTGCGGCAAGGTCATATTGCGCAAGCAGTGGTCTGGAACAACAGGGACTAATTGTCCGTAATTGATCTGCCTCATAGGAACGATGACAGAGGCTGCATGTCAGATGGTTGAGATAACTGAAACGAGCATTCATATGTATGACAGTATAGCATAAATTGCCTGTGAGAGAGGCAGCACATAGTTCTTTTGCTCTAGTTGGTTACAAGGACTTTTTTTACCTCATACGTTTTAAGTGGTTATCTTCCTGACAAGAAGTCCGACTCACGCGGCTTTTGAATGGTGCTGCGATGCGGTCGCATACATTGCAATTGGCTGTTGTTTCTGCTACCATAGACCCATGATAACGCATCAGATTCAATCACAGGACTGGAATATTGTCGGTCATGCCCATGCGATAGATATTCTGCGCCGTACCCTGGGTGCTCAACAGGTGCGGCATGCTTATTTATTTGCGGGCCCACAGCGGATCGGAAAAAGTCTGCTGGCGCGACGTTTTGCCCAGACGCTGCTCTGCACTGGGGGGGACGATCCTCATGTTGCACCACTGAGCCCCTGTAATGTTTGTCTTGCATGCCGTAAAGTGCTGCATGGCAACCATCCCGATGTGCATGTGATCGCGAGGGCGTCCGATAAACAATTTATTTTGATTGAACAGATACGGGCGCTACAAAGCGACTCTGCACGCAGGACATTAGAGGGACGGCGCAACATCTTTATTATCCAGGACGCCCATGAGATGAATGTGCAATCGGCCAATTGCCTCTTAAAGACACTGGAGGAGCCGGAACCTGATGTTGTACTGCTGCTCACGGTGCCTGATGCTGGCTTACTCTTACCGACTATCCTCTCGCGCATACAACAAATTCCCATGCAACTGCTCACAACCACGCAGATCAAGACTGCCCTGGAGCAGCACTGGGAAGTGGAGCCGCAGGAGGCCGACCTGATCGCTGCATTGGCTGCCGGGCGAATGGGATGGGCGGTACAGGCAGTGGACGATGAAGATATGCTCGATGAGCGCCGGGCGCAATTAGAACAGTTGCTGAAGTTGCTCGCGGCTGGCAAGGTCCAGCGTTTTGGCTTGGTCCAGGAGTTTGGTACGGACGCGGAGAAGGTGGATGCATTGCTTGACTTGTGGCTGCTGTGGTGGCGCGATATGGTACTGGCCGCGAATAATTGCCTGGATTTAACGGTCAATGTTGATATGCGCGACGTGTTGAAAAAGCAGGCGGCAAAGTTGGGCACAGCTGAGGCTGAGCGTATGGTGCGCGCCATCTTGCAAACCAGGGAGTCTATAGCGCAAAATGTGAATACACGTGTGGCGCTCGAAGTATTGATGCTCGATCTGCCAACCGTGAAAGCGTAAGTGCCAGCCTGTTATTTATCATGCTGGCTTGTGATTCCTGTACTGTAGGTACTATCTACCCGGCGGGCATCCCGCAATGAAGAGGAGCGTGCCAATGCGAACCGATTTCCAGCATCTGCTGATCCAGCAGGAAGAAGGCGTCGTTACGATTACGATGAATCGCCCGGAGGTTTTGAATGCGTTCAATGATCTGCTGCTACACGAGTTGACGGAGGCGGCGGAAGAGGCGGCGGGTGATGAAGCTATTCGCTGCGTCGTCATCACTGGCGCGGGCAGAGCTTTTGGTGCGGGCCAGGATCTTACCACGTTTGGGGCGCCCCGTAGCAATTCAGGGGCAGGCGGACCCGTCAGCGAGCATCTCCAGAAGTATCATCGCCTGGTGAAGGTGCTGCGTGAGATGCCCAAACCCGTGATTGCCGCTATTCGGGGTGTGGCGGCGGGTATCTCCTGCAATATTGCCCTGGCCTGCGATCTGCGTATTGCCGCGGATAATGCGCGCTTCATCGAGGCATTTGCCCGGATTGGATTGGTGCCTGATGGTGGTGGTGGCTATTTCTTGCCGCGTCTGATCGGCCTGGGACGGGCTCTGGAGATGGCCATGCTCGCGGACGAGGTGAGCGGACCAGAGGCTGAGCGGATCGGGCTGGTGAACAAATGCGTGCCAGTGGCGGAGTTCGAGGCAACCACTGCCGCGCTGGCGAAACGCCTGGCGCAGGGACCGACGCGGGCCTATGCTTTAATGAAGCAGCAGATGTATGCGTCGCTCGATAGTGACCTGGCAACCGCGCTCACACTTGAGGGAAAGTTGCAGGATATCGCCATCAGGACGGCGGATCATCGCGAAGGGGTGGATGCCTTCTTGCATAAGCGAGCGCCTGGATATACCGGTAAATAGATGGCACGGATCGATGCTCTCTCCTCCAAGAATATGCAGACGCAGGGGGCGCGGCAACGTGAGTGGCTGCGCCAGCATGCGCCAGAGCATCTTCAGCAGTGCACGACGTTGATGCTGCATGGGCTACAACAGCGAGCGACGGGCGCCGCGCAGAATACGGTGATCCTGGGGGCGGGAGCCTGTACCGAGATTCCTCTTGCCATGCTGGTAC
>Ga0070730_10003786_pt1 | contig 13460 bp, 10 predicted proteins | sample Coa_R1_3_FD_66447 | JGI IMG/M metagenome (GOLD analysis project Ga0070730, IMG submission 66447) | Surface soil microbial communities from Centralia Pennsylvania, which are recovering from an underground coalmine fire - Coalmine... | ecosystem: Environmental > Terrestrial > Soil > Unclassified ...
TTACGAGTCGTTTGGCTCGGGAATCGTGGCGGCGGGAACTGGTTTTGCTTTGCACGATCGCGGCGGGCTTTTTTCGCTTGACCCTACATCGCCCAACGCCCTGGCGGGAAGGAAGCGCCCCCTGCACACGATTATTCCCGCCTTCGCGCAGAAGGGTGATACGCGCGTGGCGTTTGGAATCATGGGCGGATGGAATCAATCGCAAGCACACGCGCAGTTCATTGCCGATCTTGCTGACTTCAAGATGAACATTCAGGCAGCGCTGGAGGCGCCGCGGTTTAGCAAGCATTCGTTCGGCGGTTGCGACGTGGGCATGGAAAACCGGTTTTCGCAGAAGGTGCGCGACGAGCTGGCCGCAAAGGGCCACAAGATTGAATTGAAGGGCATGTTTTCGGGCTTCGTTGGCGGCGGGCAGGCGGTAATGCGGGATTTTGCTGCTGGCGTGAATTACGGTGGCTCCGATCCACGAAAAGACGGCCAAGCCGTTGCGGAATTGCCCTAAACAGACAAGCCTCACCGGACAGGTCATGCGCAAAAGAGCCCTCCGTGAGCCGGGAAGAGGAAGAGGTCTGCCATCCGACTCAGGATTGACCCTTTCAAAGGCATGTAACGTGTTGTAAATAAATGGCTTAGGGCTTGGCCTCTTGGCCGGAGAATTGCACCTGTACTTCCGGCCAGGGTCCGCGTCCCGCAGAGAAGCGACCTGGACGTGGAGATTCCCATGGGCTCCGTTCGAGTCGCTAGAAGCCTGCTGCGCTTCCTGCTGCTCGCCGTTCTTTTGCTCGTTCTTACTCCCGCCAGTCCCGCGCAAGATGCAAGTGTTTCCGGTCGCTATCAATGCATTCAGGCGAAGATCAAAGGCAGAGTAATAGCGTGCAAAGCAGCGCCGCTGATTCTCAAGAATGATGGGAAATTTGAACTACGCGGTTGGGAAGGCAGCTATCAGGTGACCGGAACCTGGGTGGAGCTTTCGGATTCCCTGATCAAAACGCGCGCGAAAATCGAACCGGGACACAAAATCGTTTTGCGTTATTACGGCAAGCACGGGTTCGTGGAGATGACCTACGAGCGGCGCGTGGTTGAGCTGGGAAAGACTGCGCTGAGCTAAGTCGCGATGGAAATTAACCTGAATTTAGTTTTGTTCGAGGAACTTAGAGACAAACCGGATGGCCGCGGAGCCGAAGCCCGCATCGTCATCATTCGTGAAGGCAAAGACGTGGATTCTGCATGGAACTCTGCCCCGCCAGGGTTCGACTCGCCCGAATAATTCCTGCAACAGTCTAAAGAAGGCTAATTTGCTGGTGGATGCCAGCCGCGCCCCCGAAGAACTTTGCCCGCGGTTGCGCCGGTCAGTTTGCCGTGATCGTATTCGACTTGCCCGTTCACGATCGTGAAGTCGATGCCCTCGGACAACTGATCCGGCTTCGTGAAAGTCGCGTGGTCAATGATGGTTGCCGGATCGAAGACGGTGATATCCGCAAAGTAGCCGGGCTTTAGAAGGCCGCGACCTTCGAGGTGTTCACGTTGTGCGGGAAGGGAAGTAATTTTGCGGATTGCAGTTTCCAGGGGAAGCAGATGCCCGTCGCGGACGTAATGTCCAAGGAAGCGTGGCATTGAGCCCATGGTGCGGGGATGCGCGTGCGGTTCGTAGGTGGGGCCGTCGAGGGACATTTCATTGGCATCTAGGCCGATGCTCGTCCAAGGTTGGCTGAGGCCAGTTCGCAAATCTTCTTCGCTGGCCATGAAGTAAATGGCGCCCGTTTGTGCGGAGTCAGCAAGAACGAAATCCATCAACGTGTCTTCCGGAGTCTTCTTCCAGGCCTTGGCGACGTCGTCGACTGTTTTTCCTTCGAACTGCTTCAATTCCGGCTTCTCCACGGACGCGATCAGAACACCCGAAGCCCCGCCGCAATCGTAGAAAAGGTTCTCCCAGTCGGGATGATCTCCAGCGAGCTCCTTCTTGATGCGCATGCGAACGACAGGATCCTTCAGTCGCTCAAGTAGTTTCTGGACACCGCCATCCGCGACCCAGGGAGGAAGAGCGGAAGCGAGCGCCGTTGCGCCGGCTGGGTAAGGATACATGTCGGCGGCAATGTCGAGCCCGGAGTCGCGCGCTTGTTGAATGTTGGCCGTAACCGCTCTCATGCTTCCCCAGCGCGGCTTGCCGCTTACTTTCAGGTGAAAAACTTCGACGGGAAGATGGGCTTCGCGGCCGATTCGAGTGGCTTCGGCTAGCGCCTGCATTTCAGAGGCGCCTTCGCTGCGCATGTGAGTTGCATAGATGCCGCCGTACTTGGAAGCGACCTGGGCCAGCGCAATCAGCTCATCGGTCTTCGCGTAGATATTCGGTGGATAAATCAGGGCGCTGGAAACGCCCATCGCTCCGTCTTTCATGGCTTGCTCCACTAGTGCTTTCATTTGATCGAGTTCCGCGGGAGTTGGAGCGCGGTCGTCATCACCAATCACGGCTTCGCGTATCTGCGCGGAGCCCACGTAAGTGCCAATGTTGAGAGGCGTACCCTGTTTTTCCAGCCGCTTGAAGTAGCCGTCGAGCGTGGTCCAATCAATGGCGAGCTTGTAGTGCTCGAGAAAAGGCTTCATCGGTGCAATGGTTTTTTCGTTTTGCGGCGCGATGGAGCCGCCCTCACCCGTGATTTCCGTAGTGATTCCTTGAGAGAGTTTGCTGAGCGAGCGATTGTCGAGAAGCAGAGAAACCTCCGACTGGCCCAACATATCAATGAATCCCGGCGCGACGATACGGCCCTGCGCATCGATTTCGCGCTTGGCGTGTGCGTCATGCAAATCGCCCACGGCTGCTATGCGGTTGCCGCTGACAGCAACATCTCCCGCAAACCAGGGATTTCCAGCACCATCAATGATGTGACCGTTGCGTACGAGCAGGTCGTATCCGGGACTGCTACTTGCGCCAGCCGAGCCGTCGAGATCGGCGTCGTAGGCAGCTGCGGCAATCTCGCCGAGCGCCTGCCCGGCCACAGTCTGGGCTGCTTCCATGTCTGGAGGAAGCGTGACGTGATTCACGTAGGCCGCAAATGCCAGCTTCTTATTGTCTTTGGTGATGACGTAGCCGACCAATCCTTTACCGTTGAGCATCAATTTGCCGTTGAGCTTGTCTTCCGATCCGAATGTGCCTGTCTTCGCGAACACATGTCCTGCGCCGGGTGAATCCACTTGAATCTTGGCGAGTGTTCCGTCTTTCCCAAGAATTGGGAGCGCCTTAAAGAAAAATTCATAATCCGGCCGCGTCGTCCAGTACGTCAGGTAATGCACCATGAAGTCCGGGGTGAAGAGATCGGCCCAGTCACCGCCTGCGCCGTCACCCTGACCGCTGCCGGAGAGATCCAGCTTCGCGGATTGCAGGAATTCCTGCTCGACGTGAAATCCAGCGTCAAGCGGATTCCTTGTGTCTTTCGCCACCAGCGCCCCGAGGAGATACGGCCCCATTCCCGCGTGCAGGTTCTGGCTGACTTTCAGCGTGACCTTGATTTCTTCCGAGAGTGGAGGAGAAACGTGCTCTGCGACTTGGTTTTCTGCGGTATAGAAACGCGTAAAAGGAGAAAAGTCAGAAGGCACGGGGCCTGACGGCGACTTGACCTCAACCCCAGCAGCCACGAGGGCGTCCCGAAGAACGGCTTCAGCAAATTTTGTTGGCGATGGCACGGCGATTGTCGCGGGCTGAGGCTTGAACCCGAGCGGCAAGCTTCCATTAAGGGTTACAGTCACCGAGCCGTCTCCGTTCGTCACGAAATCCGGCCCATCAAGCGCCGGTTTGGTCCCGGCTGCCGTAGTTTTCAAATTATTTACAATTTTGATGTACGAAGTCTGCGGTGAAATCGAGAGCCCAACGGAATCACCCTCCTTCGCGCCGGGGGTTCCGATAAGGTCAATCACGTTATCGTTGATCATGATGGAGGACATGACCACGTTCGTGCCGCCCTCGCGTGGCCCATCCGGGAAGAGGCTCGCATCAACCAGCACATGCCCCTCAATTTTATGAATGCCTTTGCCGGCTACGTCTTTGGCTAGCTGCCTAATGACCGCCAAGGGATCTCCAGGCAGTGCAGGCCCTCCGTACGAGTGGTCTTCATCCACGAACGCAAGCGTTCCGTCGGCTTGGATGCGATTGGAAAGGTTGGGATCGCCGCTGGCAACGAGAATTAAGTCGCCCTTGAGCGCACCGTGCTTGTCGACGGCGCCTGTGTGGTAGACACGTGTGTGGAAGCGGTAATCCGCGCCGAGCTTTGCGAGGACGGTTCCCTCGGTTAGCGTTTTCGTCGTGGAAGCCGGGACGAACAGTTTGTCGCCGTTCAGCGCATAAACAACCTTGCCTGTGTCCGGGGAATAGAACTCGATGCCGAAGTTTGCGTGCGCGAACTCTGGGCGGCTGACGACTTTCTGAATACGTTGCGCAAGCGAGTTATCGGATTGAGCGCGAGCCGGGCCGGCCTGAAATGCGATGGAAAACAGGAAAAACACGGCGAGAGTGCTAACCGTACCGCGTGTTTTGTTGTTCAAAAGAAAGTCCTCCTCAAGAGACTTGGCTGCTCCGCTAATACTAATGCACCGCGCCGGCGCCGGAATCCAAACCAAGCTTTTCGAAAGGAACATTTAGAATCGGATATTCCTTCCAGTCTTTGTAATCGAAGTGCCACCACTCCGCTTCATATACCGTGAATCCTTCGGATTCCATCGCGCGCCGCAGCAGGTCGCGGTGCCACCGCTGGAGCGAAGTGCCGCCGGGGTAGTCCGGGAAAGAGCGCGGGGACATTTCATCATAAGTGCCCGGCATCTCGATGGGCTTTCCAGTGGCTAGGTCGTAAAGCGTCAGGTCCACAGCGCAGCCCCGATTATGACGGGAGCCCTGTGCGGGATCGGCAACGAAGATTTTTCCTTCCGGCGGCGTGGCGTCCCAGAAGATTTTCGTCACGTACCAGGGCCGATACGCATCGTGGATAAGCAAGCCATAACCGAGCGGCTTAAGCTTTTGCTGCACGCGCAGGAGCGCTTCCGCCGCAGGACGCTGAAGAAACGCCCGCGCCTGCGAATAGACCGGCGCGCCTAGAAAATCGTTCGACGTAGCGTACCGAATGTCCAGATGAATCGACGCATCAAGCGGCGCCAGTTCCACAAGATCAGCTTTGCGGAAGGTTCCGTTTTCTTTTGGCGGTGATGCCGCCAGCGCAAGGCTTCGGAGATCGTCTATCGGCTTTGCGGGCTTGATCAGGATTTGCGTTTGGGCGTTGGCGTCAGGAGTACTTTTGCCGTTTAAGACATCACCCAAAACAAGATCCCGTTCACCTAATCCACTAATGCGCAATCCATGAGCCTCGGGAGAAGTTCCTCGCGCACGAAACCTTTCCCCGTTTTCGTAGCGCACCCCGTTAGACGACGTGATTCGCTCCGAGAACACAATGTAGCCATCTCTCTCGAATATGAGCTCCACTGTCGAGAGCGGCACGGAGGGAGGCGCAGTTCCGTACTCGCCGATCCACGGCTTCCACGCTGTCGGAACGTCAGGTGGTTTGGGACCAGGGAGGAGAGCATCCGACGATTGCGCGACTACGGCCGTAATCAAAACGAGAATCGCCGGAGTTACGAAAGCGGTCCTTCTCAGCGATAGTCGTATTTCAATTCGCACCTAAGATTCCCTCTTTTTTGCGGAAGATCGTGGGTTTGCGCACAGTAGGTTTCGTCTGAGAAGAATTCTGCGCACGCCTCACGGATTGTACCAGCGGAATCCCTTGCGCTGTTCTTCGGCGATTTCCTTTACGATGGCCAGTGTTTGTGAGCGGTGATACTGCCCCACCGCGGCGAGCAGGGAATTGAGCAGAGCGATCGGCGCAACATAAGACGCGCCGAAAGAAGTTGTCTCGACCGAAGCGATAAAAACCTCATTGCACTCGCGCGCCAACGGAGAGAGATACGTGTCTGCTATGCCCACGCAATACGCGCCATTGGCACGAGCCTGCTCCGCGCCTTCAACGGTTTGCCGCAGCCCTCGGCGGAAACTGATAGCAATCACTATGTCCTGCTTATTGACCGAGCGCACCAGGTGCAGAATCCTGCCCGCCGATGTGGCAGCAAAAATCGGCAGTCCCAGCAAGCTGATTTGATATTCCAGGTAACCAGCGAGCTGCGCCGCTAGATCGGCGGCGAGGACCACGATACGCCGCGCCTCATGAATACGCTTCGCAAGCGCCACCAGCCGTTGGGCATCCAGGCTGTTTTTGAGCCCCTGCAGGTTTTTCAAGTCTTGTTCGAGTGATTCGACCACGTGCGCCGGCACACTGGGATCGCGCCCACCCGACTGCATTGTGTCGAGGGAAGTGGCGAAGGCCAGTGAAAGTTCGTGTAGATGGCGCTGAAATTCGCGATAGCTTCCAAAGCCAAGACCGCGCACGATCCGCACGATGGTGGCCGGGTCGGTGCGCAGGCGCTTGGCCATCGCGCGCACGCTAAGCAATACGTATTCGCGCGGGTGCTCAAGAATCGGGCGGATGATTTCCTGCCGCTTGACGCTAAGTTGCTCGATGCGTTCGCCCAAGTGCGCCGAAGAAGTTGGGGACGGACCATTCTTGCGTTTCATCAGGCGAGAGGATTGCTTAAATCCCACGCTGTGTCAACCATTGCTGGCTGCGGGAACAAGGTTTCGCGGCTGAATCTTTCAACGATTATTTTTTGGTTGCAGCGGCCTTAATCTCCAGCCCCGGTGCGACCACCGGCTGAAGGAATGGCATCATCGCGCGGAGCTTGGGGCCGAGTTGCTCGACGGGATGTTGCTGCTCGCGCTGCCGCGTCGCCAAAAAGTTGGGGCACCCTTTTTCGTTTTCCTCAATCCACTTCTTCGCAAAGCTGCCATCGCGAATCTCCGCGAGAATCTTCTTCATTTCCTCGCGCGTTTGCTTCGTCACAATACGCGGGCCCGAAGCGTAGTCCCCCTGTTCGGCAGTATCGCTGACGGAATAGCGCATATAGCTGAGGCCGCCGCGGTATATCAGGTCTACGATCAGTTTCAGTTCATGCATGCACTCGAAGTATGCCACTTCCGGCTGATAGCCTGCCGCAACAAGCGTCTCAAAGCCTGCTTTAATCAGCTCGCTTACTCCGCCGCACAGCACGGCCTGCTCTCCAAACAGGTCTGTCTCCGTTTCTTCAGTGAATGTCGTCTCCAAAACGCCTGCGCGTGTACAGCCGAGTCCCTTCGCGTACGAGAGCGCCAGCGCCTTGGCGGTTCCGCTGGTATCTTGCTCTACCGCAAGCAGCGCCGGTGTGCCGCCGCCTTCCGTGAAAACTTCGCGCACGCGATGCCCCGGAGCTTTGGGGGCGATCATCGAAACGTCCACAGTTTTCGGCGGTTTGATCGCGCCAAACCGAATGTTGAACCCGTGCGCAAACATGAGCGTCTTCCCAGGCTTGAGATTCGGTTCAATTGCGTCGCGATAAAGCTTCGGCTGCTTGGTGTCCGGCGCAAGAATCATGATTACATCGGCCCAAGCGGCGGCTTCTCCCGGCGTGTTAATGGTAAGCCCTTCTTTTTGTGCTTTGGCGCGCGAAGCGCTGGTTTCCGGGAGGCCCACTCGGACTTGAACGCCGCTGTCGCGCAAGTTGAGCGAATGAGCGTGCCCTTGAGAGCCGTAGCCGATGATGGCCACTTTTTTCGCCTGGATGAGCGCGAGATCTGCGGAGTCGTCGTAGAAGAGATTAGCCATGGTGTCCTTTCTTTCATTCGTCATCGGCCCGGCGGGCGGCCGAATGGCTGATGCAAGTGTGCGGGATTGTTTCGAGACGCTCGCACTCACGTCCAGGTTTCTGAAACTCTTCCGTGAAAACTGTGGCGCTACTTTGCCTTAGAGACTTCCGGTTCGCCCGCCGAACTCTCGATGTCCAGCAGCGGCGGACGCAGCAAATCGTTGCCTCGGGTCATGGAGATGCGTCCTGTGCGAGCCATTTCCAGCACGCCAAAGGGGCGAAGCACTTCAAGCAAGCCGTCAATTTTGTCAACTGTGCCGGAGACTTCGATAATCAGCGATTCCGGAGCCACGTCCACGACACGCGCGCGAAAGACCTTGATCAATTCCATCAAGTGCGGGCGGTTCTGCTGGTCGGCTGCGACTTTAATCAATGCCAGGTCGCGTTCGAGCAGCGCACGTCCGGAAATGTTTTCTGCCAGCAACACGTCCACCAGTTTTTCGAGGCTTGCTTCGAGACGGTGCGCGCCACGTTCGTCTGTGTGAGCCACGATAGTCATGCGCGCGATCTCTACATTTTCTGTCGGCCCGACGGTCAGCGAATCAATGTTGATGGCCAGCCGCCGCGCCAGCGAGGAGACGCGATTCAGCACGCCCGGTTTGTTTTCCACGTACGCAACAAGTGTTTGCATGCCTTCCTCTTTCTTCCTCACGCGTCCGAAGCGGTTTCCACCAGCGGTGTGTGCGGCCGGCGAATCATGTCGTGCAAGGATGCGCCCGCGGGAACCATCGGGAAAACGGAATCTTCCTGCTCGACGCGGAAATCAAGCAGAACCGTTTCCGTGGCTTCCCGTGCGGCGCGAATTCCCGTAGTCACCTCCGTGCGTTTGGTGATGCGCTCAGCGCGTATGCCAAATGCGTTGGCTAGCGCCACAAAATCCGGCGCGACCAGTGGTGTAGCCACATAGCGCTTGTCGTAAAAGAATTCCTGCCACTGCCGTACCATGCCGAGATAGCCGTTGTTGATGATGGCGATCTTGACGCTGATCTTTTCCTGAACGATTGTGGCAAGCTCGCTCATGGTCATTTGGAATCCGCCGTCGCCGACGACCACCCACACCTCCGAATCCGGCTTCGCAAACTTCGCGCCGATACCGGCGGGCAGCGCAAAGCCCATCGTTCCGAGTCCGCCGGAAGTAATCAGCGTGCGCGGGCGGTCGTGGTGGTAATACTGTGCCTCCCACATTTGGTGTTGGCCCACGTCGGTAACCACGATGGCCTCTCCGCGTGTTTCCTTCCAGAGATCGTTGATGACGTGCGCGGCGTAGAGATGGCCCGTGTCGGGCAAACTCTGAATGTCGCGTACCGCGGAATCACCTTTTAATTCATTGATGTGCAGAATCCACGCGCTGTGATCGTGCGTCTCGATGTGCGGCGTGAGACTCTCAAGCACCTCGCGCGCATCGCCCACAAGCGCCGCGTCCACTTTCACGTTCTTGTTGATTTCTGCGCGGTCAATTTCGATGTGAATCTTGTGCGCGTTTCTGGCGTAGGTCCGCAAATCACCCGTCACGCGGTCATCAAAGCGCATGCCCACGGCAATCAGCAAATCCGCCTCCTGAATGGCGTGGTTCACCCACGCTTCGCCGTGCATGCCCATCATGCCCAAGTTGAGCGAATCCTTGGCAGGGAAGCAGCCGATGCCGAGAAGAGTCATTGCTACGGGGTAATTTCCGACGCGGACAAATTTCTCAAACGCGTGCATGGCATTCGAAAGCATAATTCCGCGCCCCGCCAGGATCACCGGGCGCTTCGCGGTGTTCAGCAATTCAACGGCGCGGTCAAACTCCGCTTGGTCGTGATTGTTGCGGATGCGCTTTGGAGGCAGCTTCGGCGTGCAAGCGTCCCAATCAAATTCCGCGGTCGCCTGCTGCGCGTCTTTGGTCACGTCGACGAGCACCGGGCCCGGCCGCCCACTCTTCGCAATAACAAACGCCTCGCGAAGAGTTCGGGCAATGTCTCCCGCGTGCGTAACCACCACGTTGTGCTTCGTAATCGGCATGGTGATGCCGGTAATATCGATTTCCTGAAACGCGTCGGAGCCTAGAACTTTGCTGCTGACTTGTCCGGTGATGCAGACCACTGGCGAAGAATCCATCATCGCGGTAGCAATGCCCGTTACCATGTTGGTTGCACCGGGCCCAGAAGTTGCCATCGCTACACCGACGCCGCCGCTTGCTCGCGCATAGCCGTCAGCCATGTGCGTGGCACCTTGCTCGTGACGCACCAGGACGTGATGCAGTTTGGATTTTCCGAGCGCGTCGTACACCGGAAGAATCGCACCACCGGGATAACCGAAGATTTCGCGCACGCCAAGACGCGTGAGTGTCTCGCATAGTATTTCCGCACCGGTAAGCTTCATGGGGTCCTCGCATTCAAAGCAGGCTGAGCGGGTGCCGCAACAATTGCAGGCAAACTCGTAACCGCGCCAAGGGAAGAAGAAGAGACCAACAGTGCGTACTTGGCCATGACGCCGTTTACAAATCTTGGTGCCGGTGGCTCCCACGAAGCCATGCGCTTCTGGATTTCCGCGGCCGTGAGTCCGACATTTAATTGGCGCTTGGGAATGTCGAAAGTGATGAGGTCTCCGTCCGCGACGGCGGCAATCGGGCCGCCGTTCACAGCTTCAGGTGCCACGTGGCCCGCCATCAAGCCGTGAGTGGCGCCGGAAAAACGGCCGTCGGTCAAAAGCGCGACGGAATCGCCCAAACCCTCACCAACCAGCGCAGCAGTTACGGCAAGCATTTCGCGCATGCCGGGACCACCCTTCGGGCCTTCATACCGGATCACGACCACGTCGCCCGCTTTGATCGCGCCTTTCTCTACCGCAGCGAACGCAGCTTCTTCATTGTCAAAAACACGTGCAGGACCGCTGAAATTCTGCACATTGCTTCCTGCAACTTTGATGACGCAGCCTTCCGGCGCGAGATTTCCCTTCAAGATGACGAGGCCTCCCGTGGGCTTGAGAGGCTCGCTGAGTTTGCGAACCACTTCCTGCTTCGGACTCTCTTTTGCGGCATTCGCCTCTTCGGCGAGCGTGCGCCCCGTGACTGTGATGCACTCCCCGCGGAGGAAACCACCTTCGATCATGCGTTTGGCAACGAGCGCGGTGCCGCCTGCCGCGTAGAGATCCGTGGCAACAAATCGTCCGCCCGGTTTCAGGTCGGCAAGAATGGGAACGCGCGAGCTGATGCGGTCAAAATCATCAATGGAGAGAGGGATCTTCGCTTCGTTGGCAATGGCCAGCAAATGTAAAACCGAGTTGGTTGAACCGCCGGTAGCCGCAACGCCCGCAATCGCATTTTCAATCGCAGGTTTTGTGATGATCTTCGATGGCGTCACGTTTTTGCGCAGAAGATCCATAACCAATTCACCTGCGCGCCGACCCGCAGCAGCTTTTGCTGAGTCCGTAGCAGGAACGCTCGAAAGCCCCATCGGCGCGATTCCCAGGAATTCGCAAACCAGCGCCATGGTGTTAGCGGTGAATTGTCCTCCGCAAGCGCCTGCTCCGGGACAAGCGGAAGTTTCAAGCGACTTGAGCCGTGCATCACTCATGCTTCCCCGCGCGTGCGCGCCAATCGCTTCGTAAACGTCCTGAATCGTGACGGCGTGGCCCTCGAACTTTCCCGGCGCGATGGAGCCGCCATACAAGACCAGTCCGGGAATATTCAGCCGCGCTAGCGACATGATCCCGGCAGGAATTGTCTTGTCGCAGCCGACGAGGACTACCAAAGCATCGAACAAATTCCCGCGCGTGACCAGCTCAATCGAATCCGTAATGACTTCTCGGCTGACCAGCGAGGCGCGCATGCCCTCCGTGCCCATGGTGATGCCATCGGAAATGGAAACCGTGTTGAATTCGAGGGGAGTGCCTCCTGCGGCGCGAATACCCTCTTTGACATGTTCCGCCAGTTCGCGCAAGTGATAGTTGCAAGGCCCGATTTCAATCCACGTGTTGGCGACTCCGACGAGCGGCTTCTGGAAATCGTCATCCTTCAGGCCACAAGCGCGTAGCATGGCGCGTGCGCCAGCGCGATTCGCTCCATCAAGCAGTGCGTGGCTTCGAGGCTTGAGATTTGCGTCAGTCACTTGGTGGTTCCTCCGCTAGCAGCAGTTTCCAAGCAAGCCATAAAAAACAAATGCCATCATCCGGGTCTGGATGATGGCCGAATTCTTTTGGTTCGCCTTGGCTTACGCCGCCATCATCCGCCGGTGCGTCCTCCTACGAGGACAGAACCGATTCCTACAATTACTACACGTACTCGGACGGCTTGAAAAACGGCGTGGCCGCTCCGCGTGTCCGTGATGGCGATGCTCGTCATATCGCCATGAAGATTATCAGGATGCGGGAGCGGAAGTCAATGAGTCAAATTAATAGTTATGCTAAATCAGATAAACTCAAGTTATATGTAAAGATTTGGCTTTCGCCCTTGCCCCAAGCATCCCCGCATGTTTTCGTACATCTAATTTACAGACAGCGTTTCCCCCGGCGGCATACAGGAGTGTGAGTTCCCATGCGACTAACCACAGACGTGTTGGTTGTCGGAGGCGGGCCCGCAGGACTAGCGGCGGCCATTGCTTTGCGGAAGAAGGGGCTCTCAGCAATCGTTGTGGATGCGGCAAAACCACCGATCGATAAAGCCTGTGGCGAAGGCCTTCTTCCCGGTACGCTCGCCGCGCTGCGCGAACTTGGCATTTATATTCAATCCGAAGACGGAGAAAGTTTTCAGCACATTTGCTTCATCGACGGAGAAATCTCAGCGACTGCTGATTTTCTAGGCGTTAGCGGAATCGGCGTTCGGCGAACGCTCCTGCACCAGAAAATGGCCGTGCGTGCTGAAGAATGCGGCGTCGACCTATTGTGGAATACGCCTGTGACCTCCGTCACGCAGGAGGGCGCGATTGCGGGGGAAAAATCGATTCGAGCAAAGTGGATTGTCGGTGCCGACGGCATCCATTCGCGCGTGCGGCGCTGGGGCGGTTTGGATGCTGCCTTGAACCCGGAATGGCGATTCGCGCAAAGAAGGCATTATCGCGCCAAGGTTTTGACGGATTGCGTGGAAGTTTATTGGGGGCGAACTCAGGCGTACGTTACGCCGCTCGCCCACGAAGAAACCTGTGTCGTGCTGATTTCGCGCGACCCGGCGATGCATTTTAGCGAAGCCCTCAGGGAATTTCCCAAGCTTGCGGACAGTCTAAGGAAGGCGGAGCTGAGCAGCGTGCAGCGTGGCGCCGTGACGGTGACGCGCAGGCTCAACCGCGTGTGCCGCAAAAATATTGCACTGGTTGGAGATGCATCGGGAAGCGTGGACGCGATTACCGGGGAAGGTTTAGGTTTGAGTTTTCGACAAGCGCTCGCGCTGGCCGATGCGCTGAAGGCTGGCGATCTCGAGAAATACCAGTCGGCTCACCAGCGGCTAGCAAGGCGCCCGCATTTTATGTCTCGCCTACTCTTGCTGCTTGATGCCTGCCCGCCGTTGCGAAGGCGCGTTCTGCTAGGATTGGCAAAAGATCCTGCTTTGTTTTCTCGTTTATTAATGGCCCATGTAGCCGAGACTTCTCCCGCGTTCCTTGCAGAAACGAGCGCGCGTTTGGGGTGGCGGCTCATCGCGGAATAACGTTCAATTGCGCAGCAAAAAGACAAAAAGAAAGGTGAATCGTGAGATTGTTCTCAGTCCGGCTCAAACCAGTCTT
>Ga0070730_10003787_pt1 | contig 13460 bp, 6 predicted proteins | sample Coa_R1_3_FD_66447 | JGI IMG/M metagenome (GOLD analysis project Ga0070730, IMG submission 66447) | Surface soil microbial communities from Centralia Pennsylvania, which are recovering from an underground coalmine fire - Coalmine... | ecosystem: Environmental > Terrestrial > Soil > Unclassified ...
GGATCACCACCGGCGGGACCATCAGCGAATACCCGGTGCCGACGGTGGGCAGCGCCCCTTATGGGATCACGGCCGGGCCGGACGGCGCCCTCTGGTTTGCTGAGTTTAACGGCAACAAGATCGGGCGGATCACCACCGGCGGGACCATCGGCGAATACCCGGTGCCGACGACGAACAGTTATCCGCTCGGTATCGTGGCCGGGCCGGACGGCAATCTCTGGTTTACGGAGAAATCCGGCAATAAGATCGGGCGGATCACCACCGGCGGGACCATCAGTGAGTATCCGATACCGACGGCGAACAGTAATCCGCAGGGCATCGCCGCGGGGCCAGACGGCAATGTCTGGTTTACCGAGAACGGCGGCAACCAGATCGGCCGGGTGGATCTGCGCGTGACCGAGTACCCGCTGCCCATGGCGAACAGTAATCCGCAGGGCATCGCCGCCGGACCGGACGGCAATCTCTGGTTCGCTGAGCAAGGCGCCAACCAGATCGGACACATCACGACCGGTGGGGTCATTGGCGAGTACCTGCTGCCGACGACGAACAGCCAACCGTACGGTATCACGGCCGGGCCGGACGGCGCGCTCTGGTTTACCGAGTTCCGCGGCAACAAGATCGGGCGGATCACCACCGGCGGGACCATCGGCGAGTACCCGGTGCCGACGGCGAACAGCGAGCCGCTGGGCATCACTACGGGGCCGGACGGCGCGCTCTGGTTTACCGAGTACAACGGCAACAAGATCGGGCGGCTCACCACCGGCGGGGTGGTCAGCGAGTACCCGGTGCCGACGGCGGGCAGCCTTCCCGATGGTATCGCGGCCGGCCCGGACGGCGCCCTCTGGTTTGTCGAGCAAAACAACAAGATCGGGCGGCTCACCACGGCGGGGGCATTTACCGAGTACCCGCTGCCGGCGAACACCCAACCGGACTGGATCACGGCCGGCCCGGACGGCGCGCTCTGGTTTACCGAGTACAACGCCGGCAACATCGGGCGGATCACCACCGGCGGGGCGATCAGCGAGTACCCGCTGCCGACGGCGGGCAGCGCCCCGGCCGGCATCACCACGGCGCCGGACGGCGCGCTCTGGTTTACCGAGTACAGCGCCGACCAGATCGGGCGCATCACACCGGGCGGTGCGATCAGCGAATATGCGGGGCCGGCCGTGGGTAGTGGCGCGGCCCTGATCACCCTGGGACCGGATGACGCGCTCTGGTTCACCGAGTTCAACGGCAACCGGATCGGGCGCTTCGACCGGCCGCCGAACATACCGCCGGTGCCGTCGCCCACGCGCACGGCGACGCCGGCCCCGACGGACACGCCAGGCGGGCCGACGCACACGCCGACGCCGCACCCGACCGACACGCCCCGCCCAACGGACACATCGACGCCCGGTCCGCCACGCACGCCGACGAGCACCGCGACGGTGGTACTGGCGAATACGATGACCAGCACGCCGACGAACACCGCCACCGCGACCGCCACTCCCTGCCCCCTGCTGGCCTGGTCGATCATCTCCAGCCCCAACCCGAGCATCGGCCCCAACCACCTCTATAGCGTGGCGGCGGTGGGGGCCAACGACGTCTGGGCCGTCGGCGACTACACGAACGGCAACGTCCTGCAGACGCTGGTGGAGCACTGGAACGGCAGCGCCTGGTCGGTCGTCGCCAGCCCCAACGTCGACATAGGCGACAACAACCTCTATGGCGTGGCGGCGGTGGCGGCCAACGACGTCTGGGCCGTCGGCTACTGGGCCAACGGCCAAAGCCCCCAGACGCTGGTGGAGCACTGGAACGGCAGCACCTGGTCGGTCGTTGCCAGCCCCAACGTCGGCACGGGCGACAACAACCTCTATGGCGTGGCGGCGGTGGCGGCCAACGACGTCTGGGCCGTCGGCGACTACTTCAACGGCAGCAACGTCCTGCAGACGCTGATGGAGCACTGGAACGGCAGCGCCTGGTCCGTCGTCCCCAGCCCCAACGTCGGCACGGGCGACAACAACCCCTATGGCGTGGCGGCGGGGGGGGCCAACGACGTTTGGGTCGTCGGCTACTGGGCCAACGGCAGCAACGTCCCGCAGACGCTGGTGGAGCACTGGAACGGCAGCACCTGGTCAGTCGTCGCCAGCCTCAACGTCGGCACCTCCGCTAACTACCTCGCTGGCGTGGCGGGGGGGGCCAACGACGTCTGGGCCGTCGGCGAATACGGCCCCATCCAGGGTCACCAGACGCTGGTGGAGCACTGGAACGGCAGCGCCTGGTCGGTCGTCGCCAGCCCCAACGTCGGCACGGGCGACAACGCCCTCGCTGGCGTGGCGGCGGTGGGGGCCAACGACGTCTGGGCCGTCGGCGACTCCTATAACGGCAGCAACAACCGGACGCTGATGGAGCACTGGAACGGCAGCGCCTGGTCGGTCGTCGCCAGCCCCAACGTCGGCACCTCCGCTAACTACCTCGCTGGCGTGGCGGCGGCGGGGACCAACGACGTCTGGGCCGCCGGTTTCTACCGCAACGCCAGCGGCGGCTATCAGACACTGACGGAGCATTATACCAACCTCTGCGTTACGCCGATACCGACGAATACGCCCGGTCCCAGCCCGACGCCCACCCCCTGCAGCATCAGCTTCTCCGACGTCCACGCGACCGACTACTTCTACACGCCGGTGCTCGACCTGGCCTGCCACGGGGTCATCAGCGGCTACGCTGACGGCACCTTCCGCCCCTACAACCAGACCACCCGCGCGCAGATGGTCAAGATCGTCGTCCTCGGCTTCAACAAGCCGATCGTCACCCCGGCCGGCGGCAACTACAGCTTCGCCGACGTGCCGCCGACCAACCCCTTCTTCGCGGTCATCGAAACCGCGGCGGCCGATAGCATCGTCTCAGGCTACGCCTGCGGCGGCCCCGGCGAGCCCTGCGACAGTCGTAACCGGCCCTACTTCCGCCCGAATGCTTACGTCACGCGCGGCCAACTGAGCAAGATCGACGTGGTGGCTGCCGCCTGGGCGCTGCGCACCCCGGCCAGCGGCACCTTCGAGGACGTGGCGCCGGGCAGTGCGTTCTACCCGTTCGTGGAGACGGCGGCCTGCCACGGAGTAGTCAGCGGCTACGCCTGCGGCGGGGCGGGCGAGCCCTGCGACAGCACCAACCGCCCCTACTTCCGCCAGTACAACAACGCCACGCGCGGGCAGATCGCCAAGATCGTCGACCTCTCGCTGAGCGCGGGCGGCGCCTGCCCGCCCGCCGCGCCGCGCTAGTTGTGCGCCGCGCGCCCGGCCGGCCCACGGCCGGGCGCGCACCCGCAGCCCCAATGGTGCGATCGGAGCAGACACGCGCGGGCGGCGGGATCGAGAGGCAAGGGGTCGCCGGGCCTGTGGCCTGTTCGCCCCGATCTACAGATCATTGCAGCTTGTAATATCGAGGCAATGCGTTTTATTAGCAAGAGGCATAAGATTTGTCATTCTGAGCGCAGCGAAGAATCCGCTGAGGCGTGAGCCCGCTGCCCCAGCGGTGCGATCGGGGCAGCCACGCGCGGGCGACGGGGTTGAGAGGTAGGGGGTCGCCGGGCCAGTGGTCCGCCCGCCCCGACTCGGTTCGTTGCGCAACGGATTCTTCGCTGCGCTCAGAATGACAAATTCTTTAATATATTTGCTAATATTTATTCCTGCACACGATCGCCGGCAACATGGCAGGGGGCTGGAAAGGCGCTTATACCAGTCTATCATAGCATAAGATCCCGCCCCGTAGAGCCCGCGTAGGCGGGCTTCGGCTTTGTAGCCGCGGCTTCAGCCGCCCGGCTTCCCGCCCCACCGCCCATCCCGGGGTCTGATCCTTCTTGGCCTCGCCCGCCATAGCACATTTTCGCCCCCCAAGAGTGATAGTAGTAGTAGCGCAGACTCGCTGGGGCCACGCCGCACCAAACCCGAAAAATTCCGTTATCAATATCGATAACCAGGCACCAATTATCAGCTTTCCGTCTGACACCATACGTCCGTCCCCGCAATCCAGCTGCGCGCAGGACCAGCGTATTCCTTCGTGTTTCTTCGTGTCCTTCGTGGATGATTTATTGCGCGCCCGGAAAGGAAACGACCATGACCCCGCCGCAGCTCCTCTATGCCGGCAGCTACGCCGCCGCCGATCAGCCCGGCATCTATGCCTTCACCTTCGACGCCGCCACCGGCCGGCTGGCCGGCCAGGGATCGTGGGCCGGTATCGCCCACCCCTCCTTTCTCGCCATCCATCCGCACCGGCCCTGGCTCTTCGCCGTCAGCGAGACCAGCACGGCCGAAGACGGCGTTGCCGGCGCCGTCTGGGCCCTGCGCCGCCGGCCAGGGCCGGCGATCCTGGAGCCGATCAATCACCAGGCCAGCGGGGGCGACTCGCCCTGCCACCTGGCCGTCGACGCGACTGGCCGCTGGCTGCTGGTCGCCAATTACGGCACCGGCAGCGTGGGTCTGCTGCCCATCGCGGCCGATGGCGCCCTGGGGCCGGCGGCCGACCTGGTGCAGCACCATGGCCGCGGGCCGCACCCGGTGCGCCAGGCCGGCCCCCATGCCCACTCGGCCACCTTCGCGCCCGATGGCCGCTTCGTGCTCGTCGCCGACCTGGGCCTGGACGCTGTGCTGGTCTACGCGCTGGACCCAGTGGCGGGCCGGCTCCAGCCGCAGACCCAGGTCCCCACCCGGCCGGGCGCCGGCCCGCGGCACCTGGCCTTTCATCCGGGTGGCCGGCACGTCTATGTCGCTAATGAGCTCGACAACACCCTGGCGGTTTACGCCTATGACGCCGCGCGCGGCGCGCTCCAGGAGCAGCAGGTCGTCGCGACCCTGCCGCCGGCCGCGACCGCAAGCACTGTCGCCGACATCCACCTCAGCGCCGCCGGCAACCGGGTCTACGTCTCCAATCGCGGCCATGACAGCATCGCCGTCTTTGACGTGGCGGCCAATGGGCAGTTGGAACGTGGCAGCTTTCTGCCCTGTGGCGGGCGCTGGCCGCGGAACTTCGCGATCGCGCCCGGCGGCCAGTTTCTATTGGTGGCCAATCAGCACAGCGATGCGCTCGCCGTGCTGCCCCTCGGGGACAGCGGGTCCACGCTGGGCGCCCCGCGCGCGCGCGCGGTAATCCCCGGGGTCGCCTGCGTGCAATTCGCCGGTGCCGCGTGAGCGTGAACGTCCCGCCCCGTCCTTGACACCGGGGGCGTCGGGGGAGTATGCTACCTTTATCATGCGCGCATCCGTCCCAGCGCGCAACGGCTCGCCGCCTCAGGTTGTAAAGGAGCAGATCCCCATGCGCATCGTCCCGTCGGCCCATTGGCGCCTCCGTCTCGGCGGCTTCGCCCTCGCCATCTTCACCCTGCTATTCTCCACCCTGGGAGCCGCGGCCCAGGTGCCGCTCGCGCTGGTGCGGGTGAGCACCGATCCCTACACCAACACGTCCAGCATGCACCAGACCGAAGTCGAGCCCGATACCTTTTCCTACGGCACGACGATCGTCTCGGCCTTCCAGGTGGGCCGGTTCTCGGATGGTGGCTCCTCCAATATCGGCTGGGCCACGTCCACCGACAGCGGTATCACCTGGGTCAACGGCTTCCTGCCCGGCATCACGATCTATGGCACGCCGCCTGGCCCCTACCAGCGGGTGAGCGATGCGTCCGTCGCCTATGACGCCCTGCACGGCGTCTGGATGGTCGTGTCGTTGCCCCTCAACGGCCCGGGCGCCGGGCTGAATACGGTCGTCAACCGCTCCACCAACGGCGGCACGGCCTGGCTGAGTCCGGTGACCCTCGTCACCCAGGGCGGGCTCGACAAAACCTGGATCGCCTGCGACGATTCCACGATCAGTCCCTACTACGGCCACTGCTACGCCGAATGGGACAATAACAGCGGCGGCAATATCATGCAGATGACCACCTCCACCGATGGGGGGCTCACCTGGGGCGGCGTGCAGACACCGGCCGGCAGCCCCAGCGGACTGGGGGGGCAGCCGGTGGTGCAGCCGAACGGCACCGTCGTCGTGCCCTATAGCGCCAACAACTCGGCCATCCGGTCCTTCGTCTCGACCAATGGCGGCACGAGCTGGAGCGGCGCGGCCACCGTCAGCTCGGTGAGCACACACGGCGTGGCCGGTAATCTGCGCACCAGCCCATTGCCTTCGGCCGAGGTCGATCCGGGGGGCCGGGTCTACGTGGCCTGGCAGGATTGCCGCTTCCGCGCGGGGTGCCCGTCCAACGACATCGTGATCAGCAGCTCGACCGATGGCCTGACCTGGTCGGCGGTCACGCGCATCCCGATCGACGCCGTCAGCAGCACGGTCGACCACTTCATCCCCGGCCTGGCGGTCGATCAGTTCAAACGCGACCCCATCCCGCGCCTGGCGCTGACTTATTATTATTACCCCGTCGCCGCCTGCAGCAGCGCCACCTGCCAGCTCTCCGTCGGCTTCGTCTCCTCCCTGGATGGCGGCGCGACCTGGACGCCGCCCACGCCGTTGGCGGGCCCGATCACGCTGACCTGGCTGCCGCTGACCAACCAGGGCTACATGGTCGGGGACTACATATCCACATCGTTCTCCGCCGACGACCGGGCGCATCCAGTCTTCGCCGTCGCCAATGCGCCGAGCGGCAGCGTGTTCGACTCGGCCATGTATACGCCGGTGCCCGGCTTGTTCTTGCGGACGGTCTTCCCCGCGCTGAGCCCGCTGCGCCCTGTCCGGGCGGGCGGCGACAAGCCGGTCTTCTTCGCGCCGTCTGATCGCCCGCTGCCCATGATCCTGCCGACGGCGTATTGATTCGCGGGCGCCGGGCGCCCCCACCCAAAGGAACCCACATCATGAACAGGCGCAACATGTTCTGGCTGCTTGTCGTGCTCGGCGCCCTGGCGGGGCTGGGCGTGCTGGGGGCCCCCAGCCGCGCGGCGACCCCGGCCCGCCCGGGGCTGCTTCCCGTGGCCGGCTGGCCCGGTGCTCCCCCGCACGTCCCTATGCAAGGCACCGCCACCCCCACCGCCACCGTCTGTGCGGGCGGCGGGACGCCGGCCCCCTGGGTCGTCGTCAGCCCCGTGGCCGTCGCGGTCTTCGGGGTGAGCATGGACGGCGACGGCACCAACGCCTACGCGGTCGGCGGCTATAACTTCCAGACCAGCAGCGAGACGACCCAGTTCGCCCGCTACAACCCGGGCAGCAACGCCTGGACCAGTCTGTCGCCCGTGCCGGATCTCGACAACGGCGAAGCCGCCACCGTCTATGACCCGCTCGGCAACAAGCTCTACGTCTTCGGCGGCGAGAACTTCGCCACCACCGAGGTCACCAGCACCACCCGGATCTATGATCTCGCCGGCGGCACCTGGTCCCCCGGCCCGCCCCTGCCCGGCATCCGCGCCGGGATGGCCAGCGGCTACTACAACGGCAAGATCTACCTGGTCGGCGGCTATTCGACCGGCAACATCAACCCCGCCTTCACCCAGACCTGGGAGTTCTCCATCGCCGGCGGCACCTGGCTGACGAAGACCGCCGTGCCGGCGCCGGCCGGGTTCGGCGACGCGGGTTTCGGCGTCGTCAACGGCCACCTCTATCTGGCCGGCGGGCGCGACGCCAATAATGCGCTGCTCAATACCGTCTACGACTACAACATCGCGGCCGATACCTGGACGGCGCGCGCGCCCCTGCCCACGGTCGACACCGCGCCCGGCAGTGCGGTGATCAACGGCACGCTCTGGGTCTTCGGCGGCGGCAACCCCTTCGGGGCCGCCCTGGAGACCATCCGGCCCGGGGCACCCGCCACCACGAACGCGACCATGATTTATGATCCGGGGAGTAACACCTGGACCAGCGGCCCGCCGCTGAACCAGGCGCGCTCCTTCCTGGGCGGCACCCATGTGGGCAGCGTGGCCATCGCCGTCGGCGGCTACACCGGCAGCACGACGACCAACTCCGTCGAGACCTCGACGAACCCGGTCGTGTCCTGCGGCACGGCCACCGCCACGAGCACGTCGACGGGGACAAGTACCACCACGCCACTACCGACCAGCACGGCCGGCTTCACGGCCGACCCCACACCGCTCCTGCCCACGTCCACGGCCACGACGGCCCCCACCCAGACGGCGTCGCCCACGGCCAGGCCGAGCGCGACGCCCTGCGCGCTGAGCTTTACGGACGTCCATGCCACGGACTACTTCTATACGCCGGTGCTCTACCTGGCCTGCCACGGCGTGATCTCGGGCTATAGCAACGGCGACGGCACCTTCAGCTTCCGTCCGTACAACAATACGACCCGTAGCCAGATGGTCAAGATCGTCGTGCTCGGCTTCGGCCTCACCACCGCCACTCCCCCCGCGGGAGGTTATACCTTCGCCGACGTGCCGCCGGCCAATCCCTTCTTCGGCGTCGTCGAGACCGCCGCGGCCCACGCCGTCGTCAGCGGTTACACCTGTGGCGGGCCGAACGAGCCCTGCGACAGCGCCAACCGGCCCTACTTCCGCCCCTATACCAACGTCACCCGCGGCCAGTTATCCAAGATCGACGTGGTCGCCGCCGGCTGGGCGGTCTTGAATCCGCCGGGGCCGGGCACCTTCGCCGATGTCTTGCCCGGCACGGCCTTCTACACCTTTGTGGAGACGGCCTTCTGTCATGGGATCATTTCGGGCTACAGTTGCGGCGGCGCGGGCGAGCCGTGTGATAACCAGAACCGGCCGTACTTCCGCCAGTACACCCCGGCCACGCGCGGCCAGATCGCCAAGATCGTTTACCTATCCCTCACCGGCAATGGCGCCTGTAGCCCCATCGTCCGGCCGGGCTGGTAAGCCCTCCTCGCCGGCTCGGGCGGGTGCTGGGGCGCGGGCGGCCAGGGCCAGCACGGCCAGGCCGCCCGCCGTCAGCAGCGCGGCGGTCGGGAAGATGGCCAGGATGCTCCAGCGGGTGACCAGGCTGCCGATCGCCGGGCCGACGGCGAAGCCGAGGTTGACCGGCAGGTAGGCGAACGACATCACCCGCCCGCGTACGGCGGGGGCCGCCGAGTCGGCCAGCACATTGAACGAAATGGCGAAGACGCCCGCGCCGACCCCGTTGATCGCCGCCCAGGCCACGCCGAAGGTGCCCAGGTCGGCGGTGAAGAAGGGCAGCGGCCAGAGAGCGACCATCAGTGCGCCCCCGGCGAAGAGGACCGGCCAGTGGCCCAGGCGGTCGCCCAGGGCGCCGACGAGTGGGCTGACCACCAGCGCGGCGAAGCCCCCCGCGCCCACCACCAGGCCGACCGCGGTGGCCAGGTCGGTCCCGTGGTAGAGGGTGCCGACGGCCACGGCCACGTACGTCAGGGCCAGCATGCGCCCCGCGAAGAGCAGAAAGAGGGCCGGGAAGAGCAGGCGCAGGCGGGGCGCGCGCCAGACGATGTCGACGGAGGCCCAGGCCATGCGCAAGAGCGGCCCGCGGTCGGTGCCGACGAAATGATCGCGGTAGCCCCAGGCCATGCCGGCGATGCAGCCGACCATCAGCGCCATGTCGAGGCCCATCAGGGCGCGGAAGCCCCAGGTGTCGACGATCGGGCCACCGATCAACGGGCCAAGGAAGGCGCCGACCGGCGCCCCGCCGTTCATCACGGCGAAAGCCAGGCCCACGCGCGGCCGGGGAGTGCGCTCGGCCAGGGTGGTCATCATCAGCCCGCTGTTGCCCAGGGCGAAGCTGCCCATCGCCCGGGCCAGCACAAAGACCCAGACGTTGCCGGCCAGCAGGGCCAGCGTGCCGGCGATCAGGTGGACGACGAACGAGCGCACAATCACCGGCTGGCGGGCATAGCGGTCGGCCAGCGCGCCCCACAGCGGCAGGAACGGGATGCCCAGCACGCCCGACACGACGCTGATCGTCCCCAGCCAGCCGGGCACGTCGGCCAGGGCTACCCCCAGCTGGGGCAGGTAGAGCGGCGTGAAGGTCGTTATCTGGCCCCAGAACATCGACTCGATGAACCCGGCCAGGGTAAAGAGGATCAGGATGCGCCACCATGTGGGATCGGGCGGGGCCGTCGGTGTCCCGGCCATATCTGAGCTCAAAGGCGCATCCCCGATCTCCTTTATGTCCGCCCTACCCGGCGCCAGCCGCCGGCAGGCTATTATAGCAGATTCCGCGACGTAGCGGCGCCTGGCGCCTCGCTGCCGCGACTCTTATTGCGGGAACTCCTTCGTAGCCTTGAGCGTCTTTAGGGAAAACAATATCTCCGCCAGCCAATTTCTAAGGAGGGGAAGCGATGAATCCTGGGGTTGAGATCGCCACCTGGCCCCGGACCGGCGCGGCGGCCCGCGGGCGCCCGGTGGGCAGCGTCCGCTTTGCTGGCGGCATGATCGGGGTGAGCAGCTGGCTGCTGGGTGGCGTCTTCCTGGATGGCTGGGCGCACGGACACATCCTGACTCTCGACACCTTCTTTACGCCCTGGCATGCCGTCCTCTATTCGGGGGCCCTGGCGGTGGCCAGCTTTCTCCTCGCGGCCTTATGGCACTATCACGCTCGCGGCTATGCCTGGGGGCAGGCCCTGCCGGCGGGGTATGGCTGCTCGCTGCTCGGCCTGGGCGTGTTCCTGCTCAGCGGCGCCGGTGACTTGCTCTGGCATAGCCTGTTCGGCATCGAGCGCGGCTTCGAGGCGCTGCTCAGCCCCACCCATCTCGGCCTGGGGCTCGGCATCGGGCTGATCGTCGGCGGCCCCTGGCGCGCGGCCTGGGGCCAGCCCCAGGCGCCGGCGACCGGGCCGGCCTGGCTGCCGGTCCTGCTCTCGCTCACCTATATGCTGTCGATCCTGACCTTTCTGACCGAGTATATCCATCCCTTCGTCGGCCCCTGGCCGATCACCACCGACTATGGCGCCGTCGGCCAGGAGCAAGGGGTGGCCAGCATCTTGTTGCAAACCGCGCTCTTGATGGGGGCGGTGCTGCTGGCCGTGCGGCGCTGGACCCTGCCTTTCGGGGCGCTCACGCTGGTCTTTGCGCTCAATGCCACCTTGATGAGCATCCTGGACGACCGCTACGCGTTTATCGTGGTCGCCGCGGGGGCCGGCCTAGCCGCGGATGCCCTGCGATGTCTGTTGCGGCCCGGGACCAGCCGCCCGGGCGCGTTACGGCTCTTTGCCTTCCTCGTGCCAGCGATCCTCTATAGCGGCTACTTCGGGGTGCTGGGCGCGAGTAATCTCACCTGGTCGGCACCGCTGATCGGCGGATCGATCCTAGAAGCCGGGGCGATCGGTTGGCTGGTCAGTTACCTGGTGCTGCCGCCCGCCAGCCCTAGCGAAGTCAGCGCCCGGCAAGACCTGGCGCATCCCTCAGAGTCGCTACGCATCTCCCCACGATCGTGACTAGTCCCCCGCCGAGCTCGAACGGGACGATGCTGGCACAGGGCGTCCAATTAACGCCTAGATGATGTATTTTATTAACGGGAAGTATAAGATTTGTCATTCTGAGCGCAGCGAAGAATCCGCTGGGGTGCGGACCCGCGGCCACAGCGGTGTGATCGGGGCGGATACGTCCAGATGTCAGAGCTGGGCAGCGGTGATCGCAGGACCAACTGCCCGCCGGCCCCGATCTGATCCACTGGGCAGCGGATTCTTCGCTGCGCTCAGAATGACAGATTATTTAATATCCTAGCTAATATTTATCTCTTAATACGCGCCCCATATTCGGCCTTGCTACCCCTAGACAAGACACATTTTCTGTGCTATAATCAAATCGAATGGATTTAAATCTATTAGATTTTAATTCAAGGGAGTAAAAATGACGGTCGAGGAAACGCCGATTCCGGCGTTACAGCCCACCGCCGTGGTGGCGGTGGATGTCGTCCTGTTCACTGTGCGCGCGGCGGCGAGCCTGGACGAGGCCTGGCAGGTGCTGCTGGTGCAGACGGAGGACCCCGCCTTCGCTGGCAAGTGGGCGCTGCCGGGCGTGCTGGCGCGCGCCGAGGAGACCTTTGATGCCGCGGCGCGCCGCGCGTTGCGCACCAAGGCCGGCCTGGACGCGGCCAGCTGGTACCTGGAGCAGCTGGGCACCTTTGGCGACCCGCAGCGCGATACCCGCGGCCGCGTGGTCTCGGTCGCGCATGTGGCCCTGGAACGCAGCGACGAGCTGACCCTGGCGCCGGGGGGCGGGGTGCGCCGCGCCGAATGGCTGCCTGTCCGCCGGGTGCTCCACGAGAGCCTGGCCTTCGACCATGCGGCGATCCTGCGTGTCGGCATCAACCGCATCCAATCCAAGCTGCGCTACTCGTGGGTGGCCTTCCAACTGATGCCCGAGCGCTTCACCCTGCCGGAGCTGCGCGGGGTCTATGCGGCGATCCTCGACCCATCGATTGCCCGCCTGAATACGAGCAATTTCAAAAAAGCCTTCGCGGCGCTGTTTGCGTCGGGGGCCCTCGCGCCGGTGGGCCAGCGGGCGGAAGGTGGGCGGCCCGGGCGGCCCGGCGATCTCTACGCCTTTACCGGCCCGCTCGCCGGAACCTGGGAGCGCGAGCTCCCGTGGCATGAAAGAGGGGAAGCACATGGACCAGCATAAGCGGGCCGACCTGTGCGTCGTCGGCTCCGGGGTGGCCGGGCTGACCGCGGCGCTGACGGCAGCCGATCAGGGGGCACAGGTGCTCCTGGTCACCGAAGGCGAGCCGCTCTCCGGGTCGAGCCGGTGGGCCCAAGGCGGCATTGCCGCCGCGATCGATGTGGGGGACAGCCCGGATTATCACGCGGCCGATACCGTGGCGGTCGGCGCGGGCTTGAATGACGCCGGGGCCGTGGATGTGCTGGTCCACGAGGGGCGCCTGGCGGTCACGCGCCTGCTGGCCACCGGGGTGCCCTTCGACGGCGGGCCGGACCACCCGGAGCTGGGTCTTGAAGCCGGGCACCACCACCGCCGCATCCTGCATGCGGGCGGCGGCGCCACGGGCGAGAAGGTTTCGGCCGCCTTGATCGGTCGCGTGCTGGCGCACGACCGCATCCGCCTGGTGCCCAATACCCCGATCGACCGCCTGATCGTCGAGGCCGGCCGCGTCGCCGGCGTGGCCCGCGGGGCGCGGGTGTTCCGCGGGCCGGCGGTTGTGCTGGCCACCGGCGGCTATGCCGGCCTGTGGGGCCGCACGACGAACCCGCCCACGAACCGGGGCGTGGGTCTGCGCCTGGCCTGGCAGGCCGGCGCCACCCTGGCCGACCTGGAGTTTGTCCAGTTTCACCCCACCGCGCTGGTGCTGGCCGGGCGCCCCACCTATCTGCTGACGGAAGCCCTGCGCGGCGAGGGCGCCCTGCTGGTCGACGGCGCCGAGCAACCGATTGTCGACCCGTTGCTGGCGCGGGATATCGTCGCGCGGGCTATCGCGCGCCATCTGGATCGCCAGGGCCCAGTTTATCTCTCGCTGCGCCACCTCGACCCGGATTTCGTGGTCCGCCGCTTCCCGAACATTGCCGGCCGGTTGCACGCCTGGGGCCTGGACCTGGCCCATGACCTGCTCCCGGTCGC
>Ga0070730_10003788_pt1 | contig 13459 bp, 11 predicted proteins | sample Coa_R1_3_FD_66447 | JGI IMG/M metagenome (GOLD analysis project Ga0070730, IMG submission 66447) | Surface soil microbial communities from Centralia Pennsylvania, which are recovering from an underground coalmine fire - Coalmine... | ecosystem: Environmental > Terrestrial > Soil > Unclassified ...
GCCGGCTTCGTCACCGGCCAGGTCATCCACGTCAACGGCGGCGATGTGATGTAGATCCTGGCTCCTGCCGGCGGCGATCCGATGGAAACGTTTGCGCACCCGCGCGTGCAACGACAATGTAAAGACGACGAGGCACTCTGCGCGCAGGCTGAAACGACGGAGCCTTTTACGTGCACAACGGGCGGCAGTTCATGTGCCGCGCGGCGATCGCCGCACTGGCTGGGTGGCCGCTCGCTTCCCGCGCCATGGCAGCGAATCCAGCTGACGAGGGACGCCAGGCGGCCGCTTTGCTGCGCGCGGAGTTTGTCGATGCCACCGGTGGTTTGCATCGACTGAGCGAATTGACCCGCCCGCTGCTGCTGGTCGATCTCTGGGCGGCCTGGTGTTCAGGATGCATCGAGGAACTGCCGACGATCGACCGCCTGGCCAGGCAACTTGGACCTGAGAGTATTGATGTCGTTCTGATCAGGCACGAAATGAACTGGCAGGACGACACTGTGTTCGCACGCAAGAACCGGCTCCCCTTCAGGTTCTGGCGGTTGTCGCCGCATTCGGCGGTTCTGACCGAGGCCGCCTTCGGCATGGAGTCTGACCGGTTCGGGCTACCGCAATCCCTGGTCTTCGCCGGCCGGGCTCGGACTCTGGTTCAGTCAGAGCTTGGGTCGCAGGACTGGTGCGCGCCGCCGCAGCTCCGGCGTGTCCGTGCCTGGCTGGCCGCGGCAAGCTGACGCATCAACAGCAGTACGGCCACGCCGCCGACGAGGACCGAGAGGGAGCCGGGTTCGGGAACCGAGGGATCAGGCGGCGAGGGATCGGACGGCGAACCGGGCGTGGTCGGCGTGACGGGGTAGTATGATTCGGGCGTGAAGGGCGGCAGCACGTTGGCTACTTCAAACGCACTGGGCGCGATCGCAGGGGGCGATTCGGGCCAGTTGGACTGCAGAAGGCCAGTCTGCCCAAACGACGACCAGGGCGCAAAGACCGGTGCCGGCTGCATGTAGCCGGGCGGCGGAGCCGGCACTGGCGGCGCGCTTGCCGGGACTGGCGCAAGCAGACCACCACCCGCAACCGCTATTGGTGCTGCCTTGCAGACGAGTTCGACCCAGGTGTGGGCAGGACGAGCGACGGCGCGAGCCGCACCACGGGCGACGTGATGCGGCCCCCGGCTAACAAAGTGTCGCAACGGATGCGCGGCGCGTGTCAGGCCGCTCGCGGCCGAGGCGGCGGTCCGATGCACGATAGTCCAACAGGCGCTTGACATTGGTTGCCGGCCCCCGCCGGCGCATTCCCGAACGTGATAGTTGATCCGGTCACATACGCGCTCGGACGTACCAATAATACGACTATAATCAATGTCTATGCGAATTGCAGGGGATTTTCGCGCATGAGTTGCCGCACCGCCACGGCCTCTTGTCGGGGCTCCGCGGATCGCCACTGATGACGCGACTGCGCGAGCCGCGTCATCACGGTCGATTGCGCCACTTTTTCGGACGTCCCGCGGCTGCCTCGGCCGTCGACCGCGGCCCAGGCGGCGCGTATCAGTTCGGCCGCTTCAAGGCAGGCTGTCGGAGCCTCCGGTCACTTCTCGGGGTCAGATATTCTACCATAGATTGCAGATCTGTGTTGCAGCTTCGCCACCTGCCGCTCCGGGCGCCGGCGCTGACCTGCATAGCGACGACGCACTGCGGCGCCTCGGCAGCATTCGCACACAGCGGGCCTGGCATTCGTTCAGCCGGTGCTCCTTCGCGGCGACAACGGCTTCGTCACCAGACGGACCCACGTTAACGGTGCCGATGTGATGTGAACCGCCCGCTGGCGGCCACGCCAAGCTGCAGCGCTGCCATGATCAGGAAGGCCAAAGACAGGCTGGATAGCTGTGCGACCAGGCCGATCAGTGCCGGCCCGGTCAGGATGCCTGAATAGCCCATCGTGCTGATCGCCGAGACGGCGATATGTTCCGGCATAAGGGTCTGCCGCCCGATCCGGGTGAACAGCACCGGCACGATGTTGGAGCAGCCGAGCCCGATCAGCGCGAAGCCGAACAGCGCCGGCTGCCAGTTCGATACCAGACTGGTCAACGCGAAGCCGCTTGCCGAGCACAGCCCGCCCAACAGGATGACCCTCGTGCCGCCAAACCGCTCGACGATACGATCGCCGGTCAGCCGGCCGACCGTCATGGTGACCGTGAATGCCACGTAGCCGAGACCGGCGTAGTGGGTGGCCATCCCCTCGGTCCCGCTGAGGTATACGCCACTCCAGTCGAGCACCGCGCCTTCCGCCTGGAATGCGATGAAGCACAACACACCGATGAACAACACGATGCCTCGCGGCACGGCGAAAACCGTCGGCCTGTGTTTGCTGGCATGGGCCAGGAGATTTGGTGCCGCGCACGCCAGTGCGGCGATGATGACGGCGACTCCACCCATCGTTGCATCGATTGGCGATGCCCCTGCGCCGAGCGCGGCTGTCATGCAGACCGAGCCGGCGATGCCGCCAACGCTGAACAGCCCATGGAAGCCGGACATCATGGCCCGGCCACTCTCTCGCTCAACAATGATGGCCTGGATGTTCATGACGACATCGATGGAGCCGATTGCCCCACCGAACACCAGCAGCGTCACCCCAAGCGCAAGCGGATCGGAGAGAGTCCCCAGAAGCGGCAGGCACAGGCAGAGCGGCACGCCGGACGCCAGTATGACCCGCCGGCAGCCGAACCGCGCGGCCAGGGCGCCCGCCAGGAACATGGTGACGAGCGAGCCGACGCCCAGGCAAAGCAGCAGCAGCCCGAGTGCACCCTCGCCGATGCCGGCTCTCGCCTTTACGAACGGCACCAGCGGGGCGAACGACGCCATGGCGAAGCCCGCGACGAAGAATGCGATCAGCGTCGAGGCCTGCTCGCGTGCCGGGCTGCGCCGGCCGGGTCGTGTTTCGGTCAAGACCGAAGGCGAGCGGCTATACCGCCAATGCGCCTCTTACCGCGGCCAGTGCCTCTTCGGCGCGCCCGCCATCGGGTCCACCGGCCTGTGCCATATCCGGCCTCCCGCCGCCGCCCTTGCCACCGACCGCAGCCGAGGCGGCGCGCACGAGCTCCACCGCGTTGAACCGGCCGGTCAGGTCCTGCGACACGCCCACAACGATACTGGCCTTGCCCTCGGCCGTGGATACAAGCGCCACTACACCCGTGCCAAGCTGCTTGCCGATCGCTTCGGCCAGGCCCTTGAGATCGCGCGCGGGGACCTCGCCCAGGTTGCGCGCGGCCAGTTTCACGCCGTTCACATCCTCGATCTCTGCGGCGCTGCCGCCGGTCGCCAGCTTGCGCTGCAGCTCCGCGACCTGCCGCTCCAGCCGCCGCACGGTGTCCTGTATCGCGGCGACACGCTCCGGTGCCTCGGCGGGGCTGGCACGCAGCGCCCCTGAGATGTCGTTCAGCCTATGCTGCATCTCGGTCACCACCGCTTCGGCGTAAGCACCGGTCACCGCCTCGATACGACGCACACCCGCGGCCACCGCGCCCTCCGACAGGATCTTGAAGTAGCCGATGTCGCCGGTGCGCCGCACATGCGTGCCGCCGCACAGCTCGATCGAATACGCTGCCTTGTTGCCTTCGCTGGCGCCCATCGAAACGACGCGCACTTCCTCGCCGTACTTCTCGCCGAACAGCGCCATCGCACCGAGTTCGACAGCCGCATCGGGCGTCATCAGCCGCGTGGTCACTTCGGTGTTCTCGCGGATGCGTGCGTTCACTTCGGTTTCCACCCAGGCGATGTCGTCTGCCGTCATCGGACGAGGCTGCGACACATCGAACCGCAGACGATCCGGCGCGTTCAGGCTGCCCTTCTGCGTCACATGCGTGCCGAGCCGCCGCCGCAGGGCCTCATGCAGCAGGTGGGTTGCCGAGTGATGCGCGCGGACCGTGGTGCGCCGCGCATGATCCACTTCCGCCAGGACGGCCGTGCCAACCTGCGCCGTACCGCTCTCGATGCGGCCGAGATGCACGAACAGATCGCCGAGCTTCTTCTGCGTGTCGCTCACCGTGATGCGCAGGCCATCCGGCCCGGTGATCGTGCCGGTATCGCCGACTTGGCCACCGCTTTCGCCGTAGAACGGCGTCTGGTTCAGCACGAGAGCAACCTCGCTGCCCGCCGCGGCCCTTTCCACCGGCGCGCCATTCACCACCAGCGCGACAATCGTCGCCTCGGCCGTTTCCGTTGAGTAGCCGAGGAACTCGGATGCGCCGACACTCTCCTTCAGCTCGAACCACACGCGCTCGGTCGCAGCTTCGCCCGAGCCGGCCCAGGCGGCGCGGGCACGCGTCCGTTGCTCGTCCATCGCCGTCTCGAAGCCGGCGAGGTCCACCTCGCGACCCTGCTCGCGCAGCGCATCCTGAGTGAGATCCAGTGGGAAGCCAAAGGTGTCATAGAGCCGGAACGCGACGGCACCCGAAAGCGGCTGACGGTCGCCGAGCCGCGCGGTCTCCTCATTGAGCAAGTGCAGGCCTCGCTCGAGCATCTGCCGGAACCGTGTCTCTTCCAGCAGCAGGGTCTCGGTGATCAGAGGTTCGGCGCGCGCGAGTTCAGGATAGGCGCTGCCCATCTGTCGCACCAGCGTCGGCACGAGCCGGTATATCAGAGGGTCGCGCGCCCCCATCATGTGGGCATGGCGCATTGCGCGGCGCATGATCCGGCGCAGGACGTAGCCACGCCCATCGTTCGAAGGCAGCACGCCATCTGCGATCAGAAAGGAACAACTGCGCAGATGGTCGCCAACAACGCGATGATCGACGCGATGCGGGCCGTCGGGCTCGGTGCCCGTGGCCTCGGCGCTGGCCAGGATCAGCGCGCGGAATATGTCGATGTCGTAGTTGTCGTGTTTCCCCTGCAGAATGGCGGCGATGCGCTCCAGACCCATGCCGGTGTCGATCGAGGGCCGTGGCAGCGGCACGCGTGTGCCGGGTGGACCTTCCTCGAACTGCATGAACACCAGGTTCCAGATCTCGATGAAGCGGTCGCCGTCCTCGTCCGGTGAGCCCGGTGGGCCCCCAGGAATTTCCGCACCATGGTCGTAGAAGATCTCGCTGCACGGACCGCAGGGGCCGGTTTCGCCCATGCGCCAGTAATTGGCGTCGGTGGGAATGCGGATGATCTTCTCGTCCGGGAAGCCGGTCACCTTTTTCCAGATCGCCGCGGCATCGTCGTCCTCGGCGTAAACCGTGACCAGCAGTCGATCCTTTGGCAGGCCATAATCCTTGGTGATCAGCTCCCAGGCGTACGGGATCGCCTTCTCTTTGAAATAGTCGCCGAAGCTGAAGTTGCCCAGCATCTCGAAGAAGGTGTGGTGGCGCGCGGTGTAGCCGACGTTATCGAGGTCGTTGTGCTTGCCGCCGGCGCGGACGCATTTCTGCGCCGTGGTCGCCCGCACATAGGGGCGCCTTTCCTGGCCGGTGAACACGTTCTTGAACTGCACCATGCCGGCGTTGGTGAACATCAGCGTTGGATCGTTGCGCGGCACCAGCGGCGAGCTTTCCACCACCTGGTGCCCATTGCGGGCAAAGTAGTCGAGGAAGGTGGCGCGGATGTCATTGCTGCTGGCCATGGCGGTCAGTGGGCTTCCAGAGTGTTGGCGAAGAGCTATGAGGTAGCGCGCAGGGGGCCAAATGTCACCGGTCAGCGGTCGGGATAACCGGCGCGCACCCCGTACGCTTGACGTTCAGAACGCGGCACGTATACAGGGCGAGTGATTCGCTCGTTCGCCGATCGCAATGCTGAAGCGCTATTCCAAGGCCGTTTCGCGCGGCGACTGGGCGCCGATATCCAACGGGCTGCACAGCGTAAGTTGCGGCAGATCCACGATGCGGAACAGCTGACAGACCTGGCGGCTCCGCCGGGAAATCGCCTCGAACCGCTGAAGGGGCGGCGGGCCGGACAACACTCCATCCGCATCAACGACCGTTGGCGAATTTGCATTGTCTGGTGCGATGGCGGAGCTGAGCAGGTTGAAATCGTCGGCTATCATTGAGGACCACGGCAATGCGTGAGCTTCCCCCAATCCATCCCGGCGAACAGTTGCGGGAAGAGTTCATGAAACCGCTGGGCCTGACGGCCTATCGACTGGCAAAGGACATGGGTGTCCCGGTAACGCGCATTCAGGCGATCATCGCCCTGAAGCGAGACATTACCGGCGACACTGCGCTGCGGCTGGGCCGCTACTTCAACACGACGCCGGAGTTCTGGCTGAACATGCAACGCGACTACGAACTGGAAAGAGCCGCCGAGGCTTTGGGCGAGCGTCTGGCAAACGAGGTGAAGCCTCGTGCCGCGTAATCCTCAGCGCGCCTTGCGAAGCGTATGCAGTGTCACCTCAGGCGGGCAATTGAACCGCACGGGAACACCACAAGCGCCGGCACCGACGGATGTGTAGCCGGACATCCCGCGATAATTCCACGCGCCCTTGCCCAGCGACCGCGGCAGCTTCGACGCGAGAATAACTGGGATGCCGCCAGGCAGACAGATCTGGCCGCCATGCGTATGCCCCGCCAGCAACAAGTCGAAGCCGGCATGCGAGGCCTGCCGATAGATTTCCGGCGTGTGCGACAGCAGGACAGAGAACATATCGTGCGGCATCGCGGCCGCGACCTTCTCGATGTTGTCCACCCGGTAGAAATGCGCGTCGTCAATTCCCGCCAGGAAGATCGCGCTGCCCCCGCGTTCGATAGTGAGGTGCTCGTTCATCAGCATCCGGATGCCCATGCGCTCGAGGTCCGGCAGCATCAGCACGGTGTCATGGTTGCCGAGAACGCCGTAGATGTCCCCGCGCAAGGCCTCCCGCAGGCGCAGCATGTTGGTCAGCGAACGATGATACGGGCCGAAGGTCCGTCCGCGATAATCGCCTGTCAGGACACACAGGTCATACTGAAGCTCGCCGACGAGCCGTGCGGCTTCCATCATCGCCGGCTCGCTCATGTCGGCGTGCAGGTCCGTCAGATGCAGGATCCTGAAGCCGTCGAATTCGCCGGGCAGTCGTTCAGAGAGCAGTTCGTTGTGGCGCAGCCTGACGCGCGCTGCATTGGCACGACCGCGCGGCCATGCACCGGACAGACGCACAACCGCAGCAATGGCGGCGTCGAGGACCGGTAGATTCTCGATGTGAAAGAACGTCAGCCCCTGGCCGAACTTTTGCGCCTCGTGGTCGATCTCGATGCCGCGCCGCTGTCGCGCGTGGAAGCGGCCCAGGCGATCTTCCAGCGCACGTTCGATCTCGTCGGCGGGAAGGAAGTCTACCGAGTCCATGCCGCCTCCATGTGCGCGGTCACAGGGAGATTGGCACCACCCCCTCTCCCCGCAGCCAACGTGGTGGCGAGCTTACAGGATGAACCGGCTCAGGTCGCCCTTCTGCGCCAGCGGAGCTACACGCTCGTTCACATAGGCGGCGTCCACGGTGATCGTCTCGCCCGCCTTATCACTGGCGGTGAAGCTGATCTCCTCCAGCAACCGCTCCAGTACAGTGTGCAGGCGGCGCGCGCCGATGTTCTCGACCCGGTCATTGATGTCCGCCGCCAGTTCCGCCAGTGCGTCCACCGCACCGTCGGTGAAGTTCAGTGTCACCTTCTCGGTCGCCAGAAGCGCTGACGACTGCTTTATCAGCGAATGTTCCGGCTCGGTCAGGATGCGCCGCAGATCGTCCCGCGACAGCCCTGCCAACTCCACGCGGATCGGCAGACGGCCCTGCAATTCCGGCAGCAGGTCAGATGGCTTCGTCAGGTGGAACGCGCCCGAGGCGATGAACAGCACATGGTCGGTCTTCACCTGCCCATACTTGGTTGAGACCGTGGTGCCCTCGATCAGCGGCAGCAGGTCGCGCTGCACGCCCTCACGGGACACGTCGCCGCCGCGGAAGCCGCCCTCCATGGTGCGCGCCGCCACTTTGTCGATCTCGTCGATGAAGACAATGCCGTTGTTCTCGGCGTGCGACACGGCATCCTTGGTGAGCCGGTCGTTGTCGAGCAACTGATCGGCTTCTTCCTGCTGCAGAATGCGCCGTGCTGCCTCGACGGTCAGCTTGCGCTTCTGTGTCGGCCGCCCGCCGAACATGCCTTTCATCATTTCGCCGAGGTTGATCACCTGGCCGGGCGGCATCCCCGGAATGTCGAGCTGACCGATCGGCGTGCCGCTGGATTGCGACACGTCAACCTCGATCTCCTTCTGCTCGAATTCGCCGTTGCGCAGCATGCGGCGGAATTTGCTGCGGGTGTCCGCCGCCGCACCCTCACCGACCAGCGCGGTGATGATGCGCTCCTCGGCGGCGAGTTCGGCTTGCGCCTGCACTTCCTTGCGCGAGCTCTCGCGCAGCATGTTGATGCTGGCCTCGACCAGGTCGCGGGCGATGCTCTCCACGTCGCGGCCGACATAGCCGACTTCGGTGAACTTGGTCGCCTCGACCTTCAGAAACGGTGCCTGGGCGAGCTTGGCCAGCCGGCGGGCGATCTCCGTCTTGCCGCAGCCGGTCGGGCCAATCATTAAGATGTTCTTGGGAACGACTTCTTCGCGCATCGCCTCGGGCAGCTGCTGCCGCCGCCAGCGATTGCGCAGCGCGATTGCTACCGCGCGCTTGGCATCGTTCTGGCCGACGATGAAGCGGTCCAGCTCAGAGACGATCTCGCGGGGTGAGTAGGTGGGAACTTCCATATCTAGATGGTCTCGATGATCACGTTGTTGTTGGTATAGACGCATATTTCCGCGGCAATCTTCATCGCGCGGCGGGCGATCTCCTCGGCGGACAGGTTGTCCACCGCGATCAGCGCGCGGGCCGCGGCCAGCGCGTAGTTGCCGCCCGATCCGATCGCGATCACGCCGTCCTCCGGCTCCAGCACGTCGCCGGTGCCGGTGAGGGTGAAGCTACGGTCCTTGTCAGCCACCGCCATCATTGCCTCCAGCCTGCGCAGATAGCGGTCGGTGCGCCAGTCCTTGGCCAGATCGACGCAGGCGCGTTCGAGTTGGCCGGGAAAGCGCTCGAGCTTGCCTTCCAGCCGTTCAAGAAGGGTAAACGCATCGGCAGTGGCGCCCGCGAAGCCCGCGAGCACAGTGCCGCCGGTGCCGATGCGGCGCACCTTGCGGGCGTTGCCCTTGACGATGGTCTGACCCATCGAGACCTGGCCGTCGCCGGCCATAGTGACGTGTCCATCCCGCCTGACGCACAGGATGGTTGTGCCGTGCCACCCGGTCGGGTCGGCTGCGGCGTTCATGGTGTTCTGCATAGCCCCGCTAAATGGCGCCGAATGCGGGGGTTCACAAGGACATGGACGATCAGCCGCGTCGTAGCTCGATTGCAGATTCGGCAAAGGTCGCGGCGGCTGGCCCAGGTTTGCTTCGCGCAGCCCCGGTTGCCTCCGCCCGATGGAGGCCGACGCCAGCCACCACGAGCAGGATGCCAACCATGTCCGGCAGCGACGGCGCCTGCCGCAGTACCAGAAAGCCGATGACAGCGGCGCTCGCGGGAAGCAGTGAGAGCAGAAGCGCGAAGCTCGCGCGCGGCAGGCGGCGCATGGCCAGTTGATCACAAACGTAGGGTATGACCGAGGACGATATGCCCACGCCGACAGCCGCTACCATCAGGGGTGCATCCGTGAAGGCGGGCAGAGCCTGCTGCAGCCCTACCGGCAGGGCCGCTACCGTCGCCACGAGCATCGCGAGGGCCAGTCGGTCGATGCCGGATACGGCCGGTGCGCTGGCCGCGATCCGGTGTCCCAGCAGGATGTAGAGCATGAACAGTCCGCAATTGGCGAAGGCGAACAGGTAGCCCACGGGCTGGGCCGCCAGGCGCACTTCGGTCAGCGCAATCACGCCGGCCGTCGCCAGCGCCAGGGCTACCAGGTTGCGCATGGTCCGCGTGCCCCACGCTGCGATTGCGATCGGACCCGCAAATTCGATCGCTCCCACGGTCGCAAGCGGCAAGCGTGCGATGGCCTGGTAGAACACGATATTCATCGCTGCCAGCACGAGGCCGAGACCGGCGATGACCATCCGGTCATCCGACGAGAGCATGGCCAGCCGGCGCCACGGCCGGCGCCAGAGGGCAAACGCGGCGCCGGCTGTCGCAATCCGCAGCCACGCGACGCCAGTCGGCTCCAGCCGGACAAAGAGCAGTACGGCGAACGACGGCCCCAGGTAATGGAACACCGCACTGACCAGGAAGAAGGCGTGCGGCGGGACACGCTCTGTCAGAACAGGTGGCGACTGCATACCAGCAGAATCCCATGTTGCGTCGGGGCGATAAATGCTGATACGAAGGGAATATATGGAATATGCCGATGATTCAGAGGCAAATTAGAGAATGAACCTTCAATACGCAGACCTGCTGCGCGACCCGCGCAACATCGAGCTGCTGCACCTACTCCGGGAAGACCCCCGGATCGGAACAGCGGAGCTGGCGCGCCGGGTCGGCATGTCGGCGCCCGCGGTGCGCGAGCGCGTGCTGCGGCTGGAGGAGGCTGGCATCATCCGCGGCTATTCGGTGGAGATCGATCCAGCAGCGCTTGGCTACCCGATCTGCGCCTATGTGCGCATCCGGCCCGCGCCTGGACGGCTGCCGCAAGTGGCCGACCTCGCGCGCCGAATGCCGCAGGTGGTGGAATGCCACCGCGTCACGGGCGAGGATTGTTTCGTGGTAAAACTGTATCTGCCAGCGCTCGAGCAACTCGACGAGGTGATCGACCAGTTCCTCGCCCACGGCCAGACGACGACAAGCCTGGTGCAGAGCACGCCCGTGCCACTCCGCGACCTGCCTTTGCCGGACAGCCCGAAAATCGCAACGTAGCGTTGCGCGGCGTCCCCTTGACGCATGGGGACCCGGAGTCCCCGATGCTTCGATGTTCGGTTTCTTCACCGAATCGTACTGGCTCCACTGGGGAGGGAATGTTGGCGACACAAGCAGAACTCGCGGCGCGGCTCGACCGGCTGCCAATGACGAAACACATCTGGTACCTGGTCACGCTGATCTCGCTCGGCGGCTGCTTTGAGATTTATGACCTGTTCTTGACTGCCTACATCGCTCCGGGCCTGAACAAGGCCGGTTATTTCACCGCGGAATCGCTCGGTATCTTCAACGTCCTCGGTCCGCTCCACGTGGCTGGTATCGGCACTTTCGTGTTTGCGCTCTTCGCCGGGTTGTTCGTTGGCGCCATCTGCCTGGGGCATGTGGCCGATCACTACGGACGCAGGACGGTATTCACATTCTCACTGGTCTGGTACTCGATCACCACGATCATCATGGCGTTCCAGACTTCAGGCTTCGGTGTCGATCTGTGGCGGTTCATCGCTGGCATCGGTATCGGCGTGGAACTGGTCACGATCGATACCTACGTGGCTGAAGTGGTGCCTCGCAGCCATCGCGGGCGCGCCTTCGCGTTCAACCAGTTCTTCCAGTTCCTCGCTGTGCCGATCATGGCGTTCATCGCCTATCTGCTGGTGCCGACGGCGCCGTTTGGCTTCGAGGGCTGGCGTTGGGTGGTGCTCATCGGCTCGGCCGGTGCGATAGTTATCTGGTTCATTCGGCTTGGGCTGCCAGAGTCGCCGCGCTGGCTGGCGCGCCATAACCGGCTTGCCGAGGCGGAGCAGGTCATCGCCAGCATTGAAGCCGGCGTCGCCGCCGACATAGGCGGCACGCTGCCTGCTCCTGGCGTGGCGGAAGAAGTCGAACAAGGTGAGGGTTCGTTCGCCGAGATCTGGCAACCACCTTACGATCGGCGTGCGATCATCCTGTCGGTGTTCAACTTCTTCCAGACCTTCGGCTATTACGGTTTCGCCGCCTGGGTGCCGACATTGCTGATTGCCAAAGGCATCACGATCACCACCAGCCTGCTCTATGCCTTCGTCATTGCCATCGCCAATCCCGTCGGGCCGCTGCTCGGCACATTGATCGCCGACAGGATGGAGCGGAAATGGCAGGTCTGTCTGGGCGCCATCGGCATTGGCGTGTTTGGAATGCTGTTCGCCGATGCGACCGATCATACGCTGCTGATCGTGTTCGGCGTGCTGGTGACGCTGTGCAACAACCTGATGTCGTACAGCTTCCACAATTACCAGTCCGAGGTGTTTCCCACCCGCATCCGCTCCCGTGCGGTGGGGTTCGTGTATTCGTGGAGCCGACTATCGGCTGCCCTGTCCGGCCTGGTCGTTGCATATCTGCTGAATTTGGGTGGCGTCAGCGCCGTGTTCACTTTCATCGCGTTCTCAATGTTCATCGTGGTGATCTCCATCGGTGGCTTTGGACCACGGACGCGGGGATTGGCACTGGAAGCCATATCGAACGCTTGAGTTTGCGGGAGTAGGCCAGCCTGTGAGACAGCCCGGCCCGCCACCTGCGCCGATGCGCATGATCACTACAGTCCTTCGGCAGGAGACTGCGATGGCTGTCCATCACTATCTCCCTCGTAGCGCCGGTCGAGGACCACCTTCGGCCGGCGTCGTAATTTTCAGCGCCGCTATAGCCTCGCCATCACAAGTCGCGCGAAGTCTTCCGCCAGTCGCCACTTGCTTGCGTTACCTGTGGCAAATGTCAGCTCCTGCAGGCCATCGCGTTCGAGCTCTCGGATACGCTCGATCAGTTCGTCGGGCGTGCCGACCAGACAGGTGTCGCGGATCAATTGCGCGTCGATCAGTTCGGCTTCACCGGGGTGCAGCCTGGTGTAGTGGAACTCGTGTGTGCGGAAGTGCCGTTGCTCTGGCGGCGTTGCTTCGACCAGTGCGCAATAGGGTTTCCAGATCCGTTCAAGGAAGGGTGGCGGATCGATCGTCTTCTCGTGCACTTCGTCATAGAAGTAATATACACTTGCCATGACATTGGGGCCGATCGCCGCCTTGATGCGATCGGAGTCTGCTGCCTCGCCGGGTTGCAGCACGGCGACGTTGGTCAGCGCGGAGTTACGGAAACCTGTGAGGTCGCGGCCGGCACGACCGGCACCCTGGCGCACATGACCCAATGCTTCGGCGACAGCCACGCCACGTGGCGGAATGGCGAACACGAGGCCGTCGCCATACTCACCCGCCAGACCCATCGCACGCGGGCCGAACCCCGAGACATAGAGCGGGATCTTTGGCTCGAGGCTCATGTATTTCCATTCGTGCATCAGCATGCTGATCGGCTTGGCCGCGCCGTTGAACGCGTAGTCCACGACCTCGCCACGCAACAGCGCCGACAGCACCCGCAGATAGTCTGCGAAGACAGCGATCCGCATCGGCCGCTGACCCATGCTGCGCATCGCGGTATTGCCGGTACCGATGCCAAGGAACACGCGTCCCGGAGCCAGCCGGTTCAGCGTTGCCATGGCGGCCACCTGTACCGGCGGGATGCGTGTGCCGCAGATCGCGGTGCCGGGGCCGATGCGCAGCGTGCATGTCGCGCGCGCGGCAAGGGCCAGCACGGCATAACAGTCCGAGAACAGCATCTGGCTGTCGGCGACCCAGAC
>Ga0070730_10003789_pt1 | contig 13457 bp, 9 predicted proteins | sample Coa_R1_3_FD_66447 | JGI IMG/M metagenome (GOLD analysis project Ga0070730, IMG submission 66447) | Surface soil microbial communities from Centralia Pennsylvania, which are recovering from an underground coalmine fire - Coalmine... | ecosystem: Environmental > Terrestrial > Soil > Unclassified ...
CGCCTTTCCGGCGGTGGCGCGCTTCGAGTCTTTCCGTGAATGGATGTTCCGCACCGTCTCGCAGATCATGATCCACTACCGCGACTGCCCGCTCAACGGCGGCCAGGCGGGTGACGTGCATGGCGGCGACCGCATGCCGTGGATCGACGAGCGCCATGCCGCCCCGCTCGCCCGGATGGCCTGGCAGGTGCACGTCCATGGCGAGGCCAAGCCCGAGCTCGCGGCATGGTGTCGGGAGAATGGCGTGCCGCTGCATGTCTTCCCGTGGAAGCCGGTGCTGGGCGAGGCCGGGCTGGCCGCGAACGCCGCCTATCTCATCCGCCCCGACAGCTATGTCGCATTCGCGGATCCTTCCGGCGACCCCGGCGTGCTGCACCGCTACTTCGCGGACCGCGGGCTACGCCCCTGAACCGGTCAGTCGCGATCGCCGCCCTGCACGGCCTCGTCGGCCTCGGCCTTCGCGATCGCCGAGAGCACAGCGGGCGACAACCCCGACGGTACCTCGTCGAGCAACCCACCGAGCAGCGACGACACCTCGACGTCCGAGCCCTGCGCGCGCCGATCGAGCGCGGTGAAGCCTGCCTCCAGCAAGGTTGCGACATGGCGGTCGCGGGTCAGCCGTGTCGGCTCGCCCATCACCACCGCCACCAGCCGGTGCCCGCCCCGGATCGCCGAGGCTGCCAGCGTGAAGCCCGCATCCACCGTATAGCCGGTCTTGATGCCATCGACGCCCGGCACCGCGCCGAGCAGATGGTTGTGATTGACCATGTGCTGCGCGCCCCAGCTGAAGGTCCGCGTGCTGAAATAGGGGTAGCGATCGGGATGGTCGCGCAGCATCGCCAGCGCCAGCAGCGCCAGATCCTGCGCCGAGGTGAAGGTGGCGGGATCGGGCAGGCCGGTGGCGTTGCTGAACATCGTCTGCCGCATGCCGAGCGCGCGCGCCCTGGCGGTCATCATCCGCGCGAAGGCGGGCTCGCTGCCGCCCAGCCGCTCGGCCAGCGCCACCGCGACGTCGTTGGCGGACTTGACCGCGATCACCCGGATCGCATCCTCGACGCTGATCGTCTGGCCCGGCCGCAGCCCCAGCTTGGACGGTTTCTGCGCGGCGGCGTGCGCGGTCATGATGATGCGGTCCGACAGGTGCAGTCGCCCCTGGTCGAGCGCATCGAAGGCGAGGAACAGCGTCATCACCTTGGTGATCGAGGCGGGATGGCGGATCTCCTCGGCCGCCTGCGAATAGAGCACCGCGCCATCGCCGGCATCGATCAGGATCGCCGAATAGCGCGCCGGCCCGAGCGGACTCGCCATCGCCGGCGCCGCGACCCCCAACAGCAGCGCGATCGCCATCGCGATCCGCCTCACCAATCGCCCCAGCACGCCCCCAACCCACATCATCCCGACTCCAATTCCGCATGCTGCGATGATGCACGCCCCTTACACATGGAAAAATGAACGGCGAGCACGAAGGGGCACGTCGATCACCGAACCCGCCAACGCATCGTCGGAGGCGAAAATGTGTTTTCACATTGCGTCCGCGGCCGGCTTCCGCTTTCTGGTACGTGAAGGGATGCTGTTGCACCCGAGTGGGAGTGTCTGGATCCTGTGAACCCGATGACGCGTCGCTCTGTCCTGCCCGCCCTGATCGCGCCGATTTTGCTGGCGGCGGCGCCGTCCGGGACACAGCAACCGGCGCAGACGCCTCCACCGGCGCCGACCCCGCTCCTCCCCCCCTCCTTCAACGCGCCGCCGACACCGGCCCCGGAAGCGCCTCCGGCCCCGCCCGAGCATGTCGCGCCGCCGTTGAGCGACGCGCAGCAGGCCCAGCTCCGCGCGATGCTGGCAGACGCCGAGGCCAATGGCCTGCCCGCGCGTCCCGCCCCGCCCGAGGGCGATCAGGCCGCGCTGGTGCGGGCCACGCTCGACTATGCGCAGGCGCTTCATGCGGGGCGCCTTGCGCCTTCGGACTATATGCACGACTGGGGGCTCCGGCCGCCGCCCTTCGATCCTTGGCCCGGCTTCCGCGATGCCGTGCAGCAGGATCGGCTCACGGCGTGGATCGCCTCGCTCCCGCCGCCCTATACCGGCTATGACACGCTGCTTAAGGGGCTGGCGAACTATCGCACGATCGACGCGAAGGGCGGCTGGCCAACCATCCCGGACGGTCCCGAGATCGGGGTCGGCACCACCGACAAGCGCGTCGCTACGCTCCGCAAACGGCTCACGGTGGAGGATGATGCGGTCGGCACCACCACCGGGCCCGCGCACTACGACAAGGCGATGGTCGAAGCGGTACGCCGCGCACAGCGGCGCTATGGGCTCAAACCCACCGGGACGCTGAACAAGGAGACGCTCGACGCGCTCAACGTCACCGCGCACGATCGCGTCCGCCAGATCCGCGCGAACATGGAGCGCTGGCGCTGGCTGCCGGCGGAGCTGCCGACGCATCGCATCCAGGTGAACATCGCCGCCGCCGTGCTCACCGTGTTCGAGGCCGACACGCCGGTCACATCGATGCGCGCAGTCACCGGCCGGCCGGGCGACGAGACGCCGATGCTGATGTCGCAGGTGCACAGCGTCGTCTTCAACCCGCCGTGGAACGTGCCGAGCTCGATCGCGACCAAGGAGCTATGGCCCAAGGAGCACGCGCATCCGGGCTATCTGCGCAAGCACGGCTTCCGCGTCATCAGCACGCCCGATGGCGGGAAGCGACTACAGCAGCGCGCCGGCGACCAGAGCGCGCTCGGCCGGATGAAGTTCGATTTCGACAATCCCTACGGCGTCTATCTGCACGACACGCCGACGCAGAAGACCTTCGGCGGCTACAGCCGGATGGTGAGCCATGGCTGCGTGCGGCTCGCACGTCCGCTCGATCTCGCCAAGCTGGTGCTGAAGGACGATCCGACCTGGACGCCCGAGGCGATCGATGCAGCGCTCGCCAAGGGCGACACGGTGCGTGCGCCGCTGCCCCAGAAGATCGCCGTTTACCTGCTTTACTGGACCGCGTTCGGCAGTGCCGACGGCACCATGAGCTTCCGCGGCGATCCCTATGGCTGGGATAGCGAGCTTGCCAGCCGGATCGAAGCCGCCGGCACCCGCGCGGCCCAGACGGTCGCCAATCGATAAGGGGACAATCCATGACCATGCATCGCCCTGCGGCGCTGGCCGCGCTGATCGCGACGGGAGGGCTGCTGCTCTCCGCCTGCCACAAGGCACCAGAGGCGCCGGCCAACGAGGCCAACGTCGCCGTGCCGCTGCCGGAGGCCCCGCCGCCCGCCAACGTCGCGAACGAGGCACAGCCCGCGCCCGCGATGAAGGAAACCGCCGTGGCGCCGCCCGACAATTATCAGCTCTCCGATGACGAGCAGATCCGCGAGGATGCCGAGGCGACGGGCATGACCTCACGCACGCACGCCGGCGAAGCGGGCGCGGGCAACAGGCAGCGCTAGAGCGAAATCCGCTCCGATTGCATCGGGTCGGCCGCGCTAGCTTGTTGGTTTGACGCGATTTCCGAGGCAGTAGAGGATTCCATCCGCTTCGAAATCGCTCTCGCCCGCGGCGGCGCCTGGCCTAGAGCGCCAGGCGCAGCCCCGCGAAGCCGCCCACCTCATTGCCGTCGTAGCGCGCGAAGGTGGCGTTGACCGACCCTTCGAGCGAGAGCCGCGCTCCCAGCCGCGCCGACAGGCCGCCGGCCAGATCGCCATAGGCCTTGCGCGACGACCGCGCGATTTCGAAGCTGTTGATGATACCGGGCGCGGTTTCCGGCGCATAGTCGACGATGCGGCCGTCGCCATGGACGTTCTTGTCCGCGGTGACGCGCAGCCAGGGCGCCAGCCCCGGCGCCAGATTGGGGCGCAGTTCGAGGCCCGCCGAGGCGACCACCGTGTCCGTCCGCTGATCGCCAACAATCAGCCCCGCCGCCGCGTCGCCGGCCTCGCTATAGCCGTTGACGCGCGCGTGTGCATAAGCGAGCCCGATCACCGGGCCGACACGCCCCCGGCCGAAATCGGCGAGCCACCCGGCGCGGCCGCCCGCCACCCAGCTTTTGGCATGCGGACTGGCAGTGAGCGGATCGGCCACGCCGGTACGACGGATCTTCAGATCATGCCAGCCATAGCCCGCATAGCCCTGCACAAAGGCACTGCCCATGTCGAAGCCGGCATAGCCGCCGACCTGATAGCTGGTCGCCTTGGTGCGATCGTCGAACGCGGCGTCGCTGTGCGAGCGGCTCCACATGAAGAGGCCACCGGCAGTCAGCGGACCGCGCCGCCACTCGACCCCGCCCGACGCGCCATGCGCGTTATAGGCATAGCCGTCGGCGGTGGCGGTGGCGTCGTAGCGGTCATGCCCGCCGACATACTGGACATAGGCCGACAGCCCGTCGGGCCCCTGCGTGCCGCGCGCCAGATCGAGCCGCCCGGCCATTGTCCGCCCGAAATCCTGCGCCGCGTGCACCGGCAGATCCCCCACGGCACGGAAGCTGTACGGCGCCGAAAGCTGGTTGATCGCATAGCGGCCGACCAGATCGAACGCCGCCGAGGTCAGGTGGACCCCGTCGACATAGAAGAAATATTGCGCCTGCATGGCCGGCGAACCGATGCAGGTCAGCGGGCAGGCGTTGGTCACGTTGGTGAAGCCGAAGCGCGCCGGGTTCGCCCGCACGATGTTGCCGATCGCGGTGAGGTCGACATAGGCGATCTGCGTGCCGAGATGCGCGATCGGGGCCAGTGTCGCCTGCATCTTGGCATTGTAGGCATTGCTGAACGCAGTGCCGATCGCGGCATTGGCCTGGCCCAGCGCCTCGGGCAGCTGGCCGACATCCCCGGCAAGGAACACCATATGCTTGGCGCCATGTGCAGCCAGCGTCGCAATGCCGGCTGTGGCGTTCTTTGCGGCCAAGGTGCTCGCCGCGTCGACACCGGCGAGCGTGCCGCCAGTCAGGCGATAGGCTCGCGCGTCGTTGCCGCCGATCGAGATCGCCACCAGATCGTTGGGGTTGAAGCTGCCGCCCTGCGCGACGAAGCCCAGATATTCCTGCTGGAAGCCCGGCAGGCCCACGCCCACGACATTGGTGCTGCCCGCCTGCGCGCCGCCAAAGGCGAAGTTCACGATCGGCGCGTCGTAATGGGCAGACAGCGTGTCGACGAAGTTGGTGCCACCCGAAAAGCGCCCGGTCGGATAGATGTTGGAGGGGAAGAGCGGCCCCAGCACCGCCTTGAGATTGCCGATGTCGGCATAGCTGTCGCCGAAGGCGAACACCCGGTCAATGGTCTGCGCGCCGGCTGGCGCGGCAAGCGCGCAGGACGCAACGGCAGCGGACAAAGCAGCCTTCAGGATCTTTCGCAACTCGACCTCCCCTGTTGACGGGGCACGATCGAGCCGCACCCTCTTATGGACAATATAAATAGCGGCGATGGCCCTGCAAAGGCAAGGAAATGTCTTGCCCGCTGACAACGATGGGCAAGATCAGGGCGCGAGGATGCCCCCTTCTGGCGGACGTCATGGCATCGGAAGGGGACCGGTCACCCCGCCGGCCCCCTTCCCCCTCCAGCGGCTTTTAACGGTCAAGCCGTAGCGTCACCACGTGGACCTGATCGGGGATGCGCAGGCTGATCGTGCCGGCCTCGCTGTCCTGCTGCACCGCGACCGGGTGACCACCAATGCTCGCCTTGGGCGCCGCCCCGGCCCAGCCATGCACTACGATATCGAGGTCATGCCACCAGGGTTGGTACTGCCCGTCGCGCGCGCCGAAATCGATCGCGAGTCCCGTCGGCGTCGTCGTGCAGCGCAGCGTCTGGCGCAAATAGGCGCCGCGCCGATAATCGAGGCTGCGACCGTCATCGGCGTAGAGCAGGCCGGTGCAGTCGTCGCCCGGATAGACGGCGAGCTCCAGCGCGCCCTTGGGCGTCTCCATCGTGCTCTGGACGAGCGGCTGGCGCGGGATGATCGAGCCCGCCCGCACGAACACCGGCAGATGATCGAGCCGCGGCGTCTCGCGCACCACCTGCATCGCGCGCACCCCCTGGCTGCCGGGCCGCGCGACCGTCTGCGCGGGCTTGCCCGTCCAGTAATCGAACCAGCCGCCCCTGGGCAGACAGATGTCGTAGCTGCCGGTCGATTCCGGGAAGGGCGCCGGCGCGACCATGATCTTGTCGCCCACCAGGAAGGTGGTGGCGTCGTCGCAGCCCGAATCCAGCGCGTCCGGATAGGTCATGAAGACGGGGCGCATCATCGGCAGTCCGGTGCGCGCAGTCTCGTCGGCGACGGTGTAGAGATAGGGCATCAGCCGGTAGCGCGCCTCGACGAAGCGCTTGCGGACCGCCTCATGCTGAGGGCCATCGACCCACAGCTCGCGGTGCGGCGTGCCGACCGCGGAATGATCGCGGAAGATCGGCTGGAAGGCGGCGATCTCGATCCAGCGCGTGCTGAGATCGGCCGACGGCGCGCCGCCGAAACCGGTGACGTCCGCCCCCGACCAGGCAAAGCCGCTCATACCGAGATTGAGCAGCATCGGCACCGTCATGCGCAGCTGGTTCCAGCTCGCCATATTGTCGCCGGTCCATGTCGCGGCGTAGCGCTGACCGCCGGCGTAGCTCGCGCGGGTGAGCACGAAGGGCCGTTCGTCGGGGCGCAGCTTGAGCAGCCCTTCGAAGGTGGCCCGGCTGTTCTCCATGCCGAAGATGTTGTGGATTTCGGCATGGGTGGCGGTGCGCGTCGCGAAGCCCGGCTCCTCGATGCGGTGGAGATTGTCGAGCGGCATGGTCTTGGCCGGATAGGTGAAGACCGCCGGCTCGTTCATGTCGTTCCAGAAGCCGGCGATGCCGTCGGTGGCGAACTGCTTGTAGAGCCCGCCCCACCAATCGCGCGTCTTCGCTCGCGTGAAGTCAGGGAACACCGCCGGGCCTGGCCACACCTTGCCGACATAGACGCGGCCATTCGCGGCCTTGACGAAATGATCGCCGGCCATGCCGCTGTCGAAGGGCTGATAGCCCTGCCCCGGTGCCGCGGCGATGTGGAGGTCGGTGATCGCGACGATGCGGACATCTTGCGCCTTCATGTCTCGCACCAGCCCGGCCATGTCGGGGAAGGTCTTGGGGTTGGTGGTGAAGGGCCGATTGCGGTCCTGATAATCGATGTCGAGATAGATGGCGTCGAGCGGGATCTGGTCCTTGCGGCAGCGCGCCGCGATGCCGCGCACCTCGTCGGCCGACATGTAGCTGTAGCGCGACTGCTGGAAGCCCAGCGCCCACATCGGCGGCAGCGGCGACGGGCCAGTGAGTTTGGCATAACGCGCAACCACATCCTTCACGGTCGGGCCGGCGAGCACATAATAGTCGATCGGCCCGCCCTCGGCGCCGAAGCGCAGCGTGTCGCGCTCGGTCTTGCCGAAATCGAAGAAGCCCCGCCAGCTATTGTCGAGGAACAGCCCGCTCGCGCGGCCATCGGGCGCGACCTGGATGTAATAGGGAATGCTCTTGTAGATCGGATCGGTGGTTTCCTGGAAACCGGCGTCGGTGTTCCACATCGTGTAGGCCATGCCGCGCCGGTCGAGCGGGCCGGTCTTGTCGCCGAGCCCGTAATAACGATCGTTCTGCGGCATCGCCTTGGCGAGCGCGAAGCCCTTGCCGCGCTGCTCGACCGGATCGGCGTCCCGCGAAAGGATGTGGCCGGCGGCATCGCGCACGGTCAGCCGCCCGGCGGCATCGACGGTGGCGGAAAGCTCCCCGGTCGAGAAGCCGTTGAGCAGCGGCTTCACCGGCGCGGTCGCATGGCGCACCGCCTCCGGCACGGCCCAGGAAGCATCCTCCGCCAGCGCGCCGTCGAGCCCGATCCGCACGCGCAGCACGCCCGCCGCCAGCGCCGTCACCCGCATCAGCCGCTGGCCGGTGTGGACGTCCATGCCATCGGGGCGCACCGTCACGTGCAGCGCCGGGGCCGGCGCGACGGTAGCGGCGGCCGACGCGGGGCTCGGCGACAGGGCAAGGGCCGGCGACGCGAGCAGCGTCGACACCAGCAGGACGCGGCGGATCATGGAAAATATACTCCCGTCAGAAGGACGTCAGGCGATAGGCTCGGCCAGCAGGCCCGAAAAGGGCGGCAACGCCCCGATCGCAGCCTCGCCGACCGTGGCGATCACGCGCCAGCGATGCGGCTCGGCCGGCTGCCAGTCGAGCGGATGGCCGCCCATGTTGAACACGCAGAGAATGCGCTGGTCGCCATGCCGGCGCTCGAACACCAGCAGCGTCTCGCCGGCCTCGATCGCCTCCATCTCGCCGAACAGCAGCGCGTCGGAGTCGCGGCGAAGCGCCAGCAGCCGCCGTGTCAGCGCCAGCATCGATCGGGGCTCGGCCTCCTGCCGGTCGACCGCGAGCGCGGCATGGTCGGGGCCGATCGGCAGCCAGGGCCTGGCGGTCGAGAAGCCGGCATGGTCCGCATCCGCCACCCACGGCATCGGCGTGCGCGCGCCGTCGCGGCTCAGCGTCAGCGGCCAGTTGGCGATCGCCTCGGGATCGCGCAGTTCCTTATAGCCGATCGCCACCTGGGTCAGCCCCAGCTCATCGCCCTGATAGAGGAAGATGTTGCCGCGCAACGCCACCAGCAGCAGCATCGCCATGCGCGCATAGGCCGCCGCGTGGGCGGGCTCGGCCCAGCGCGAGATGGCGCGCGGCGCGTCATGGTTGGAGAAGGCCCAGCTTGGCCAGCCGATGCCGTCCGCCGCCGGCCAGCGTTCCAGCGACTCCTTCACCAGCGCCGGCGTCAGCTTCGGCGCATAGAGGAAATCGAAGCTGTAGGCGGTGTTGAGCCGGCGCTCGCCCGTGGTGAATAGCTTCATCTCGGCGTCGGCCTCGCCGCCGCCGATCTCGGCGACGGTGAAGCGATCGCCATAGCTGTCGAGCAGCGCGCGGATCCGTTCGAGGAAGAGCGGGATGTCGGCGTGGCTCTGGTTGTAGCGGTGGAGCTGGAAATCGAACGGCCGCGTCCGCACGCTGCCGTCGTCGGGCGCGGGCGGATTGTCGGTCAGCGCCGGGTCGTGCATCGCGAAGTTGATCGCATCGAGCCGGAAGCCGTCGACGCCGCGATCCAGCCAGAAGCGTGCAGTGTCGAGCAGCTGCTGCTGCACGTCGGGATTGTGCACGTTGAGCTGCGGCTGCGCCGACAGGAAATTGTGCAGATAATATTGGCCGCGCCGCGCGTCCCACGTCCAAGCCGGACCGCCGAACACCGACTGCCAGTTGTTGGGCGGGCTGCCGTCGGCCCTGGCGTCCGCCCAGACATACCAGTCGGCGCGCGGGTTTCTCCGGCTCGCGCGGCTCTCGACGAACCAGCCATGCTGGTCGGAGGTGTGGGCATAGACCTGATCGATCACCACGCGCAGCCCCAGCGCATGCGCGCGCGCCACCAGCGCGTCGAAATCGGCGAGTGTGCCGAAGATCGGATCGACGTCGAGATAGTCCGACACGTCATAGCCGAAATCGGCCATCGGCGAGGTGAAGAAGGGCGACAGCCAGATCGCGTCGACCCCCAGCGAGGCGATGTAGTCCAGCCGCGCGGTGATGCCGGGCAGATCGCCCACGCCGTCGCCATTCGCGTCCGCGAAGCTGCGCGGATAGACTTGGTAGATGCTGGCGCCGCGCCACCAGGGGCGGTTGGCGAGCGTGGCATGTGCAGGCTGACAGTCGTTCATTGCGGCGTTCCAGCCTCACACAGGATATAGTCGAGCGGGGGGATGCTGACGGCGACGCTGCCCGGTGCGGCGGCGCGCGCGGAGCAGGCGCCGTGCAGCGCGGTGAAGGTGGTCGATCCGGTCTCCACCTCGACATGCGCGCTGATCGGCGCGGTCGAAGTGTTGAACGCGATCAGAATCTCGCCGCCGGTCGCCGGATCGAAGCGCGAGACCGCGAACAACCCCGGCGCATCGCCCGATGCCCGCACGATCTGGCGCCCACGGCGGAGCGCAGGATGCGCGGCGCGCAGCTTCGCCAGTTCAGCGATGGCGCGATAGATCGGATGCTGCCGATCGAAACGGGGCGTCGCCGTGGTCGCGCCGGTGCCGACCAGCCGGTTGGCATTGTAGGCGGCGACCTTGCTGCCGAACATATCCTCGCGCGCGTCCTGATCGCCGCCGCTGCCGGCGAAGCCCTGCTCGTCGCCCGCATAGACGGTCGGCACGCCGCGCAGCGTGATCAGCATGGCGTGGGCGAGGATGACACGCTTCAGCACCTCGGCATCGTCCGCCTGGGGCAAGGCCTGTCGCACGAAATAGGCAAAGCGACCGGCGTCGTGATTGCTGACGAAGGTGGGCAGCGTCATCGCCGCCGCGGCCCCGCCCTCATAGAGCGGATCGGCGAAGAACATCCGTTCGAGCTCGGCGGTCGGCGCCTTGCCGCCCGCCGTGTCGATCACCGCGCGGCGGAAGGCGAAGTCGAGCACCGCTGGCAGCTTGTCGACCCGGGTATGCTCGGCGAGGCGTGCCGGATCCATCTCCTCGGTCGCGACCTCGCCGAAGATGTGGAAGTGCGGAATGCCCTTGGCCCGGGCGCGTGCCAGCATCGCGGGGACAAAGGCCTGCCAGAATTCGGGGTTCACATGCTGCGCGGTATCGATGCGGAATCCGTCGATGCCGAAGCGGTCGATCCAGCCGCCATAGATGTCGATCATGCCGCGCACGACGCGCGGATTCTCGGTCATCAGATCGTCGAGGCCGACGAAATCGCCCAGCGTCGCGCTCTCGCCCGCGAAGGTCGAGTTGCCGCGGTTGTGGTAATAGATTGGGTCGTTGAGCCAGTCGGGCTTCTTCGCATGCGCCTCGGCCGGCGGCACAGTGGGCGTATAGGCATAGTCCGAGCTGGTGAGCCGGGCATAGTTCGCCTCCGTCATCACCTGATCGCCCGCGAAGCCCGCGTTGATCGGCGCGCCGCCCACCCCACCCCGCCTCGAATAGGGATAATCGGCGCGGCTGCGATAGCTGCAGGCGCCGCCGGCCGCGCACTCGCGATACTGGATCACGTCGGCAGTGTGGTTCACGACGATGTCCATGTAGAGCTTCATGCCACGTGCGTGCACCGCCGCGACGAGTGCGCGGAAATCCGCCTCCGTCCCGAAATGCGGATCGACTGTGGTGAAATCGGTAATCCAGTAGCCGTGATAGCCGGCGCTCTCCTGCCCCGGAGCACCCTGCACGGGCTTGTTCTTAAAGACGGGCCCGAGCCAGATCGCGGTCGCGCCGAGCCCCTGGATATAGTCGAGCCGCTGAATCAGCCCCTTCAAGTCGCCGCCATGGTAGAAACCCTTGGCGGTGGGGTCGAAACCGGTGACGAGGCGGTCGCCGGTCAGCCCGCCACGGTCGTTCGACGGATCGCCATTCTCGAAGCGATCGGGCAGCAGGAAGTAGAGCAGCTCGTCCTGTGGCAGGCGATCGCGATAGGTCTGGGCCGCGACGGGCGCGGCGGTCAGCATCATGGCGGCCAGCAGGCCGAGGCGGCGCCCCCTCACAGCACTGTCTCCGGCGCGCGTGCGGCGCAATGGCGGGCAATGAAATCCTCGTGGGCAGGCATGCGCTCCGCCTCGCGCGTGTAGAGCGTTTCGATCATCGCCAGATACTCGTCGAGCTCGTCGGGCGCGATCTCGCCTGCGAGCGGATGATAGCCCTGCGCAAGCAGCCCCTGCCCCACCATCACCTGCAGCCAGCCAACCTCGGTGAACAGCTCCTCATGCTCGCGCACGATATGGCCGTTGGCGGCGAACAGATCGATCTTGGCGGCGAGCGTGTCGGGCAGATCCATCGTGCGGCAGGCCTGCCAGAAGGGCTCGGGCCGCTGGTTGAGCCGATAGTGCAGGATCAGGAAATCGCGGATGCGCTCGATCTCGAAATCGGTCTGCCGGTTATATTCGGCGCGGTCGGCGGCACGCACGGTGCGGCCGGGCAGCAGCTTCAGCAGCCGCGAGATGGCGGACTGGATGAGGTGGATGCTGGTCGATTCCAGCGGCTCGAGGAAGCCGCTCGACAGGCCGATGGCGATAACGTTGCGATGCCAGGCTGCGCGGCGGCGCCCGGCCTTGAAGCGCAGCGGGCGCGGATCGGCGAGCGCCTCGCCATCGAGGCCGGCGAGCAGCGTCGCGGCCGCCTCGTCGTCGCTGACGAAATCGCTGCGATAGACATGGCCGTTGCCGGTGCGGTGCTGGAGCGGGATGCGCCACTGCCAGCCCGCGGCCTGCGCGGTGGCACGGGTGTAGGGCGTGAAGCCCCCTGCCGAGCGCGACGGCACCGTGAGCGCGCGGTCGCAGGGCAGCCAGCGTGACCAGTCCTCGAACCCTGCCTCCAGCGTCTGCTCGATCAGCAGCGCGCGGAAGCCCGTGCAGTCGATGAAGATGTCGCCCGCAATCCGTTCGCCCGATGCAAGAGCGATCGCCGCGACGTCACCCGTCTCGCCGTCGCGGATCACGTCGACGATCCGCCCCTCGGTCCGCGCCACCCCAACCTGCTCGGCAAAGCGGCTCAGATAGGCAGCATAAAGCCCCGCATCGAAGTGGAAGGCGTAGGGCATGTCCGGGATGATGCTGGCGGTGATCGGTCCACCGCGATGCATCCGCCCGGCGCGCGCCGCGATCTCGTTGAGCGAATAGGCGGAGAGCGGCTTGGCGGTGCCGGCCTCATGCGCGCGGCGCCAGTAATGCTGGAACGGGATCAGGCCGATGTCGCGCCCCACCGCGCCGAAGGCGTGCATGTAGCGATGCCCCGGCTGCTGCCAGCCGACAAATTCGATGCCGAGCTTGAAGGTCGCCTGCGTGGCGCGGACGAAGGCGTCCTCGTCGAGGCCCAGCGCCTTGTTGAACAGGTGGATCTGCGGGATCGTCGATTCCCCGACGCCCACCGTGCCGATCTCCTCGGATTCGACGAGCCGGATGTGGAACCCCGCGCCGAGGAAGCGGCCGAGCGCCGCCGCCGTCATCCAGCCAGCCGTCCCGCCGCCCGCAATGACGATAGTGATCGGATCAGGCTTCACGGGCACATCCTCCGCCGTGTTGCCGCGCTAGGCGCAAAAGGGCAGGAGACGCCCCCGAAGAACGCCCCCTGCCATGAGATCGGGAACCGGCCAGCATGCCCACCTGGGAAGCACAGCATATCGGCCGGTTCACGGTCGTTCTCAGAACTTGTAGGCGACACCCAGATAATAATCCCGGCCATAGCGCTGGTAATCGATCACTTGGCGAGGATCATTGTTCTGGTAGGTCACGAACGGACGATCGGTCAGGTTCTTCGCCTGGAGCAGGATCGACAGACCGGTGAGCGGCCCCTTCTGGAACTCGTAGCCGACCTGTGCATCGAGAATGCCTTCGGACTTCGCCTGACGGAAGGTCGGGTTGGCCGAGAGGCCGGCGACCTCGCCCAGGAAGGACGCACGATAGCGATAGCTCACCCGCGCCTGGAAACCGTACTTCTCGTAGTAGAGCTCACCCGA
>Ga0070730_10003790_pt1 | contig 13456 bp, 13 predicted proteins | sample Coa_R1_3_FD_66447 | JGI IMG/M metagenome (GOLD analysis project Ga0070730, IMG submission 66447) | Surface soil microbial communities from Centralia Pennsylvania, which are recovering from an underground coalmine fire - Coalmine... | ecosystem: Environmental > Terrestrial > Soil > Unclassified ...
GGTTGGCATTGAATACATCAACCTGAGCAAGATGAACTTTGACGCTCGCGTGCTGGCGCTGCTTCCGCAGAGCATGATGCAGCAGCACAAGATGATTCCCGTGGCCTTCGCCAACAACCGCCTCACGCTGGCCATGGTGAACCCGAACAATATTCTTGCGCTTGACGACGTGCGCCGCATTATCAAGGGAGTGATGATTGAGCCGGTGGTCACTACTGAAGACGACTACCGCAAGTTCATGAGCACCACCTACGCCGAGCTCATGCCGAAAGATAAGCCGGCGTCGACCGGCGAAAAAATGCAAACCATCGTCAAATCTTCGGCTGAGATGGTTGACCTCTTGCAGTCGGAGCTGATCCGCGACCTGCAATTGACCGAAGATGCGGGCCAATCCATGGGCGACAGCAAGCAGGAGCTGATGAACGCCTCTGAAGATGCGCCTATCATCCGCCTGGGAAATTCGATTCTGGGGCTGGCCATCAAGAAGGGCGCGAGCGATATCCACATTGAGCCCATGGAAGCCAACGTGATCATCCGCTATCGCATTGACGGCGTGCTGCAGACGGTGCAGAACCTGCCGAAAAAAGTGCAGCTCGGCCTGATCTCACGTCTCAAGATTTTGAGCAAGCTCGATATCTCGGAAAAGCGCCTGCCGCAGGATGGCCGCATCAGCGTGAACATGGAAGGCAAGCCCATCGACTTTCGCGTCTCCACCGTGCCCGGAAAATGGGGCGAGAAAGTTTGCATGCGCATCCTCGACAAATCGAACACCGCGCTCGGGCTCGACAAAGTCATCAGCCACGAGCCCACGCTCAGGCTGGTGCGCGAACTTATCAACCAGCCTTACGGCATCATGTACGTAACCGGGCCCACTGGCTCGGGCAAGACCACTACGCTCTACTCGGCGCTGGCAGAGATCAACGATCCCGGCATTAACATCTCCACCGCCGAAGACCCCATCGAATATGACCTCGCCGGGGTGAACCAGATCCAGGTCAACAAAGACATCGGTCTGGACTTCGCACGCGTGCTGCGCTCCTTCCTGCGCCAGGACCCGGACGTGATCCTGGTCGGCGAAACCCGCGACAAAGAAACCGCCCACATCGCCGTCGAAGCCGCCCTCACCGGACACCTGGTCTTCACCACCCTGCATACCAACAGCGCCGCCGGCGCATTTACCCGCCTGACCGAAATGGATGTCGAGCCTTTCCTCATCTCTTCTTCCACCATCGGAGTGATGGCGCAGCGCCTGGCCCGCCGCCTGTGCAAAGTCTGCCGCGAGCAGTACGAGGCCGACGACCAGACCTGCGAATATATGGGCCTGAAGCCGAAGGCGATGCTGTGGAAGGGACGCGGCTGCGGCGAGTGCAACGGCAAGGGCGTCAAGGGCCGCATCGGCATTTATGAAGTCATGAAGATGAACGCCGAGCTGCGCCAACTGGTCGCCAAAGGCGCTATTACAGAAGACATCCACAAGATCGCCCTCGCCCAGGGCATGCTGGACTTAAAGAAATACTCCGCCCTCCTGCTGCTGAATGGGGATACGTCCGTCGAGGAAGTTCTACAAGTGGTGAGCGTGCAGGAGTAGAAAGCTTTATCGGAAATTTTTCACCACGGAGACACAGAGACACGGAGGGAACTTTTAATGTTCTGCGTGAAATGCGGCAGCGAGTTATATCCCAATACCAAGATTTGTCCCAATTGCCGATTCGACAATGCCAACTTTGTATCGCAGCCGGCGGCGGTGGGAAGCTACGCGCCCTCGGTCCCGCTCGCGTATCCTGACGCCTACGCCGAGGGAGACATTCTTGTGGTGCCGCGCAATGCCGCGCTGCCGGCAAGCTGCGTGAAGTGCGGAGGCGTTCCCAAGGAGCCGTGGTTAAAGAGAACGTTTTACTGGCATAACCCCCTGTTGTATCTCCTCATTATCATTGGCCTCCTGATCTATGCAATCGTGGTCCTGATTGTGCGCAAGCGGGTGCAGCTTATGGTGCCCATCTGCGATCTGCATGAATCGAAGCGCAAGAGTAGGCTTTGGATCGGTGCGATTCTTCTGCTGGCCTGCATTCCGGTGGCTATCGCGTTCGGTACTTATGTGCAATCGGAGAATGCGCCGCTCCCGGCCTTCTTTCTCGGATTCGTAATGTTCATAGCGGGGCTGGTTGTCATTTCATCCTCCTACGTTCTGCGGCCCACCTACATTGGAGACGACTGCGCCAAGTTCAAGGGAGCGCACCCAGAATTTCTGGCCCGCCTCAAACCACTTTCCGTAGCGGCGGCGATGGCGGCGCAAGCACTGCGATCTTGACCGGCCATTTTGCCCCTGTGTCCCCGGAAGAAGAACTGTTTTAACCACAAAGGACACAAAGGGAATTTACGCGACCTGATGATAAAGAATCAGTACGCGGCGAACGCTCGCTGCCGTTTTACAATAGCTGAATGCCCCGTCTTAGCCAGCTTGCTTCCCACATCGCTCAGTCCGAGATTCGCATCATGTCGGTGGAATGCGAAAAAGTCGGAGGCGTAAATCTTGCCCAGGGAATCTGTGATACAGAAGTTCCGCTGCCGGTGCGCCGCGGGGCTGAGGCCGCCATCGAGGGCGGATTCAACTCTTACACCCGGCTCGACGGCATCGCCAACCTGCGCCGCGCCATCGCGCGCAAGATGCGCGACTACAACAAAGTTGAGGCCGATCCTGAGCATGAGGTCGTAGTCACCGCCGGCTCGACTGGAGCTTTTTACTGCGCCTGCATGGCGCTGCTCAATCCCGCGGACGAGGTCATTGTCTTCGAGCCCTACTACGGCTATCACGTGCACACGCTCATGGCCATGCATGCGGTGCCGGCGTACGTGACCCTCACCCCACCCGATTGGAGCTTTCCCCGCGCAGCGCTGGAGCGGGCCATCACTCCCAAGACGCGCGCTATCGTGGTCAACTCGCCGGCCAATCCCTCAGGCAAAGTTTTTACCGCGGAAGAGCTGGCGTGGATCACCGGACTTGCCCGCGAGCGCGATCTGTTCATCTTCACCGACGAGATCTACGAATATTTTCTCTACGACGGACGCAGGCACATCAGCCCGGCGACCTTGCCCGGCATGGCCGAGCGCTGCATTACCATTTCGGGATTTTCCAAGACCTTCAGCATCACCGGCTGGCGCATCGGATACGCCGTCTGTGACCGCAGATGGGCGCACGCCATCGGATACTTCCACGATCTCGCTTATATCTGCGCGCCCTCGCCCTTTCAGCACGGTGTGGCCGCCGGTCTGGAAGAATTGAACCCGGAATTCTACAGTTCGCTCACCGCCGAGTACACCATCAAGCGCGATCTGCTGTGCAATGCCCTGGAAGCCGCCGGACTTAAGCCCAATATTCCTCAGGGAGCGTACTACGTTCTGGCGGACGCATCTGCGCTACCCGATACAAACAGCAAACAGAAAGCCATGTACCTGCTGAAAGAAACCGGCGTGGCGGCTGTGCCTGGGGAGTCGTTCTACAACGGCGGCGCCGGCGCCAACCTGCTGCGCTTCTGCTTCGCCAAGACCGATTCCGAACTGCGCGACGCTTGCCGGCGTTTGGAGCAGTTACGCGCCGCGAAAATACGCAGTTAGCATTTGGCGCTTAGCAATTAGCATTTAGCCCTTAGAGCGCATTGATAGTTACCAAATGGTGGAATCCTGAGCTTCTTCCGTCCAAACTGTTTAGGGGCTAAATGCTAAGCGCTAAATGCTTCAAATTCACCGCGAGACATGCTATGAACTTTGATGTACCCAGCGTAATGTTGTGGTTGAGGGTGACAGCACGCATCTCGGCAGTCTTTCTGGCAGGTGCGTTTACTTCTCCTGCGTTGTGGCTGCTTTGGCCTTCTGCCTTTACTCAGTGGATGGCCGCCACCCGCCACCGCTTCACTCTGTTCTTTGCCCTGTCGCACACTTTTCATTTGGCGGGAGTGGCGGCCCTGGCCAGCCTAATGCCGGTGCAATTCTTTTCAAAAAAAGGTTTGCTGGTCCAGATTCCAGGCGGCCTGGGATATGTGCTGATTTACTATCTGGCGTGGATGGCCTTTCAGCGCAGAAGGGACCCCGAACTCCGCGATACGAAAATGCAAACCACTGGCTTGTACATCCTGTGGGTAGTGTTTACGCTGGCGTTTACCGCGGGCATGTGGAGAAACGCATTGATCTATGCGCCGTTGGCCACGATGATGCTGTTAGCCTTGGCGGTGCGCATATTTGCCAGATTTACAGCCGCGGCGCGTCAATCCTCAGCGGCCGCTTAATGCCTGTGCCGCCGTCCTCTCCGAAAGACAGCGTGAATCAGCGGCGCTCCCCAATATCCCACCGAGAGCAGCGCGCCGAACAGGATTACCGCATCAACGCTGGCGCGGCCTTCGCGCGCCCAGTAGACATCGCGGAGGTTGAGCCACAGGGCGAATTCATCGAGGGTGAGGGCAGCCGCGGCGCCGTAGAGAATGGACATCAGCCGGCCTACGAAGCGTGAAGACTCGGCATCCCCGGTGCCCACTTCCGCCAGCCATCCATAACCTACGAGCAGCAGCAAGAGGATTCCCCAGACCATGTGATGGATGTGGCGTCCACCCATGGAAACATCGTGAAAAGGGCCGATGTCGTTGTGGATCATGTAGGTCAGCAGCCGCACGCCGGCGAAGGTAAGAAAAAAACTGACCGAAGCCAGAAACATGCGCCGGCGCGGCCGATCGGGTAGATGCTCGCGCAGCAGCCCGCCCAGCGGCGTGCGGTGCAGCAGCAGGAGTATGGCGGCAGTCATTACCACCAGGCTGAGGGCGATGATCCATGCGCCGGTGATGGTGAGGAGAATATTTATGGATGAGATCATTGCGTTCCTATTAATAGTGTATTCACCTCTTCGCCGATTGCGAGGTTCGCCGGTGGTTGAGCTGCATTTACAATCTTGTCGTGCCCCAACGAGTCCAGAAAAAATCTGCTTCTCCGGTGTTAGAGCGTTTTCGCAGCGCCATCCGCCAATCGGATTACCCATATTCGGGCGACAGCATCATTCTGGCCTTTGAGGGTGGCTCAGTGATGCATGGCGCCTCGGTGGGAAGCGATGACCACGATTACTACGCCGTCTATCTTGAGCCGCCCGCAGTGAAGCTGGGTTTGCATCCGGTTGAACATCATGTCTGGTCCACCTCTGACAGTTCGCGCAAGAACACCCGCGACGATATCGATCTGGTGATGTACTCTCTCACCAAATTTGCCCGGCTGGCTGCCGCAGGCAATCCAACCATTTTGCATTTTCTGTTTGTGGAGAATGCGCTGGGGCGCAATCCCTGCTGGGACTATGTCACCGCGCACAGCGCGAACTTCCTGGCCCGCTCCCATTTGCGCAAATTCATCGGCTACGCCGACGCGCAATTCGAGCGCCTGACTGGCAAGCGGGCGCGCAAGCAGTTCCGCCCGGAGCTGCTGGAAAAATACGGATTCGACACCAAAGCTGCCATGCATGGCATCCGCCTGATGTATGAGGCGCTCGATCTTCTGCGCGACGGCAAGATGACTTTTCCGAATCCCCATGCTGAACATTTGATTGCCATTCGGAAGGGGAAATATTCCCTGGAGCAGATCATTCAGCAATATGAGGAGCTTAAACGGGAGTGCGTTCAGCAGCAGCAACGTTCCCCGCTGGCTGAGGAAGTCGACAAGGAACAAATCAATCGGGTGCTGGCCAATGTGTACCAGTCTTTCTGGCATCCGTATATCTAGTTAAAAAAAAATCATTTTTCTGTGTCTCGGTGGTGAATCCCCCATTTGTCTCTTATTGCCAAAAGCAAAGCGGCGGTATCAGGCATACCGCCGCTTCGAACCACGATGCAACGTGAGGATGAACCTCGCTTTACAAGCGAATCGTAGCAACGGGGGTGGGGCATGTCTTTGTCGAAATAGGCAAATTCTTTGTCTCCCGGGGCCCCTAAGGGTCAGAAAAATAGCCGATTTTATATGTAATGATTTGGCTGCTTTTGACACATATGTATAGAAAGAAAATACATGAAGTCCCCGAGGCAGGAGCTTTCCATGGGTTTTTGTGAGTGCAGCACGCAACGCATCAATGATCTCGGTTACTGCTGGGGATGCGCTCAACCGGTCCGCATGGTAGAGGTGCTGCTGTTTGGCGACATGCCGTTCCATGTCATTGAACGACTGATTGAGCAGCGCGCCGCCCAGCAGGCGCAGCCGCCCCAGGCTGCCCCGGAAACCAACTGAAGTTATTTCTGAATCAATCGGGAAATCCCAGCGCCAGTCTTTTACATCGCCGGGAGATCTCAATAATTCCAATTTCGGGAAAAACGTTCAGCAATTTTCCCGGACACCGAACGTACATGTCCGCAAGTAACCTGGTTGAGCAACAGCATTACATCATGAATTCATCGGCCGTTCATCGCTGGTTAATCTTGCCAGCGTACTCTTGAAAATGTGGAGAGAAAAATCGAGAAAGACAGTTGCATTGAAACTTTTGAATATGACGCAGAATTATTTTCTATTGGCCTTTTTGGAGTGAATGAAATTTAATTTGTTATGGCGAAAACTTTTTTGAAGAAATATATCTTTGCCAGTGACTTCGATCAGACCCTGAGCTTCAACGATTCCGGGTATGTGCTCAGCGAACTGCTGGGTATTCCGCCGGAAGAGTTCGAACGCAAGGCGATGGGGATGGCCGAACTCAATCTGGTGCAACAGGGTGCTGAACTCGCCTATCTGTTGCTGCATGACCCTGAGTTCCACAGCCGTGTCCGCAAAGAGCATCTGCGAGAAGTCGGGAAGCGCATCCGGCTGAAGCAGGACGTGCAGTTGCTGTACCAGGTGCTTGAGGAAGGCATTGAAGGCTATCACTTCGACTTCTACGTGCTGTCAGCCGCTCCGGTGGAGGTCATTCGCGCAGCGCTGGAAGGGATTGTGCCTCCCGATCATATTTATGGGACGGAGTTTGAGTACAACAGCGCCGGCGAGATCGAGCGCATCGTTCGAGCCGTGGCTGGGTACGGCAAGGTCGCAGTGCTTGACCAGTTGCAGAACAAGCTCGAGATCGGCCCCGACCATACCATTTACGTCGGTGACGGCAGCTCCGATATTCACGTGATGCTGCACTTGAACTCGCGCGATGGTATGACTATCGCCGTCTCTGAAACCACGCACGTGACCCAGATCGCCCGGCGCACCGTGCTTAGCAACAACGCGCTTGCCATCACGGTTCCCATTCTGGAATTGCTGATCGGCTGGAACCGGACAAAGATCCGCGACTTCTTCAAGGCGCAAGGCTTCCTCATCCAGGGATGGGACAAGGTCCGCACCGATTGGCTGACCATTCGGGAGGCCGGCCTCTCGGAAAAAAAATTTGAGAGATTCGAAAGCATAGGCGCCGATTAAAAGTTTTTCCTCCGTTGACTCTTACAGGCAACCAGTTGAAAGATATTGGTTGCCTCTTTTTTTATTTACAAAGCCAGGGCGCGTAACTAAGAGCCGCCTCATAAAGATGACACTTTCTCAAGTGTAACAACGCGAATAAGGTCATATAGTTGACATAGTCAATTAAATAATTGACAATGGCAATTATATTAGGAGGGCCCGCATGGCAGAAGCAGATTTCGCTCAGCGTATTGAAGCCGTGCGCCGCTTCAACCGCTTTTACACACAGAAGATCGGAGTTTTAGAAGAAGGCCTGTTGCGCAGCCCGTTTTCGCTGGCGCAGGTGCGTGTGCTGTACGAGCTTGCGCATCGTAACCAGCCGACGGCCGCCGAACTTGCCAAAGATTTGGGATTGGATGCGGGCTACTTGAGCCGCTTGTTGAGTGACTTTGAAAAGCGCGGACTGATCGAAAAGAAGGCCTCGGAAGCCGACGGCCGCCAGAGTCTATTGTTGCTGACCGAGCACGGGCAGCAAGCCTTTGCGCCGTTGAATGCGCGTGCGCAAAAAGAGATCGGCGCCCTGCTGAAAAACCTCTCTGCGGCAGAACAACGCCAACTGATCCATGCAATGCACACCATCGGGGCATTGCTCAGCGCCCGATCCGAATTTCAGCCTGAATCTAAGACTGCTTATATCCTTCGGCCTCACCAGCCTGGCGATATGGGCTGGGTGGTGCACCGCCACGGCGTGCTCTATGCCCAGGAGTACGGATGGGACGAGCGCTTTGAGGCCCTGGTCGCTGGCATTGTTGCCGAGTTTATTCAGCACTACGATCCAAAACGGGAACGTTGCTGGATCGCCGAGAGAGAGTGTGAGATCGTCGGCTCCGTCTTTCTGGTCCAACAATCGAAGACTATTGCCAAACTGCGCCTGCTGCTGGTTGAGCCTTCTGCGCGCGGGTTGGGCATCGGCGCTCGCCTGGTGAGTGAATGCGTGCGCTTTGCGCGCCAGGTAGGGTATCGAAAGATTACGCTCTGGACGCAAAGCGTGCTCTCTGCCGCCCGGCACATCTACCAAAAAGCCGGCTTTCGCCTGGCTCGCAAAGAGCGGCACAACAGCTTTGGTTATGACCTGACAGGAGAAACCTGGGAGCTGGAGTTGTAGCGCGCCACTCATCGCACAGCAACAGATTCTCTTGCGCAAGTCCCTGATTATTCAATCTGCTCGGGGCCTTCTTGGAGTGACTTTGTGCCGGCTGATGATTGCCGGCTTTCCAGAAAAGCCTGCAGGATAAGCACTGCTGCAAGACGGTCCACTACTTCAGCCCGGCGGCGGATGCTCATTTCAGTTTCGCGCAACAGGCGATTGGCCTGGGTTGAGGTCAGGCGCTCATCCCACAGGTGCACCGGAAGATTGAATCGCTTGCGCAACTCTTCCGCGAACTCGGAAACCCGTTCGGACTGGCGGCTGGCGTCTCCGCTCATGTGCAAGGGATAGCCCACCACGATTTCGCGCACTTCATATTCGGCAATCGCCCTGCGCAGTTGCTCGAAGTCGGTGCGCTTATTTTTGCGGCGGAGCGTTTCGAGCCCCTGTGCGGTGATGCCAAGCGGGTCGCTGACGGCGAGGCCTATAGTCCGGGAGCCGACATCCAGAGCCAGGATGCGGCCGCTGAGCGAAGAAGACATCGGCTTCGATTATAGGCGGAGGAGAGGGAGTTGTTTGAATGTAGAGCCCCTGGTTACTGCTATAGGACAACCGGCGTAGCACTTTCGTTTGTAATCGAGCCCGAACCTTCCTGCAGAATTCATTTACAGCCGCATTGCATCGAATACAATAGACAGAATTTCCTAACAGGGGCTCCATACCCAGCATTGCGAGCTAAGGACTGATGATCAAATTCTTCTTCAAATTGATTGCTCTCCTTCTGCTTCTTTTCGTCATTGCGGCAGGATTTCTTGCCTATGCTCTGCTCACGCCCACTGGCTCAAACGAGCCCAATTTTGTGCAACTACATCCCGGGTCTTCCGCGCGGCGCATCGCCAAAGATTTGCAGGCGGCGGGGGTGATTCGCAACTGGCAGGCGTTTTTGCTGCTGCACTATTGGAAGCCGCAGCCGCTGAAGGCGGGCGAGTATTTGTTCGATCATCCCGCCAATTCTCTTGAGGTCTTTGATCGCCTGATGCGGGGCGATATCTACGTGCGCGAGGTCACCATCCCCGAGGGCTACAACATCTGGGACATCGCCGCCGTGGTCGAAGAAGCAGGATTGGGAAAGAAGGAAGATTTTATCAAGGTGGCACAGAACAACGCGCTGATTTACGATCTTGATCCTCATGCGCGGTCGCTGGAAGGGTATCTGTTTCCCGATACCTATCGCTTCACGCGCACCCAATCCATGCAGGACATGGTAGCGGCCATGGTCCACCGCTTCCGCCAGGAAGCCCGCGCCCTCAATCTAAACTCCGATTATCACCGCATTGTCACCATGGCTTCTATCGTGGAAAAAGAAACCCCGGCGCCCGAGGAGCGGCCGCTGGTGGCCAGCGTCTATTACAACCGGCTGGCGCGTGGAATCATGTTTGCCGCCGACCCCACGGTGATTTATGGCTCGCTGCTTGCGGGCCGCTACCGGGGCACGATTTATCAATCTGATTTGCAATTCGACTCGCCCTACAACACCTATAAATATGCGGGATTGCCGCCCGGCCCCATTGCCAGTCCGGGACGGGCGGCGCTGGAAGCAGCCATGCATCCGGCCGAGACCGACTATCTTTATTTTGTGAGCGACAATAACGGACACAGCCGTTTTGCGCGCACTGCCAGCGAGCACGACCGCAACGTTGCCCAATATCGCCACGCCGTCGCTAATTCCCAGCAGAATCACTAGAATAAGTAGCACCTTGTCTCACGCCTTTATTGGTATCGACCACGTGCAAATCGCCGCCCCAGCAGGCGCCGAGCCGCGAGCGCGCGCCTTTTTTGCCGACCTGCTGGGTATGACCGAAATTCTCAAACCGGTTTCTTTGCGCGGGCGCGGCGGGCTATGGTTCCAATGCGGAGCGCAGCAGTTGCATGTTGGCATCGAGGTTAATTTCTCGCCGGCAAAAAAGGCCCATCCCGCTATTCGGGTGCAGAATCTGTCTCAGTTGCGGCTGCGTTTGCAGCAAGCCAACATCGAGGTGACCGGAGATGACAGCCTGCCCGGCGCAAAGCGGTTCTATGTGAACGATCCGTTTGGCAACCGTTTGGAATTTTTGGAACTCAAGTAACAACTTTCGCTGTGCGGAGTAATCCTGAATTCCGCCGGATCCACAAATATTCAGATTGCGCGGATGCCACAGCGAAACATTGCGGAGCCATTGGATGGTATAGATGTGCGCCGGGCCAAAAATAAACTTTCTTTACAATTGTGCGCTGCCCGGAACGAATAAAATGCGTCTCACTTATTTATACTAAAGAATTGGCCTGCCGCAGCTTAGGTGTGGATGGAAAGTCTTGATGAGCCGCTTTCTTCGTGTTACTGGAATCGTTGTGCTGTTGCTGCCGTTGAGCGGCTGTCTTTTCCATTCGCACAGGGTTGAGCAGCGCATCAGCACGGCCCGTCTGCAGGAAGCCACGAAACAGCAACTCATCGAATTCATCAACAACCAGGCGGCTCAGATCAAGTCCCTCAATGCCACGGTGACCATCTCGCCGGCGGTGGGCGGCAGCAAGAAGGGCCAGGTCACCGAATACACCGATGTCAAAGGTTACATACTGGTTCGCAAGCCGGCCATGTTGCGCATGATCGCGCTGGTGCCGGTGCTGGGCAATCGTATGTTCGACATGGTGAGCGACGGCACTAATTTCTGGCTTTCTGTCCCCCCCAAGAATAAGTTCATCGTAGGCCGCAACGATGTAATTCACCCCAGCCATAGTTCGCTGGAAAATTTGCGGCCGCAGGCCATCCTTGATGCGCTCTTATTGCGCGAGATTGACCCGAAAAATGAAATTGCGGTGCTGGAAAATGCCACCGAACCTGTGCTCGATGCCAAGAGCAAGAAGCAGGTTGAGGAACCCGACTATAACATTTACGTGATCAGCAAGAGCGACGGAGACTGGATCTTATCGCGCAAGATCATCTTCAATCGCGAAGATCTTCTGCCCCATCGCCAGATCGTTTATGACAAGAACGGCGATGTGGCCACCGATGCGCGCTACGAAAACTATCAGGATATGGGCGGCATCAACTTTCCCACCAAGATCACGATCAACCGCCCGCAAGAGGAATACGACATTATTCTGGAAGTGGTCAAGGCCAGGTTCAACGAGCCGCTCAGCGACGAACAGTTTAAAATCGAGCAGCCTCCCGGCTCGCAACTGGTAAGGCTCGACCTGCCGGAGAGCGAGCGGATGGAGATTCCGCAGCCCCGGCAGAAAAAATCGAAGCAGCCCCAACCGCACGGTTCGGACGGCCACGGCGACGACCCGTCTTCCACCGCGCCCGATCAAAAACAGGAGAACACCCCATGAACAAACTCGTGGTCTCAAATCTCGTGCACCGTCCTATTCGCTCGCTGATCAGCATCACGGCGATTGCCGTCGAGGTCACGCTGATTCTGGTGGTCGTGGGGCTTCTGCTGGGCATCCTGGATGATTCCAAGCGCCGTCAGGCCGGCATCGGTGCAGACGTGATCGTGCAGCCGCCCCACGCTTCTGCCATCGGGTTGCAGTCGAGCGCGCCTATGCCGATTGGAGTGGCCGATAAGATTCGCCCTCTGCCACACGTTGTGGCGGTTACTCCGCTCATTACACAATTAAATACGACGGACGCGGTGGAAGTGATCTACGGGGTTGACCTCAAGAGCTTCGAGCAGGTAGGCGGACCGCTGCGTTACGTGGAAGGCGGCCCTTTTCGGAAAGCCGATGATATTCTGATAGATGATTTTCTCGCCAGATCCAACAATCTTCATGTCGGCTCCAAGCTTGATCTTCTGAACCACACATTTGACATCAGTGGAATTGTGGAGCATGGGCGCGGCTCTCGCAAATTTCTGCAACTGACAACTTTGCAGGACCTGTTGGGCGCGCAAGGCAAAGCTACCATCCTCTATGTAAAGGCCGATCACCCTGAAAATGCACAGCTTGTCGCAGATGAGATTAAGAGCGTTGAAGTAGACCACTCCAAAGTACTGCAGAACTACAAAGTAAGCACCATGGAAGAATGGCTCTCTTTTATGACGCCTAACAATATTCCCATGTTCTCTACCTCGATCCGAGTGGTCATCGGCGTGGCGGTGATAATTGGCTTCATTGTTATCTTCCAGGCCATGTATACGGCGGTGATGGAGCGTACGCGTGAGATCGGTATTTTGAAATCCCTGGGCGCATCGAAGGCATACATTGTCAACGTTGTGCTACGCGAGACTATTGTTTTGACGCTACTAGGAATAGCCCTCGGCATAGGGATCAGCGCTTTGGCGCAACGCGGGCTTCACTTCCGCTTTCCCACGCTTCAGCCGGAAATGCCCGTGGAGTGGATTTTGAATGCAATCATGATTGCACTCGGGGGAGCTATTGTGGGCGCTATTTATCCTGCTTTCAAGGCCGCGCAAAAAGATCCCATCGACGCCCTGGCCTACGAATAAGATAATCCGCGCGATCCGTGAAATCGGCGGTAAGCCTTTAACCTAACTTTCTTGTGCGCAAAGGTCGCAGCCTCTAATATTGAAGCTCCATGCGCTTATCATCGCTCCTCAACATCTCTGCCACCCAACGACGTCTGAATTCTTTCCGTTACTACGACTTGCTGGTGCACGTGTTTGTCGTGGTGCTGCTGATCTCCAATATCGTTGCGCCGAAAATCTGCGCCTTCGGGCGCTTTCGCGTCAGCGGAGCCGAGCTGCTGTTTCCTATTACTTATATTTTTGGCGACATCTTCACCGAGGTTTACGGATACGCCGGCTCCCGTCGCGCCATCTGGCTGGGTTTCTTTTCTTCAGCTCTGCTGGCGGTGATGGGCATGATTGTCGTCCGCATTCCTGCCGCCTCTGACCTGAATAACCAGCATACGCAAGAGGCGCTGGC
>Ga0070730_10003791_pt1 | contig 13456 bp, 9 predicted proteins | sample Coa_R1_3_FD_66447 | JGI IMG/M metagenome (GOLD analysis project Ga0070730, IMG submission 66447) | Surface soil microbial communities from Centralia Pennsylvania, which are recovering from an underground coalmine fire - Coalmine... | ecosystem: Environmental > Terrestrial > Soil > Unclassified ...
CTGCCCGCGACGTCGCGCGCAACGACATCGGCCAGCCTGCGGTTGCCGTAGTAGCGGCGGGTCAGCACCTCAAGCAGCGGGGCGTGGTCGACGCCTCGGCCAATCCGCTGGCCGATCAGCCGCACCAGCGGTTCTGAGCTGGCCACCATCGCCTGGATCCGCTCGGCGCGATCCGGCGCGTCCGGGTTACGGTCCAGGTGGCGCAGGTCGTTTCGCACCGCCGCATACACCCTGGCCCGGCTGCGCCGCAGCAATGGCTGGGCGAACCAGCGGAATACCACGCCGCGGGCAAGGTCGGACACCGCGGGGAATCGCACCTGCGTCGCCTCGATGAGGTGCTCGAGCGCCAGTCCGGCCCGCTCGCGCAGCGGCTCGGCAGGCGGCGCGCTCGCCAGCCACCGCCGCAGCAGCTCGGAGACTATTTCGACGTTGCCCGTCATCCGCTGCTGGGCCAGGAAGATCCGGAAGACCGCCGTCTCGAGCTGCGGCGAGCGGTCGAGGCTGGTGACGCCATAATGGCCGAGCATCCGTTTCAGCCTCGCCTGGAAGCTTTCCGTGACGCCGGCCCGCTCGACGTCGAGGCTCTGCAGGTAGCTGTGGAAGTACTCGCGCGGGCTGTGCACCAGGCCGCCGGGCTCGGCCTCCAGATCGTTCCCCGGCCTGTTGCGGCTCAGCTCCGACAGGTCGGCGAAGACCGTGAGCAGCTCCGGTTCGCCCGGTACCAGCTGCCCGCCGAGCTCGGCGCGGGCGGCCAGGGAACCGGCAAGCAGCCGCTTGCGGTCGGCGGCGTCGCCGTCGAAGCCCAGCAGCAGGCCGCGCAGGTCTTCCAGGAACAGCTCGGCCCGCTCGGCCGCGGGAACGTCCGGCGGCGAAGCAGGCAGGTCGATCTCGGCGGCTTGCCCGGCTGCCGGGGCGTCCTGCGCAGCATCTTCGGCAGCGATTGGCTCCAGCCGCAGCAGCGGCGCGCCGGCCTCCACCTGGCTGCCCACCGATACCAGGCACTCCCGGAGCTGGGCGCGGAACGGCGCCCGCAGCACCGTCTCCATTTTCATGCTCTCCAGCACGAGGACCGGCGCGTTCGCCTCGACCTCATCCCCGGCGGCTAGTGGGGTGGCGACCACCAGGGCGGGCGCGGGCGAGCGGACCACGCCGCCCTCGTCGCGGCTGATCCGGTGCGTGACACCGTCGACCTCCACCAGGTGGATGGGCCCGTGCGTGGCCGTGATCAGCCGGAACCGCCTGCCGTTAACCACGATCCGGCCGCTGTGCGCGTCAAACCGCTCGACCTCGACGTCGGCCTGGTGCACGCCGCCGCCCGCAGAGACCCCGACCCGGAATCGCTCCGGTGCCAGTCGTGCGATGTGTACGCGGTAACTGGCGCCGCGGAGTTTCAGGTCGAGCGGGCGGCCGGGATCGTGCTGTACCTGGGGACGCCCGCCATGCGCGGTGGCCAGCAGCCGCTGCATGCTGACCTCCTCCTCGTCCTGGTAGGCCTCGATCGCGGCGGCGGCCAGCGCGACGGCGGAGTGCTTATGCGCGGCGAGGCGGCCTTCGCCCCGGACCCGGTCTATCCAGCCGGTGTCGGCGCTCGCGTCGATCACCTCGGGCTGGTCGAGGAGGTCGAGCAGGAAACTCTTGTTGGTGGCGCCGCCCTCGATGACCACCGAGGTCTCGGCCAGCGCGCGGCGCAGCCGCCCAAGGGCTTCATTACGGTCGCTGCCGTAGGCGATGATCTTGGCGATCATCGAGTCGAAGTCGGCCGGGATGATGTCGCCCTCGCTGACGCCGGTGTCGACGCGGACGCCGGGGCCGGCGGGCAGCACCAGGCGGGCAATGCGGCCAGGCGCGGGCGCGAAGTCGCGGTCCGGGTCCTCGGCGTTGAGCCGCGCCTCCACGGCGTGCCCGGACTCGGCCGGCTTTGGCCCTTCCAGCTTCCCGCCCCCCGCCACGTGCAGCTGGAGCCTGACCAGGTCCACGCCGGTGGTCAGCTCGGTAATCGGATGCTCGACTTGTAGCCGGGTATTGACCTCAAGGAAGGCGAACCGCCTCTCGCCCGGGTGGTAGAGGAACTCGACGGTCGCCGCACCGCGGTAGCCGACGGCCAGCGCCAGCCGCTCGGCCGACGCCTTCAGCTCCGCGGCCTGCTCCGGTGCCAGGACGGCAGAGGCGGACTCCTCGATGACCTTCTGGTTGCGCCGCTGCACCGAGCAGTCGCGGACGCCGAGCGCCCAGGCCGTGCCCTGCCCGTCCGCGATCAGCTGGACCTCGACGTGCCGGGCACCGGTGACAAGCCGCTCCAGGAAGACGGTGCCGCTGCCGAACGCGCGCAGCGCCTCCTGGCTGGTGCGCTCGAACGCTCCGGTGAGGTCGCCGGATGAGGTGATGACGCGGATGCCGCGCCCGCCGCCGCCCGCGGTGGCCTTGAGCATCAGCGGGTAACCGATACGCTCGGCCGCGGCCAGCGCGTCGGCGAGGGTCGCGACCTCGCCGCGGCTCCACGGCGCGACGGGAACACCGACCTCCTCGGCGATCAGCTTGGCGCCGATCTTGTCACCCAGCTTGCGCATCGCCTCGGCATCCGGCCCGATGAACGTGACGCCGATCTTCTCGCACAACTCGGCGAACGCGGGGTCTTCGGCGACGAAGCCCCAGCCAACCCAGACGGCGTCGGCCCCGGTCTCGACGAGGGCGCGCTCGAGCACGGCATGGTCGAGGTAGGGACGGTCCGAGGCGGCCCCGAGGGGGTAGGCCAGGTCCGCCTCCCGGACGAACGTGGCGGTGCGGTCGGCGTCGGTGTACAGAGCGACCGTCTCGGTCCGTGTGCCCGTCTCCGCGGACAGATCCCGGACGGCGTGGATCAGCCGCATCGCGGCCTCCCCGCGGTTGACGATGGCGACACGACTGAACACCGGGTGAGCCTCCCGAGTACCGATACGCAAAAGGCGATGCCCGCAGCCCGAGCGTCGCCTTCTCTAGCGTCTATCCTGCTCGGTCACGAGCAGGCGGGCCAATGCAGGGCAGAACGCATTCAGGAGCCGCCAGTTGTGTGAAGTCGACAAAAACAGGGGAACCAGTGCGTCAGGCCGGGCCGGCTAAGAACAGGCCGGGGAGCAGCGCCGCCGTGCGGGCCCGGTAGCCGCGGTAGGCGGGCATGGCCGCCACCAGCAACTGCTCTTCCCGCAGCGCCCGGTACCCCTGGAGCAAGCAGAACCCGACCCAGACGCTCAGTGCCGCCAGGCTGCCTGCCAGCAGCGCCAGGCCGAGCGAGGACACGATCTCCCCGCTGTACAGCGGGTGCCGCACCCACCGGTACGGCCCCCGCTCAACGAGGACCCTGGCCTGGGCGAGCACCGACACGCTCCGTCCCAGCGATCGCAGCGACCACACCGCCCAGCCGGTGCCGGCCGCCACCAGCGCATCGCCGGCCCACTGCTGGATGCCGCCCGGCCGCGCCGTGCGCAGCAGCGGGAAGGTGAACGGCACCAGCATCGCGGTGACCGCCGCGGCATGTGCGGTGACCGACCGGCTGGTCGCGCTGGCCGGGCCGCGCCGTAGGTAGCACCAGATGATCAGCGCATAGAAGGCGCAGACCAGCGCGGTGCTGGCCCAGTGCAGCGGGTCCGCGCCGCTGCCGAGGACCAGGGCGGCCGCGTCGAACAGCACGAAGCCCAGCGCCATGGGAACCATGATCAGCCTGCCGTAGTCCACGCGGCGGCCCCTGCGGGTGACGGTGGTCATGTCACCGGCTCAGTGGTGGAACAGCGAGTGCATGATCGAGATCGCACCCGGGCCGATGACGACGATGAACAGCGCCGGGAACAGGCAGCCGACCAGCGGGAAGAGGATCTTCACCGGCACCTGCTGCGCCTTCTCCTCGGCCCGCTGACGGCGCCGCAACCGCATCTCCCCGGCCTGCTCGCGCAGCACGTCGGCGACCGGGATGCCCAGTTCGCCCGCCTGGACCAGGGCTGAGGTGAAGGCCCGCAGCTCGGCGACCGTGGTCCGGTCGGCCAGTGAGCGCAGCGCATGCGACCGGGATTTGCCGATCTGGATCTCCTGGAGGGCCCGGGAGAACTCGGCGGCCACCGGCCCCTCCAAGTTGCGGGCCACCCTGGCCATCGCGGCATCGAAGCCAAGGCCGGACTCGACGCAGATGGTCAGCATGTCTATGGCGTCCGGCAGGTCCCGCTGGATCTTCTGCTGCCGCTTGATGCCCGCGTTGATCAGCAGCAGGTCGGGCAGGAAGAACCCGGCGGCGGCGCCCAGGCCCACGATCAGGATCGCCAGGCTGGCGTCGTGCAGCCCGATCAGCAGGCCAAGGCCGCCGAGCCCGATCAGCCCGATGGCCTTCACCGCGAACAGCCGGTCGGTGCTCCAGCGCTCGGGGTTGCCGGCGATGGCCAGCCTGCGCTGGAGCCTGGCCACGGTGCCCGACGGCGACAGCCGCCGCCCGATCCCGGCCAGCCATGGCGGCGCCATGGGCACCTGCGCGTCCGCTTCGGCACCGGTGTGCTGGGCATAGCGCTGCTCGATCACCGCCGTCGCGGTGGCGATCCCGCCGGTCTTGGACCGGGACGGCACCACGGCGACCACCAGCATCGCGATGGCCAGCCCGACGAGGACACCGTCCAGCACCACCATGGCGGGCACCGTTACACCTCCACCTTGACCAGCTTGCTCATCCACAGCGCGCCGCCCACGACCAGCAGGACGGCGAACGCGAGCATGATGATCCCCACCTTGGACGTGTACATCGGGCGCAGGTAGCTGCGCCGGGTGAGGAACAGCCAGGCGCCGATGAAGATCGGCAGGGCCACCAGGATGTAGGCGGACAGCCTGCCCTCCGCGCTCAGCGCCCGCACATGCCGCTTGAGCTGGGCGCGCTCGCGCATCGTCGCCACGGTGTTGCCGAGGACCTCGGCGAGGTTGCCGCCGGTCTCCCGCTGGATCCGGATCGCGATGACCGTCCAGCGCAGGTCGGCCGACTCCATCCGGTCCGCGACCTGGTCCAGCGCGTCCTCCAGTCCCACCCCGATGCGGGACTCCGCCAGTGCCCGGGAGAACGCTCCGGCCACCGGCTGGGTGCCCTCCCGCACCGCCGCGTCCAGCCCCTGGCCGAGCGAAAACCCCGAGCGCAGCGAACCGGCGACGAACTGGAGCATGTCAGGCAGCTGGTCGGCGAACCTGGCCCGGCGCCGCCGGATCAGGAAGCTCAGGCCGGACTTCATGCCGAGCCAGCCGGCCAGGGCGCCGAGCACCGCGGCGATCAGCACGTTGCCGAAGAGCACGGTCAGCACGATCATCAGCACCAGGCTCGCACCCACGCCGCCCAGCACCCACTCGGCGGGGTCGCGCTGGACGCCGGCCAGGTCCAGCCGGTCCGCCAGCTTCGCCCCGGTGCCGCCCACCTGCAGTGCCGGCGCCACCAGGCGGCGGGCGGCGCGGGCCAGCAGCCGGTCGGAACCAGCGGTCACATGCCGGGGCCTGTAGCGCTCGATCCGCGCTGCCAGGCGCCTGGCCCGGTCATCGGGGCGCACCATCGCGATGAGCAGCGCCCCGACGAGGAACAGCGCCAGGAAGATGCAGCCCAGGACGGCGATCAGTGACGCCGGGTAGCGCGGGGCGCCACCGGTGGCGACGTCATGGCCGAACCACCACAGCACGCCCCGGCTCATCGCAGGGTCTCCTGCAGGCCGAGGGACTGCGGTGAGACAAGGACGCCGCGGTCGGCCAGCCATTCGAGGAAGTGGGGCCGCAGCCCGGTGCTGCGCAGCCCGCCCCGGTACCCGCCGTGCTCATCCACCCCGGCCTTGAAGTCGAACAGGAAGATGTCCTGAAGCGTGATGATGTCTCCCTCCATGCCGTCGACCTCGGTGATGTGGGTGATCCGCCGGGTGCCGTCCTTCAGCCTGGCCTGGTGCACGATGAGGTTGATGGCCGAGGCCATCTGCTCGCGGATGGCACGCTGGGGCAGGTCCAGGCCGGCCATCAGCACCATCGTCTCCAGCCGGGCCAGCGCGTCCCGCGGGCCGTTGGAGTGCACCGTGGTGATGGAGCCGTCATGGCCGGTGTTCATGGCCTGGAGCATGTCCAGGGCGGCACCGTCGCGGACCTCGCCGACGATGATCCGGTCCGGCCGCATCCGCAGCGCGTTGCGCACCAGTTCGCGGATCGTGATCGCACCGCGCCCTTCCATGTTGGGCGGCCGGGCCTCCAGGCGGAGCACGTGCTCCTGGCGCAGTTGCAGTTCCGCCGCGTCCTCGATGGTCAGGATCCGCTCGTTGTCGGGCACGAACGAGGACAGCACGTTCAGCGTGGTGGTCTTCCCGGACCCGGTGCCGCCGCTGATCACGATGTTCATCCGGCCCCGCACGCAGGCCCGCAGCAGTTCGGCCGTCGGCGGGGTCAGCGTGCCGAAGGCGATGAGATCCGACACCAGGTAGGGGTCGGCGGCGAACTTGCGGATCGTCAGCACCGAGCCGTCCAGCGCCAGCGGCGGGACCACCGCGTTGACCCGGCTGCCGTCGGGCAGCCGGGCGTCCACCATCGGGCTGGCCTCGTCCACGCGGCGGCCGACCCGGGCGACGATCTTGTCGATGGTGCGGCGCAGGTGGCTCTCGTCCGCGAACCCCGCCGCCACCGGGTACAGGCGGCCCGCGCGCTCGACGTAGACCTGGTTGTGGCCGTTGACCATGATCTCGGACACCTCCGGATCCCGGAGGTAGGGCTCGAGCGGCCCGTGGCCGAGGATCTCGTCCGCGACCTCCTGGGAGACGCGCAGCCGGTCGGCTGCGGTCATCGGAGTCTTATCGCGCTCCAGCACCGTCTGGAGCGTCTCGGTGACGCGCTGCTCCAGTTCCCGTTCGCTGAGATGCGCGTCGTAGAGCTTCGGCCCGAGCGTGTCCAGCAGCGCGTCGTGCACGGTGCGCCGGACGTCGGCGAACGGATCGGCGCGGCGGGCGTTGCGGGGCACGCCGTGCGTGGGCCGTGCGGTGGTCCGCTGGGTGCCGGCCTGCCGGGCGAGCCGGTCGGCGAGGCTCATGCCGGCCGCTGCTTGGACCGGCCGCGCCGCCCGCGCGGGACCGGGGCGGGCAGCAGGCGCTGCTTTGCGAACGCGGTGATGGCTTTGCTGACCGCGTGCCCGGGGCTGGCGAGGGTGATCGGCGTGCCCTTGTTGACCGAGATCGGCACGGCGCGGCTGGCCGGGATCTGCACCGCGACCGGGGTGCGGATCACCCGCTCCACGTCTTCCTGGCTCAGCCGCAGCTTGGGCTCCGCCCGGTTGAGCACGACCGAGCGGACCTCGGCCGGGTAGGAGAGCATGTCGAGCACGTCCAGCACGACGCGGAGGTTCTTCAGGGCCGGCACGTCCGGCGTGGTCAGCAGCACGTGGTGCGCGGAGGCGTCCAGGGCGGTCAGCACGTGCTCGCTGAGGTGCGGCGGGGTGTCCACGACGACGTAGTCGAACATGTTGCGCAGTACCGCGAGCAGTTCCCCCACCAGCGACGGCGGGATCTTCTCCGCGTCACCGGGGGTGACCGGCGCCAGCAGCATTTCCAGTCCGGGCCGGTAGGGGGTGAGCAGCGACGCGGCGCCGGTGGTGTCGACGTGGCCGGTCATCGAGACCGCGTCGGCGACGGTCCGCACCGGGTCGAGCAGCAGGCTGATCGCGACGTCGCCGGAGGCCAGGTCCAGGTCCACCACGCAGACGTTGTTGGCGCCGCGCTGGGCGAGCGCCACGCCCAGGTTGATGGCCAGCATGGTCTTGCCGACGCCGCCCTTGGCGGTGAAGACGGTGATGATCTTGCCGTCCACCGTCCGCCCGTTCCGCTCGGTGGTGGTAGCCGCCAGGATGCGCCACGAGACGTCGCGGGACCGGCGGCAGGCGGCGGCCAGCGCGGCGTGGTCGCCGGCCTGGACCACCTCGCGCACGCCGGCCTGCAGCGCGCGGTTCAGCAGGTCCACGTCGGCCTGCTCGCGCACCAGGATCACGCCGACCGCCGGGCGGACCATCCGCAGCGCCGACGCGAACCCCAGCGCTTCCTCGGTCCCGGCCCGCGGCCCGATCACCACCAGGGTCTCGGCCGGGTCGCTGTCCAGCAGCTTGGCCGCCGCGCTGAGGTCGTCGGCGGTGCGTACCTCACTGCCGAGGTCCCCGAGCAGCTCATCGGTGCCCGCGTCCGGCTCGCAGAGGATGGGCATGGGTTATCGCCTCACTTCGGCTTGTGACGGGTCTGGCTGGGCGTGGGGGGAGGGGCCGCGGCGGCCGTGGTCGGCGGCACCACCGGGACAGCCGGGGGGGTGCTGGGCACCACCAGCGGGAACGTCACGATCGGGCTGGGCGTGGGTGACGCATCCGGCCGGACGGCGAGCAGGTGCCCGGCGTCCGGGGTGGTGTGTGAGCTGGTCGTGAGCAGCGCCAGGTAGGGCAGGCCGGTCTCGGTCATCTGGATGAGCTGCTCGGCCTGGGCCTGGGTGACGGCCAGGGTCACCAGCGTGCCGGTCTGGCTGGACGAGGTGGAACTGCTGCCGCTGAACGTGGAGGTCGTCGCGGTGCTGGTGGTGCCGCCGGACGAGGCCGTGCCGACCGACAGCACCTGCACGCGCTGCAGCACGACGCGGGTCTTGATGGTGCCGCCGGTCTGCGTGTGCGCCCCGGCGCACCCCGGTGCCGCGCTGATCGCGCTGCCGGTGTTGAGGCCGACCGTGTCGAACACCGCCACCTGCGAGCCAGCCTGCACGGCGCCGGCCACCACCTCGGGCAGGCAGAAGCTGAGCGTCAGCGCCATCATGCCCGGCGGGATGGCCATGCCGCTGGTCGTATGGGCGGCGGTGACCAGCATCGGGCGCAGTAGTAGCTGCCCGGGCTGCAGGTCCGCGCTCAGCACCAGCGAGGACAGGGCCCCGGGGATCGCGCTGAGCGCGTCCGCGGGCACCGAGGAGGCGGGCAGCGTCTGGCTGGCGAGCAGCCCGCTGCGCAGCGCGGAGCCGGCCGTCGTGCCGGAGGTGATCTTCTTTTGCGCCACGAGCACGCTGACCGCTTTCATGCCTGCGATGGCGCGGGCGTTGGCCCCCCGGACGTAAGCGAGCACCCCCGTGGTGCCGACCGCCGCGAGGATCAGCGCTAGCACGATGATCAGTAGCCGTCGTTTCATGCGTCCCCTTCATGACCGAGTCAGCCGTCGCCTCATGTCCCGGTTCCCGCCCCGCTCATCCGCTGAGCCCGACCGCTGCGGCACCGAGGTAACTGCCGCCCTCGCCGCCGGCCTCCGGGATGATCGCCTGGGTGAAGTAGCCGTCGATGCACTTGAAGCTGCAGCTGTTGTTGCTGGCGTTCAGCCAGTCCGACGCGTAGAAGCCGGGCAGGCTGTAGCCGGTGACTACGAAGGCGGCGAACCCCTTCAGCGTGAAGACTGTGGTGCTGCCCGTGCCGGTGTAGGTGGTGTAGACCGGCAGGAAGATCACTTTCCGGCTGGCCTGCGCGGCGGCGAGCACGGTCTGGCAGGTAGATCCGGCCGCCGCGCCGGTGGCACCCGGGAACGTGGTGCTGTTGGTGAAGATCCCGCAGGTACCGGTCTGGTCCGCGGCCCAGCCGAACGCGCCGGCCCCGTCCGAGCCCGATGCCTCACCGGTGCAGCCCGCGCTGTTGCCGAGGTTGGCCAGGTTGAGCTGGTGGTCGTAGGAGGCCGGTGGCACTGCCGGCGGGGCGGGCGCGAAGTCCGTGCCATTGTTCGTCCACGAATCCCAGGAGCAGGCCGAGATCGTGAAAGCGACGGTGTTCGCCGACGTCGGCCCGCCCCAGGCCGCCTGCGCGCAGGCCTGCACGGTGGTGCCCGTATAGCTGCCGTTGCCCAGCAGTTCCTTGGCCAGCACGGGCGCGATGACCGTGCTTCCCCCGGAGGTCTTTGTGGAGGTATGCACGTCGGCGTAGCCCATGGCGCTGGCCGGTGCCGCCGGGCAGTCGGTCATCGCCCCTGTGCTGGCGGGGCAGGTGCCCAGGGTGCCCGAACCACAGACCTGGCTCACCGCGGCTGTCCCGCCGGTCAGCGCCGAGGCGTTCGCGTTGGCGTACTGGGCGGCCAGGCTCGGGGCGCAGGTGCCGGTAACACAGCTCTTGGCCACCGCGATCGCCGCCGCGTCGGCGCCGTTCTGCAGTTCGGCCCGCTCCTGGTACAACTGGCCGACGTCGAGCACCAGGGCGCCGAGGCCCAGCAGCACCGTGCCGAGGAGCAGCCCGACGAGCACGCCGACCACACCCCGCTCGTCGCGGCCGAGCAGCCGGAGCACGGGGCGGCCCAGGCCGCGGATAAGGTCTCGCACGGCATCTCCCCCGTGGCGGTGAGGGCGAGCGTGGATGACCCGAAGCTCGCGCTGCCGAACATGGCCGCGAAGGCCCCGACCGGGGTGACGAAGGAGAACCGGTAGCCGGTCTGCACCACCGCGTCCACGCCCACCCCGGCGCCGGTCGGGCATGAGGACGACACCGTCACCGTGACCGGGCTCAGCCCGGTCGCCGCGCTCTGCGCACGGCTCTGCACGGCGGAGGCGGAGTAGCCCACCGCCGCCAGCCGGGCTCCCTCACGAGCCGCCTGGGTCAGCGTTATCTGGGCGTTGATCGCCCGGCCGAAGTCGATGACGCCGAAGATGATCAGCAGCAGCACCGGCAGCAGCAGCGCGAACTCCACGGCTACGGAACCGCGGTCGCGCTGGTTGGTCGCGGCCTGCCGCCGCCTCATTGCTGCTCCCCTGCCTCTCTTGCCTCGGGCCACCCGACGGCCGCCCGGCACACGGGCCGCGCACGTCAAGACCGGCGCCAGCGGCGCGCGGCGCAGGCCGCGCAGGCCGCCGCCGGCCGGCTGGCGCGGGCACCACCCGGGCCCGCCGAAGTGATGGCGGGTGGCCGGGTGCCACCTGGGTGGCCGTGGTCAGACGGCGTTGGCAACTTTGTTGAACACGCTGGTGAGGTTCGTGCCGATGAGGGTGACTGCGGTCACGATCACCGCGGCGATCAGCGCGACCATCAGGCCGTATTCGACGGCCGTCGCGCCGCGATCGTCCCGCTGCAGCGTCCGGGCGAGTGTGTTCTGGATGTACACGAAGGACCTAAGCATCTCGAACTCCTTCCAAGTTCGCGAGCCTGGGATTACTCCCAGTGAGAAGGATACTACTCATCGTATTCAATTTTGGAAGATGTCTCCCGGGCCCGGTATCGGGCGAACGGTCAGCTAAGACCGCCAGTGGGCTGACGTGTCGGCCGATCGGGGGACACCCGCGGTCCCCCACCGGGTGCCGGGACCGGTGGCCGCAACCGCGGCCTACCGCGCCTTCCGTCTGATCAGTCACTATGTGTAGTGTATCAATCACTTCGAGTAACTAACCCCGTGGGCGGGGGGCCTGCCAGGGTTACCGCCGGTACAGGCCGCGGATTCCCTCTTGTGGCCGCACCGGAGGAGAGGTCGCACATGCCGGATCGATCGGATGGCGGCGTGGAGCTGGGGCTGCGGCCCGCCGGGCGGGTCCTGCGGCCCGCCGCCGCGCCGGCCGCGCGCCCCGGCTCGCCCTGCCTGCCCTGGCTGGTGTCGCTCGTGGCGCTGAGCCTTATGGTGAGCCTGGCCTACAGCCGGTACCTGTTCGCCGACAGCTACTACGACCTGTACGCCGGGCGGTACATCGCGCAGCATGGGATCCCGCACCGGAACGTGGTCACCGTGGTGGCGCACGGCGCACCGTGGATCGACCAGCAGTGGCTCGCTCACGTGCTTTACTACGCCGCCTGGGCGGCCGGCGGGTACCCGGCCGTTGCCATGCTGTCCTCGCTGGTCCTCACGTCCGGGTTCGCCGTGCTGGCCCTGGCGATGCGCGGCTGCGGCGTCCCGCCCACCCGGATGTTCGGCTGGACCTGCGCCGCCATCATCGTCTACCTGGGCAACATCGTGATCCGGGCGCAGAGCTTCGCCTACCCGCTGTTCGCGCTGACGCTGTGGCTGGTGGTGGCGGACAGCCGGGCGCCCCGGCTGCGGGCGCGCACCTGGCTGGTCCTCCCGGTGCTGGTGCTGTGGGCGAACACCCATGGATCGGTGCTGATCGGAGCCGCGATGGTCACCCTGTACGCGGGGTACCGGGCGGTAGCGGTGCGCCGCGCCGGCCCGAAAACGGTTCTCGGTTACCTCGTCCTCGGCGCGGCCGGTGCCGCGAGCGTGCTGTGCACGCCGTACGGCACCACGGTGACCGGCTACTACCAGAGCGTGAACCGGGTGGCACCCGCGCTCAGCCACTACGTCACCGAATGGCAGCGGCCGAACCCGCTGTACCTGGTCAGCATGGGGTTCTTCGCGCTGCTGATCGCCTGCGTGGCGGCGGTCGCGGTGGCCTGGCGCCGCGGCACACGGCCCGACCCTGTGCTGGCCGCGATAGCCCTGGGCCTGCTCGCCATGGCGCTGACCGCGATCCGCAACCAGGCGTTCTTCGCCTTCGCCGGCAGCCTGCTCGCCGCCGACACCCTGGCCCACGGCAGCGCCGGCCGGGCGCCCGTGCTCGGCCGGGCGTTCAGCCGGGGCATCGCCGGGGTCCTCGCGGCGGCGGCGCTGATCGGGGCCGCCCTGATCGCCACGGAGCCCGCCGCCACGTTCGAGAGCCTGGTCCCGGTCCGCGCCATCGACCTGGCGGCCGCGATGGCGGCGGCCAGCCCCGGCACCAGGGTTCTCGCCGACGAATGGTCCAGCCCGCCGATGCTCTGGCTGCACCCCGCGATGTTCGGCCGGGTCGGCTACGACGCCCGGCTGGAGCAGTTCTCCGTGGCCCAGCTCAGGGCCTATGCCACGTTCCTGTCCGCCCGGGCCCGCGGCTGGCAGGGCTTGCTGCGCGGGTACGGCCTGGTGGTGGTGAACCGCAGGCAGCACGGGTGGCTGGGCACCGCGCTGACCCGGCTACCCGGCTGGCGGGCGGTGTACTCCGGCCGGGACGGGCTGGTATTCCAGCGCGCCGCGCCCGGCCGGGACGGGTGACCGCGGCTCAGCCGTCCCGTACCACCTCGAACGCCTCGGCGTGCTGCGCCTGGCAGTACCGCGCCCAGTAGAGCGCGGTGGAGGTTACCTGGTCGGGTTCCAGGAAGGCACGCACCTCGTGCTGGCCGGTGAACGCCCCCACCGCGCGCAGCTTGCCGCCCAGCTCATCGTCGATGGGGACGAACCGTGTCGGCCGGAAGTCGAGCGTCGCCGACGGCGACTGGAAACAGTAGACCCGGCCGATCCGCCGCGCCGCGGCCACCGCGGCGACGTGGGCACTGCGGTGATCGGGCTGGTCGTCGTGGATCGAGTGGGTGTAGAGCACGGTCGGCTGGGTCTCGGCTATCACCCGGTCGAGGGCGGCTGCGAGACTGGCGTCCGCGGGCCCGGGGCCGGCCAGGTCACCGAGGGCCAGCCGGGTGCCGAGCGCCTCGGCGGCCTCCCGCGCCTCC
>Ga0070730_10003792_pt1 | contig 13456 bp, 12 predicted proteins | sample Coa_R1_3_FD_66447 | JGI IMG/M metagenome (GOLD analysis project Ga0070730, IMG submission 66447) | Surface soil microbial communities from Centralia Pennsylvania, which are recovering from an underground coalmine fire - Coalmine... | ecosystem: Environmental > Terrestrial > Soil > Unclassified ...
AGGATAGCTACCAGATGACCAGCAAACAAGGCGCCGGCTGGGGTGTGCTCCTGGGCACGCTACTCGGCGGGTTGATCGCGGCGCCGTTCACCGCCGGGGCGAGCGCCGCGGTGGCGGCGGGCGCGGTCGCCGCCGGGGTCGTGGGCGGCGCGACGCTGGGCGGCGTCGTCGGCGCGGCGGATGCCGAGACGACGAAAGAGGATCTGGGCCTGCCCGAGGACTTTGTGGATGAGGTGTCGGCGGCGCTCACGCCGGGCGACTCGGCGATCTTCGCCGTGGTCGAGAGCTACGACCCTAAGCCGATCGCCGAGTACTTCCGCGGCACCGGCGGCAAGATCATCCGCACGACGCTCGCTCCATGGCAGCAGGATCGCGTCCAGGCGATTCTCTCCGCGGGCTACTGATGAATTCAAAGGGTCGGGATGTTCCCGACTAGAGGAGGAACCAACAATGAGCAACACAGAGTACGATGTGCTCGTCGTCGTGGACGACGACCTGGATCGGGCCTACGCCGAAGAAGAGGCCGCCGCGGAGCGCGCCGATGAGGTGTACTGGGCGGCGCTGGCGCAGATCGAGGATGGACTGGATCGCATGTATGCCGAGGATGCGGGCGCGGATCAGCAGCGCGCGCAGCAACTCCAGGCCGCCATTGCGGCGGCCCGCGCCAAGCGCCAGCAGGTGCAACAAACGCTGCGTGACCGTGCCAAGGCCCGCCAACAGCAATGGCAGACCGACCTGCAGCATATGCAGGCCGACCTGATCGCCGCGTCCGGGGCGGCGCGGGACAAGATCGCGGCCCGCATCAGTGCCCGCCAACAGCAAATTGCGGCGGCCAACGAGAAAATGAAAAGGAAAGTCGCGGTGCAGGTGGCGAATCTCCAGGCGCGGCGCGACAAACTGGCCGCCCATATCGCCACGGCCCAGAGCGGAGCCGCGGCGGGACTGGCGCAGCACAAGCAGCAACTGGAGGGCGACCTCGCCGCGGCGCAGCAGGACCTCATGGCCTTCAACAGCGCCACCGCCGCGGCGGCCGCCGACCTCCACCAGGGCGCCGCGCAGGCCGGGGCCGACCTGCGGACGGCCCGGCAGCAGGCGCTCAGCGAGTATCACGCGCCGATCCAGCAGGTAACCAGCGAGTTGCAGCGGCTACAGGCCCAGTTGAAGACCGCCACGGCGCCGGCGCGCGCGCAAATCAACGAGCAGATGGATGCCCTGAAGCAGAAGCGCGCCGCGGCGCAGCAGAAAGTGGAAGATCTACTGGAGCGGCAGACGCAGGCCACACAGGCACAACTGGACGCACTGGCGGCGCGTTTGGCGGTGTCCTATGGCGGCGACATCGCCGCCCTCCAGGCTGAGGTCAGCGCGGCGCAGGCCGACTTTGAGGAGGCGAAGCGCGAGCTGGCTGCCTTCAAGCAGTCCACCAGCGCCGCGCTGACCGATCTGGATCAGAGCATCACCCAGGCGGATTCCGAGCTGGCGGCAGGCCGCGCTCACGCCGCCAGTGAATACAATTAAGGAGGACCCAACTATGCTCGCCCAATTGACCCGTAACTGGTGGATACCCTTGATCCGCGGTATCGCGGCGATTCTCTTCGGCATTGTGGCGCTGGTCTGGCCCGGCGCGACCCTGGGAGTGTTAATCCTGTTCTTCGGGGCCTACGCGCTGGTGGACGGCGTGTTCGCCTTCGTCGGCGGCCTGACCGCCGCGGGGACCGATGCGGGGCTGCGCTGGGCGCTGGTGCTGACCGGGCTGGCCGGCATCCTCGTCGGCCTGATCACCTTCTTCTGGCCCGGTATCACCGCCACGGTGCTGTTGGCCTTCATCATCGCCTGGGCCGTCGTGACCGGCATCTTCGAGATCGTCGCCGCGATCCGCTTGCGCGCGGTGATTGCTAACGAATGGCTGTACATCCTGAGCGGCGTAGCGTCAGTGGCCTTCGGCGTGCTCGCGCTGATCTACCCGAACAGCGGCGCCCTGTCCATCATCTGGCTGATCGGCTTCTACGCGATTGTCGCCGGGGTGGCCCTGGTGGGCTTCGCGTTCCGGGTGCGCAGCCTGGGCAACACGGTGAGCAACCTGACCAGCCGCCCGGCGTAAGTGGCAAGCTGCGGCTGTAGCGTAGGGGTGCGGTGATGGCCGGATCGGATGTCACCGCACCCCTGCCCCTAGGCGGGGCTTACACTGGAGGAGAAAGGTGATGCTTTCCGCGCCTACAAACCGCCGGCTGCATACGCTGCTGACCCTCTTAATCCTCAGCGCGTTGGTGTTCCTGGGGAGTGTCGCCTGGGCGTTCCTGGCGCCGTTCTTCGGCATCGGGCTGCTCTTTTTCCTGGGCTGGTTGGTGGCCTACCTGCTGCGCCCGGCGCAGCAGCGGCTCACGCGCCGGGGCCTGCCGTCGGGGCTGGCCGTGCTCGTCACCTACCTGGCCGGCCCTGGTCTGATCGTCATGGCCGGCTATTTGTTGCTCCCGACACTCAGTCGCCAGATCGCCCAGTTGCGCTTCCAGTTGGACACCTACGCGGGCCGGTTGAGCGGCCTGCTCGACGCCGCGCAGGGGATGCTCACGACGCTGGGCGTCAGCGCCAGTGACATCCAGGAGCTGGAGGCCCGCGTGCGCGAGCAGGCGGCGGCGCTCAGCGGCGGCCTGCTGCAAAACGCCCTGGGCACGCTGCAAGGGCTCGGCCAGCAACTCTTCGCGCTGACGCTGATCCTGGTCTTCTCCATTTCCTTCCTGACCGACGGCGACGCGCTGGGCGCCAAAACCTTGGCGGCGCTGCCGGAACGCTGGCAAGGGGCCGCGCGCCTGATTGGCGCCAGCGTCGCGACCAGCTTCGGCAGCTTTGTGCGCGGGCAACTGCTCTTCGCGCTGATCTACGCGCTGCTGAACGCCGCGCTCATGTTCGCCTTTGGGCTGCCCTACCTGCTGGTGGCGGCGCTGGCCGCGGGTCTGCTGATCATTGTGCCGCTGGTGGGCAACTATCTGGCGTTCGTGCCGCCACTGCTGATCACGGTTGCGGAGCGCCCGGCCAGCGCCTTGCTCATGCTCATCGTTCTGGCCGCCATGCAGGGCCTCTATCTGAACCTGGTCGGGCCGCGGATCATGGCCCACGCCGTCGGGCTGCATCCGCTGGTGACGGCAGCCGCGATCCTGGTGTTCGGGCAGTGGGGCGGCTTCTGGGGCGCCTTTTTCGGCATTCCCATCGCCGCGACCATCAGCCGGTTGGCGCCGCCTGCCCTGCGCCTGCTGCAAAGTTACCTGGTGGGCGAGGACCCGGCGCCGCCGGCCAGCCCAACCCCGCCTGCCCGGCCCGCCGTGCCGCCGGACCCGGGCACCCCGGCTAGACGAAGAGACATGGTGGATGAGGGTGATCGGCTGAGGAGGCAACGATCATGGCAGCATCGCAGGCAAAGCAGACCAATCGCGGGCTGACATTGCTGAGCCAGGTGAAGCAATCCCTGGCCGAATCGGCGGGCGATATCGTCTTTGGCATGGAAGACGGCACCGTATCGATCTTCGGCCTCGTCTTCGGCGTCGCGGCCAGCTCGACCAGCAGCGCGCCGGTGCTGCTCGCTGGAGGCACCGGCGCCGTGGCGGCGGCGGTGTCGATGATGGCCGGCGCCTTCCTCGACGTGCAGACGTCGCGCAGCATTGCGCGCGCCGCGCTGGCGAAAGAAAGACGGGAGATTCAGGACGATCCAGAGGGGGAAAAGCAAGAGATCTTCGACCGCCTCGGCCAGCAGGGGTTCAGCCCGCAGGATGCCCGCGACATTCTAACGATCATGCAGCGCACCCCTGATGCCATGCTGCAATTCGAGGTGGCGTTCGAGCTGAAGCTGGGCGACACGGCGGACCAGAATCCGGTCGCCCACGCGATCTGGATGTTCCTGGCGGACCTGTTCGCGGCGTCGATCCCGGTCATCCCGTTCGCCCTGTTCCCGCTCGACACCGCGCGGGTCGTCTCGCTGAGCCTCACCGCCATCCTGCTGCTCTTGCTGGGCATCGGGCGCGCCATTATCGCGCACACCAATCTGGCGCTGACGGTGCTGGAAACGCTGGCTGTCGCCGCGTTGGCGGCGGGGGCGGGCGCGTTGATCGGCAAGTGGTTGGGCGCGCCGGCCGGTTAACCGCGCTGGTGCCGCGAAAGCCGGCGCCGGCAGGGCGCCTAATGCTTAGAACGCTACCGGGTAGTATCGCTCGTTATCCCGGTAGCGTTCCCATTCAGACCCGCAAGGGCACCCCGGAGATGCGCGTGATCGTGTTGGAGGGTTTCCACGCGATTCTGGACTTCGCTTATCTGCTTGAGAATAAGTCCGATCTCCAGTTCCGCTTTTAGATTCACCTGATAGTCCAGGTCGGCCTTAATGCGGTCCTTGCGCGCCTGCCGATTCTGGCTGATGAGCACGAAAATGGACAGCAGTATGGCTTCCAGCGAGACGACTATCGACAGAAAGGAGAAGGGCGGGGGGTCGAACAATAGCGCGCTTCCCGGCTGGTTAAGCAGGATCCAGCCCGCGAACACGGCCATGTTGATGCCCAGGAAAGCGAGAGTGCCGCTGAAGTCGGCGACCTGATCGGTGAGGCGCTGCCACAGACTGACCTGCTGCTCGTCGATGGTATTCGGGTTCTGGCTGGCTCGGTATTGGAGCAGGTGCTCCGTCTCGCGTAGGCGGCGCGTTAACCCCATGATCACCTGCTTGGCGCTTGCTGGATGGCGCGCGATAAAGGCGAAGAAAATATCGCGGTCGAGTTCGAGCACCGTCACCGGGGTGAGCGCGTGGGCGGTGACCTGTCTGGGCTCGGCAGTCCCTAAAGCGTGCGCACCAAAATACTCGCCGGCATCTACCCGATCCAGGGGCACGAATCGGCCTTCCTCGTCTCGCAATGAGAGCTGCACCTGCCCGCATAAGACCATGTAGCCCGCGGATAAGCCGTCTTTCCCACTTTCGGGAGAGCCGATTTCCTCACCCTTATCGAAATGACGCTCTCTGAGGAGGGCGAGCAGTTGTCGCAGGTCTTCGTCGGGAAGATCGCGAAACAGGGGAATAGTCTGCAGGATGTCCGTGTCTGATGGCGCAGCCATATTCCTTCTCCCGCACACCCGGTCGGCGCGCTTGCCTGCGTTAACTAGGAGACCCGCGGCTCAGACCGCCACGTGGCCCAGAAGACGATTTCATCCTCTGGAGCATTGACGACCCATCGCAGATGCCTGGACCGGTCAGGATGGTCGGCGAAAATTAGGCTCCGGTAGGGTTGCAGCGCCGGATCGGCGTCCACGCGCTGTGTGGCGAGATGATAGTACGCGGCATCGAGCGCGGCTTGCGCATCGGCGTATGGCCCGTCGGGGGCGCTGGCGAAAGATTGCCCGTTCTGCGTGGTGCCGCTAATGGTCCAATACCAGCCGTCCACATCCGGCGCGGCGGTGATATACGTTTCCTGGTTGCCTGGGATGTACACCAGGTCGGCGCGGGTCTCCGAGTTCATATCCACCAGCCTCCTGCAATATGGTGCGGGTCGGGTGCCCAACGGGCCGAGACGCAACGCCGCGGTAACAAACCGCAAAGTAGGGCGCGCATAGGCCGCTTAATCGGAGCGCGCCCCTCTGTCTGCTATAGTAGCAAGTTTTAGCTACCGAGTCGTGCGAGTTTCCACTCATTTTTCAGGGGAACCGGCCTGCTGAGGGCTCAACGCGGCGGGCTGGAGGGCGAGTTCGGCCGGCAAAGCGCTGGCGCACTCGGCCTGCGCGCCAATGTGGCCGAACTCGATTGGAAGCATAATGTAGCCGGAGCGGCCACTGTATGCTTCCAGTTACAACAGTTCTGGGGGCAACGGCGCGGGGGTGGCGGGGGAGAGATTTGAACTCTCGACCAAGGGCTTATGAGTCCCCTGCTCTACCACTGAGCTACCCCGCCATTAAAGGACAGAGCGGGAGTAAACTCCGGCTCTGTCGTCGGGTGTATTATACGGCATTGCGGCCCGGCTGTCAAGCGCCGATTCGGCTTGACAAGCCTGGAGGGCGCGCGTATAATAGATAGGATTAACGGATAGCCTCCCTGCTCGAGCCGATATGGCATGTCCCTTGCCCTGGGGTGCTCAAGAGATATCCCGAGATAGAGGTGGTGGGGGTAGAGGGCACCGGCGGGAAGGAGGGGACAATTATGGCTGAAGTTGTCGTGGGCGACCACGAAAGCTTCGAGAGCGCGTTGCGCCGCTTCACCAAGAAGGTGCAGGCGGACGGCATCTTGCGCGAAGCGAAGCAGCGCGAGCACTACGAGAAGCCCAGTGCCAAGCGCAAACGCAAGGCCGCGGCCCGCCTGCGCAAGAGCGCGAGCCGCCGCTAAGGCCCGCCGAGGGTTAGAAGCGCCCCGCACCACCGCCGCCGCCCTTGGGCGCGCCGCGACCCTCCTGCCGGAGGCGGTGCCGCCTTCTAACCCTTTTTATTGGCCCGCGCGCCAGGAATGACCAGGCTGATGACGATCGAGGCCCGCTTACTGCAGGATTTACCGGACGCCATGCGCGCGGGCGCCGCGGGCGAGCGCCGCAAGGCGACCATCCGGCTCGCCCGCGCGGCCATCAAGAACGCGCAGATCGCTGCCGGGCAGCCGCTGAGCGACGACGAGGTCGTGGCCGTGCTGCAGCGCGAGGTTAAGCAGCGCCGCGACTCGATCGAGGAATACACGAAGGGCCACCGGGAGGACCTCGCCCAGATCGAGCGCGAAGAGATCGCCATCTTGCAGCAGTACCTGCCGCAGCAGATGAGCGCCGACGAGATCCGCGTGGTCGTGCAGGAGATCATCACCGCGACCGGCGCCCACGGCCTGGCCGATATCAGCAAGGTCATGCCTCCGCTGATGGCCCGGCTCAAGGGCAAAGCCGAGGGACGGCTGATCAACCAGGTCGCCCGCCAGCAGCTCGAAGGCTAGCGGCGGCCCGTCCCCAGGAGGCGCCTTGCCCCTAAAACGCCCTTTCGGCTCGCCCATGCCGCGCCTCGTCCCGGCCCCCGGCGGCCCGCCACCCGGCAAAGACCCCGCGGCTTCGCCCTCTCGAACCTCCGGCCAGGGCACGACCGGCACCCTGGGCCTGTTCACGCTGGCGCTGATCCTGGCGATCAGCGCCATCCTGGCCTTGCCGCTGGCCTTCCCCGGCCGCTTCCAGTTGTCCCCCGGCCAGGTCGCCACCCAGGACTATTACGCGCCCCAGTATTTCCGCTACGAGAGCGAAGTGCTCACCGCCCAGGACCGGGAGAGTGCACGCGCGGCCATTGGGCCGGTCTATGATAATAATCCCAGCCTGGTCGCGAGCGGCAGCCAGCAGCTCGCCGCGATCCTGACGGCGATCGCCAGTATGCGCGGCGACGATACCCAGCCCGACCCGAGCCGGGTCCAACGCTTACGCCAGCTTCCCAGCGCCGGGCTCACCGACGGCGAGATCAGCGCCTTGTTGGGGGCCACCCCGGACCACTTCACCCGGCTGCGGGCCGATGCCCTGCGCGTCTACGATAACCTGATGATCAGCGGCAAGATCGCCGACACGAACACCCTGGAGCTGCAGCGCAACGATCTCCCCAACATGCTCACGCCCGAGCTCACCGCCGCCGAGCGCCAGGCCGCGGCCGCCCTGATCCGGCCCCTCCTCGGCATCAATCTCGTGCTCAACCAGGACGCCACTGAGGCGCGCCGCAAAGCGGCCGCGGATGCCGTCCAGCCCCGTATCGTCGAGGTGCAAAAGGACGAGAGTATCTTGCGGGTGGGGCAGATCGCCGATGCCGCGGCCATCGAGAAGCTGGAAAAAGCCGGCCTGCGCAACCCCACCGTCACGGCGACCAATGCGGGCGCCGTCGCCGGCTGCGTGATGATTATGTGCCTGCTGCTGCACTTCTACCTGCTGCGGCTGCAGCCGGGAATCTGGCGCTTCCGCCGGCGCCTGCTCCTGCTGGCCCTGGTGCTCCTGGCCCCGACGCTCATTATGCGCGTCGTCGTCCCCGGGCATGCGGTCTGGCCCTATCTGCTGCCGGTGGCCGCATCCAGCATGCTGGTCGCCGTCCTGCTGGATGCCAACCTGGCGATCATTATCACCTTTATGCTCGGCGTGTTTTCCGCCCTGTTGACGCAGGGCAGCTTCGAGCTGCCCTTCTATTATTTCGTGGGCGGCACGGCCGCCGTCTTCGCCATCTGGCGGGCGGAGCGGGTCAGCACCTTCGTCCTCTCCGGCGTCTACCTGACGGTCGCCTCGCTGGCCGCGGCCCTCTTGTTGCGCGTCGTCGAGAACCAGCACCTGGATTGGAACGCCGTCGGGCTGCTGGCCCTGGCGGCCGGGATCAACGGCGCGCTCTCGGCCAGCCTGACGTTTGCCACTTTCAGCCTCCTGGGCAGCCTGTTCGGCATCGCCACCCTGCTGCAATTGCTGGAGCTGGCCCACCCGACCCAGCCCCTGCTGCGGCGCCTGATGCGCGAGGCCCCCGGCACCTATCACCACAGCCTGGTCGTCAGCAACCTGGCCGAGCACGCAGCCGAACTGGTCGGCGCCGACCCCCTGCTGGCCCGCGTCGCGGCCTATTATCATGACATCGGCAAAGTGCTCAATCCCTACGCCTTCATCGAGAACCAGTCGGGCATGGGCAATATCCACGACAACCTGGATCCGGTCACCAGTGCCCGCCTCATCCGCGACCATATCATCGAGGGCCAGGCGCTCGCCGAGCGCTCGCACCTGCCCCGCCGGGTCATCGACTGCATCCCGCAGCACCACGGCACCACGGTGATGAAGTATTTCTACCACCAGGCGCTGCAAGGCGACGCGGCCGCCCGCATCGAGGACTTCCGCTGCCCGGGGCCCAAACCACAGACCAAAGAAGCCGCCATCCTGATGCTGGCCGACTCCACCGAAGCCACCGTACGCTCGATCGCCCAGGCGGGCAAGCTAGAGAATCAGGGCGCGGGGGCCGCGGACGTCGAGCCGGCGCCGAATAGTATCCCGGGCATCGTCCGGCGGACGATCAAGGACCGGCTCGAAGATGGCCAGCTGGACGAGTGCGACCTGACGGTCCGTGACCTGGCCCGCATCCAGGATGCTTTCTGCGCGATGCTGAGCGGCATCTATCACCCGCGCATCAGCTACCCCGACAAGCCGGCCGTGCCGGCCCCCGCGTCCCCTCCCAACGGCCATGCCGAGAGCAGAACAGTCGCCCCGATCGTTACCAGTAATGGCGCCCCGATGCCGCTCGCCGGCGCCCCCGCGAGGGAGACGCCCCATGCCAACTCAACCGAATCTGTCTGATGCGGCGGCGGAGCCGCCCCTCCGCAGCCTGGTCAGCGACGATCAGTACTGGATCAGCGTGCAGCTGGCGCCCGCGTATAGCGCCGGCCTCGACGCCGATCGCCTGCACACCCTCGCGGTGTTCACCCTGATCGCCGAAGGGCATCAGGAAGCGTTAGAGTTAGGCATTACGATTACCGACGATCAGGAGATTCAGGCCTTGAACAAACAATATCTCGACCACGATTATCCCACCGACGTGCTCTCCTTTGGCGCCGGCACAGCCCCGGTCGCGCCCACCCCGCCGGCGCCCGACGAGGAGGAGCCCGAGGGCGTCGAACAAGATACCGTTGCCGCCACCGACTATGTCGCCGAAGGCTATGAAGGCGACGACGTGCCGGACGGCGCGACCGCGCCTCTTGACGAGGCGGATACCACCGAAGGCACCGACAGCGATACCGCTCAGGCCTCTGCCGTCCAGTTTGTCACACCGCCCGGCTGGCCGGTCTACCTGGGCGATGTCGTCATCTCCTACGAGACCGCCGCCGCCCAGGCCGCCGAGTACGGCCATGACGCGGCCGGCGAGATCGACGTCCTGCTCGTCCATGGGCTGCTCCACCTGCTCGGCTATGACGACCACGACCCGGGCGACCGCGCCCGCATGCACGCGCGCCAGGATGCCATCCTGCTGAGTTTTCAGCAAGCGTAGCCGCGTGCGTCTGCTCTTCCTGACGCCCCAGCTGCCGTTCCCGGCGACCCAGGGGGCCGCGATCCGCAACCGCCACCTGATCGCCGGGCTCGCCCTGGACCATGAAGTCGCCCTGCTCACCTTCGCGCCGCCGGGGTGCCCGGGCGGGATCTGGGCGGGGCCCGCGGTGCCATCCTTGCCCGGCGCCCCGGTCCTGGCCGCGCTGGGCCTGGTCCCGCCCCCCGTGCGCACCCCGCGCGACCGCGTGCAGACGCTGCTCCGTAGCCGGCTCCCCGACATGGCCCGCCGCCTCGCCACCCCGGCCCTGGCGGCCGCCCTCCGGCAGATGCAGGCCGCCGCCGCGTATGACTACGTGATCGTTGAAGGCATCGAGATGGCCCCGTACCGCCACGCTCTCGGGGGGCGCTGGCTGTTCGACGCGCATAACGCCGAATATCTCTTGCAGCACCGTACTTTCCTGAGCGATCTCCGCGCCGCCTACCAGCCCCGCGCGGCCGCGGGCGCCGCCTATTCGCTGGTCCAGTGGCGGCGGCTCTGCCGCTATGAGCGCGCCGTGTGCCGGGCCGCCACCCGGATCACAGCCGTGTCGGCGGCGGATCGGGCGGCGCTCCAGCGGCTGGATCCGCGGCTGGAGGTGGCCGTGGTGCCGAACGGGGTCGATCTGGCCGAGTGGTCGCCGGCGGCCATCCCGGCCGATCCGGCCGTCACGGCGCTACAGGCGGCGGGGCCGCTCCTGGTGTTCGACGGCAGCATGGACTTTCGGCCCAATGTCGACGCCGTGCGTTGGTTCTGCCGGGCCTGCTGGCCGGCCATCCGCCGTGCCCATCCCACCGCGACTTTCGCGATCGTCGGCCGCCACCCCGCTCCCGCTGTCCAGGCGCTCGGCGCGTTGCCGGGCGTGCGGGTCACCGGGGCCGTCGCCGATCCCCGGCCCTGGGTCGCCGCGGCCACGGTCTATGTCGTGCCGATGCGCATCGGCGGCGGGGTGCGCCTCAAATTCCTGCAGGCGCTGGCCCTGGGGCGGCCCATCGTCAGCACGACCCTGGGCGCCGAAGGTGTCGCCGTGTGCGCCGGCCGCGATCTGATCCTGGCCGATACGCCCGCGGCGTTTGCCGCCGCCGTCAACGGTCTGCTGGCCGATCCCGCCCGCCGCGCCACGCTCGGCCCGGCCGCCCGCCAGGCCGCGGCCCCCTATGCCTGGTCCCAGATCATCCCCCGCTTCGCCGCGGTACTGGGCGAGGGGTCGGGGGTCAGGGGTCAGGGGTCAGGACTTTCAACTCAGGACTTGCCACTCAGGACTTCGTTAATCATGACCGTCCGCGACGAGGCGGGGAGCATCGACCGGGTGCTGGCATCCCTGCGCGCCCAAAGCCAGCCGCCGGACGAGGTCGTGATCGTCGACGGCGGGTCGCGGGACGGGACGGTGGAGCGGATCGCCGCGGCCGCGGCGGCCGCGCCCTGGCCCCTGCGGCTGCTGGTTCGGCCCGGCGCGAATATCAGCCAGGGCCGCAACGCCGCGATCGCGGCCGCGCACTACCCCCTGATCGCGGTGACCGACGCCGGCGTGTCCTTGCCGGACGGCTGGCTGGCCGCGCTGCTGGCCCCCTTTGCCGGGCCGGACGCGGCGGCGATCGACGTGGTCAGCGGGTTCTTCGCGCCCGACCCGCAGACCGTGTTTGAGCGCGCGCTGGGCGCCACGGTCTTGCCCGTGGTGGAGGATATCGACCCGGCGCGCTTCTTACCCTCCAGCCGCTCGGTCGCGTTTCGCAAAACGGCCTGGCAGGCGGCCGGCGGCTACCCGGAGTGGCTCGACTACAGCGAAGATCTCGTGTTCGACCTGGCGTTGCAGCGGCAAGGCAGCCGGTTTGTGTTTGCCCCTCGCGCCGTGGTGCTGTTCCGGCCCCGCGGGAGCCTGCGGGCTTTCTATCGGCAGTACTATCTCTATGCGCGCGGCGACGGCAAGGCCGATCTCTGGCGCCGGCGGCACGCCATCCGCTATGCCACCTACCTGCTGGCGCTGCCCCTGCTGGGGGGCGCCCGCCGGTGGCCGGCCCTCGGTCTCCTGCTGCTGGGGGGCGCGCTGGCCTATTGTGCGGGGCCTTATCGCCGGCTCCGCCCCTGGCTCGCCGGCTTGTCGCCGGCCGCGCAAGTGCAAGCCGTCGCCCTGGTGCCACTCATCCGGCTCACCGGAGACTGCGGTAAAATGATCGGCTATCCGGTGGGGGTCGGGTGGCGGCTGCGCCGGCGCGGCCGGCCCGCGATCAGGCCGTGAGCTCGCGGAGGCGCTGCACCGCCGCTCCGGCCTCCGCTCCCAGGTAGACCGCGCCCATCTGCTCGGCCAACTGGGGATGGCGATTGAAGACCGCGCCGCCAAAGGCCAGCAATGGCCGGTAGCCGATCTGGGCGCTGGCCGCCTGGAGCAGGTCGACGAGCGGCCGTAAATTACCCGCAGTATCCGGGCGGCTGGCCGAGCAAAAGATCGCCGTCAGGCGGAGCGTGCGCACAATGCTCAGCAAACTGTCCAGAGGCACGTTCTGGCCCAGGTAGAGCACCCGGTAGCCGCTCCGCCGCAAATAGAGGGCCACGATCAGCGCGCCGATCTCGTGTAGCTCGTCGGGCGCACAGGCGACCAGGACCGGGCGGCCCCCCGTGTTGAACGGGCTGCTGTGCAGTAAGTTGGCCAGGCGGCCGCGCATAAAGGCGCTCGCGAAGTGCTCCTGCGCGACACTCCAGTCGCCCCGCAGCCAGTACTCCCCCACCTGGACCAGCGCCGGATAGACCAACTGCTCGACCACCTGCTCGACCGTGTACAGGGCCAGGGCCTCGCTCAGCAGCTGGGCGGCCGGCGCTTCCTCCATCCGCCCCAGGGCCTCCAAGATCTGCGCGGCCAGCAAGGGGAGCGCGCGCGGCGTGCTGGCCCCACCGGCGGGCACAGGCGCGGCGGGGGGGGCCGCCGGCAGGCGGGGGTCCGGCGGCGGATCCAGGTTCCCCGCGCGAGTCCGCAGCAGTTCACAGGCCCGGCTGATGGTCAGACCTTCGGCCACCCGCCCTTTCAGCCAGCGGATGGTGTCGACATCGCGCTGGGAGTACATGCGATAGCCGCCCGTGCTACGCTGGGGCGATAAAATCTGGTAGCGGCTTTCCCAGCGCCGCAGCGTGTCGGCCGCCACCCCGGTCAGGCGCGCCACGGCTTTGATGTTATAAACCGGCGCATCACGGGTATCGGGCAAAAGCGCACCTCAGCAGGGATCAAGTCAGCATGTCCCCGCCTATGATAGCATGGGGTTCAGGCTTTGTCAAGGCTTTCGCGAACAAGCGGGGGATCAGGAATAGGTCTCGCTGCCGAAGACGTGGCTGGTTGAGGGGAGCGGGGGGCCCAGGACGCGCCCGACGTAGTCGAGCAAGAGCTCGATATCAAAGGGCTTGGCGAGGGCCGCGTAGACCCCAAGGTCCTGGGCAATCTCGCGTAAGCGGGGGTGGGCGGACACTAAAA
>Ga0070730_10003793_pt1 | contig 13452 bp, 11 predicted proteins | sample Coa_R1_3_FD_66447 | JGI IMG/M metagenome (GOLD analysis project Ga0070730, IMG submission 66447) | Surface soil microbial communities from Centralia Pennsylvania, which are recovering from an underground coalmine fire - Coalmine... | ecosystem: Environmental > Terrestrial > Soil > Unclassified ...
CGTTCGTCGTGTGAGAGCGCATCAAGGCGAGCCGCGATGAGGGCGTGCAGGGTCTCCGGCACGGCAAGCTCCGGGAGGTCCCCGACGAGCGCGAACTGGGCGCCATCGGACTCCGGCTGGAGCACATCGCGGTCGATGAGCATGCGGAGCGTCTCGACCGCGTAGAGCGGAACCCCCTCCGCACGGGCCACGATCGCCTTCAGGGCGTGCTCCGGCAGGCCGGGCACCAGCCCGGCCAGCAGCGAGCGCATGTCCGCGTCGGAGAGTGGCTCGAGATGGACGGAGGTCGAGCTGCGGACGGTCACGCCCCAGCCGGGACGCCGCTCGAAGAGCTCGGGTCGCGCCTCCGCCAGCACGAAGATGGGTGAGGTTCGTGCCCAGGTCAACAGGTGCTCGATGAAGTCGAGGAGGCCCTGGTCGGCCCACTGCAGGTCCCAGAAGACGAGCAGGACGGTCGCCTGCGCCGCCATCCGCTCGAAGAACGTGCGCCAGGCGGCGAACAGCTCCTCCCGGGACTCGGTCGGCAGGTCCTCCAGGCCCAGCAGCCCGGTCAGCCGCGGCTCGATCCACCGGCGTTCGGTGGCATCCGGCACGAACTGCGCGAGCATCTCACCGAGCCGATGGCGCGCCGTCTCCGGATCGTCCGACTCCGCGATCCCCGCCCGACCGCGCACCATCTCGGCCAGCGCCCAGTAGCTGATCCCCTCGCCGTAGGACGGCGACCGGCCCTCGTGCCAGAAGATGCTCTCGACCACCCCGTCGAGGTACTTCTCCAGCTCCCATCCCAGGCGGCTCTTGCCGATGCCGGCCTGGCCGACGATCGTCACCAGGCGCGGCTTGCCCTCGCGCGCCGTCGCATGGAACTGCTCCCGGAGCGTGCGCAGCTCCTCGTCACGGCCGACGAACGGCGGCTCGAGCTGCGCTGCGCGCCCGGATCCGCCCCTTCGGGCGACGACGGCGAGCGCGCGCCAGGCCGGTACGGGCAGCTCCTTCCCTTTCATCTGGTGCTCCCCCGCCGCCTCGAAGGCGATCGCGCCAAGCGCGGCGCGGTAGGTGGACTCGCCGACGAGCACGGTCCCCGGGGCAGCGGCCGACTGGAGCCGGGACGCGGTGTTCACCAGGTCCCCGGCCACCATCCCCTGCCCGGTCGCCCCGATGGTCACCGCCGCTTCGCCGGTGAGCACACCGGCGCGTGCCTGCAGGTGCTGCCCGCCGACCTCCATCTGGCCAACCGCCTCGACCAGCTGGAGCGCGGTGCGGACCGCCCGCTCCGCATCGTCCTCGTGGGCGGTTGGGGTGCCCCACACCGCCATCACCGCGTCGCCGATGAACTTCTCGATCACGCCGCCGTGGCGGCCGACGATCTCGCGTGCCGCCTCGAAGTACCCGCTCAGCATGTCGCGGGTGTCCTCCGCATCACGGTTCTCGGCGAGGCTCGTGGATCCGACGAGGTCGGTGAACAGGACCGAGACGAGGCGGCGCTCCGCGACCGGTGACGCACCGGCCGGGGTCGCGGGCGCCGCGCCGGCGGGAGTCGCCGGGGCGGCCGCGCCAGGGGATGCGGCACCCAGCGCCTCACCGCACTCGCCGCAGAACTTCGCCCCGGCGGCGTTGATCGTCCCGCACGAGGGACATGCCTCGGCCAGGCGCTGTCCGCATTCCATGCAGAACTTGCGGCCGGCCTCGTTCTGGGTTCCGCAGCTCGTGCAGGTCACCACCAATGGATGGCCTCCATCGGCTCACGCGTGCTCATCTCGAGATGCAGGATACGGCGCTCGCGCTACCTCGCATGGTCGGCAGGCCGATCAGCGCACGCGCAGCAGGGTCAGGCCATCCCCGATGGGGACGAGCGAGAGGTCGACCCGTTCGTCGAGCGCCACCTTCTCGTTGAGCGCCCGGATGGCCTGGGTGCTCTCGTCGACGACCGAGGGGTCCGCGACGCGGCCGCTCCACAGCGTGTTGTCGATGGCGATGAGTCCGCCGGCATGGACGAGGCGCAGGGCGCGTTCGACGTAGCCGTCGTAGTTGGGCTTGTCCGCGTCGATGAAGGCGAAGTCGAAGCGGCCGGCGCCGCCCTCCGCGAGCAGGGCGTCGAGACTGTCGATGCCCGGGCCGAGGCGCAGCTCGATCCGGTCGACCACGCCGGCATCGGTCCAGGCGTCGCGGGCCATATCGGTCCATTCACGGCTGGCGTCGCAGCAGACCACGTGCCCGTCGGGCGGCAGCGCCAGGGCGACCGCGGTCGACGAGTAGCCGGTGAAGGTGCCGACCTCGAGGCACTCGCGCGCGCCCATGAGCCGGACGAGCATCCCCATGAAGGCTCCCTGTTCGGGCGCGATCTGCATCCCATGCTCGGGTAGTGCGGCCGTGCGCTCGCGGATCCGCCGCAGCACCTCCGGCTCGCGGAGGCCGACACGCGTGACGTAGGCATGCAGCTCGTCGCTGAGACCGATGCTCTGGTTGGACATGTTCCGCATGGTACGCGGCCGGGATGGGCCGGCGCGCCGCCACGTGTGACGCTCCTGTCGCATAACTTCCAACAGGCCGAGCCTCCGGCGCCGAATGTGACAGAGCGCGCACGTTTGACGCCCAGGCGCCCATGGGTCGGCTGCTCTGCGGACGTTATGTGACGTTGCAGTCACACGCGACGGAGCGCCGCGTTACAGACCGGCGAAGACGGAGTCCTCGCGGAGGTCGGCGCGGATCTCGTGGTCGCGCCATCGGGTCAGCTGGAAATATTCGGTCGAGAGGGCACGGTCGAGGAGGTCCTCGGGCATGCCGAGCAGCCAGCCGAAGTCCTGCCGCTGGGTGCGGTGGCAGTCCATGCTCTCGTGCTTCTGGCGCAGGTACGGGCCGATGTCGACTCGGGTGCTGATAATGGCATCGGGGCTGCCCCACGCCTCGGCCGGCTCGGCGCCGGCGGACAGCGCATCCGCGACCTTGCTGAGCGCCTCGACGTTCGTCGGGTTGATCCGGCCGAGCCCGAACTCGGCGGCCGCCTGGTCAGCTCTGTCGAGCGCGTCGCCGAAGTCCCACGGCAGTTCGAGCCCGCGGTTGCGCATCTCGAGCATGAGGCCCAGGAAGGTCTCGCGGTTGAAGGCGGTCTCGTAGAACTTGGCGACAGGGTGGGCTCGCCCCATCTCGCCATACCGGCTCACATCGCCGGCGGCCTCCCACGCGCCCATCGCGATGCGGTGCGCGTTGATGTGGTCGGGGTGCCCGTAGTTGCCGTTGGCGTCGTAGCTGACCATGACCGCCGGCCCGGCCTCGCGGACGATCCGCACCAGCCGGCCGATCGCCTCGTCGAGGTCCGCCCGCCAGAAGACGTCGGCGCGCTCGTTCGAGGGCGTGCCCATCATCCCGGAATCACGGTAGCCGAGCAGGTGGAGCCGCAGCTTCCCGCCGCCCAGCGCCCGCACCGAGCACTCGAGCTCCCCCCGCCGGATCTCGCGCAGTCGCGGCTTCGCCTCCTCCGGGTCGAGGTCCGGGTCGTGGATCTCGCCCTCCTCGCCGCCGGTGCAGGTGACGAGGTCGACCCGCCGCCCTTCCGCGATCGAGCGTGCGATCAACCCGCCGGTGCCGAAGCTCTCGTCGTCGGGGTGGGCGTGAACCAGGAGCAGGCCTCCGCCTGGCTCTGCCTCGTGGCCCGATGGCTCCAGATGGCGCAGCTCCCTTCGAAGCCGATGCTCCTCCGGTGACGCGTCGCTCACGAGGCAGAGGCCGCCGCGTGCTCCGGGCACTGGCACAGCTCACGCAGCCGCAGGTAGGTGAAGAGCCCGGTGTCGTGGCCATCGGCCCAGATGGGAGCCAGCGCGTAGCGGCCGATCCATTTGACCCGCTCGAGCGTGGTCTGCTCCGGGGTGAAGTACCTCTCCAGCGAGACGAGCCCGGGCAGGTTCCCCTCGCCGGCGCACAGCGCGCAGGGGCAGGCGCGACGGAGGTCGAGCCAGTGCCATTCGCCCAGGTGGCCGTCGTCCCAGCGGATGCGCATGATCCGCGCCGTCTCGTCGAGCTCGACGGCGATGGGATTGACGACGGGCGACATCGGGCTCATGCGGGCAGGCAGCGTTCGCGGGCGGGAACGACGGTCATGGCTGCCAGAATTGTGCGACACCCAGCCATTCGGCGCCGAAGCTCGCCCCCCCGGCGGTGAGCGCGACCGGCGCCTTCCCGTTGGCGAGGTCCCAGAGGTAGAGGTCCTGGCGGATGCCGCCACCCGACAGGTCGATGCCGAGGGTGAAGACCACGCGGTTGCCCGTCGGCGACCAGCGTAGGTGACTGACGAGACCGGTGACCGAGACGCGCGCCTTCGTGGCCGCCGACTGATCGAGGACCGAGATCGTCGTGACCCCACCGGTGGTGGTGATCTGGATCCGGTGCGATCCCTCCGGCGACCAGAGGGTCGGTTGCCTGGTGACCGGGACCTCCGCCCCGCTGATCGGGTCGATCCGCCACTGCCCTGCGTTCGCCACCCACAGGACGAGGTTCCCATCGCTGGTGGCGTAGAGGCGGTAGCTGCCGCCATCGTCGAAGAACGCGGCGCTCGCCAGCTCGCTGAGCGACGCCGCGGCCGGGTGCCCCAAGGAGATGACCGCGAGCTTCCTGGCCTTCCCGTCTGCGAAGCCGATGGCGTCCACCGTCGCCTGGTCGGTGGCCGCGCCGCGCGTGATCGTGACCGCGTAGACCGTGTGCGCATCGGAGCCGAACGTGACCGCGGCGGCCGAGCTTTCGAGGGTGCGCGCCGGCTTGCCGGGGACGAGTGCCAGGAGCCTGCCGCTCGCGATGCCCGCCGCGACGGTGCCATCCGGCGCGATGGCGTAGTGGCTGATGTCCGAGCCGGGGCTGGCCACGACCCTGGCCGCCGCGGTCGTGGCGAAGTCGTCGCGGAACAGCCTGCTCACCCCGGTCCCGTTCAACCGGGCGAGGTAGAGCATGTCGAGCGCGCCATATTTCGGTGGGGGTGTCGGTGCCGGCGTCGCCGAGGCCGAAGGCCGGGGCGAGGAGCTCGGCGAGGCGACAGGGCTCGGCGAGGCCAGGACCGAGCCGGATGGTCCCGTGGCGAGTGACGCGTCCCCCACGGGCGCGAAGCCGCCGTTGGCATCGGTGAAGATGAGGGCGAGCAGCACGATGACGATCCCGGCCAGGGCCAGGATCAGCCCGATGAGCCACGGGACCGCCTGCTCGGCGGTCGTCGGGCGCCGGCGCTCGCCCCAACGGCGAGTGTCCCAGGGCTGGTCGACGCCGGGGACGGGAACCGGCTCGGGAGAATCCGGGTCGGGCGAAGCGGCGTCAGCGCCATCGGCCTCCGACGCGGGTTCGTCGTCGAGGTCGTGGGCCGGCCAGTCCGGACCCCCGCCGGGCTGGGCGGGATCCTCGATCGGCTCCCGCGGATCGTCCGGGCCGGGGCCGCTCATTCGGCCACCCCGTTCGATGACGGGCTCACCGGCCGATGATAGCGAAGGGCGCCCGGCCGAGACCGCGATCGCCGGCCGGCCGGGGCAACCGGGGTAAGATGACCGCCCGGCCGAGCGGCGGGGGTCGAGCGGCGCGCAGGGCGTGGAAGCTCGGGCGGCATGGGTCCGCGACAGGCTAGCAGAGGGATGCACCGATGAACGTCCGCGTCGCCGCGTGCCAGATCGACCCGCAGCTCGGCGAGGTCGACCGCAACCTCGAGCGCATCGAGCGCGCGGTGCTCGAGGCGGCGAAGGGCGGAGCGGAGCTGGCAGTGCTCCCCGAGGCGGCGGTGACCGGCTACGCGTACGCCTCCCTCGACGAGGCCCTGCCGGCCGCGCGCCGAGCGACGATGGTGGCGCCGGATCGGCTCAGCGAGCTCGCCCAGCGGCACCGCATGTCCATCATCTGCGGCTCGCTCGAACCCCAGGGCAGCGAGGTCTACAACGTCGCCTACATCCTCGCCGCGGACGGTCGCCGCTTCCAGTACCGCAAGACCCACCTGCCGTTCCTCGGGATCGACCGCTTCGCCACCCCGGGTCCGGACGCGCCGCAGGTCTACGAGCTGGGCGGGCTGCGGGTCGGGGTCCTGATCTGCTACGACCTGCGCTTCCCCGAGGCGGCGCGGGTCTGCGCCCTCGACGGCGCCGACCTCATCGCCCTGCCGACGAACTGGCCGATCAGCGTCGATTTCCACCCGGAGCTGTTCGCGCCGGCCCGTGCCGCCGAGAACCACTGCTACCTGCTGGCCTGCGACCGGGTCGGCACCGAACGGGGCACGACCTTCCTGGGCCGCTCGATCCTGGTCGACTACGACGGGCACCGAATGGCGACCGCGGGCGACGTGGACGAGCAAGTGCTGATCGGCGAGCTCGATCCGGATGCCGCGCGCGCGACCCACGTCCGGCTGCGTCCCGGCGAGCACGAGTGGGACACCATCGCGGACCGCCGCCCGGGGCTGTACGGCCGGCTCCTCGCACCCGCCATCGATCGCGAGCACCCGCTCGGGGCGCACCACTTCTCCGGGGATGTGGAGTAGCTCGAGCGCCGCTACTCCGAGGCGGCCCACTGGATGAGGCCGACCACCACGACCCCCGAAACGAGACCGATGAACGCGGCCAGCCCCTCCGGGCCGTTGCCGTTCACGGTCGGCGCGATCCTGTCGATCGCGATCAGCCCGACGCCCATGTAGCCGAGCCAGAGCACGGTGCCGACGATGGCGATGATGCTCCGCCGCCTTCGGTTCCTGATCACGGCCGCATCCTATCAGAGAGCCTCGCTGCGGTCGGCGAGCCGGGCCCGCTCAGGGACCCGGTGGAAGAGGGCCGGGTCGGCCCTGCCGGGCAGGACGCGAAGCTTGGCGGCGGCGACGAGCCCCAGGGTGATGGGCTGGGACGGTGAGGCGGCGCCATCGGTGCGGCGCAGGCTCATGGTGCCCAGGTGGTCGGCGACCTCGTCGACGTGGAAAAGGCTGCCCGGCCGCACGCCGTGCTCCTGGAGGTAGGTGAGCAGCCGGGAGTCCTCCTCCGCCTCCTCGGTGACACGCAGGATGGTGACCTCGCCGCCGGAGGGCGCCTCCGAGAGGCGGATCCCGGTCGGCCGGTCCGGGGTTGCCCCGTCGCGCGGGATCGGGTTGCCGTGCGGGCAGGTGGGCGGCCGGCCAAGGAGCTCGTCGATCTTGTCGGTGACGCGGTCCGAGAAGGCGTGCTGAAGGTGATGGGCCTCGTCGTCCGCCTCGGCCCAGCCGAGCCCCACGACCTCGGTGAGGAGCCACTCCGCCAGGGCGTGCCGGCGGAACGTCCGCTCGGCCGCGCTCCGGCCGGCCTCGGTGAGATCGAGGTGGCGCGTCTGCTCGTCGACGGTGACGAGGCCCTCCCGCGAGAGGCGGGTGACCATGGCCGACACGGTCGCCGCGCTGACCCCCAGCCGCTCGGCCAGCCGCGCCGCGATGACCGGCTGCTCCTCCCCGATCATGTAGCGGATCATCATCAGGTACTCGGCGGCGGCCTCGGTCGTCTCGTGCCCGTCGCGCTGGGTCGCGGTCGCCTGCTCGCCCGACATGCCGGCGATTCTACCGGTGCGCCCAGCTGGTCCCTTCGCCGGACCGTCGAGCACCCACCACAACGTATCGGGCTGCGCATGCGTCGCTACACCGCCATGAGGACAGAGACTTCGCCCCGCGCCCGGGTTTCCTTCGTGGCGCTGGCAGGCGCGATCCTCGCCGGCTGCGTGGCCGGGGCGCCCGCGAGCGTTGCCCCGCCGGCGTCGATTGGCCTCCCAACGGCGGCGCCGACCGCAACCGACGCTACTCCGGACCCCACGCCCTACCCGGCCACCCCGTCGCCGGCCGCCGATCCATCGGCGACGGACCGGCCGGCGCCGATCGCGACCCCGGCACCGACCTGCGCCCTGCAGACCCTGGCGTCGATGACCGAGGCGCAGCGCATCGGGCAGCTCTTCATGGTCGGCCTCGCCGACGATCAGCTCAACGTGACCCTCCGCGCGGCCATTGGGAGGTACCACTTCGGATCGGTCCTGTTCACGAAACGGACCAGCACCGGACTGGCCGCCGTCCGAGCCGTTTCCGAAGCGGTCCAGTCCCAGGCGACGCAATCGGCAACGCATGGGGTGCCCTTCTTCGTCGCCGCGAACCAGGAGGGCGGACTCGTCCAGACGCTCTCGGGGTCGGGCTTCGCCGTGGTGCCATCGGCCCTCACGCAGGGGAGCATGTCACCCGACCAGCTGCAGGCTGCAGCAACCACCTGGGGCCGCGAGCTCAGGACAGCGGGTGTCAACCTCGACCTCGCGCCGGTCGCCGACGTCGTCCCGCCGGGCACCGACGACCAGAACGCACCGATCGGCGAGCTCGACCGCGAGTACGGGCACGATCCGGCGACGGTCGCCAGCCACGTTGCCGCCTTCATCGCCGGTATGCGCGCCGCCGGCGTCGGGACGACCGCGAAGCACTTCCCGGGCCTCGGTCGGGTGGAAGGCAACACGGACTTCACGAGCGCCGTGGTCGACACGGTCACCACCCGCCACGACCCGTACCTCCAGCCGTTCGCCCGGGCCGTCGCGTCACGCGTGCCGTTCGTGATGATCTCGCTGGCGACGTACACCCAGATCGACCCGCAAGACCTGGCTGTCTTCTCGAACACGGTCATCAACGGGATGCTGCGAGGCGACCTGGGATTCCGCGGGGTCGTCATGTCGGACAGCCTGGGGGCGACGGCGGTGGCCCTGCTCTCGCCGGCGACCCGGGCCATTCGATTCCTCGATGCGGGCGGCGACATGATCGTCCTCAACCAGGTCGACCAGGCGAGCGCTATGGCGAGCGCCATCGCGTCGTTCGCCGCCACGACCAGCTGGTTCCGGGCCCGCGTCGACAACGCCGCATGGCACGTGCTGCGCGCCAAGGAGGCCGCCGGCCTCCTGACCTGCTGACCTCTGGCCGCTGGGCGATCTGCTGCCCGACCGATGGCGTTCCGCCCGGCGGAATGCGGGCGCTCGGTGAGGCCGGGCTGCGCGGTGCTACGATCGTGCCGCATGCCAGTCACCACGCGCTCCGCCGCCGTGCCGGGAGAGGCCGCCGGTGTTCAGGACGGCCTGGAGGCCTGGCTGGTCGCCACGATCCCCCCGGTCATGCGCCACCTGCTGGCCCACGCCCGCCGCCGTCCGTCATGGGCGGAGATGACCTATCAGCAGTACAACGTGCTGCGGATCATCGACGGCGAAGGACCGATGGCCCAGGGCGAGATCGCGCGCCGCCTGCTCGTGAGTGCTCCGGTCATCACCCGCCAGGCGGCGGCGCTCACCGATGACGGGCTCGTCGAACGGCGACCGGACCCGGAGGATCGCCGGTCGATCCGGCTCGCGCTCACCGAGAAGGGACGGAAACGGGTGCGGGCCATGCGGGACGAGCTCCTCGACGCCGCTACCGAGCTGCTCGGGCCGCTCCCAACGGAGCAGCGCGGGAGTCTTGCCGTCGCCCTCGAGCACCTCCAGGTGCTCCTCCCAAACCGTTCCGCGGCAGAGGCAACCACGTCGAAGGGGCATCCCGGCTGACGCCGGGACTCGAGCGAGTCCGCGCTATCCCGCTGCGACGCGCCGCGGGATCTCGCTATCCGCCTCGTCCGCGACGGCCTTGGCCGGCGACTCGCGGAGTGACGGCATCGTGACGTTGCGCACGAGGTGCCATCCGGCGACCGCGAGGAAGACGATCGAGAAGAGCGCGCCGAGTACGAACCCGGCCGGCGCCCCCCACAGCTGGGCGACGCCACCGGCGAACAGCCCGCCAAGCGGCGAGGACCCTGCGAACACGAGGACGTAGAGCGACATGACGCGCCCGCGCAGCTCGTCGGGCACCCCCATCTGGACGGTGACGTTGATGGTGTTGATCATCAGCATCGAGGCGAGGCCGATGAACGGCACCCACACGAACGCCGGCTCGAGCGATCGCGTCATGCCCAGCAGAAGCTCGAAGGCCACGAACATGACCCCGCCGCCGAGGATGAGCCGCACGAGTGGGCGGCGCGACCCGGCGAAGGCGAGCGACATCGAGCCGACGAGCGACCCGATGCCCATCGTCCCGTAGAGGGCCCCGTAGGCCAGCGAGCCGTCGCCGTGCGGGTCGAGCCCCAGCGTGTGGACCGCGAAGAGCGGCAGCAGGGTCTGGAAGTTCAGCCCGAAGATGCTGATCCCGCCGAGGAGGACGAGCGGCCACAGGACGTTCGGCGTGCGCACCGCGTAGCGGAAGCCTTCCGCGATGCTGCGCAGCACCGGCAGCCCGGCCGTCGCCCGCGCACCGCGGTAGAGGCGGGCCGGATCCATCAGCAGCAGGCCGACCAGCACCGCGACATAACTCACCGCGTTGATCCCGAAGTTCACCGCCGGTCCCCACAGGGCCAGGGTCAGGCCGGCGATGGCGGGGCCCACAATGCGGGCCGCGTTGAACGAGGCGGAGTTCAGGGCGATCGCGTTGAGGAGGTCGCGGCGCGGCACGAGCTCCGCCGCGAACGCCTGGCGGACCGGCATGTTCACCGCGTTGATGCAGCCGAGCACGAAGGCGAGGATGAAGATGTGCCAGATCTGCACCACCCCGGTGACGGTGATGGCGAACAGCGCCACCGCCTGGAGGGCCGCGGCGACCTGGGTCCAGGTGATGACCACCCGCTTGTCCATCCGGTCGGCGAGCACGCCGCCGAACGGCGCGAGGACCATCGACGGGGCAAACTCCAGGGCGAGCACGATGCCGAGCTGGAGCGGGCTGCCGCCCAGCAGCAGCACGAGCCACGGCTCGCTGACCGACTGCATCCACGTCCCCACCAGGCTGAGCACCTGGCCGAACCAGAAGAGCCGGTAGTTGCGGTGCCGGAAGGCCGCGAGCGGATGACGCTGGTTGCCCGACCCGGGAACGAGCAGGCCGGGCCCGGATTCCTCGGGAGGCGGCCGCAGGGGTGACGGGAGGGCACTGGCCAGGCGCCGTGTCAGGTCGGACATCGCCATGATTGCTTAACTATGCTAACAAAGATTCCCCGCTGCCGCCATGCGCCGATGGCGCCGCGTCCGCGTTCGCGTCTCCCCGAGCGGCGGGTGCCCGCTGCCCGCGTTACGAGCCGAAGAGCATCTCGCGGATGACCGGGATCGGCGGGGTGCCGTGGGCGAGCACCGACTCGAGGAACGGCCGGTAGACGAACTCGTCGCCTCTGGCATCCGCGCGCCGCCGCGCCTCGTGCTCGAGATCGGTCATCTCGACCGCGCCCAGGAAGTACTCGCACAGCTGCGTGCTCGACAGCCGGGCGCGCTCCCACTTGTTGGCGGCCTCCGACTGCTCCTGGAATCCGCCCTCGACCATGAGCCGCATCGCGTCCTCCTCGTCCATCCGGCCGGCGTGGATGCCGATGTCGAGGAGCGTGTTGATGATCGCGCGCAGGTAGAACTTGAGGTGGACGAGCATGAGTGCGGGATCATCGGCGCCGTAGCCGACGTCCATCATCACCTGGGTGATGTAGACCGCCCAGCCTTCGGCGAAGACACCGGACCAGAAAGCGGTGCGGACCAGCGAGGATGATCGGTTCGAGTAGGCGAGCTGCAGGTAATGGCCCGGGACCGCCTCGTGGATCGTGAGCAGCCGCAGCTGGCGGCCGTTCTCCTCGCGCAGGTACGACTCGCGCTGCTCGTCGGTCCAGTCGTCGGGCATGGGCGTGATGGCGAAGAAGCTGTCGAGGCCTCGGTCGAGCGGGCCTGGCGGGATGAGCATCGCCCCGCCGAAGGCCCGCAGGAACGGCGGGGTCCAGATGACCTGCAGGGGCTCCTCCGCGAGGCCCACGAGGTCGCGCTCCCGGACGAAGGCCTCGATGCGCTCGTTCTCCGCGCGGCAGTAGTCGAGCAGCTCGTCGCCCGCGGGATGGTCGACCGCGATGGCGTCGATCACGCGACGGACGAGATGGCCGTCGTCATCCGGCATCGGCTCCCCGCCGATCCAGTCCGGCCAGAGCCGGCGCGCGAGCTCCACCATCCGGGCCCGCACCTCGCCGAACTCGGCGGCGGCCCGGGCCTCGAGCTGGTCGGGTGTCAGCTCGGTCTTCAGGGCGTGGCGGAACTTGCGGTCGTAGAGGTCCGGACCGAGTCGGAAATCGCCGCCGGCGCGTGGCAGGAGGCCGTCACGCAGCCACTCGAGATACGCCTCGAGCGCCGAGACCGCCGACGCGGCGGCCGCGCGCACCTCGCGCTGCAGGCGGGCATCGTCGAGCCTGTCCGCCTCGTCGCCCGCGGTCCGCGCCAGGTCGACGACGCCGGCCATGGTGGTGATCGCCTTCTCGGTGTGGAACCGGCTGACGTGGCGGGCGGAGCCAGTCCCCTCCCCGCCGTGGCGCGGCGCGAGCAGGTTCTCGCGAGCCTGGTCGAGCAGCGACGGGAGCGACCGCAGTCGCGACGCGGCGCTGGCCAGCCGCTGCTCGAGCGGCGCGAACTCGCGCGCCACGAGCAGGAAGAGGCCATCGCCGGCCAGGTAGACGTAGGTCATGGGGTTCCACGAGGGCTCGCGAAGGTCCTCGAGGGCCATGACATCGGCGGAGAGGTACGCGAGCAGCGTCCTCCGGTCGGCATGCTCGTCGGGTGTGAGCGTCGTCGCATCCACTGCCTCGAGGCGCTCGAGCGCCTCCCGGAGGAAGCGCAGGTCGTTGCGGCGGCCCGAGTCGGTGAGGTCCGGCCAGCGGCCGTCGTGGTCGTGGATCCCGACCGTCGTGGCGAGGACCGGTGACCGGCGGAAATACTCAGCGAGGAGCTCGTCGACGAGCGTCTGGAACGACATCGGCCAGATGCTAGCCTAGGTTGGCCCATGACCGAGAGCCTCGCAGCGACCGACGCGTACGCGCGCACCTGCACGGCCACGGTCGTCGCCTCCGGACCCGATGGCGTCGTCCTGGACCGGACCGTCTTCTACCCCGGCGGCGGCGGCCAGCCGGCCGACACCGGCGTGCTGAGGACCGATGCCGCGGCCTCGACGGTGACCGGCGCGCGCAGGGTCGGCGGCGCGATCATCCACGCGGTGGAGCCCGCGCTCGACGGCTCGCTGCCGGAGGTGGGAGCGAGGGTGACCGCGGAGATCGACTGGGAGCGGCGCCATCGGCTCATGCGGACGCACTCCGCCCTCCACGTGCTGTGCGGGGTCGTCTGGCGCGACCACGGCGCCCAGGTCACCGGCGGCAACATGGAACCGCTCGCCGGGCGGATGGATTTCGAGTTCGAGACGATGCACGCGGATCTCGTGGCCGAGATCGAGCGGCGGGTCAACGAGGAGATCGCCGCGGACCGCGAGATCCGGGTGGCGATCCTGCCGCGCGACGAGGCGTTCGCGATCCCCGACCTCATCCGCACCAGGATCAACCTGCTGCCTGAGGGGATCGCGGAGGTGCGCACGATCGAGATCGTGGGGCTCGACCTGCAGGCCGATGGCGGCACGCACGTCGCCCATACCGGCGAGATCGGGCGGGTCCGCGT
>Ga0070730_10003795_pt1 | contig 13448 bp, 11 predicted proteins | sample Coa_R1_3_FD_66447 | JGI IMG/M metagenome (GOLD analysis project Ga0070730, IMG submission 66447) | Surface soil microbial communities from Centralia Pennsylvania, which are recovering from an underground coalmine fire - Coalmine... | ecosystem: Environmental > Terrestrial > Soil > Unclassified ...
GCGCCTGTTCGACGAGCATGGTTTCGCGCGCGTGCTGCATCTCGCCGCCGAATCGCATGTCGACCGCTCCATCGTCGATGCGAGTGCGTTCCTGCAGACCAACGTGCTCGGCACTTTCACGCTGCTGCAAGCTGCGCTCGATCATTGGCGCGCGCGGGACGCGCTCGGCCAGGCGCGATTCCTGCACGTCTCGACCGACGAGGTCTACGGCTCGCTCGGAGCGAATGACCCGGCCTTCACGGAGACAACGCCCTACCGACCCAATTCGCCCTATGCCGCGAGCAAAGCCGCGAGCGACCATCTCGTGCGCTCGTTCGTCGCGACTCATCGGCTGCCGGCGATCATCACCAATTGCTCGAACAATTACGGGCCCTATCAGCACCCCGAGAAGCTGATCCCGCTGATGATCATCCATGCGCTCGAAGGCAAGCAGCTGCCGATCTATGGCGACGGCTCCAATGTCCGCGACTGGCTGCACGTCTCCGATCATTGCGCAGCGCTGATGACCGTGATCGAGCGCGGCCGCGTCGGCGAGACCTACAATGTCGGCGGCGGAAACGAGCGCAATAACCGCGGCGTGGTCGGCCTGATCTGCGAGATCATCGACCGCGCCTTCGCCGCCGACACGTCGCTCGCCGCGCGTTTCCCCTCCTGCCCGGCGGCTTCCAGACAATCCTGCCGCTCGCTGATCAGCTATGTCACCGACCGACCGGGGCACGATCACCGCTACGCCATCGATGCCTCCAAGCTCGCGACCGAGCTTGGCGAGCGCTGCCGCATCGGCTTCGAGGAGGGACTTGCACAAACCGTCCGCTGGTATCTCGACCAGGAAGGCTGGTGGCGCGATGTCACCAGCGGCGCGTACCGGGCCTGGCTCGAAGAGAATTACGGCTCGCGCAAAGTTGTCTAGAGCGGGGCAAGCACGGTCCTGACATAGGGACCGACGACGTTGTCGAGCAGCATCATCGCCTTGATCTGTGAGAGACTGGCCCAGCGGTGAACCTCTTCCGAGACCGCGAGCCCAGTCGCGTCGCGTACGAACAGGATCATGTTCTCGTTCGATTTCTGCCAGAAGCGGCTGCCCTCTTCATTGTGCTTGGCGCGATAGACGATGCGCACGTTCTCGGAAGGCTCCAGGCATTCGGCGAACGACGGCCGTCTCGCGCCCTTCAGGCCGCGGATATTCTCCCAGGTGCTCTGGATCGACGGACAGAACTGCAAGTAACCGACGTTGCCGGGATCAGCCTTGGCCTGCAGCAGGAACTCGACGCCGTGGCCCGACGTCTCGCGGCCAATCAGAGCCAGCACGCCGCCCTCGGCCTGCGTGAAGATCGGCTGGTCCCAGCCGGCGATTTCCCTTAATCCCGGCGCGCTTTTGACCCGCACGCCCTGGATCCCGAAGAATTGACCGGTGGTGTGGCTGATGTTGCCGTTGTCGGCCTGCCGCCAGCCGGCAACTTCGCGCAGCGGAATGAGCTCGGCGGAAAACGGAACCTGCTTCCGCCGCGCTTCCAGCCAGGAGATCAATTCGGAAGCATCTTTTGCCTCATGCGCGAGCGAAGCGCGCAGGCGCTCGCGCAACCAATCGATATGCGCGTGCTCGGCCATCAAAGCTCTGCCCTGACGACGTCGATCACCTCGTCCACTTCGGCGTCGGTCAGATGCGGATAGATCGGCAGCGAAAAAATGCGCCTGGCCTTCTTCTCCGCGACCGGAAACTGCCCTTCCCGATAGCCAAGATCAGCGTAGCCCCGCATCAGATGGATGGGCCACCGGTACTGCACGCTGCACTTGAGGCCGCGTGCCTCGATGCGCGCGAGCAGCGCGTCGCGATCGCTGTCGGTCTCGGCCACGAAGAGATGATAGACGTGCCGGCTGTGGCCGTTTTCCTTTGGCGTCAACAGCCCGCTGCCGGCAAAACCCTTGCGATAGCGGTCGGCGATTTCCCGCCGGCGTGCGATCCAGCCGTCGACCCGCGGCAGCTTCAGCGCCAGGATCGCGGCCTGGACTTCGTCCAGCCGTGAATTGAAGCCGTGCCGTTCGGCATAATAGGTCGACTCCATGCCGTAGAAGCGTAAGGAGCGCGCGAGCTTGATCACCGCCTCGTCGTCGCTCAGCACCATGCCGCCGTCGCCATAGGCGCCGAGGGTCTTGGTCGGATAGAACGAGAAGGTCGACGCGGTGCCGATGCTGCCAGCGCGGCGGTTGCGATAGAGTGCGCCTTGCGCCTGCGCGCAGTCTTCGACCACGGCAAGGCCGTGCCGTCTTGCAATCTCCATCAGCGGATCGAGATCGACGCATTGGCCATAGAGATGCACCGGGACGATGGCCTTGGTCCGTGGCGTGATTGCCGCCTCGACCTGGCTAACGTCCATCAGGAAGTCGTCCTCCTTGATATCGACGAACACCGGTCGCGCGCCGAGCACCTGGATCGCGGCCGCCGTCGGCACCGCGGTGTTCGGCACCGTGATCACCTCGTCGCCGGCTGCGACACCCGCGGCCGCCAACGCGATATAGATCGCATCCGTGCCGCTGTTGACGCCGACGCCGCCGGCGACCCCGATATAGGCCGCCATGTCGCGCTCGAAGGCGATCCCCTGCTTTCCGAAAATGAGCTGGCCGGACTTGAAGACACCGTCGACGGCTGTGAGGATCTCATCCCTCAGCTCGTCATATTCGCGGCGGTAATCCCAGAACGGCGGCAGCATCTCGGCGACTTGACATCTGTGGGTCGATCAACGAGCGACAGCACTAACAAGGTTCACAAGCGCTGTCGAGTTTGGGGGCTGATGCGCGCCTTTAGCGGACTGTGCCGCGAAACACCACGAAGACGCGGCCGGTTGCGATATCAAGCAATTGAAGCGCCCGATGGCCGAACCTGCGGGCGGTGCCGATCACGGCCTGTTTCAGCTCGAGGCTCGCCGAGCGGTGATGCGGCTTCGCAGGGTCGACCTCCAGCACCGCCGTAAGGCTCTCCTCGATCGCCAGGAGCTCATCGACATAGGGCTTGTAGATGTGCTGCCGCACGGGGCGCGAGAACGGCGCGCGATAGCGGCGATGGCTGTTGAAGACGAAGAAGCCGAGATCCTTTCTCAAGCCCTGGAAGTGGAAGAAGATCAGCGGCCATTTGCCGTCGATCCTGACCTCGCCGTCGGCGTCAGCGATGGTGTGACCGCCGATATTCCAGGGCGCGAGGTTGGCGCCGGCGTGATCGGTCACTTTCACCCGCGGCGACATCTGCGGAAACGCATCGAGATAACCCTGATCGGCGAAGCGATCGCCATCAACATAATCGTGGCACCATTCGATGCATTTCTGCCGCCACCATGCGATCACCCTGCGGCCGTCCCGGTCGTTGCGGGCGCCGACCCAGCCGACATTGTAGGTGCCGAATTTGGCCATCCTGGCAATCTCCGGCGTGAAGCGGTGCGGCGTGATGGCGACCGAGGCGTCGCGCAGCGCCTGGTAGATCGGCTCTGGCGTGCTGTAGAAGTAGAGATCGCCGTCGAGATAGGTCACCCATTCCGCATCCCGCTCGCGGTCGAGGACGTGCAGCATCCAGGCCGGTGAAAGGGTGAAATAATATTCGACGGCATTGCGCGAGGCGCGGGTTGCCGCCACCTCGGCGTCAGCCGCTTCGAAGTCGGCAAGACGGCAGAGCACGAGACCGGGCAGATCGAGCGCAGAAAGAACGCGGTGGCAGGCTTCGCTGAGGCAAAGCACCCAGAGCTGCGAGCCAGGTGCATGCCGCTGCAGCGAGTGGTACAGCGCCAGTCCCCGCGACAGATAGTTGTGATCGAAATAGGTGCAGTAAACGCGCCGAGCCATGGTGCCTGTCAGTCAGTCGCGACCATGCGCCAACTGTTTTCGGCTCTCCCCGTAACCGAAGGCATCGCAACGGTCCGTTCCTAGTGCAGGTTCCGTGCTGCCGCAACGCGACACGATGTCCACATGCAAGATATTGAAATATCTATATTTCCTTGATTTTAACGAACCCGGTGGTTCAAGCTCGCGCCCGCGGGCCGAAGCATTTTGAGATGACGGGATGGCCGTGCTAACGAGGCGGGCCTTCAGGGCTTCACCGATCGGAAAACCGGCTCTCATGAATCGCAAGGGAATCATACTCGCGGGAGGCCGGGGAACGCGGCTCTATCCGCTGACGCTCGCGACGTCCAAGCAGTTGCTTCCGATCTACGACAAGCCGCTGATCTATTATTCGCTGACGACGCTGATGCTCGCGGGCATTCGCGAGCTTCTGATCATCACGACGCCGGAGGAGATCGAGCAGTTCAAGCGCCTGCTCGGCGACGGGGCGCAGTGGGGCATCGCGTTGTCGTTTGCGATCCAGGATCATCCCGGCGGCATCGCGGAGGCCTTCCTGATCGGCCGCGATTTCCTATCGGGCCATCCCTCGGCGCTGATCCTCGGCGACAACATTTTCTATGGCGACAATCTGCGCACGCTGCTGCAGGAGTCGGCGCGGCAGGACCGCGGCGCGACGGTGTTCGCCTGCTGGGTCGACGATCCCGAACGCTATGGCGTGATCGAGTTCGATGCCGGCTATCGGCCGCTCAGGATCGTCGAAAAGCCGAAGGTGCCGAAATCGAATTACGCCGTGACGGGGCTTTATTTCTACGATGCGCGCGCGGTCGACGCGGTGCGCGAGCTGAAACCTTCGGATCGCGGCGAGCTCGAGATCACCGATCTCAACCAATGGTATCTCGACCGCGGCGACCTTCACGTCGAGCGTTTCGGCCGCGGCTACGCCTGGCTCGACGCAGGCACGCATGAATCGCTGCTCGAAGCCTCCGAGTTCATCCATATCGTCGAGAAGCGGCAGGGCCTGAAGATCGCCTGCCCCGAGGAGGTCGCCTTCCTGCAGGGTTTCATCGACACCGAGCAATTGCTGCGCCTCGCCGAGCCGATGAAGGCGACGGCGTACGGGCAATATCTCATCCGGCAGGCGAAGCTTGCCTAGCGCCGTCGCGGCCACCCTCTAACAGCGTTGGAATCCGCTGGAGGCACGTGATGTGGAAGGCACTCTGGAAGAAATGGACCATCGATAAGCCCGCCATGCTCGGCGATTGGCTGTGGGAGGTCTTCGTCGTGCAACTGGCCGCGCTTCTGGACCAGTTGACGTTGCGGCGAACGATCGCTCTCATCCCGATCGTCATTCTGATTTTAGCCCACCACGGCATCCCCCTTCCGCCGGAACTGATGTTCGCGGGCGATTTGCTGGCGTACATCGATATCGTCTCGGTATTGTTGCTTGTTAGCGTTCTGAGCCGCGCCGCGATCCTGTACATCATCAAGCAGGTGATTGCGCGGATCACAACACTGGCCAGCAGCCTCATGATGAAGACGCGGCGGCTGGACTTCCGGCACCGGCGCCAGCACGGCCCGGGCCGAAAACGGCTCACGGGTCGGCCTAGGAATGACGACGATGAACCCGCCGTCACCAGCGGGCTTGCGTGGGCCTAACGACGGGTGAATACCCTTGAGGTGCACACGTCGCGCTTACGCCATGCCGTCGAGAAGCGCCTGTAGCTGACCGCCATAACGCTCCGGCGTCATTGCCGCCATCCGCGCCCTGCCACGGTTCGCGCGTTCTCGCGCAGCGGCCGGATCGTTGATGATCTCCAGCACAGCCTCCTTGATCGATGCCACCGAGGTCGGATCGAACAACAGCCCGGCGTCGCCGACCTGCTCGGGAAGCGTGAGAATATTGGATGTGGCGACCGGCGTTCCCATCTGGAAGGCCTCGTAGACGGGAATGCTGACGCTCTCGAACAGCGACGGCATCACGAGCGCCGTGGCAAGCCGGTAGATTGCGCGCAAGTCGCCGGCATCGATATAGCCGAGGATCAGGATCTGCTCGTTCAGGCCGAGCCTTTCAATCGTCGCCATGACGTTGTCATAGTCGTGGCTGTGCTTCCGTCCGGTGAGGACCAGCCTGACGCCGGGACGCTCGCGCACCACCTCGCCGAACGCCTCGATCAGGCGCAGATGGTTCTTGTGCGGCCAGAATTGCGCCGGATAGAACAGGAACCGCTCGGGAAGCGCGAGCCGGCGGCGAACGCTATCGAGGAATTCCCGGCTTGACTCGCTCACGAACTGCTCCTGTGGAGGCGCAGGCATCACGGCAATCCGCTCTTCGGGCGTGCCATAGAAGCGAACGATATCCGCCCTCACATACTCCGATTCACAGATGACGCGCGCGGCGCGCGCCAGCAATGTGCGATTGGTGTTGTCGCGCCAGGCGCGTTGCCACCAGGAAAAATTGGCGGGATAATATTTCTCCTGAAGATCGTGCAGCGCGAACGCAAACGGCTTCCTGCTGTGCAGCAGCGCCAGCGAATAGATCGGCGCCAGCAGGATGTCCTCGGCGGCAAACGAATCGGCCAGCCGAAGATGGAACTTGTGGGCGGCAAGCGATAATGGCCGTCGCCACCGCGCCTCAGCGAACGGGCGGAGGGGATATCCGAACGCCGCGAAATCCCGATTCTGCGGGTCGCCATAGACCGTGATGTCGAACCCCGCCGTATGCCGCAGCGCCTGCAGCATCGACAGCGAATATTGATATGTGCCTCCGTTGCGCGGTCCCGCCAGCGCAACGACGCCGAGCCTGATCGTCACGCGAGGCTCATCTCCTTGAGCAGTTCGTTCACATTGGCGCCGATCTGCGCCACGTCCGACTTCGTCAGCTCGTAGTAGGAAGGCAGATTGAGCCCGATCTCCGCCTTGCGCGCCGCTACCGGCAGCGGCGCCTGCCGATACATCGGCATCGACGACATCGTGCAGAAATAGGGACGCGAATCGATGCCGCGCGCTCGCAACGCTCCCATGAACGCGTCGCGGCGCTTCTCGTCGAAGTGATCGACCTCGAGGCAAACCATCCAGAAAGCGCTTCTGGCCCAGTTCCGCACGCGATTGAGCCGGATGCCCTCCGAGGTCGCGATCTCGGAATGATACCAGTTCATGATCTCGGTTCGACGCGCGAGCAGCTCGCCGATGCGCTCGAGCTGCGCGACGCCGAGCGCCGCCTGCAGATTGGTGATGCGGTAGTTGAAGCCGCGCTCCTCATGGAAATAGCGTCGCACCGGGCTCATGGCATGATCGCGCAAGCGCTTGGCGCGCTGGTAGAGCTCGCGATCATTGGTGGTCAGCATGCCGCCTTCGCCGGTCGTGATCACCTTGTTGCCGTAGAAGCTGAAGACGCCGCAGGTGGCCAGTCCCCCGACCCGCCTTCCCTTGTATTCGGCGCCATGCGCTTCCGCCGCGTCCTCGATCACCGCAATCCCGCTTCTCTCCGCGATGTCGCGCAGCGCATCCATATCGGCCGGATGGCCGTAGAGATGCACGGGCATGATCGCCCTGGTCCGCGGCGACAGCTTTGCTGCGACCGAAGCGGGATCAAGGCAAAGCGTGTCGGGGTCGACGTCGGCGAGCACCGGCGTTGCGCCGGTATAGGCAACCGCGTTGGCGGTCGCGACGAAGGTGAGGTCCGGAATGATGACCTCGTCGCCTGCGCCGATGCCGAGCGCCGCGAGCACAAGGTGCAGCCCCGTCGTGCCGTTGCTCGCTGTCAGCGCATACTCGGTGCCGCAATAGCGCGCAAAGCCCTGCTCGAACTCGTCGATGTATTTTCCGATCGAGGACACCCATCCGGAGTCGAGCGCATCGAGCACGAGCTCCCTCTCGCGCGCGCCGATCGAAGGCTTTGAAATTGGAAAAAAGTTGTCGGACACCAGGGGCCTTTCAGATCGTCGTCGCGAGTCTCTTTCAAAGCGCCGCCCACTTCCGTCGCGTCGCGTTCCGGCATCATGGCGCGCCCCGTCACCGCGATATCTGAAACCGCCCCTACCCCGTGTCAAGCATCACCGACGCTTCAATTCGGGATCATCTCTGACAATTTTGTGCGCACGCTCGCATTCGCGAGCGGGCTTGCGACCAGCGCCATGATCACGAGCCACAGCGCGCACTCGGCGACGAACCGCGCAAATCCCTCGGACGGCAACAGGCCGCGGATCATGACGCCAAGGCCCCAGCCGAACGCGGTCACGACCACCATCAAGACCAGGAGAAAGAGGATGTGCCGTGCCGGCCGCTCGAGCGTTGCCCAGATGATCGCGCTCGCCAACAGTCCGAACTGGACGACGACGTCGGTCGCGACGACGGCAATTGCCGTTCCCAGCGGACCCAGCCATGGCGTCAGCGCAAACGACAATGCCACGAACGCGACAAGCTGCAGTCCCTTGGTCCGCGCCAGAAGCTCGCCGCGATCGCTGTAATAGCTGTAGCCCAGCGCCAGCACTGCCGGCGCCACGATCTCGGCGCCGATCAGCAGAGTCAAGGTGAGCGGCACATCATAGGGAATCGCACCATGAGTCCAAAGCGCGAAGAAATCCTGCCAGAACGCGAGCAGGCCCGACACCACGAAGCTTGCCAGCAGCGTGACCAGCGCCGACCCGCGAGCATAGAGCCGCCGCAACGCATCCTTGGCGCCGATGGCGCGATCATGACCAAGCTCGGCGGCGAGTGGAAGCGTGGCCTGCAGGCATAGTCCGCGCACGAGCCCGGCTACGACGCGCGTCAGGCCCCATTGCGCCACCGCCACGCGATCGGTCACGATCGCGCTGACCAGGAGCACCGGCAGGTTCTGCAGCGCGATCTCGGTGCCGCCCGCAATGAAGAACGGAAACGCCCGGCGGAATTGGCCCGTGATCCAATGCCACGAAAGCCCCGCGGCGTGCCCCGCCTGCGAGAGAAACGGAAACAGCTTCCTGACATCGATGAGCGCGAGATAGGCCGCGGCCAGGATCTGGGGGACGATGAAGGCCACGACGATGACGGTCAGATGGCCCGTTGCGATGATCGCGGCCGCCTGCAGGAGCTGCGACGCCAGCATCGCGGCGCACTGGATCCAGACCGCCCGGCCGTAAAGGCCGCGCGCGCGGTAGAGCCCCGAAGCCAGATTGGAGGGCAGCAGCAGCACCGTTCCCGCCGCCATGACCACGAAGGAGACGTCGAAATCCTGAACGCTCCGAAAACCCAGGACCAACGACGGGCGCAGCAGGAAAACGCCGACAACGATCGACGCGACCAGCACAAGGACCAGTCCAACGTACAGGCGCTGCATCGCGGCGTAATAGTTTGCGGTCCGGCCGTCACAGTCGGCGCAGGATTTGAACGCGAGAAAGCGGTTGATGACGCGCGCGAGCAACCCCGCATCCGCGGCCAGCGCCAGGTTGCTTGCCGCGTACAGCGCGAGCCAGGCGGCGAGCATGTCGCCCGAACCATAGTGCAGCAAGAGAGGAACCAGCGCGAGCTGCTGCGTCACGCCGAGGATGATCTGCGACAGGTTGGCGGACCATCCACCGAGCAGCCGCTGCAGGCGGCTGCGATTAGCGGCGCTCATCGAAGCCCCCACATCATCACCGCGCCCGCCGCGTGCAAAGGATCTGCCAAATTTTCAAAAACCCCCGTTTGCCGTAAAGCGGCTAGCAGCGCGCCAACGGATTGTCGAGTGTGTGGCGGTCCTTTGTGGCCGGGCCGCATGCCTTTGGGCGAGACGGCAATGCAGGCGGAAGGATTGTCGAGCGCGGAACGCTCCCCTATACCGGTTCGAAAAACCCGCCCCCGCCAAGGAGCCTCGTGAAATGGCTGTTCCCCACGCCTCGCAAGCCTTGTCCCGCTTCACCGTGCTTGATCTGACGCGCGTCCGGGCCGGCCCGACCTGCGTGCGGCAGCTTGCGGATTGGGGCGCCAATGTCGTCAAGATCGACGCGATTTTGGAAGATGGCGGCGAGCAGCTCGGCGGCCCGCGCGGAGGCCCCGATTTCCAGAATTTGCACCGCAACAAGCGGGCGATATCGCTGAACCTGAAGGACCCGAAGGGGCTGGACGTGTTCAACCGCCTGGTCGCCAAGGCCGACGTGGTGGTCGAGAATTTCCGGCCCGACGTGAAGGCGAAGCTCGGCGTCGACTATGAGAGCGTGAAGAAGATCAACCCGCGCATCGTCTATGGCTCCATCTCCGGCTTCGGCCAGGATGGCCCCTATCACAAGCGCCCCGGCTTCGATCAGATCGCGCAAGGCATGGGCGGGCTGATGTCGATCACCGGCGCGCCGGGCGAAGGGCCGATGCGGGTCGGCATTCCCGTCGCCGACCTCACCGCAGGCCTGTTCTGCGCGATGGGCATCCTCACCGCGCTTTTGGAACGCGAGGTCTCGGGCGAAGGCCAGTGGGTCAAGACCTCGCTGTTGCAGGCGCAGATCTTCATGCTGGATTTCCAGGCCGCGCGCTGGCTGATGGAGAAGGACGTCGCGCAACAGGCCGGCAACGATCATCCGACCTCGATCCCGACCGGCGTGTTCAAGACCTCCGACGGCTACATCAACATCGCCACCACCGGCGGGCGGATCTGGATCCGCTTCTGCGAGGCGCTCGGTGCGCCAGATCTCGCGAACCGCCCTGAGTATGCCACTGGTCCGGATCGTTCGAAGAACCGAAAAGCGCTCAACGCCGAGATCAACAAATACACCGAGAAGAAATCGAGCGAGACCTGGGTGAAGGAGTTCAATGCCGCGGGCGTACCCTGCGGTCCGATCTATTCGATCGACCAAGTGTTTGCGGACGCGCAGGTCGAGCATCTCGGCATCGCCCAGCACGTGCCCAATGACGAGAACCGCCACATCTGCCTCGTCGGCCAGCCCTTCACACTGTCGCGCACACCGAGCAAGATGGCGGCGCGGCCGCCGGAGTTCGGCGAGCAGACCGAGGAAGTGCTGGCCGAGTTCGGCTTCGGCAAGGACGAGATTGCCGATCTGAGGCAGCACAAGGTGGTGTGACGGGTTGCGCGCGGTGCTATGGTCTCGCCAAAGGAAAAAGCCCCGAAATTCCGGAGCTTTTTCAATTTTCTCAAAGCGCCACCGCTTCGGAAGCAAATGTCCGCTTTGCAGCTATCGGCGAGCGAACGGGACTGCTGCCCTGGCCGAGGGTTTTTGCTGCGCGATAGGAGCCGGAGGCTGGGCCAGGGCCATCGGCGCGGACGGGGGCGTGAACGACATCTTCTGCCTGATGTCCTCCTCCACGGCCTGCAATGTCATAATGGACTGAGCCATCTGGTCCTGCCTCACAGCGAGCTGCTCTACGCTGCGTCGCAGCGCATCGAGACTGGATGCCGCCGGATTGGGAGACGCCGCAACGGCTGGCGACTTCGTCGGCAGGTAACCTAACAACCAGCCCAGCGTCGGAGCCCTCGTTGCCACCATCTCTCTTGCGACATCACCATAGGACTGCCAGGCAAGCGTGCCGACGACGCCGATGAGAACCACGATCACAAAGCGGCTGACAGTGCGGAAGATTCGTCGTGCAAAAGTCGGCCGCGCGCTGGCCGGCTGACCGCCCCTGCGCCCGAAGGCATGAATGGAATGGATCGACGCCGTCCCGGACCGTGTACCGTCGCGCTGATCGAATCGGTCGTTGCGATGATCCCGTGCGGAATTCAAAGGCGAAGCTTGTCCGGCCGTCTGCCGCTGCTTCTCCGCAGGGCGTTCTTGTGAGTAAACCATGGATACCTCGGCCAGCGATTTTTCTTGATGCTTGGCGCAAGCCTCACATCCGGGTTTGATTTGAAGGAAGGCAAGAACCTTCACGACGAGACCGCGGCATCTATGATGCCGCGGGGACTGTTACGCCGCCGCTGCGACCTTCGAATCCATCAACGCCGCTCGTCTGAGGACGTCCGGGTCTCGTTCACCGGTCGCGGCGCAGGCCAGGATATTTCTTGCTATTTCCACCTGATTGTAGGGCGTCCGCAAATTCGGCGGCAACGACTGCACCACCTGATCGAGAACTTTCCCGAGAAGCGAGAGGTCTTCGGGTAGGTAGACAGCGCTTTCGAACACCATTTTCGTCAATCCCCCCTGATTCTTGTCGCGCTGACCGCTTAGGATTTTGTAGAGGGGTTTGTTCCTGTTAGGGCTAAAAAAAGACCGACCGGCGTCGCACGTTTGTGGAAGGTGTGCCAAGTGCGCTCCCATTCGAAGGCCAAGTGTTCCCTCAGCTGGGCAGACGCTCACCCCGCGGTATGGTTGGATGCTCCATACGTAAGTATAGATCGTCACGCGATACACTCCTGATTGATCATGCGCGGTGTGAGGCTAGTCGCCCACACTCCACTGTTCACTACCGCTGGGGGCCATCTGCCGCTTCGTGACGCGAGACAGCCCACCGCCTGTCGCAAGGAATGAGTCGATTGTAGCCATTGCTCGCTAGCAACAAGGTCGACCATGCAACATCCGGCTCAAGTACCCTCCGAGATGGTAGAGGCGTTACGCGAGAGCGAAGAGCGCTTTCGGACCCTGGTGCAATTCTCCTTTGATGTGTACTGGGAAACGGACGCGCAGCATCGCTTCATCCGGCAGGAGTTCGCTAACACGCTGACTGACCCTCCGGTCTCTGAAATCGGCAAGACGCGCTGGGAGGTGCCCTATTTGGAGCCGGATGAAGAAAGCTGGCGCAAGCACCGGGAGACGCTCGACGCCCACTTGCCGTTCCGCGATTTCGAGCTCGCGCGGCCCACTCCCGAAGGCGGCAAGCGCTACGTGTCCGTTTCGGGGTTGCCCGTCTTTGACAAGACCGGACGCTTCATGGGCTATCGCGGTGTCGGGCGCCACATCACCAACAGTAAGCGCGCCGAAGAGGCGCTGCGCGAGAGCGAGGCCCGATTCCGCACCTTCGTGGACCATGCGACAGACATGTTCATCCTCCACAACGAAGACAGTGAAGTTCTCGACGTAAACCGAAATGCTTGCGAAAGCTTGGGCTACAGTCGAGACGAACTGATTGGGACGACTCCGTTCTTCTTCGATCTGGAGCTGAATGCGGCGACCTGGCAGCGGAACCGCGAGCAGCTCAAAGCCGGTGGCATCGCGACGCTGGAAAGTCGTTATCGCCGAAGAGACGGCACCGTTTTCCCCGTCGAGGTGCGCATGCGAGAGTTCGGTCAAGGCGGCCAGCGAATGATTATTTCGCTGAGCCGCGATATCACTGAACGGAAAAGAACTGCTGAGGCTTTTCGCGAGATGCAGGCGGAACTGACGCACGCCAATCGTGCGGCAGCAATGGGACAGGTCACCGCTTCGATCACCCACGAGGTAAGCCAGCCGATCACCGCAATGCTATGCAATGCAGAGGCCGCACTAAGCTGGTTAGACTCTCAAACTCCGCACGTCGGAGAGCTGCGGCGGGCGCTCGCATCCATTGTCACGGACGCCAATCGAGCCGGCGAGGTCCTGGATTGGATCCGTACCCTGATCAAGAAGGCGCCGGCACAGAAAGAGAGCGTTGACGTCAATAACGCTATCCTGGACGTGGTCACTATGGCCAGAAGCGAACTCATCAGACATGGCGTTTCGCTCCAGACGGACCTCGCGGAAGTGCCG
>Ga0070730_10003796_pt1 | contig 13446 bp, 11 predicted proteins | sample Coa_R1_3_FD_66447 | JGI IMG/M metagenome (GOLD analysis project Ga0070730, IMG submission 66447) | Surface soil microbial communities from Centralia Pennsylvania, which are recovering from an underground coalmine fire - Coalmine... | ecosystem: Environmental > Terrestrial > Soil > Unclassified ...
TGGTCACGGTTATTACCAACAAGCGTGTCAATGTCGTGGTTGTTTCGCGCCGTTGAGCTTCGACGATCGGGCGTCTGGAGTGCTTCAGAGGACAATGCTGGCGCTAGTTACAATGGTTCCGCTTGATTCCGAGCTCGAGGGCCTACAGCCGCTGAAGGGGCTCGATGACATGGCCCTCGTTGTCGGTGGCCATGGCGTACTTCAGGCCGGCCTCGGGGAGGGCCTTCACCGGACTGGTCACCGAGCCGCCGGCTTTCACGAGGCGCTCCAGGAAGGCGTCGATGTCGGCGGTATAGAAGCCGAGCACGCTGTCGCCGCCCGGGGAGGCGGGTTCGCCATGGTAGCAGATCAGGATCAGCGTCGCCGGGCCGGGCGGGTCGCCGGCGAGGATGATCTCCGTCAGCGCGCGACCATCGGACTCCGCGCTGATCCGATTGACCTCGGCCAGGCCGCAGACGTCGCGATAGAAAGCCGCCGACCGCTCGAGGTCGCCGACGATGAGCTTTGTGAAGGTGAAGGCGCCGTCGGCCACGCGGGTATCCTCTTTCGATGTCTGCTGGGTGCGGGGCACAGTAGCCGCGTCCCAACGGCGGAGGAAGCCATGAGGGTCAGCGCTCGAGCCGCTCCAGCCGGACCCAGTCGTTGAGCTCGATGTTCCAGGCGGAGAGCTCGACGAGGCCGTACACGCCTTGCCCGAGGAAGCTCACAGCCGCCGCCCTCAGGGCGGACAGCTCGCCTGACGACACCTCGTACGGACGCGTTCCGCGCGTCGCGTCGGGCCAGCATCGCATCCTGAACTGCCCGGCGTAGCCGTCGGGGATCATGGTCGCGACGACTGGGCGAGTGACCTACTCGGCGGCATCGGCCTTCTTGTTCAGGCCCATGGCCTCCAGGATTTCCGGGGCGATGTTGTCGGCGCCCTTGGCCTCGATGTGCTGGGCGACGCGCGATCCGACGGCCGCGAACAGCTCGCCGACGAAGGTGGGGCGGTTGTCCCGCGCCCAGCCCAGGGACTGCTCGCGGTTGGTGTTGGAACCCTGGAAGCGGGGGAAGACGTAGCGGGCCGCCAGCTCGTAGGACTTCTTCTTGGCGTCCCACTCGGCCCAGTTGTGGTCCAGCATCAGATAGGCGCCGAATCCGCCCGACTGCTGCTCGAGCCGCTCGATCTGGGCGATGGCGTCGTCGGGCGTGCCGACCACCGCCAGGCCGGTGGCGACCATGGCGTCGACCAGATCGCCACTGGTGTCGACCGCCAGCGGCAGAGCGGCCACGTCGGTGAAGTAGTAGAGCCAGTCCTTCAGCCCGAAGGCGACGTCGGCGCGGGCCTGCTCACGGGTCTCGGCGATGTGCATCGGACCCACCAGCCGCCACCCGGCGCGGTCGACGGTCACGCCGTTTTCGCGCGCGGTCTGCTCGGCGATCGCCCAGTTGGAGGCCAGGGCGTTGAACCCGCCCGCCGAGGTCGCCCCGATCGACAGCAGCCCGAGGCCATGGCGGCCGGCGGCGGTGGCCCCGGTGGGTGAGACCTGGCTGGCGACGGCCATCTCGATGCACGGCCGCGTATAGGGGCTCATCTGCAGATGGGCGTCGCAGAGCTCGAACCAGTCGGACTTGTGGGTGACGGTCTCGCCGCGCAGCAGGCGCACGATGCAGGCCAGCGCCTCGTCCATGCGGTCGCGCTGCCTAGCCACCGGAATCCCCATCATGAAGGCGTCCGAAGGCAGCGCGCCTGGGCCGGCGCCGAACATGGCCCGGCCGCGGGTGATGTGGTCGAGCTGGTTGATCCGATCGGCCAGGATCAGGGGATGGTGGTAGGGAAGGGACGAGACCCCCGTTCCCAGGCGGATGCGCCGCGTGCGCTCGGCGGCGGTGGCGATGAACACCTCGGGACTGGCGATGAGCTCATAGCCCGCCGAGTGGTGCTCGCCGATCCACGCCTCGTCGTAGCCCAGCGTGTCCATCCACTGCACGAGTTCGAGGTCGCGCTCGATGGCGAGGGTCGGGTTCTCGCGCAGCGGATGGAATGGCGCGATGAAGGCGCCGAAGCGCAGCTTGGGTCCGTACATGGGCGTTTCCTCTTGGCCTGATGGCTTGTCATTAGCAGGTCGCGGCGAGGTGGCCACAGGCTAGGCGCGCAGGCTGGCCGAACAATAGAGGATCGCCTTGCGCGCCGTGGTCGCCCAGTCGTCGGGGGGGTCGAGAGCCAGGTATCGCTCGTACAGCGCTTTCGCCGCGCGCATCTCGCCGGCCTTCATCCGTAGCTGCGCCAGGTTGAACAAGGCGTCGGCATGGTTCGGATCGGCGTCCAGCAGGCGGTCCAGCTCGGTTCGCGCGGCCTCCGCCTTGCCGGCCGCCTCGAGCGCCTGGGCGAGATTGTAGCGCGCCTCGATGAAGGCTCCGTCGCGCGCGAGCGCCTGCTGGTAGGCGAGCACGGCCTGGTCGTGATGGCCCTGCGCCAGGCGGATGTTGCCGAGGTTGTACGGGGCGATGGCGTCGCTTCGGTCGGCCCGGCCGCACATGTCGTAGAGCCGGCCGGCGTCGTCGAGGTCACCGTTCGCCTCGGCCAGCGCCGCACCTTCGAAGAGGTCGTCGATGGTCGCGTGGTCCTCGTCGAGCGCGAAATAGCCCTGCCCCTCGAGGGTGGTGAGCCCATCCTCCCACTGCAGCGCGGCGTCCCCGGACGGCGTCAGAACGATCTTGTGGCGGCCGAGCGGCGAAAGATCGCGCGCGCGCATCAGAATGCGCACGACATCGGCGAGGGATCGGCCGCGACCTGAGAGCTCGCCCGCGGTGCGCAGGGTGGCGGCGTCGCCGAACCGGCAGCGATCCTGCTCGACCACGATGAGATCGAACGCCGCCAGGACTTCGGCGTCGTCGCGCGTGAGCGGGGTCTGCGCCAGGGCTGTCGACAGCGGAAGTGTCGGCGCCGCCCCCGATCCATCGCCGGAGAGGCCGGCCGTGAAGGCGCGCTCCCCTTTGACCGGAACGCCGCGCTCGGCGGCCGACTTCAGGCGGGCGCTAAGCGCGCCGCTGTCGATCAGCGTGGTGGCCAGGGCGCCGACGACGAGCAGGTCGCTGCCGCGCGTGAGGTCCCGCGCCACGTGTCCGCCGCCCCGGACGATCTGGACGACGAGGCGCTCGCGCACGCCGGGCGAAAATCGGCCGTAGAGCGCTACCGCGCGTTCACGCATGCTTCAGGCGGCGCCGGACTTCTTCCTTGCCGCGGGCCTGGCCGGTTCGGCCTTCGCGGTCGCAGCCGCCGGCGTCTTCTTCGCGCCCTTCGCGGGGACGGGCGGGGCGGCCTTGCCCAGGCTCGGCGCCGGTGGGCGGCGCTCCTGCTGGATGCTCCGCTTCAGCGCATCCATCAGGTTCACCACGTTGCCGCGCTCGGGCGCCTTGGCGATGACCGGCTGGCCCCCAGAGATCTTGGACTTCACCAGCGCCAGCAGCGCCTCCTCATAGCGATCCTCGAACGCCTCGGGCGCGAAGGTCGTCACCTTCTGGGCGATGATCTGCTCGGCCATCTGCAGCAGGTCATCGGCGAACTTCACGTTGAGCTTGTCCAGCGCGGTCGACGGCTCGCGCACTTCCTTGGCGGCGCGCAGAGTCACAAGCCGAAAGCCGTCGGTGATCGGCTCTATGGCCACCAGGCGCTCACGGCCGGAGAGCACGATGCGGGCGACCGCGACCTTGCGGCTGCGTTTCATCGCCTCGAGGATGACGGCGAAGGTCTCCTCGGCGATCGGACCGTCGGGCGCGAGATAGTAGGTGGAGTCCAGAAAGATGCGGTCGATCTGGCTGTCGTCGACAAAGCCGTCGATATCGATCGTCTTGCTGGACTCGATCTCGATCTCCTCCAGCTCTTCGCTCGTGACGACGACGTATTTGTCCTTCTCGAACTGGTAACCCTTGACCAGGTCGGCGCGGTCGATCTCGCCCAGTTCCGGGTCATGGTACTTCTGCTGGACGCGGTTGAGCGTGTCCTTGTGCAGCAGGTTGAACGAGATCTTGCCGGCCGTCGAAGACGTCGCCGGATAGAGCTTCACCGGACAGGAGACCAGTGACAGCTTGAGATAACCCTTCCAGGACGCTCGCCCAGCCATGCCAACTCCCCTTACGTCTTCATCCCGACAGCACGCCGCATCGCCGGCGTGATCTTGACAGCGTTCGATCCTAACTCATTCCAGGGGTCCTCGGCCAGTCCCTCGAGTCGCGCCGGCACGGTGAGCCGGTTGAAGGCGCCGCCGCCGGGAAGCCTGCGAAGCTCGTTCCAGGCGATCGGCGTCGCCACCGGGAACCCGGGGCGGGCGCGAAGCGAGTAGGACGCCACCGCGCTCGCGCCGCGGCCGTTGCGCAGGTAGTCCAGGTAGATCCTTCCCTTGCGCCGCTCCTTGGACGAGACGGCGGTGAACAGGCCCGGCGCATCCGACGCCATGGACCGCGAGAGGGCTTCAGCGAAGCCTTTCACCAGGCGCCAGTCCTGACCTCCGGCCATGGCCACGGCGAGATGAAGGCCCTTGCCGCCCGTCGTCCGCAGGAAGACGGGGAAGCCCATCGCCTCCAGCCGGTCCTTCAGGATCTCCGCCCCGTCGCAGACGCGCGCCCACGGCAGGGCTTCGTCCGGGTCGAGGTCCATGATCAGCCGGTCCGGATGCTCGGGATCGTCGATGTGGCAGCCCCACAGGTGGAACTCGATGGCGCCGAACTGGGCCAGCGCGAGATAGCCCTTGGCCTCGGTGACCGCGATGAACGCCGCGCGTCCTTCCTCGTCGGCGAGGTCGACGGACACGATGCCGGAGGGCAGCCCGGGGAAGGCGTGACGCTGGTAGAAACAGTCCTTGATGTCGCCGCTCGGGCAGCGGAACACGGTCACCGGCCGCCGCAGCAGCTCGGGCAGCAGCCAGTCGCCGACCCGCGCGTAGTAGAGCGCCAGATCGAGCTTCGTCACGCCGCTGCCGGCGAAGATCTCCCGGTCCGGATTGGTGAGCTGCACGGAGGCGAGGTCGCGGTCCCCGACCAGCTTCGGCTTGATCGCCCGCGCCGACTGCACGGGCTCCCGCGGGGCGAGGCCGAGGAAGACCGGCGCCCGCGGCGCCCGGGTCGTGGAAAGGCTGCGATAGCCGATCTCGGCGCTCCACAGGGGCTCGACCCACCGCGCGCCGGGTGTGCGCGGGGTGGCCGCCGCCGCCGATGACGCCCGCTCCGCTGCCGAGAGCGCGCTGAAGAGACTTCGCGCCCGCTCGTCGCCGATCCCCGAGCCGACCCGGCCGACGTAGACCAGCTCACCATCGCGCTCTTCGGCCAAGAGGAGCGACGAGGCGGCCATGGGCATGTTCGAAAGGTAGCCGACGACCACGTAGGCGCCGATCTCGACGCGCTTGACCTTGAGCCAGGCCGCCGACCGCGCCTGGACATAGCGGGCGTCGGCCTTCTTGGAGACGATGCCTTCGAGCCCCATCCGACTCGCCTGGGCGAACAGCGCCTCGCCGTCACCCTCGATGTGCTCGCTCAGCTGCACCGGGGACCGCTCGTCGATCAGCGGGTCGATCAGGCCCTCCAGCGCCTTCTTGCGATCGATCAGGCGCGCGGCGCTGAGGTCGTAGCCGTCCAGGTGGACGAGGTCGAACGCGAAGTAGGTCATCGCGTGCGTGTCCCGGTCGGACAGCGCGCGCTCCAGCAGGTCCAGGGAGGTGACGCCGCGCGGATCCTGGACGACCACCTCGCCATCCAGGATCGCGTTCTTGCAGGCCAGCTTCTGGAACGTCCTGGCGAGGGCGTCGTATCGCGCCGTCCAGTCCAGTCCGTTGCGGGTGATGAGGCTGACCTTCCCGTCGTCGACGAAGACGAGCGTGCGGTAGCCGTCGTACTTGATCTCGTGCACCCAGCCCGGCCCGTGCGGGGGCGCCTCGGCGAGGGTGGCGAGCTGCGGTCTCCAGCGCGCGGGCATGGGGGCCGCGACGGCGCCGGCGATCTTCGCGGCGCTGCGGCGCGGCGCGCGTTTCCGGGGCGCCGCGGGCTCCTCGTCCACCGGGCGGCCGGTGATGACGCTGTTGGGCGCCTCGGCCAGCACGTCGTACTCGTCCAGCGGCCGGGCGGCGATGTCGCGCTCCTTGATCAGCAGCCAGTTGGTCGGATCGTCAGGCAGGCGCTTGAGCATCCAGCCGCCCGCCAGCTTTTCGCCCGACAGACGGAACTTGAGCTCGCCGGCGGCGAGCGCGCCTTCCGGGTCGGCGAGCGTCACCCAGGCGCCACGGTCCCAGACGATCACCGTGCCGGCGCCGTAGTTGCCTTCCGGGATGCGCCCTTCGAAGCCGGCGTACTCCAGCGGATGGTCCTCGACGAGCTTGGCGAAGCGGCGCACCTTCGGATCGAGGCAGGGCCCCTCGGGCACCGCCCAGCTCTTCAGCGCGTCGCCGATCTGCAGGCGCAGGTCGTAGTGCATCCGCCGCGCGTGATGCTTCTGGACGACGAAGATCGCCTCGTCCGGCGCCGCCGTCCCACCCTCCGGCTCGGGCGTCTCCTTGAAGCGCCGCTTGGCGCGGTAGGTGTCGATGCCGGTGGGCATGGCGGTCGGTTTCCAGGCGTGGCGCCGAGGCGGACCAAGACTATAGTCGGCTCATGGCGGCGCAGGCCATCTCGATCGCGATCGGCGGAGGGGAGTCCGTCTCCGGTCTCTGGCAGTCGCCCGAGCAGCCCAGGGCCTGCCTCGTGCTGGCCCACGGAGCCGGCGCAGGCATGTCGCACAGATCCATGGCGGCCATCGCCGACGGGCTGGAGGCGCGGGGCGTCGCCACGCTCCGGTATCAGTTCCCCTACATGGAGCGCGGCGGCAAACGGGTCGATCCGCCGGCCGTCGCCCACGCCGTCGTGAGGAAGGCGGTGGCCGAAGCTGGGCTGCGGGCGGGGGCGACGCCGCTGTTCGCCGGCGGCAGGTCGTTCGGCGGCCGCATGACCTCGCAGGCGCAGGCGCTCGCGCCGCTCGACGGCGTGCGCGGCCTGGTATTTTTCGCCTTCCCTCTTCACACCGCAGGGAAGCCCTCGGTCGAGCGCGCCACGCACCTCGCGCAGGTCGCGATACCCATGCTGTTTCTGCAGGGGACGAAGGATCTGCTTGCCGAGCTCGACCGCCTGCGGCCCACGGTGGCCGCGCTCGGGGGCCGCGCGACGCTGGAGCTCTTCACCGAAGCGGATCATTCGTTCCATGTCCCGGCCAGGAGCGGTCGAAAGGACGCGGAGGTCCTCGCCGCGGTCCTCGACGCCGCCGCGGCCTGGATGGCGGCGCATTGACGGAGGGACCACGCGGCGAGATCAAGATGGCCGCTGTTGCTCGTGGGGCGTAGTCTCTGGCCGAGAGGAACGAAGGGAGGACAGGATGGCGCAAGAGCGGATGCAATACCTGGGGGTCAACCATGTCGCCCTGGTCGCGCGCGACATGGCCGAGACCGTCGAGTTCTACCAAAACGTCCTGGAGATGCCGCTGGTGAAGACCGTGGAGTTCGCAGGCGGTCGCGGGCAGCACTTCTTCTTCGACTGCGGCGGTGGCGGCCTGATCGCCTTCTTCTGGTTTCGAGACGCGCCGCCCGCGGCCCCGGGGATCGCCTCGATGCACGAGGATGTGCGCGCCAACGGCGCGATGACCGCCCACGCCTCGATGAACCACCTGGCCATCAGCATTCCGCTCGAGAAGTTCGACGCCTACGTGGCGCGGCTGAAAGGCAAGGGGGTCAAGGTCTACGTCATCAACCACGACGACTCCCCGGCAGGCGGCGCCGCCGAGATGCACAACGGGGTGTGGATCCGCTCGATGTACTTCCGCGATCCCAATGGCATCCACATGGAGCTCGCCGCGCTCACCCGCGCCTTCCGTCCGGACGACGTGGCCCACGAGCCGGTGGACGCCCGGGGCGAGCCCGCGCCGCGCAGGAGCCCGGCGCTCGCCTGAGAAGACTCTCTGCAAGCTCGGCTATTCCATCTTGACTGAGGCCTAATAGCGGCGCCTAGATGGCGACCGCAGCCGGGGGCCCCTAGCGCGCCGAGGGCCTCAGGGCTTTCCGCGCCGCCGAGCTGAAAGACCCGCCGCTGGCGGACGCTCGGATGAGGAGTGCGCCATGAAGACTCTTCTGGCCGCCGCAGGCGCGCTGGCCCTGCTGATCATCTGTCCCCGGCCGCTGCTCGCCCAGGTCCAGGGTCAGTGGACGAGCACCGGCTCGATGCAATCGCCTCGCGAGCTGAACGTTCAGCTGCCATTGTCTTCCGGCAAGGCGCTGTCGGTAGGCGGTGTCGACAACAGCGGAAACGTTCTCGCTTCGGCGGAAGTCTACAGTCCTGCCGCCGGCGGCGCCTGGAAGCTCACCGGCGGCATGGCGGCGGCCCGGGAGCAATTCGCCGGGGTCGTCCTCAAGACGGGCAAGATTTTGGTCTCGGGCGGACTTGGGACCGGCGCCGTCGTACTGGGCAGTGCGGAGCTCTACGATCCGGTGGCCGGAACCTGGTCGTCGGCGGGCCCGTTGTCCGTGGCCCGTTACGGCCACACCGCGACGCTTCTCGGAAGCGGCAAGGTCCTGGTCACTGGCGGCTGCACGACGACAGCCTGCGTCACCACGCCGACCAGCGAACTCTATGATCCCACCTCCAACAGCTGGTCGACCACCGGCAGCCTCAGCACGGCGCGCGCCGGTCATGCGGCGGTCATGCTGAAGACCGGCAACGTGCTTGTCGTAGGCGGCAATGCGGGCGGCGCCACCGCCAGCTCTGAACTGTATAGCGTCACCACGGGGAAATGGACCGTGGGACCGAGCATGCACACGGCGCGTTCCGCGTTTGGCGCCACGCCGCTTTCGGATGGCAAGGTCCTGGTCACGGGCGGCGTTATTTCGAGATACCCTCTCAATTCAGCTGAACTCTACGACCCGACAACCAACCTCTGGACCCTTACCGGGACGATGACGACCGGACGCTACGCCCATACATCCACCCTCCTCAAGGATGGTACGGTTCTGCTGGCCGGCGGCGAAGGGCAGTCGATCAGCTGTGGGCGAGCCTGCACCGCCTACATCCCGACCGCCAAGGCGGAGATCTACAACGAAGCGACGGGCTCGTTCGCCGCCACGGCGAGCCTGAAGAGGGCGGTGGCGTATCACTCGACAACCCCGACCTCGACCGGGGTGGCCCTGACCAGCGGCGGCCAGGGCTACACCGCGACGTGCTGCGTCGTCGTCAGCGACGCCGAATACTATACCCCGCTGACGCTGACCCTGTCGTCCTACAGCCTGAACTTCGGCGTCTACAAGATCGGCGTCACGACTCCGCCCCAGACCGTCACGGTCACCAACTCGAGCAATCACTCGAGTACGTTCGCGGGCATCACCAGCAGCGGAGACTATTCTCAGAGCAACAACTGTCCGGCGTCGCTGGCCGCGGGCGCGCAGTGCGCGATCACGGTCACCTTCACGCCGAAAGCGGCGGGGGTTCGCAACGGAACGGTGACGCTGAAGGACAATGACCCGGGTAGTCCGGTGCAGACCATCGCCCTGACCGGGACCGGGGAGACCCTGTCCCTGGGGTTCACGCCTGCATCACTCAATCTTGGTTCCGTGGCGGTCGGCTCGAGCAGCACCCAGAGCGCGACTCTGATCAATGACGGCTCGGCGCCGGTCAACATCACCGGGATCGCCGTGTCGCCTGCCAACGGCACGTTCACCCAGACCAACAACTGTCCCGCGACGCTGGCGGTGCAGCAGACCTGCACCGTCCAGGTCACCTTCACGCCGCCGGATGTGTTCAGCTACAGCGCCACGGTGTCGGTGACGAACAACGCCGGCGGCCCGGCGGCGCTGCCGGTGTCTGGCATGGGTTTGGACGGCGGGGGATAGGTCGAGGCGTCGCCCGCTTGCGCCGCCTTCGGTGCGGGGTAAGCTGCGGCCACAGGGAGAATGACGGCGAACCCACGAAGGACGGCGCATGTTGACCAGGGCGCAGAACGACATGCTGACCCGGACCGGACCGGGGACGGCGATGGGCGCGCTGTTCCGGCGCTTCTGGATTCCAGTGCTGCTCTCGCGCGAGCTGGCCGAGCCCGACGGGCCGCCCGTGCGGGTGAATGTGCTGGGGGAGCAGCTGGTCGCCTTTCGCGACAGCGCCGGCGCGGTGGGTCTGGCCGAGGCGCGCTGCCCCCATCGCGGCGCCAACCTGTTCTTCGGGCGCAACGAGGACGGCGGGCTCCGCTGCGCCTACCACGGCTGGAAGTTCGACGTGCGCGGCCAGTGCCTTGAGATCCCGACGATGGCCAGCGATGCGCCGACCTACGCGCATCTGCGCGAGCGGGCGGCGATCGTCGCCTATCCGACGCGCGAGTGGGGGGACTACATCTGGGCCTATCTCGGCCCCGCCGAGGCCATGCCCCCGCTGCCGGAGATGGAGTTCGCTCTGGTCGGGCCCGCACACCGCTACGTCTCCAAGAAGCTGCAGGAGTGCAACTGGGCGCAGTCGGCCGAAGGGGCGGTGGACACCGCCCACTTCTCCTTCCTGCACGCGCCGGTGGGCGAGGGCGCGATGGCCAGGCTGCCGCCGGCGTATGCCGAGCAGGTGCGCTGGATGAAGGCCGACGGGGCGCCGCGCTACACGGTCGTCGAGCATGACGCCGGCCTCACCCTGGCCGGCGGTCGCCACGCCGACGGGGGCGACACCTATTGGCGCATCGCCCAGTACCTGATGCCCAACCACAGCCTCGCGCCCGGCGGGGCGGCCGGCCAGACCTATCACGGCCAGACCTGGGTTCCGATCGACGATACGAGCTGCTGGGTCTTCACCTACAGCTGGAACCCCGAGCGGCCTCTGGGCGAGGCCGAGCGCGCGACCTTCGCCGCCGGCGGCGCCATCCATTCCGAGGTGGACGAGCACTACGCGCCGCTGCGCCGCAGAGCCAACGACTACCTGATCGACCGCGCGATGCAGAAGCATGAGAGCTTCACCGGCATCAGGGGCATCTCCGAACAGGACGCCGCCATCCAGGACAGCCAGGGGCTCATCCACGACCGCGCCCGCGAGATGCTGGGGCCGACCGACCTCGGCGTCTCGCGGCTTCGCGCGCTGATGCTCGAGGCCGCCCGCGATCTGGCGGCCGGCAAGCCGCCGCCGGCGGCGGCGAACCCGGCGGCCTACCGCGTCCGCTCGGGCCTGATCGTCACGCCGGGCGCGCTGCCGTTCGACGAGGTGATGACGCGCCGCTTCGGCCATCCCACGGGCCGGTTCGACCTGGCGCCCGCCCACGCCGCCGCGGCGGAGTAGGGGTCGCGGGGGTACGCCATGAGTGAAACGACGGACGCCGGGGCGGTCCGCGGCACGATCCGGCCCCTTGGCATGATAGGCTTGGGGGCCATGGGCGCGCCGATCTGCCGCCGGCTGATCGCGGCCGGTTACCAGATGGCCGTCTTCGATGTTGACGCGGCCGCCGCGCCGGCCTGGCGGGCCGAGGGGGCGCGGTTCGCGGACTCGCCGGAGGAGGTGGCGGGTCGGGCGCGGATCGTGCTGCTCTCCCTTCCAGGACCGCCGGAGGTCGAGGCGGTGATCGCCGGGCCTGCCGGCCTGCTGGCGGCGGCGCAGCCGGGCGACGTCATCGTCGATCTCTCCACCAACGCCTACGCCACCGTGCTGGCGATGAGCGAGGCGGCGGCGAAGGTCGGCGTCCACTTCGTCGACGCGCCGGTGTCGGGCGGGGTGGCCGGGGCGGTGAAGGGCCGGCTGGCGGTGATGGCCGGCGGAGAGGCGGCGGTTATCGCCAGGATCGAGCCGATCCTGGCGGCCTTCGCGGCCCGGGTGTTCCATGCCGGACCGGCGGGAATGGGCACCATGGCCAAGCTGGTCAACAACCAGATCTTCCTGACCGCGGCCACGGCGGTGCAGGAGGGGCTCGTGCTGGCGGCCAAGGCCGGCTTCGATTCCGGCCAGCTGCTGGAGATCCTCAAGGCGAGTTCGGCGGCGGGCTACGTGGGCATGGCCCCGCTGTTCCTGAACCGCGCCTTCGACGAGGTGATGTTCCGCCTGGGGCTCGCGCACAAGGACCTGAGCCTCGCTTTGCAATCGGCCGACGACCTCGGCGTCCCCATGCCGCAGACGAAGGCAGCGCTCGCCACCTACCAAGACGCCATCGACAAGGGGCTGGGCGGGAAGGTGTTCTACGCCACCCTGGCGGCCCTGGAGGCGAACGCCGGAACGCAGGTGGCCAAGCCCGAGCCGGCGCCGTGAGCGTCGGCGGGACGCATCCGGGCGCCGTCGATCTTTCCGATAGCCGGAGCTTCGCCAGGGGGTTTCCGCACCCCTACTTCACCTGGCTGCGCGAGCACGCGCCGGTGTTCTGGCACGAACCGACGGCGGTGACGCCGGAGGGCGAGGGGTTCTGGGTGGTGAGCCGCCAGGCGGACGTACTGGCGGTGCAGACCCAGCCGGCGCTGTTCTCGTCGGAGACCGGCGGGGGCCTGCGCGCCGCCGGCGGCACCGCGATCAACGACGACACCAACGCCGGCCGGGCGCTCAACGCAACCGACGATCCCAAGCACGCCATGCTGCGGAGCGTGGTGATGAAGGGCTTCACCCTGCACGCGGTCGCCGCGCTGGAGGCCGACATCCGCCGCCGGGTGGACCTGCTGATCGACGCCTTCCCCGAGAACGAGCCGTTCGACTTCGTCGCCGCCTTCGCCCGCGAGGTTCCCCTGCAGGCGATCTGCATGGTCCTGGGCGTGCCGCAAGAGGACCGGCTGCAGCTGTGCGAATGGGTGGACGCGGGGCTCTCTACCGCCTCGCCCTCGATCCTCGATGGGGGATACGCCAGGCGGATCGCCGACTATGGCCTGGCGCTGATCGGCCGCAAGCGCGCCGAGCCGAAGGACGACATCCTCTCGGTGATCGTCCACGCGCGGCCCGACGAGGCGGGCGGACGGCCGCTGAACGAGGGCGAGCTGCGCAGCTTCTTCCTGCTGCTGTTCGCCGCCGGCGCGGAAACCACGCGCAGCGCCATCGCCGGCGGCATGAAGGCGCTGATCGAGAACCCCGAGCAGATGGCGCTGCTGCGGGCCGAGCCGGGCCGGCTGAAGACGGCGATCGAGGAGTTCGTGCGCTGGACCACGCCTTCGATCTACAAGCGCCGCACCGCCTCATCCGACACCGTGCTGGCCGGCCAGACCATCCGCGCCGGCCAGAAGGTGACCTTCTGGGAGATGTCGGCCAATCGCGACGAGCGGGCGTTCGAGCGCCCCTTCGCCTTCGACATCACCCGCTCGCCCAACCCGCACCTCGGCTTCGGCTACGGCGTGCACGTGTGCCTGGGATCGATGCTGGCGCGCCTGGAGATGCGCGTGGCCTATGAGGCTCTGCTGCGCCGCGTCGCCGGCTTCGCCCTGGCCGGACCCGAGGACTGGATGCCGTCGAACCGCCTGCTGGGCATCCGCCGCC
>Ga0070730_10003797_pt1 | contig 13444 bp, 11 predicted proteins | sample Coa_R1_3_FD_66447 | JGI IMG/M metagenome (GOLD analysis project Ga0070730, IMG submission 66447) | Surface soil microbial communities from Centralia Pennsylvania, which are recovering from an underground coalmine fire - Coalmine... | ecosystem: Environmental > Terrestrial > Soil > Unclassified ...
AGCATCGTCACGATCACCACCGATGACCCGGCGACCTGCGCCGACATGCGCAAGGCCACTGGCGCGACCTGGCCGTTTCTGTCCGACCCCGGTCGACACATCCAGCGCGACCTCGACATTCGCGAGGTCACCGACCCCGAACACGATCCCATGGTCCCGCACACGTTGGTCCTGGCGCCCGGCCTGGTCGTCCACTCCGTGTACTACGGCTACTGGTTCTGGGGCCGCCCGTCGCGAGACGACCTGTGGCGCGACCTGCGCGACGTGCTCCACGCCACACGCGACGATTTCGACCCCACATCAGCATCATGAGCGCGGCGGTCGCGCGGGTGCTCTCGGTCAACGTGGGCAGCCCGCGCACGTTCGAGACGGCCAGACGGGCCGTCACATCAGGGATCTGGAAGTCACCGGTCGTCGGCCGCGTGCGGGCTCGCGGCGTCAATCTCGACGGCGATGCTCCGGCGGATCGCGTCAACCACGGTGGTCCGCACAAAGCCATCTACGCGTACGCCACAGAGGACCTCGCCTTCTGGGAGCACCACCTCGGTCGGCAGCTGGAGCCCGGGGCCTTTGGTGAAAACCTGACCACCGTCGGCATCGACCCCAACGCGGCGCTCATCGGCGAGCGCTGGGCGATCGGCTCGTCGGTGCTGGAGGTTTCCGAGCCGCGGTCACCGTGCTACAAGCTCGGTTTGCGCCACGCGGACCCGACCCTGGTCAGAGCATTTGTGGCTGCGCAGCGGCCCGGCGCCTATCTGCGGATCATCCAGGCCGGTGACATCGGCGCCGGCGATTCGATTGAGGTCGTCTGGCGGCCAGACCACGACGTCACCATCTGTCTGGCGTTTCAAGCCTGGCTCGTCGACCGCAGCCTCGTCTCGCGTCTGCGGCGAGCGCCGCAGCTCCCGCCGGCGTGGAAGCACTGGATCGACGCCGATCCCGAGCGGCCCGTGACCTTCGAGTGATCCCAGGAGGAACTGTTCGCGGGGTGAGCGCCGACCAGCGCTGCGGCGCCGCGTATGCTGTCGCGTATGCAAGCCGCGCGCTGGCATGGGCGTGGCGATGTTCGAGTGGACGAGGTGGCGCGACCGCGGCCGGGGCCCGGGGAGGTCCGGCTGCGGGTGGCCTGGTGCGGCATCTGCGGCACTGACGTCGAGGAGTACCTCGCCGGCCCGACCATCATCCCGACCGACGTCCCGAACTCGCTGACAGGCCGGACCGCCCCGATTACCCTCGGGCACGAGTTCGCGGGCACAGTCGACGCGCTGGGTGAGGGCGTCGCCAACGTCCAGATCGGCGAGCGCGTCGTGCCCGAGGTCGTCCTGTTCTGCGGGGCGTGCTTCTTCTGCCGGCGCCATGAGTACGCGCTGTGTGTCAAGTGGGCGGCGCTGGGTTTGATGGCCGACGGCGGCCTGGCCGAGTTCGCGGTCGTCCCGGCGGCCACGCTCGCCCGCCTGCCGGACAACCTGTCCGACGAGGAAGGCGCCCTGGTCGAGCCGACCGAAGTGGCCGTCCGCGCCGTCCGCAAGAGTGAACTGCAGCTCGGCGAGACGGTGGCTGTCGTTGGCGGCGGCACCATCGGCCTGCTGGTGCTGCAGGTCGCCCGCGCCGCCGGGGCAAACGCGGTCTACGTCTTCGAGCCACGCGCATCGCGGCGCAACCTGGCTATCGAGCTCGGCGCAGCGGCGAGCTTTGACCCGGCCCAATCGGGCGCCACCGCTCGCCTGAAGGACGCGTGCGGCGGCGTCGGCCCGGACGTCGTCTTCGAGTGTGCCGGCGCACCCGATACGGCCGACGTGGCCGTCCACGCGGCGCGCAAAGGCGGGCGCATCGTGCTGGTCGGCATCCATCCCGAACGCGTTCAACTCAGCACGCTCGAGATCGTCCTGGGCGAAAAGCGTCTGGTCGGCTCGGTGCAGCATCACTACGACGAGGACCTGCCGCAAGCAGTCCGACTCCTGGCCGAAGATCGGGTCCGGGTGCAATCGCTGATCACCCGCCGAGTGCCACTGGCGCGCGTCGTCGAAGACGGCCTGCGCGCGCTTGCGGAGGACCCCGGTCGGCACCTCAGAATCATTGTGGGACCACACCTATGACAACCACATCAGTCGATGATCTCGCGGTCGAGCTCGTCCTCGATGCGCACGCCCTGGTCGGCGAGGGGCCGGTCTGGGATGACACCAGCGGCACGCTGGTCTGGGTCGACATCATGGGCCATGCGGTACACCGCTACGATCCGGGCTCCGGTCGGGACGTGACGCTTGACGTCGGGCAGCCAGTCGGGGCGGCCGCGTTACGTCGCGACGGCGCCGGGCTGGTCCTGGCGCTGCGCGACGGGTTCGGCGTGCTCGACGAAACGTCCGGCGAAGTCCAGCTCGTCGCGCCGGTGGAACTCGACGTGCCGACCAATCGGATGAATGATGGCAAGTGCGACCCGGGCGGACGGTTCTGGGCGGGCACCATGGCCTTCGCGGTGACGCCGCATGTGGCGGCGCTGTACCGATTGGACCCCGACTTCAAGGTCAGCCGAATGGTCGGCGAGATCACCCTCTCCAACGGCCTGGGCTGGAGCCCGGACGGCCGCCAGATGTACTACATCGATTCCGTGACGCAGGGTGTGGACGTGTTCGATTTCGATCCGGCCGACGGCAGTCTGGGCCAGCGGCGACGGCTCATCACGATCCCGCCAGGCGAGGGTTTGCCGGACGGGATGACCGTGGACGCCGAGGGCGGCTTGTGGGTCGCGCTGCACGGCTCGGGCAGCCTCCGACGCTATTGGCCCGACGGCCGGGTCGATCGCGTGGTGCGGGTCCCACCGAAGATGGTCACCTGCTGCGCCTTTGGCGGGCCAGACCTGACCGACCTGTACATCACCACGATGTGCTACGGCCTGGGCGCGGAGGGCTTGCAGGCCCAGCCGCTGGCCGGCGCCCTGTTCCGCTGTCGCCCAGGGGTGCGCGGACTGCAACCCCACCGCTTCGCGGCCTGACAGGTCTCAGCCAACCGGCGTACCGGTCCCCGCATCGCTTCGCTCGCTTCCAGGAAGCTCCGTCATTCACCTGGGCAAGGGCGAGTTGGAGCGAGCGACGCGATGCGGCCGGCCGGGTCCGCTAGGCTTACGGGTCACATGACCCACCAGAGCGACATGGCAGTGGCGATGGTTGGGATCGACAAGCGCTTTCCCGGTGTCATCGCCAACATGAATGTCGACTTCTCCGCGCGCTGGGGCGAGGTGCACGCGCTGCTGGGCGAAAACGGGGCCGGCAAGACCACGCTCATGAGTATCCTGGCCGGTCTGTATCGGCCAGATGCGGGACACATCCGCGTGGACGGCGCGCCGGTCACGTTCCATGCGCCCCGCGACGCCATCCGGCACGGCGTGGGCATGGTCTACCAACACTACCGTCTGGTTGCCAGTCAGACCGTCGCGGAGAACCTGCTGCTCGGACTCGAGGGCGTGCCGTTCCGGCTGAATGCCGGCAGGTTCATTCACCAGGCCCGGGAGCTCGGCGAGCGCTACCACCTGCACATCGATCCCTCACGCGCGGTGTGGCAGTTGTCGGTCGGCGAACAGCAGCGGGTCGAGATTCTCAAGACCCTCCAGCGGGGTGCGACCATCCTGATTCTCGACGAGCCGACCGCCGTTCTCACGCCGCAGGAGTCCGAGGACCTGATGCGCACGCTGCGCCAGGTCGCCGCCGAGGGCCGCACCGTCGTGCTCATCAGCCACAAGCTGGAAGAGATTCGCAGCGTGGCCGACCGGGTGACCGTGCTGCGCGGTGGCGCGGTCGTCGCCGGGGGACTGGCTAGCGGGGCGTTGTCGACGCGCGACCTGGCACGAATGATGGTGGGCGAGGACCTGGTGACCAGCCAGGCGTCCGGGGGCCGCGCGCCAGTCGGGACGGAGCAACCCCGACTCACGCTCGCGGACATCTCGGCGCTGAACGCCCGCGCCCTGCCGGCGCTGAGGCGGGTCAACCTCCACGTCCGCGTCGGCGAGATCCTGGGGATCGCCGGGGTGGCGGGCAATGGTCAGCGCGAGCTCGCGCAGGTCGTCGCCGGCTTGCGGCTGCCGACCCAGGGCAAGGTCTGGCTCGACGGGACCGACGTCACCGACTCCGACGCACGCTCCCGGATGCGCCTCGGAGTGGCGCACATCCCAGAGGACCGGCTGGGCGAGGGCCTGATCGGGAACCTGCCCCTGAATGACAACGCCGTTCTGAAGTCGTACGACCAACCACCGCTGGCGCTCGGTCCCCTGCTGCTGCTGCAGCGGGTGGTCCGCTTCACCCGGTCGCTGCTCGAACGCTTCAACATCCGCGGGGCGCGGCCGGAGTCGATCACCCGGCTGCTGAGCGGGGGCCAGTTGCAACGGTTCCTGCTGGCACGCGAGATGGCGCTGAACCCGCGCCTCATCGTGGCGGTGCACCCGACTCGTGGGCTGGACGTGGCCGCCACCCAGCAAGTCCAGGCGTGGCTGGTCGACGCGCGGGGCCGGGGTGCGTCGGTGCTGTTGATCTCCGAGGATCTCGACGAGGTGCTGCAGCTCAGCGACCGCATCGCCGTCATCTACGAGGGTGAGATCGTCGGCAGCATGCCTGCCGGTGGCGCCAACCGCGAGCAGATCGGCTTGATGATGGCTGGCGCGGGCGCCTGAGGAATGGCCCTCTCGATCCGACTGGAGCGGCGGGCGAACCTGCCGCTGGCTCAGCGCATCCTGGTCCTGTCGACCGCGGTCATCCTCGGTGCCCTGGCGAGCGGCGTGCTGGTCCAGGCGACGGGCTATAGCGCCCTCAAGGCATTCGGGGCGATTGTCGACGGCTCATTCGGCGGTGCGTACCCCATTTCGCAGACGCTGGCCGCGGCGATTCCGCTGGCCACGATCGCGCTCGGCACGGCGGTCGCTTTTCGTGTGCAGTTGTGGAACATCGGCGGTGAAGGGCAGTTCTATATCGGCGCGTTCGCCGCCACCGGCGTGGAGCTCATTGGTGGACCGGCCGGTTGGCCGGCGGTCCTCCTGCTGCCGACGATGCTCCTGGCCGGATTCGTCGGCGGTGCGGCGTGGGCGCTGCTGCCAGCCTGGCTGCGCGCCTGGCACGGCGTGAGCGAGATTATCACCACCCTGATGCTGAACTACGTCGCCATCCTGTGGGTCAACTACCTGGTGTACGGACCCTGGAAAGATCCGGCCGGACACAACTTCCCCAACAGTCCGCGGTTCCCGGAGAGTGCGACCTTCGCGCGCATGGGGGATGGCCAGCTGCACACCGGACTGTTCGTGCCGATCGTCGCGGCGGTGGTACTGCTGTTCGTCCTTGCCCGCACGCGCTGGGGATACGAGTTGCGCGTCGTGGGTGAAAACCCTGAAGCCGCGCGCTATGCGGGCATCGACGTCCGCCGGACGATGCTCACCGCGATGCTGGTCAGTGGCGGCATGGCGGGCGTCGCCGGCGTGGTGCAGATCGCGGGCATCATCCACCTGCTCAACGGCCAGCTCTCCTCGAACTACGGCTACACCGCGATCATCATCGCCTGGCTCGCCCAACTTCATCCGGTCGCCGTGCTGGTGGTGGCGGTCCTCTTCGGCGCGCTGGTCAACGGCGGCTTTGCCGTGTCCCAGGAGGGCATTCCGCAGGCGCTTGGGGCGGTCCTGCAGGGGATGATCCTGTTCTTCGTGCTAGGTATCGGAGACGTCTTTACCCGCTACCGGCTGCGGATCTTCAGCCCCGCGGCGGCCGCGCATGGCCGATCGGTTCCGTGACCGGCGAGCTGCTGGTCGCCATCTGTCTGGCGGCGATCGCGTCGGGCACGTCGATTCTCCTGCCCGCGCTCGGCGAAGCCCTGACCGAGCGTTCGGGCGTGCAGAACCTCGGCGTCGAGGGCATGATGCTCATGGGCGCGCTCTTTGGCTACATCGTCGACATCGAGACCGAGAACATCTGGCTGGCGTTCGCTGCCGCCGTCGTCGCGGCGACGTCGCTGGCGCTGGTCCACGCGTTCCTCGCCGTGACGTTGCGCGCCAATCAGATCGTCTCTGGACTGGCCGTCACCTTGTTTGGTTCGGGCTTGACGGCGTTCATCGGCAAGCCGTTCGTGGGGGCTCAGGCGCCGGTGACCCTGAGCCGAATCCTCATCCCTGGCCTATCACAGATTCCGGTTCTGGGCACGATCCTGTTCACCCAGGATCCCGTCGTCTACATGTCTTTCATCCTGGTTCCCGTGCTGTGGTATTTCATCTATCGCACTCGGCCCGGGTTGAACTTGCGGGCCATTGGTGAGAGCCCGGCGACCGCTGACGCCATGGGTGTTGGAGTTGCTTCGCGGCGCTATCTGTATACCCTCGTCGGCGGCGCCCTGGCCGGGGTCGGCGGTGCGTATTTGTCGCTCGGCTACACTTCCACCTGGGTGGAGGGCATGACTGCCGGGCGCGGCTGGATCGCCGTCGGCCTGGTGGTGTTCGGCACCTGGGATCCGATCCGCGTGATGACCGGCGCGTACCTGTTCGGCTTCGTGGATGGGTTCCAATTGCGCGCTCAGGGACTGGGTAGCACCGTTCCGTCGTTCTTCCTCAACATGCTGCCGTATCTGTTCACGGTGGTCGTCGTGTCCCTCTCCAGCGGCGAGCGACTCCAGCGTCGGCTCGGCATCCCCCGCGCACTCGGCTTACCGTACTGGCGCGAGGAGCGAACGTGAGCGCTCTGGAGCAGTTCATCACGTCCCTGCCGAAAGCGGAGGTCCACGTCCACCTGGAGGGATGCTTCGAGCCGGCCGACCTGGAGCGGCTGGCGCGTGAGTCCGGTGAGACACTGCCGCGTCCAGCGGAACAACTCTTCGACGTCACGGGCCTGGACCTGAGCGCATTTCTGGAAATCCTGGACTGGTCGTGCGGCCTGGTGCGGACGTCCGAGCAGCTCGCCCGGGCGGCGTACGCCGTCGCCGAACGCGAGGCTCAGGCTGGCGCAGGCTACGCCGACGTGATCGTCAATCCCAGCCACTGGTCGCCCTGGCGCGACCGACTCGATGCGTTTGTCGACGCCCTGGACGCGGGCTTTGTTGAGGCCGAGGCTGACGGTCTGCCGCGCATCGGACTGTGCCTCAGCTTGCTGCGGCAGCAGCGCGCTGCCGAAGCGCTCGAGCTCGTCGACTGGCTGGTGCAGCGTCGGCATCCGCGCGTCGTCGGCCTGTCGATCGATGGGAACGAAGCGGCCGCCGGACGGACCGGTCCTCGGTTTGCGGAGGCGTTTGGTCGGGCGGCGCAAGCCGGTTTGCACCGCACCGTCCACGCCGGCGAATCCAGCGGTCCGGAAGGCGTCCGCGACGCCCTGGAGTTCCTGCGCGCGGACCGCATCGACCACGGAGTTCGGGCGATCGAAGCACCGGACCTCGTGGCTGAGCTCGCCGAGCGGCGCATCCCGCTGAACATCTGCCCCGGCTCCAACGTCCAGCTCGGGACGTATCCCGATCGCGCCAGCCATCCACTCGACGCCCTCCGTCTGGCTGGCGTGCCGGTCACGATCAACACCGACGATCCGGCGCTGATGCGTCACTCACTCGTCTCGGAGTACGCCGCCAGCGCCCGCACCTACGGCTGGGACAACGCAACACTCCGCCAGCTCGCGCGCACCTCGATCGAGGCGAGCTTCGGTGATGCTGACGTCAAGCGGCGACTGCTCGATGAGCTCGATCGGGGCGAGCGTCGGTGATCCTGACAGCAGACGCCGACTGCTCGGCAAGCTCGGTGACCTGTCCATGGATGAGGCTCGTGGCGAGTAGTGGTTCTGTGTTTCTAAAGAATTCCGGTCGCTCGCCGGACGGTGTGCGCGGTGCACCGGACCCAGGGGCGGCTTCGGAGTGACGCCCCGGAACCTCTTCGGCGCGCGCGTTCGGCGCACGGAGGACCAGCGCCTGCTCACTGGGCGCGCTGCGTACATCGACGATTTGACGCTGCCAGGGCTGCTGCACATGGCCGTCTGGCGGAGCCCGCTGGCGCACGCCGCGGTGCGACGGATCAGTCTCGAGCGGGTGCGCGCGCTACCTGGAGTCGTGGACGCCTTCGACGCCAGCGCGCTCGGTCCCGCGCCGCCGTCGTTTCCGGTCCTGCTCACCGATCCGTGTCTCAAATCCTGTCCGCAGTACGCCCTGGCGAGAGATCGCGTGCGCTACTGCGGCGAGGGCGTGGCCGTCGTCATCGCCGAACAACGCACGATCGCCGAAGATGCGCTCGAGCTCGTCGACGTCGACCTGCGACCCCTGGAGGCGGTGGCGTCCGCGGACGCAGCCGTGCGCAGCGGCGCGCCACAACTGCACGCCGACAGCCCCGGCAACGTCTGTGCCGCGTGGACCTTGCGTACCGGCGACGTCGACGTGGCGTTTCAGCACGCGGAAGTCGTCGTCAGCGAGCGGCTCGCCATGCAGCGCTACACCGGGGTGCCCATCGAAACGCGCGGCGTCATCGCCCAGGAGGACCCGATCTCCGGCGAGCTCGTCATCTGGGTCTCCGGTCAGTGGCCGCACACCACGCGCACGCTGGCCGCCCGTCTGCTGGGCATGGCGGAGGACCGCATCCGCGTCGTGGTGCCGGATGTGGGCGGCGGCTTCGGCGTCAAAGAGGACTTCTACCCGGAGGATCTGCTCGTGCCCTTCGCCGCCCGCCGGCTCGGGCGGGCCGTCAAATGGATCGAAGAGCGGCGCGAACATTTTCTCAGCGTGGTCCACGCGCGCGAGCAAGTCCACGAGCTGGAGCTGGCGCTGCGTCGTGACGGCACCATTCTCGGGCTGCGCGATCGAATCGTGACCGACATGGGCGCGTACGTTCGCGCCCTTGGGTTCGTCAATCCGTCACTCGCCGCCGCTTCGGTTCCAGGTCCATACCGTATCGCGGACCTGCAGATCGATTCGATCGCGGTCGTCACCAACAAAAGCCCCAGCTCACCTTATCGCGGCGCTGGACAGCCGGAGGCCACCTTCGCGCGCGAACGTCTGCTCGACATCGCCGCGCACCGCTTGGGGCTGGATCCGGCCGAGCTCCGGCGCCGCAATCTGATTCCGTCGGAGGCACTCCCGTTCGACACCGGCCTGCAGTCCGTGGACGGTCCGGTGCGCTTCGATAGCGGCGATTTCCCCCTCGCGCTGGACACCGCCCTGCAGGTGCTGGACTACGCACAGCTACGCCTGGCCCAGGCTGCAGATCGGCGTGAGGGACGCCTGACTGGTATCGGCCTCGCCGTCTACGCCCAGATCACCGGCACCGGTCCATTTGAGGGCGCCGATGTCCGGGTCGGCACCGACGGGACCGTGACCGTGATCACCGGCGCGGTCGCGATCGGCCAGGGCCTGGCCACCGCGCTGGCGCAAATCGTCGGCCAGGAGCTCGGTGTGTCGATCGATCGCGTGCGGGTCGCGAGTGGCGATACCGGGCGGATCGCGCACGGACTCGGCACGTTCGCCAGTCGCGCGGCGGTCATGGCGGGCAACGCCGCGGCGATCGCCGCGGGGCGCGTGCGAGCCAAGTGCATCGCGCTGGCGGCGCACCTGCTCGAGGTGTCGGCCCAGGATGTGGAGTGGGTCGACGGCTTCGCCCGGGTGCGCGGGGTCGCGGACCAATCGCTGTCGCTCGCCCAGCTCGCCGAGGCCTGCCTGCCGGGCAAAGCCGGGCAAAGCCGTCCGGTCGAGCTGGAGCCGAGTCTCGAAGCGCGTCACTACTACGAGAACCACAGTCCGCCGTTTGCGTACGGCGTGCACGCGGTGGTGGTCGACATCGATCGCGAGACAGGTGCCGTCCGGGTCGATCGGTACGTCGTGGTGAGCGACTCCGGACGGCTGATCAATCCGACCATCGCCGAGGGCCAGATCGTCGGTGGCATCGCCCAGGGCCTCGGCGGCGCGCTGATGGAGCACCTCGTGTACGACGCCGGCGGTCAACTCGTGACCTCCAGCCTGCTCGACTATACGCTGCCGACCGCGCGCGACGTGCCGCAGGTCGAGATGGTCCACCTGGAGATTCCGTCACCGCTCAACCCGCTCGGCATCAAGGGCCTGGGCGAAGGCGGCGCGGTCGGCGCCCACGCGGCCGTGGCCAACGCCGTGGCTGACGCGCTGCTCCCGCTCGGTGTGCACGTGACTGCGACCCCGCTGTCGCCCGGCGCGATCGGACCGCTGCTTGCTCGGGCGCGCACGTGACTGCTGGGGGCTCCGCCGCAACCGGCCGCGTGCAGGCAACGACTCGCCACAGGCGGCGGCATGCGAGCGGCAGCTCGCCACAGGCGGCGGCATGCGAGCAGCGGACTGTCCGGGCCGGAAGCGTGCAGACAGCGGGTTGCCACATTTCAGCGCCCAGGCCCGCCGCGCATTAGAGGCACAATCAGCGTTGATGAACACAGCCCACCAGACCACGGCGTTTCTGCGCAGCCTGCGCTCGGTCCGACGTTTTTCCCCGCAGCCAATCCCGCAGGACGTCTTGCTGGATGTTCTCGAAGTCGCGCGGTGGACCGGGTCGTCAAAGAACACCCAACCGTGGCATGTGATCGTCGTCCGCGAACGGGAGACGTTGACCAGGCTGGCCACCTGCGGTCCCTTCGCCGGCCACCTGGCCGGCGCTCAGGCGGCGATCGTGCTGGTGATGGAAGACGCCCATCGCAGCTTCGACGAAGGCCGTCTGGCGCAGAACGTGATGCTGGCCGCCTGGGCGCACGGCGTCGGCACGTGCATCGGCTCGCTCTATCCCGAGGCGAACACCGCGCGGGCCATGGAACTGCTCGACGTGCCAGCCAAGCGCGGCCTGCACACCGCCATCTCGCTGGGCTACCCGGCGGACGACCAGGCCCTCCGCCTGAGCGCCAACCCCGCCGGCCTCACCTCGGTTCCTATCGGCCGCGACGATCTCTCAACGCTGGTCAGCTGGGAGCGCTTCGGCCGCTCAGGCGCTTCATCCTGAGAAGGAACGGCGAAGGATGCTTTCGGCAAGGCTTCCCGCCGCAGGCTGGCATCGGTCGCGGCGCTGCGTTGGCCACAGGGGCGACGCCCGAGGCAGCGCAGCAGGCGGAAGTGGTTACGGTCGTGGTGGACCCATTCGTGGAGGAGGTCGCGGACGTAGAGCCTGCCAACCGCCGGGTGCATCCCGCCACGCTCCAGGTCGGCGGCGGTCAGGCTCTCGACCAGTGCCACGCCGTCCTGGCGCACGGCGTTGAACTCGGCCAGCAGCTCGGCGGTGGTGCGCTGGCAGTCGTTGCGCTCGCGTGCGGCCGCTTCCTGGTCCGATTCCACGAACGTCAGGTCGGGCGTGTCGAGCATGCTGCGGATGCGACCGTTGAACCCGCGGCGGTCGGCCTCGATGATGTGGCCGATGCATTCCATAGCGCACCATTCGCCAGGGGCCGGGTGCCAGGCCAGCATGTCGTCAGGCAGGTGTTCTAGCTCACCGATGATGGCAGTCCCTGCTCAGCGGAGCAACCGAGCAACCTCACGCGGTTCGAGGGGACGTGTCGCAGCGTGCATGCACTCGAAACGAACGAACGATGCGGGAGCGACACGGGAACTCGTCAGCCTACGCGCAAATGCGGGATAGTACGTGCCGTGAGTCTGAGCGCCCCGACCGCAACGTCCACCCGTGCCGAAGGTACCGGGCCGGCTGCGCCACCACCCCATAGGCGGTCGGAACCGCATCTGCGGTCCGAGCGGCTGCGGGTCAATCGGCTGACCCAGGCCATCCGGTTCGTGCGCGTGGCGCGCCTGCTGCTGTGGACGATCTGGGTCATCTATCGGGAACGGCGCCGCGTCCTGCGCGCCCGCGAACAGGGCGACAGCGACGTCCAGCCCGACCTCGAGCTGCTCATCGACGTGCTGATCGCGTTTCGCAAAACGGCCGTCCAGCTCGGCGTGCTGATGATCAAACTCGGGCAATTCCTCAGCTCGCGCGCCGATCTCCTCCCGCAGCGCGCCCTCGACGTGCTCAGCTCCTTGCAGGACGAAGTGCCACCCGCCCCGTTTACCCACGTGGTGTCCGTCATCGAGTCGGAGCTGCATCAGCCGATCGACGTCCTGTTCAGCTCGATCGATCCCGAGGCCACGGCCGCGGCGTCGCTTGGCCAGGTGCACCGGGCCGTGCTGGCCACGACCGGGCAGGACGTGGCAGTCAAAGTGCAGCGACCGAATATCGCCCGACTGGTCAACATGGATCTGAGCACGATCCGGTTTGTCATCTGGGTCATCTCGCGCTTTGTCAACACCAGCGAGTTCATCGATCTGCGGGCCTTTTATCGGGAGTTCAGGCGGACGATCTACGAAGAAATCGACTACGTCCAGGAAGCCGCCAACGCTCGCAAGTTCGCCGAGATCTTCAAGGACAAGCCAGGCATTGTCATTCCGAAAGTCATCGACGGCTACATCTCACGCCGCGTCCTGGTGCTGGACTGGGTCGACGGCATCAAGATCAACGACTACGCCCAACTCGACGCCGCCGGGGTCAGTCGATTTGCCGTCGCGAAGCGGACGGTCGAGGCCTACTTCTACCAGTTCTTCGAGGTCGGCTTCTTTCACGCTGACCCGCACCCCGGCAACATCTTCGTGCAGCCGGGCCTGTCACCCACCGAACCGACCGTTGCCTTCGTCGACTTCGGGATGGTCGGATCGCTGAACCGCGGGACGAAACAGGGCTTGAAGGACCTGTTCCTCGGGTTCGTGGTCAACAACCCGCACGCCATGGTGACGGCGCTGCATCGGCTGGGGTTCATCGGCGAAGGCGCCAATCTGAGTGCCATCGAGCGTGGCGTCGGACTGATGATGGAGCAGTACCACGGCATGACGCTGGGTGACGTGCGTGACCTGAGCGTCTCCGAAGTGGCGCACGAGATCGAGGACCTCTTCTATCGCCAGCCGTTCCGGATTCCGGCCCAGTTTGCGTTCGCCGGGCGCGCGATCGGGACGCTGTCGGGGCTCGCGACCGGGCTGGCACCGGAATTCAATCTGGTCGCCGTCGCGGTGCCGTACGCACAGAAATTCCTGGGGCTTTCGGGTCAGGGCGCGGGCCAGACCGCCCAGCAACTGCTGACCCAGATCCTGGATGCCAGCCGCACCATGCTGATCCTGCCGGCGACGCTGGAGCGCGTCCTGGCCAGGCTCGAAGCGGGCCAGATCGCCGTGCGAATCGCCGACGATCCCGGCAATGGCACGGCCCGCCCGCGCAGCCGGCGCGGCGCCGCGCGTCAGGCCTCCGGCGGCCTGCTCAAAGCCGCGATCTGCATAGCCGGCCTCGCCGCCGGCGCCGCCCTGATGCTCAATCAACTGGTGATCCCCGGCTGGTTCTGTCTCGCGCTCGCCGGCCTCGCCGCCGCGAGCTTGCTGCTCAGACGTTAGCTGTTTTCAGCGCTTTTTCGGGCTAGCGTCACGGCTTCTGTGGGACCTGTCAGGCGGCCCCGCCTACGGTGACTTCAGGCCCGAATGGGCCAAC
>Ga0070730_10003798_pt1 | contig 13442 bp, 9 predicted proteins | sample Coa_R1_3_FD_66447 | JGI IMG/M metagenome (GOLD analysis project Ga0070730, IMG submission 66447) | Surface soil microbial communities from Centralia Pennsylvania, which are recovering from an underground coalmine fire - Coalmine... | ecosystem: Environmental > Terrestrial > Soil > Unclassified ...
GCGTCAGCGTGGCCCGCTGCCGCCACTCGTCGCTCACGGCCCAGCGCAGCTGGGCGGCCGGCGTAGGGCGCGGCGGCGGGTAGACGACGAAGCTCAGGGGCAGGCCCTGCCAGGCGCCGGTCGTGGTCACCCGTGCCAGGGTGCCCAACGCGTGGCTCACATCGGGCCGGCTGGCCACGATCAGCTCCTCCGGGTGGATCTCGGTATGGAAGCCGTCGTCGGCGCCCATCCCCGCCTCGATGTGCCCGGCGTCGATGATCCAGCGGCCGGCGACCTGCAGCCACTCGCCGAGCTGCGGCCGGTATTCGACCGGCAGGGTGAAGTGTTCGATCTCGACCGCCACCCGCTCGGGCTGGCCCGGGCTGGCCAGGTAGCGCACATCGGGATCGGGGCGCACGTCGATATGCCAATCGAGGCCCGGCCAGTCGGGGTCGGTGGCGTTGCCCTCCCACAGCGTTCCGCTGGGCGTCTCCAGGCCCGCCCCGTTGGACGCCGGCCGGTTATAGGCCACCGCGTGGTCCAGGGCGAAGTCGTTCTCGGTAAAGGAGGAGCGCATCGCCAGCCCGCGCACCGTCACCGGCTGCCAGTTGTTCATCACGCGCTGGGTCAGGGAGACGTCCTGTGGCGGGCGGGCCTGATCGATCAGCCCCAGCGCCGCGTTGCGGGTCGCCGGGTCCTGCATCAGGGCATGAATGCGGCCGATGAACGGCTGGGCGACGTCGGTCAGCACGAGCATCGGGCTCCAGTGGGGCGGGTCGGCCCCGGGGAACACCACCTGCTTGATCAGATAGCGCGTGCGATGCGCCCAATCGCCGTCGTCGACCAGCACGGGCTGGGGCGGGGAGGTCGGCCCGTCGGTGGGCCAGGGGCCATAGGGCGGCATAATCAGCCCCGGCCCGCCCCAGGGCACGATCCGGCCGCTCGCCGGGTCGCGCCGGTAGCGGAACCAGTTATAGCCCTCGGAGGCGGCAATACCCGGCAGACCCGGCCGGGGCACGCAGACCCAGATCTCCGCCGGCGCCGTCTCCGCCGCCTGGTGGACTTCCAGGCACGCCGGGCCGGCCGCCGTCGCCAGCGCCTGGTAGGCGGCCAACCCCCCGGCCGCCGGCCCGGGCGCATCCGGCGCCGCGCCCAGCCCCAACGGGCCCTGCAGTGCCTGGTACGCCGCCGCCCACAGATCCGCCGCTGTCTCCATCCTGGCCCCTCCCCTGTTCGCTGCCGCCTGCCGATTGCCGCTAGCCCAGTCTACCCCACGCCCCGGGCGCCGTCAAGCGTGGGCCGGGTTGCCTGGCGGCTGAAGCCGCGGCAACACCGGGCGCAGCCCGCCTGCGCGGGCTGGCGGTGGCGGCGGCGGGCGACGGGCGGCCCTCACCCTGCCCTCTCCCGTGCGCGGGCGAGGGTTCTTGTGCCAGCGCGGGGCGGGGCCGATTGGGCGGCGGAAGCCACGGCCACGCCGGGCGCAGCCCGCCTGCGCGGGCTGGCGGGCGTCGCTCTTCTGGGCGGCTGGGCTGGTCGCCACCCGTTGTCTCCTCGCGGCCCTTGCCTCTTCGGTTGATGTGTATAGGGCAGGCACGCCGTGCCCTGGTCGGGAGCCCGGCCAGTTGCATAAGTGGGATCTTGTCACGCAGGTAGGAGACTTCGAGCAACACATCCCGATAGAGGAACTTGCCCCGCTTGGGCGGGAGGTTAAGATGGCCAGGACCACCATTTGTAGAGCATTTCATCAAGATCCGAGCAAGAGGCCTCACAGGCTACAAAACCTGCGCTTGCCCGCTATAATTGGGGGGATGAATTATTAATCGTCTTGACTAGCCGATCCATTTGCTCCTTTCTATCACGCGGTGAACCTGTCAGATCGACAGGCGTAAGCATAAAGAGACGTTGGGGAAGCGAGGGACAGGACTTCAAGAGCAGAGGTATGGTCCGCTGTCGAATCCCCGCAGGATCGCGGGTTTGGGTAAGTAGCGCTTCAAAGTTCGCTATCTCGTTCATCAACCAGTCTGGGGTCAAGATGAGGAGTGTCTTGGAGCAGCGTTCGAGTGCGCGCTCGCGATTCACTAGTTTCGGGACACCGGGCGTGGCATGGCGATCGTCCTCATAACAATAAATGCCTTGCTGTTCGAGGCGCGGAATGAGCCACTTCCGAACCCACCGCTTATCTTTGGCGCTGTAGCTGAGAAACACATCGAACGCTCCAGCCGCCTGCTTGGCCCGCAGCATCGCTGTGGCTGGATCGACTACGGGCTGCTCCATCCTCGGCTCTGCAGGAGCTAGCGGCGCGGGCGGGCGGGTATATCGAACAGGGGGGCGGGGTTGTGCCTGAGTGCCCCCCAGACCACCTCCAGGAAGGGCATTGCCCTGGATCTGCCAAATACTGACGCTCCGCTCATCTAAGCCGTGCGTCGCCACTAGCCGGGCGGTAGGATGGAAGGCCAGGCCCGGATATTGGCTGCGGCCAATAGGGAGACGCCAGATCGCCTGCCAGGTGTCGCAGCGCCAGAAATAGATGGCTCCCGAGGACTGAGAGGCCAGCAATATCCCGTCCACCGAAAAACTGGCGGCCACCACGCTAACTGTATGGCCGCCTAGGACCCGCGGATGCGGGGGTGTAGAACGGCTCCAGAGATCAGAATCTACCTTCCAGATGCGGGTGCTGGGGTCATTAACGGCACTTCCTGAGGCGAGCCATTGCCCATCGGGAGACCAGGCCACGCTACGGACTTCGTCACGGTGGCCTTCGCACCGCTGGCGAGTCCAACCATCCTGCACATCCCAAAACCGCACCGTCCGGTTGCCGCATCCAACCGCTAGCGTCTGGCCATCCGGAGACCAAGCCACACTGTAAATGATGCCAGTGGGGTGGCGCGGACTAATCTCACGCGGCTCGGCCACCAGTACATCCCAGTATACGATTGTCTCATCAGCCGCCCAGGCGAGTTGTAAGCCAGTTGGCGCCCAGGCCAGGCTGCGGACTATGGCCCTAGGCTGGCCTGGGCGCCAACGCACTTGCCCGGTAGCAACATCACAGACACGAATCCCATCGCCCGCAGAGCTGGACGCCATCCACTCACCATCAGGAGACAGAGCCGCGCACTCGACTGCATTGTTATGAGGCGGAAATGTTTGAAGGATCGACGCAGTGGCAGCATCCCAGAGAAGCACCGTACGGTCAAAAGACCAAGTAAGTACCCGCCAGCCCCCAGTTGGGCACCAGGCGAGACCCGCGAGCTTTTGCGTGTGTCCCGGCAAACGGACGATAGGGGAGTCACCAAGCAAGCTTCTGTTACTATCGGAGGTTGGCATAGACTTCCTGAGTTCAGCAAAACTGCACTGATGCGCGATGGGCCACGGCGAAGGAGTGCCCGCAGACCCGCAGTTCCGCGTGGGTCTCCCTTGCGCCTGCTCCTGCTCTCCGCAGCCGCTGTGGAACTCTTCTACGCCAGTATAGCACACCGCCGGTCGCGGCGGGCGGCCGCCTCCGGACTAAGCGCACAGGGGCCAGCAGGGCGGCGGCGAAGCGGCGCAGGAGCTCGGAGGCGGTCATAGGAGCAGTATAGTATACCGTCCGGCCCGGTGGGATTCCGCGGGGGGCGCGGCAGATTTTAGCCCGTCTGTTAAGTTTGTGCCGATGGGAGCGGACGCGGTCCTCACAATACGCGCCTCACGATCTGGCGCGGAATCGCGGCCCACCCACGCGGCGAGAGCTTCGAGGGCAGAGCCCTCTCCCACAGACGCTTCCGGCGCGGAATCCCGCGCCTCGCGGGGGCCGGCCGCGCGGCCCCACGGCGGCACGGCACGCCATGCCCCTACACATGCCAGCTATGCAGCATACCCGGCAGCTGTTTCCTTGCCTATACACAGCAACCGAAGAAGCCAGGGCCGCGAGGCGCCAACGGGCGGCGACCCGCCCCAGCCGCCCCGGAGTGCCGACCGTTAGCCCGCGCAGGCGGGCTTCGCCCGTTGTTGCCGCGGCTTCAGCCGCTGGGCCTCTGCCCCAGGACCGCCGGGTCTTACGTGCGCGCGGATGGGAGCAGGCTCGCCCGCACAATACGCGCCGCACGACCTGGCGCGGGATCGCGGTCCACCCGTGCGGCGAGAGCTTCGAGGGCAGAGCCCTCTCCCACAGACGGTTCCGGCGCACGCTGGAAACGGGCCCCCAGGGGGGTCGGCGCTTGAACCGCAGGCCGCCGCTCCGCTATAATCATGGGGCCTGGGGTGATCGTCACCAATACCACGCCCGCAGAGCGACCGGGCCAGGGTAGCAGCCGGCATGAAGATCGAGACTCCGGGGCCGCCAGCGGCGCCGCCACCCATCACCGATCCGCCAGCCCGGACGTCCGGCCGGGCGCCGGGCGCGATCACGCGCGGCTTCCGCGCGCTGGCGATCCGCAATTACCGCCTCTTCTGGATCGGGCAGCTGATTTCCCTGACCGGCACCTGGATGCAAACGACGGCGCAAGCCTGGCTCGTGATCCAGTTGACCCATTCGCCGTTCGCCCTGGGCCTGGTCACTACCTGCCAGTTCTTGCCGATCATGCTCTTTTCGCTGGTGGGTGGCGTGCTCACCGATCGGCTGCCCAAGCATCGCCTGCTGTTGCTGACGCAAACGGCGTCCCTGGTCCAGGCGACGATCTTCGGGGCGCTCGTCGCGACGCAGGCGATCCAGTTGTGGCATGTGTACATCCTGGCGGCGATTCAGGGTCTGATCAACGCGATCGACAACCCCGCGCGGCAGGCGTTTGTGCCGGAGCTGACGGGGCGGGGCCACCTCGCGAACGCCATTGCGCTCAACTCGATGCTCTTCAACGGCGCCCGCATTGTCGGGCCGGCCGTCGCGGGCCTGCTGATTGCCCATATCGGCATCGCCCCCGCGCTGTTGCTCAACGCCGTGAGCTTCCTCGCGGTCATCGCCGGTCTGCTGCTGATGGATCGGGCGGCGTTGCACCCGGTGACGGCCCCCACGGCGGGCCGGGTGGGGCAGCGGCTGCTGGAGGGCCTGCGCTACGTCTGGCGCACGCCCGCCGTGCTGCTGATCATGATCGTCATGGCCGCGATCGGCACCTTTGGCTACAACTTCAGCGTCGTGCTGCCGCTGGTAGCCGGGTTCCTCTTGAAGACCGGGGCGGACGGCTTCGGCGGCCTCTCCGCCTTCCTGGGCATCGGCTCCCTCGCGGCCGCGCTCACGACCGCCTACACCCGGCAGGTCACCCCCCGCCGCCTGCTGGCCGGCGCGGCGGCGTTCAGCGGCTTGCTCGGCGCGGTGGCCGTCTCGACCAACTTTGCCCTGACGGCGCTGTTGCTCGTGGCGCTCGGCTTCGCGGGCATTATCTTTACGACGACGGCCAACACCTTGCTGCAGCTGACTACCCCGGATGAACTCCGCGGCCGCGTCATGAGCCTCTACATTTTGCTGTTCGCCGGGAGCACCCCGATCGGCGCGTTCGTCATCGGCACCTTGTCCACCGTCATTGGGGTCGCGGGGGCGCTGCTGATTTGTGCGGGGCTGTGCCTGACGGGGGTGCTGGGCGCCCTCCTGTACCGCCAGCGCACGATGGGCGGCCTGGGCTAAGCAGGATGCGCGACCGCCTTGGCAGGATTTAACATGTACGCTACAATGGGGTGTCTGGCCGGTCGATCACCCCTGAGGAGCATGCGCAGATGAGCGAGGATCTTCCCGTCATTGTCGCCTGGAGCGGCGGCAAGGACAGCACCCTGGCCCTGGCGCGCCTCCCGCCGGCGTACCATGTGGTGGCGCTCCTCACCCACCTGGACACAGCCCACGACCGGGTGAGTGTGCATGGCACGCGGCACACGCTGATCGAGCGCCAGGCCGCGGCGCTCGGCCTCCCCGTCCAATGGGTGCCGCTCCCGCCGCAGCCGACCAACCTCGTATATGAAGCCGCGCTGGCCGCCGCACTGGCGCCGTACCAGGCGCAGGGCGTGCGGCATATCGTCTACGGGGATCTGTTTCTCGCCGATATTCGCCAGTATCGCGACGCGCAATTGGCCCGGCTCGGTTGGCAAGGGGTCTATCCGCTGTGGGGGCTGGACACCCAGCGGCTGCTGCAGGAGTTCATCGCCGCCGGCTTCCGGGCGGTGCTGACCTGCGTGGATACCACGCAGCTCGCGTGCGCGTTCGCCGGGCGCGCCGTGGACCCCGCCCTGCTGGCCTCGTTGCCCCCCGGCTGCGACCCCTGCGGCGAGAACGGCGAGTTTCATACGTTCGTCCATGATGGCCCCCTGTTCCGGTGGCCGGTGCCGGTGATCGCCGGGGCGGGAGCGTGGCAAGTAGGCCGCTTCTGTTATTACGACCTGGAGGTGACGCCCGATGCGGATCGCATCGCTCTTGCCGAGCAGCACTGAGATCGTCTGCGCCCTGGGATTGGCGGATCAGCTCGTCGCCCGGTCCCACGAGTGTGATTATCCGCCGACCGTCCGGCAACTGCCGGCCGTCACGGCCCCGAAGTTTAATCCCGATGGGCGCAGCTACCAGATCGACGAGCGCGTCCGGGCGATCCTCCAGGAAGCGACCTCGGTGTACCGGATCGAGGGGGATCTGCTCAAACGGCTCGCCCCGGACATCATCGTGACACAAGCACAATGCGCGGTCTGCGCCGTGAGCCTGGAAGAAGTGCGGCGGGTGGCCTGTGCATGGTTGGACGGGCCCGTAGAGATCCTCGCCCTGGAGCCGAACGCGCTGGGCGATGTGCTGCACGACATCCAGCGGGTGGCGGACGCGCTGGGGGTGCCGGAGCGCGGCCGGGCCCTGGTCGCGCGGATCGACGAACGGCTGGCCGCGATCACGGAGCGGGCCCGTCCGTTGCCGGCGCCGACGGTGGCGACGATTGAGTGGCTCGATCCGTTGATGGCGGGCGGGAACTGGATGCCGGAGTTGGTTGCGCGGGCCGGGGGCCGCAATCTTTTTGGCGTGGCCGGGGAACATTCGCCCTGGCTGGCCTGGGCGGCCCTGGCCGCCGCCGATCCCGAGGTCGTAATCATCCTGCCGTGCGGCTATGATCTGGCGAAGACCCGGCAGGAGCTGCCGGCCCTCACGGGGCAACCCGGCTGGGATCGCCTGCGCGCCGTGCAGGCCGGACGCGTCTACCTCGCCGACGGCAACCAGTATTTCAACCGCCCCGGTCCCCGCCTGGCCGAGTCGCTGGAAATCCTGGCCGAGATCCTGCACCCCGCCGTCTTCGGCGCCGCCCATGAAGGCACCGGCTGGCAGCTGTGTTAGCCACGAAGCGGAGTGGGGGCACCGGGCTGATCAGCGTGATCAACAGCGGCCGGGTTTGGTGCCCGCGACCCAGAAGATCGCGACATCGGTGGTGAGGGGATTACCGGCCACGTCGACCGACATGGCACTCTTGGCACAGCATTGGGTGCCGACCCAGCCGAGCTCGATCTCCGTGAGACCCGCCGCCTGGAGATACTGCCGGACCTGGGGTTCGGTGAAGCCCAGCCAGACGTCCGCCATTTCCACACGGAACCATTCATGTGTGTGGCTTGCCAGGTCCATGATCACGACCCGGCCCCCGGGCCGGGTCACGCGGACCATCTCCGCGACCATCTGCTGCGGGTCGGGCGCGTGGTGGAGCACCATGTTGGCCACCGTGGCGTCGGCTTCGTCGCTGGCCAGGGGTAAGTGATCCACGCGGCCCTGGCGCAATTCCACATTCGACAGGCCCAGCGCCCGCAGATTCTCCCGGGCCACTTGCAGCATCCGCAATCTCCTTCGCTGGTGGATATAGTGTCCTCTCGTTCACGGCCCCTAGGGATGGGACTCGTGCTGCATCTGCCCCGCGGGCCGGTTCATCATGCGTAACATGGCCGGCCCGCCCGTGCGCAGGAAGCGCACGACCAGCACCATCGCCAGCCCCAGAAACAGGATATTGAGCAGGCTGGTATAGTTCCACTGCACGCCGTCCGTGATCGCCCCCACCGTGCGGTTGGACGGAATGATGCCGAGGGCCGCGAACAGGAATTCGACGAGGTAGCCCGCGGCGGCCATGGTCACGTAGAAGGTCGCCAGGATATAGAGGGCGACCCGCCCGCCGTAGTACTTGCGGTAGATATCCAGGACCGGCAGCACGATCAGGTCGGCGAAGAGAAAGCTGACCACGCCGCCGAAGCTGATGCCGCCCTGCCAGAGCACGGCCGCGAGCGGCACATTGCCCACAGAGCAGACGAAGCTGACGATGGCCACCAGCGGCCCCACCAGCGGGCCCTCGATGCGGGCGAGCGTGGGGTTGTTGCTCAGGAAGAAGGCCTGCCAGAAGGCGTTCGGCACCCAGGCCGCCAACGCGCCCGCGATGAGAAAGCCCAACACAATGTCGATCCAGACGGACGCCCAGTCCATGACGAAGAAATGGCTGACTGCCGTGAACCCCCGGGCGCTGAGCAGCCGCGATCCCACGGATCCTCCGGTCAGGCTCATATCCATCGCGGCGTGGCCTTCCATGCGCCCGGCCCGGCCGCGCGCGGCCTGCGCCCGCGCCAGTTCCACGAGGCGCGGCGTCAAGGTCAGCCGAAAGATCAGGGCGATCAGGACGACCATCAGGATGCCGCCGGCGAACTCGGCCGCCGCAAAGGGCCAGCCGAGCAGCACCACCAAAATGATCCCCAGCTCGATCACCAGGTTCGTCGACGCCAACTCAAAGACCATCGCCGCGGTGAAGCTCGCCCCCTTCAGGAGGAGCGACCGAGCCAGGGCCACCGCGGCATAGGAGCACGAGCTGGAGGCGACGCCAAAGAGGGTGGCCAGCGTGAGGCTGCGCGGCGAGCTGTCGCCGAGCAGGCGGGCGAGCGCGCCGTGGGACACGACCGCCTGGACCGCGGCGGACAAGGCAAAGCCCAGGATCAGCGGCCAGAGCACGTCCCAGAACATGGCGCCGGCCGTGCCGAGCGCGTTTCCCATCCCGCTCACCAGATTCATCGGCCCTGCTCGGGATGGTGTCCGGGACCGGCCCCGCCGCGCAAGCTCCGGTCCCGGGTATCGGCGGCGTGGTCATGCGCGGCGGGCTCGCCGGGGACGTGGTGGTGCGTGTCGTTGGCCGGCTCGTGGATGGGCAGGCGGCAATAGAGCGCCGGGGTCTCACAATTGGCCCACTCCAGTTGGAGTGTCGAGTGCGCAATCCGGTACTGCTCGTGCAGCACGGTGGTCAGGGCGCCCAGGAGCGCATCGCAGGCGCTGAGCGCCCGGTCGTCGGCCACCTGCACATGCGCCGACAGCACCGGCATGCCCCCGGCCAGCGACCAGATGTGCAGGTCATGCACGTCGTGGACGCCCGGCACCCGCAACAGGTCGCGCACCAACTCGGCGGCGTTGACCTGTTTCGGCGTGGCCTCCATCAAAATATCGGTCGTCTCGCGCAAGATGTCCCAGGCCCCTTTGGCGATCAGCACGGCGATGCCCAGCGAGATGAGCGGGTCGGCGGCTTGCCAGCCGGTGACGAGGATGACCAGGCCGCCGAGGATGACGCCGGCGGAGGCGCCGACATCGCCGAAGACATGCAGCATGGCGGCCCGCACGTTGAGATTGTTCCCGCCTTCGGCCCGCAGCCCGAAGCCGATATAGAGGTTCACGGCGATGCCCACCAGGGCCGCGGCGAACATCAGCAGGGGCGCCACGGGCTCGGGATGGGCGAGCCGCCCCCAGGCCTCATAGGCAATGCCAATGACGATGAGGATCAAGGTGACGGCATTGGCCAGCGCGGCCAAAATCCCCGTGCGATGGTAGCCATAGGTGCGCCGCGCATCGGCGGGGCGCTCGGCCTGTGCCGTGGCGTACCAGGCCAGCCCGAGCGCCACGATATCGGTCAGCACATGCCCGGCGTCGGAGAGCAAGGCCAGCGAGTTGGAAAGCAGGCCGCCGGCGACTTCGATTACCAGGATGCCGGCGGTCAGCGCAAAGGCCGTGCGGAGCTTGCGGCCGGTCATACCATGACTATGATTAGGCGCGTCTGCCACTAAGAGACCTCCTGGGCGTGCGTTACTGGCCGGTCAAGGGGATGATTGGGCCCTTGCGGGGGGCGGGCGCCGCGCCCTCGCGCGTGCCGGCCACGGGATAGCCTTCCTCGTCGAGGATGGCTTGCACCTGGGTGAGCGGCAGGGTGGTGGGATCATAGCCCAGATAGACGACCTTGGCCGGGATGTCGACCTGCACGCTCTGCACGCCGGGTTGGTGCTGAAGGGCGGTGAGGATCGTCTTCTCGCAGTGCGCGCAGGACACGTCCGGGACTTCCAGAATAATGTTCTCCATCGCGTTTTGCTCCTTATGCTCTTACAGGTTCAGTAAGATAAGTTCAGTAAGATAGGTTCAGTAAGGTGTGTGATTAGGCAATTATGCGGCCCAGCGCTAAATCTCGCTCTGGGATGCCGGGATGGCCAGGTTCCGCGGGCCGAGCGCCGGCGTCGGGGCTGGGGATCGCCGCCAGGCGTAGATCCCCAGAGCCGCCATCCACAAGATTAACAGGGAGCCGGCGACCATGTTAATGATCATGGCCAGGTCGGAAAACCCCGTCTCCGTGATCACGACCCCGGCCACGGCTGTGGGGGCGCCGCCGACAATGGCCAACGTACCGATCCAGCGGGCAAAACGGCGGTCGATCAAAAAGGCGACGCCATATATGGTGATCGTGAGCCCCAAAAGCATACTGGTCAGGCCGGCCAGGCCGATCTCGATTTGCCGTACCCCAAACGCGGCCTGGAAGATCGCGGCCTTGCCCGGCTCCGGGGTCATCGCCCAGGTGTTGACCATGACCTTGAGGGCGACCCCGTCGACGGCCTGGAGCGCCGCGGTCAGTGCCATGCTGGCGATGGCCCCGGCCATCCCGCAGACCGCCCAGTCCGCGGCCGGACCATCCATCATACGCCGGGTCACCAGCACCAGCGCGGCCGCCATCAAGACGACCCCAAACAGCTGCATCAGGTGGCTGGCGATCCAGGTATGATCGGCGGCGTACTCCGTGAAAGCGGCCAACGGCACATTGGGGTCGGCCTGGCTGGGATGCAAGTAGGTGCCCACCAGTAACAGGACCGCGCCGAGTATGGCCGCGCTCGGGCCGATCCGGGCGCCCCCCCAGAGCGGGTCATGCGCTTTAGCGTCTTTTAGGTTCACGTTTATCTTATTCTCCTATCGATTTTCGTATTGCACTCGTATTAGACTCGTATTGCACTACGCTTGCGTGTTCAGATGGGTTACAGCCGCCAGCCAGATCTACCGCATCGGGGTGCTCTGGGCGGAGGGTGCTCCGGCCGCCGCGCCCATGGGCGCCATGCCGGGGCTGGGACGGAAAACGAATAACGACCCGGCCCCGATGGCCAGCGCCAGGAGCCCAATGACGACCAGGTAGCTGATATCCGCCACCCGACTGCGCAGGCTGGGGTGCAGGAGCGCTGCGGCGTCCCGCGGCGGCCGGAAGCTGCGCAGTCGCAGCGAGTTCGTGACCACGCTGACACTCGACATCGCCATCGCGGCGCCGGCCATGATCGGGTTGAGCAACAGCCCGAACAACGGGAAGAGCACGCCCGCGGCCACGGGGATCAGCACCACATTGTAGAGGAAGGCCCAGAACAGGTTCTGGCGGATCGTGCCGATCGTGCGCCGCGAGAGCGCAATGGCGGTCACCACCCCGCGCACGTCCCCCCCGACCAGGGTGATATCGGAGGCTTCCATGGCCACATCGGCACCGGTCCCGATCGCGATCCCGAGATCCGCCTGGACCAGCGCGGGCGCATCGTTGATGCCGTCGCCGACCATGGCGACGACTTTCCCCTGGGCCTGCAGCTCCCGGATCTTGTCCGCCTTCTGCGCGGGCAGGACCTCGGCCAGCACGTTGCGGATGCCGACGGCCGCGGCGATCGTCTGGGCGGTGGCGTTATTATCGCCGGTCAGCAGCCAAACCTCCAGGCCCAGGGCCTGTAATTCGCGCACGGCTTCCGCCGATTCGGGCTTCAGGGTATCGGCCACGGCGATCACCCCGGCCGCCTGGCCGTCCACGGCCACGTACATCGGGGTCTTGCCCTGGCCGGCCAGCACCCGGGCACGCTCCCCCAGCCCATGCAGCGGGATCTGGCGCGCTTCCATTAGTTGGGTGGTGCCGAGCAGCAGCACGCGCCCGTCGACCGTGGCCGCCAGGCCCTGCCCGGGCAGGGCCTCGAAGGCCGTCGTCGCGCCCAGGGCGAGCCCCAATTCGGTGGCCCGCGTCACAATCGCTTCGCCCAGGGGGTGTTCCGATCCCCGCTCGGCGCTGGCCGCCAGGCGCAACAGCTCCGGTTCGGTCATCCCGGCCGCCGGGATGACGTCGGTGACCGCGGGTTTGCCGCGGGTCAGCGTGCCAGTCTTGTCGAGGACGATGGCCGTGATCTTATGGGCACTTTCCAGCGCCTCGCCGCCCCGGATCAGGACCCCATACTCCGCGCCCTTGCCGGTGCCGACCATGATCGCAGTCGGCGTCGCCAGGCCGAGCGCGCAGGGGCAGGCGATGATCAGCACGGCGATCGTGGCCACCAGCGCGTAGGTGAACTTCGGCTCCGGCCCGAAGCTGAACCAGGCCAGGAAGGTGAGCACCGCCAGCCCGAGCACGGCCGGCACGAAGTAGGACGAGATCTCGTCGGCGAGCCGTTGGATGGGCGCCTTCGAGCCCTGCGCCTCCTCCACCAGCCGGACGATCTGCGCCAGCGCGGTATCCCGCCCGACCCGGGTGGCGCGGAAGGTAAACGAGCCGGTCGTGTTGAGCGTCGCCCCGATGACGGCGGCGCCCGGCGCCTTCTCCACGGGCAGGCTCTCGCCGGTCAGCATCGACTCGTCGACGCTCGACCGCCCGGCCACGACCACGCCGTCGACGGGCACCTTCTCCCCGGGCCGGACGCGGAGGATGTCGCCGACCTGCACCTGTGCGAGCGGCAGGTCGAGCTCGGCGGCGCCACGGATGACCCGAGCGCTGCGGGGCGCCAGGCCCATCAACTTGCGGATCGCGTCCCCGGTCCGGCCCTTGGCCCGGGCCTCGAAATAGCGCCCCATCAAAATCAGCCCGATCACCAGGGTGGACGTATCATAATACGCCTCGGGCACCACGCCGGCCATGCGGAGCGCATCCGGGAAGAAGGTGACGAACACACTGTAGAAATAGGCGGCCGAGGTACCGACCGCGATCAGCGTATTCATATTAGTCGCCAGGTGGCGGGCAGCGCGCCCGGCGGCCGTATAGAAGCTCCAGCCGGCCCAGAACTGCACCGGGGTGGCCAGCAGGAACATGACCCAATAGCGCTGGGGCATCGCCCAGGGTAGGGGCAGGAACATGCCGCCCATAATCAGGAGGCCCGCCGCCAAGCTCACCAGGAACCGGGTCCGCAGCGCCGTGATCTCGTGCTGCCGGCGGTCCGCCTCCCCGGCGCCCGCGGGCTGGTCCGCGGCATCCTGGCGCGCGGCGGGGGATGGC
>Ga0070730_10003799_pt1 | contig 13441 bp, 11 predicted proteins | sample Coa_R1_3_FD_66447 | JGI IMG/M metagenome (GOLD analysis project Ga0070730, IMG submission 66447) | Surface soil microbial communities from Centralia Pennsylvania, which are recovering from an underground coalmine fire - Coalmine... | ecosystem: Environmental > Terrestrial > Soil > Unclassified ...
CTAACCCCGGCCACACTTCATCCTCCATTCATCTCTCGGGCCGATAATTGCGCGCATCCGCAAACTGAGCGTTGACAGGTTGTCGGCGTAATCCAACAGTCAGTCACTCTGGGAGGCAACGAGGTGGAGTTGTGGCGATCAGCCGCAAGCGCCAACGGCGTGTGCCGCTGATTCGATCGGAGACCGAAGATCAGGCCGCGGCGAGACTGCGGCTTGCGTTCAGCGGTGGTCCCACGCCGGCCGCGGCGGCGCTTTTCCTCCGCGAGCGGGACGCGGGTCTCGACTGGGAGAGTGCAACGGCGGCCGTTGCTGAAGGAACCGCCAAGCGATTTGGCGTAAATATTCCTCCAGTCCGGCCGTCCAGCTCCAGGGTAGACAGCGCACCTTACTGGCCAGGGCTAGGACTGGGCGTGCTCTTGTATCTGCTGGCACGGCCTGCACTGAGCTTCGCGCGTGAGCTCGCCGTCGCCGGACTGGCATCGGGCCTGCGAACATTTGTTGGCAGTGGTGTGTGGCAGCCACTGATCTCCGCCACACAGCTCGACCCGATTTACACCGGCGTAGCAATCAGGAGCATCGGCGGGGTACGCGTCCACGGCCTCTCGATTGCCGGGCCTGTCGGACTGTGGCTGTACTCCGCCCTGCCTGGCCTGTTTGTGTCGCCGGAACTGGTTCAGTCTGGCGCATTTGCCAGCATGGTGGCGGCTCCTGGCGCAAACGTGCTCGGGCGAGCGACCGCGTCCTTCGGCGCCGACATCCTGGTGCTATTGCTGGGAGTGGTCTTGACCTCACGGGCTGGTCGGCGAGCCTGGTTAGGCGTGTTTGGCATGCTTCTGCAGGCCGAGACCGTGCTTGGCCACTTGATAAACGGCCAGGTCGGCGCGCGCCAGCTCGACGCTGCTGGACTGCCATTTGCTATCGCCCTCGTGTTTCCGACGGCCGGCTGGTGGTCGACCGAGCAACTGGCCGGTTTGCCCCCGGTATGGCAGGCCATCATCGTCGGACTGTCAATGACAATCGCGGCGTACGCGATTGTTTTTCTGGTGTTGTTCGCCGCGCGCGTAACGGCGCGATTGGTCCCTCGTCAGCGCTTTGTTACGGCCCGACGGGAGTCTCTTCCTCGCGGTGTGCTCGCGCTCAGCGCGGTCGTGGCAGTCGCGACGATCGGTTCGCCGCTGGGGAGTGTTGCCCGCGGCGCATCTAACTGGCAGCGCCTCGACCAGTCAGCGAACTGGGACATACTGCACCTGGGAGCGAACAACCCGCCCAACCCCGTGGGCGCCGCGCCAGGCCAGACACATTCGGTGCGCATCGCCCAGACCGCCGAGGGCAGGTGGCAATACCTGGTCGACGGCCACCCGAAGGTCATCCGCGGTGTCGGCTACAACCCTCAGTACGCTGCGCTGCCGACGACCCAACGCGCCCGCGTCTACCAACGCGACTTCAGCGCGATTCGCAGCGTTGGCGCCAATACAATCGAGGGCTGGTTTGAAAATCAGTTCGACGAGGTCACGCTTGCGTCGGCCGCGCAAAACGGACTCGGAGTCATCCTGCCTTTTGAATTGAATCAGGACTGGGACTATTCGGATCCGGTGCTACAGACTGACATCCTCGCGCGGGTCAGCGACTGGGTGGTCAGATATCGGGGCGCCCCAGCGCTGCGTATGTGGGCACCCGGCAACGAGAATATACACCGGGTCCTCTATCCCCAATGGGTCAGCCAGGAGCAGGTTCCGGCAGCACGTGCTCGCGCACAGGCATTTGCCGCATTCTTGCCCCGGTTGGTAGATCGCATCCACGAACTTGACCCCAACCACCCTGTGCTGTATCGAGACGCGGAGGACGTCTACCTGGGCTGGCTGCGACCCGGCTTTGAAACATCCGAGGTAACCCGCCCCTGGCTGGTGTACGGCGCGAACGTCTACTCGGAGACCCGCCTTGATGAGATCATTGCGCGCTGGCCTGACCAGTGGATCGGCGGTCCGCTGCTGATTTCAGAATTCGGACCGGCTGGCCGCGGACCCGACGCGCGTGCCGTCGGATACCTGCACGATTGGCAGCGTATTCGCGCTCGGCCCGGGGTCGTCCTGGGTGGTCTGGCCTACACGTGGGCCACCAACGGGCCGGAGGATCTGGACCGCGTCTTTGGCCTGGTCGATGCCGATGGGAAACCAACCGACGCCGCGCTGTCTGCGCTCGCGGCTGCGTACCTCAACGACCGCGCAGTCGGTGATCCACCGCTCGAGGCTATGCCCGCACAGCCTGCGGGGAAAGAGTAGCGAGGGAATGCCAGCCGGACGTCCGCACGCTGAGCCGGACCACTGGCTTCTGTTTGGGCGAGTAACGCTCGGGCTATGCCTCGGCAGCGTCGGTGGCGTGGGCCTCGGCGCGGGATTGTTCGTCGTCGGCGTCCTGGTACTCAGGGGGATAGGCGGTATCGCGGAGCCGATATCGTCGCTCCTACCGTGGGCGGATCCCGTGTACACGCGCGCAGCATTGCATTCGCTGGCCGATGTGCAGCTCGCCGGAATGAGCTTCGGTGGTCCAGGACCGGGCGGTCCGGTCACCATTTCACTGGAGCCCGGCGGCTCCGTGCTGGGTCGACTGGTTAGTGCGGGTCTGGCCGCCAGCGGCGTGCTGTGCGTGGGCCTTCTCCTGCTTCGAATCGGGGTGCTGCGTCGAAGCGCTACGCTCATCGGCGCGAGCGTGGCGGTTCAGTTTCAGGTCGTCCTGGGGCTGCTCGCCTCGCCTCCTCGGATGGAAGACCTCGAGACGGTCGGTGTATCGTTCGCGGTCAACGCGGTTGTGCCGTGGCTGGGCGGCCGTCGACTCGTACTCTCGGATGTGGTGGCCGGCCTGCCCCCGTCAGTGTTGACCGCGGCACTTGTGGCGATTGCACTTGGCTCGGCCTATGTGCTGGCGGCTTCGGTCGCGGCGGGCGTGCTGGCGATTAAACGATGGACGCAGCCCGTCGAAGGCGGCGCCAATCGGCCAGCCCTGGGTGTGTCGCGGCGTCCAGCTTTGATTGCCTCGCTGGCGACGACCGGTTCACTGGTTGCCCTGAGTGCGATCGCCGCCGCCTGCAAGGTTGCCACGGTCGCGGCTCCGGCCATTGATCTGGCGCCGCAATCTCAAATACTTGACGCTGTCACAGCGGCCGGCGCATCGGTTCCGCCGATCAGCGCCGAAGCCGCAGAACCACTACCGACACTGTCCCTGTCCAATGGCGGCCTGACTGCCGGCGACCGATGGTTCGCAGAACCCTCGCCATCGAGCCGAGTAGAAATCGTCGCGACTGATGGCAGCTTCACGTACGTGGTAAACGGGAAGGCCCAGGTCATCCACGGGATGGGTATCAACACGCAGTACACGTCGCTGCTCAGCGCCACCGATCGACGCGCCCGATTGGATGCCGACCTGGAAAAGATGCACGCCCTTGGCGTCAATACGCTCGTTGGCTGGGACCCGGCGGAGTTCGACGCCGTGTTACTCGAAGCCGCGCAACGGCAAGGCATCGGGGTGGTGATGCCCTTCGACCTGCATCCAGACGCCGATTACACGGATCCCACCGTTCGGGCCACCCTGACCCAGCAGGTGCTTGCCTGGGTGGATACCTACCGGCGCTACCCGGCCGTACGCATGTGGGGACTTGGCAACGAAGTGCTCCACAAGATCGTGCACCCCTCCTGGGTGGGGCCGCAGGACCCGCAACAGGCAGCCGAAGCACGCGCATTCTCGGACTGGCTGGTCGAAACGGCTGATGCGATCCACACTGCCGACCCGGACCACCCGGTCACGTATCGAGAGGCGGAGGACGCGTTCGTTGGCTGGGTGGCGCGCGCGCTGCAGCGGCATCCCGCGCAGCGGGACACGTGGTTCGTGTGGGGGACGAATTGTTACCAGGACTACCTCAGTCGTATTGTCGACAACTGGCCCGATCAGGGTACCGGCGTCGCGCTCTGGGTCTCCGAGTTCGCGCCAGGCGGGCTGGCCATTCCGGATCGGCCGGTGGGCTTTACCGAATTGTGGGGATACGTGCGCAAGCATCCGGACTGGGTGTTAGGTGGCGCAGTGTACGCCTGGACGCGCAACGGTCCCGAAGAGATTGACCGTAACCTCGGCCTGACCGATGACGGCACACCCGTTGACGGTCGCTCGCTTGACGCAATCGGAGCATTCTTCAACGCCGATCCAGCACGCTGATCGTCTGGACTCAACGCCAAACCTTAGTAGCTGACCGCCAAGCAGGCGGGCAACTGAGCAGCACCCTGCACCTGTGCATACCCCGTGGCCCTCCGCGTGGCGTGACCTTTCCGGCTGGCGGCCGGGGGGACGCCGACGATCTCAGCCGCGAAAGTGCTGTATCCGTGCGGCGTGCGCCTGATTCTGGACCGCGGTCGAGCCGCCTGGACCTGACCGCCTGAGCCACCAGCGAGCCGAAAACGCCCGTCGACAGCTCACCCCGTCCTTCATGGTTGCTTCATGTGACCGCGTGACAATGGCGGCGACTGTTCAAACTGATTTCAACAAGCGCGTCTTTGGGGGTCGAGTTCACGGATAGGAGGAATAGGCCAACGCAGCGTGTTCACCATCGCTAGGTTCCGTCGAAGCAGAGCCGGTATGGGCGATCGACTGGGCTCGGGCGCTCGTGGTCGCACCATTCTACTGGCGACTCATCGACGACGGACTCCGCACCGCGCCCATGCAGCGTGTCGCGCCACACGGTTGCCATGGCTTGGCCTTCTGGTGGTGCTTGGCGCACTCATGAATCCGCGCCCCGTGAGGGCGGCCGAACACCAGCTCTGCGCGCAGGATGGCGTCACTACGTTTGCCCCCGTCTTCGAGGCGTTGGCCGACCGGCTCGGGCCGACCATGGGTAATCCGGTGGAATGCGAACATACTGATCCGCGAACGGGCGACACGCTCCAGTCGACAACGTCCGGTTTAGCGTACTTTCGACCGTATGCCAGCACACCTGCGTTCACCGACGGTTGGCAGCACTGGGCTCTGGTCGATGAGGGGCTGGTGTCCTGGGCCGGGCCGAGTAGCGATCCACCGGATCACGCGGGCAACGGCGGGCCGGGCCAGGACCTTCCGCAGGTCCAGGCAGCCGTGGCCGACGCCGCGCTTCAGACCGGTCAGGATGCTTCGAGCATCGACGTTATGCTGGCAGAGCCCGTCGACTGGCCCGACACCAGCCTCGGATGCCCGCAGCCGGGGATTGCTTACGCTCAAGTGGTGACGCCGGGCTGGCTGATCGAAGTCGAAGCTGATAACGCACGCCTTACCTACCACTCTGAAGCCGAAAGCGGCGGGCGCCTGACGTTGTGCATGACACACTGATCAACTCGCGACTCCACCGTGTGGCTCCCGGCCCAACCCGTGCCAGGTGATCTGGACAAAGGCCAGACCCACAATGGTCGGGTCGATGTTAATCGTGATTTCGCTGATGACCTGCATTTCAGGATTGAGCTCCGTGTCGCACGCCGCGGATCACACTCCGATGGACTCGGTAAGCGCGGCCCGTCTCGCGGAGACCGTTTGGGTGGTTTGCGGACCACGTGCAGCCGACAGCGCCGCCGCCAGGGCAGCCATGCACGCCAGAAACAGGAAGGTCACGTGCAGCGCAACCTGAAGTGCCGCGGGCGTAGCGTCTACCGTGCTGGCGACGGGCTGGCCGGATTGGGCACTCAGCACGAGCCCCAGAATCGCCCCTGTGAGTGCAACCCCCAGGCTCGTGCCAAGGCTGCGCGTCATGTTGAGGATTCCGCTGGCGGTCCCGAGCCGGTGGTCTGGGGCACTACCCATAATCGCACTATTATTGGGAGGTGTGAATGTGCCCAATCCGATGCCGAGGATCACCAGGATGCCGAGCGTGACCGGAAGGCCGGGCACCCGAAGGATGCTGATACCCAGTAGCGCAACCGCGCTGATGCTCATCCCAACGACGGTCGGTGGCCGGGAGCCCACACGATCTGTGAGCACGCCTGCAATCGGCGCCATCGCGCCCAGCGCCAGCGGAATGGAAGTGAGAAGCACGCCGGTTTGCGCGGCAGTCTGTCCGAGGATGCGCTGTAAGTAGAACGGCAGCAGGAAGAGGCTGCCGAACAGGACCGCGTACGACAGCAGGCCCGCCAGGATTCCCACACTGAAAAGTCGCGAACTGAAAAGCGACAAGTCCACCAGTGGCGACGTGGCCCGACGCTCGGCGGCGAGAAACAACGCAAAGCAGGCGAGTACCAGGCCGGTCGTAACCAGCAGGTTCGGACTCGACCAACCCCAGGTGTTGCCAAACGTCAGGAGGACCATCAGCAGCGCCACTGCCGGTCCGAGGAGCAGTGCTCCAGTCCAGTCGAACCCCTCCTCGGCCGGGTGCGCCGCCCGGAGCACAACCTGACCCGTGCGCGGAAGAACAAGCCAGGCCAGCACGGTGCCAAGTAGTCCGAACGGCACGGCGATAAAGAACACCCAGCGCCAGCCCAGCGAGTCGATCAACAGGCCGCCGATCGACGGGCCCAGCGAAAGACCAATGGCCTGGGCCGCTCCCTGAACGCCGATGGCGCGTCCAAGCCGCCGTCTTTCGATGGCAGCAGCAATGATTGCGACACTGTTCGCCTGCAGCATCGCCGCCCCGACCGCTTGCAGGGCTCGGAATCCGATCAGCCAGAGCAGCGTTGGTGCGAAGCCACACAGCGCCGAGCCCGCGATAAACACGACGAACCCAGCGACGTATAGCAGCTTGCGGCCCACCAGGTCCGCGAGGCGCCCGAAAGGGACAACCAGCGCCGCCAGCACGAGCAGATAGGCGATGGCAACCCACTCGACCTGGGCCACCGGGGTGTGAAAAGTCCCTTCAAGGGTGGGTAAGATCAGCGTGGCGATGCTTGCATCTAGTTGACCGAGAAAGGCGCCAACGCAGACGGTGCCGACCACGAGCCACGGATACAATCGTGCCCGGGTAAGTCCAGCTAGTGGCGGTGGCTCGCAAAAAATGGATCGCAAACCCGACACCAGCTAACTCTAGAGTCGCGACGCGGGCCAATGCATCGCAGCTTTTGGGGCGTCCATCACGGGCGCTGATGCTTGGTGGCCCGCGGCCGGTATTACCGGGTCGTCATCATCGATTCGAGCCTCGCCCGCGCATCAGCCAGAGACCAGGCTTGACCAGCTCTGCTCCGCGAGTGCTTCGAAAGGCGTCGTCAATGCCTGAAGCCAGGTCAGCCGGCGTGATGCAGTGGGCGTACGGCGTGATGGCCCGTTAGTGCGGCGACGCTCTACTGTTCGAGGCGCGATGGCTGATGATGCGGGTTCCGTGGAGCCCGGAGCATTCTCCGCAGACGCGTGGTGTAGGCTCGGTCAGATGATGGAAGTCGACGGATCGCTTCGACGTGATGCGCTGGGCGCACAACCCGCGCCGAGCCTGTACTACCTGCGTACCTTTCAGGCGGTCGCCACGGAGCGGAGCTTCACCCGCGCGGGCCGAAGCCTCGATCTGTCGCAACCCGCCGTCAGCGCCCACATTCGTGCCCTCGAGCGGTATTACCGAGGGAAACTATTCGAGACACGCCAGCGAAACGTGCATCTTACCGCTGAGGGGAGCGCCCTCTTTGAGTACACGACGCGCGTGTTCAACCTGCTCAACCAGGCATCTCGGTCAGTAGCAGCGACACAGCGCGCGGAGCGCGGCCTCCTGCGCCTGGGGGCAAGTCCGACCGTCGGCGCGTACCTCCTACCGTCATTGCTTGGCGGATTCAAGCATGAACATCCGGGGGTGGAGATTGCGATCGCGATTGGAACGTCCGCCGACATCGTTGCCGACGTAGTTGCCGACCGCTTGCCGTTCGGATTAGTCGAAGCCTCCGTCAGTCACCAGGATCTGACAATTGACCCGCTCGGTGAGGACGAGATGGTACTCGTAGTGCCGCCGGATCATTGGCTTGCGCGACGTGCAGAGGTGGATGTGCGCGAGTTAGCTGATGTGCCGCTGCTCCGACGTGAAGCTGCATCCGGCACCCGAGCGCTGGTCGACACCGCGCTTCAACGCGCAGGCGTAAGCCCGCCTACGCTCATGGAGCTCGGGAGTCCCGAGGCGCTCAAGGAAGCCGTTCTTAGCGGCATCGGAATCGCCTGGGTGCCGCGCCTGAGCATCGCCCGGGAGCTCGCGACAAAGGACCTGGCGCAGGTGCGCGTGCACGGGTTGTCAGTGCGGCGGATCTTGTCGATGGTGCGGCGCCGCGACGTCGGCCTGGTCACGGTCGCGGAACCATTCCTGGATCTGGTCCGTATCGCCGCTGGTGCTCTGAAGCGTGAAAGTCCATGTGGCGTCGAGGGATCGTAGCCCTAAAGCCAGCGCGACCTGTACCGGTCATGTTGGTGATCGTAAGCCATTTTTCTCCGTGAGCGGTCCAGGATCGGTCAGCTCTCTGCGAGCGCGGCCATGTCGACAAGCTGGGCGCGCAGCACGTCCCGGACGATGTCGCAGGCCCGCGTGATCTGCGGATAGGCCAGTCGATAGTAGATCAGCGTGCCATCGCGCCGTGACGTGACCAGGCCTGCATCGCGCATTACGTTCAAGTGTTGGGAGATGTTGGGGTAGGTCACACCCAGCGCTTCGGCCAACTGGCCCACGCTCTGCTCGGCATCACGCAGCGCGTCGATCAGTCGCAGCCGTTTGGGGTCGGCCAGTACCTGGCAGATGCGGGCACGGCGCTCGTACAGCAGGGAATCGTCCATCGCCTTCCTTTCGCGTGTCACCGTTGGCGCGTGGCCGTCATGTCGCCAGCATTGTGCCGAAGCTACGGCCGAAGGTGTAGACGGCCACACCAACGATCAGCAGCGCAAAGGCGACGCTCAACGAACGGTCGGGTAGCCGCCCGGCGAGCTTCCCACCCGCCAGCACGCCGCCGACGCCGCCAATAGCGAAGAGGAGTGTGAGGGGCCAGTCCAACGTGCCGAAGCGGAGGTTGCCAATCAGCCCCCACAGCGCATTCAGCGCGATCACCAGCAGCGATGTCCCGACGGCGAGGTGCATCGGCAAGCCCAGCAAAACCACCAACGCCGGCACGATCAGAAAGCCGCCACCGACACCGAAGAAGCCCGTGAGAAAGCCGACACCCAGCCCCACGAGCACCAGCCGTGCCCAACCGGCGACCAGGTGGCGGTCGTCGACCGAGGTTCCCGATGCCTCCACCCCTGGACGGCGGAGCATGCTGCCGGCCGCGGCGAGCATCAACAACGCGAAGAGCACCATGATCAGCTCGCCGCGCAGCTGGTGGTTCAGCCATACGCCGGCGAAGGCACCCAGCATGCCACTGGTGCCGAAGGCGATTCCCGTCTTCGGCAGCGAGCGGCCGCGGCGCAGGTAGTCGATGGCCCCAGTGGCTGCGTTCAGACCGACGATGGCCAGACTGGTGCCGGTCGCACCCTGGACCGGCACGCCCATCGCATACACCAGGATTGGCACGGTCAGAATCGAGCCACCGGCGCCCAATGCACCCAGCGAAAACCCAATCAGGCCGCCGAATGCGAGCGCCCGCGTGACAAAAAACAACGCGTCCAGCAAGGGCGGCGTGGCTCAGTGCGAAACGGGCAAGCCGGCGCTGACCCACGCGTTCATGCCGCCGGAGACGTTGCACACGCGCTGATAGCCGAGCTGTCGGAGTTGACGCTGAGCCGAGCCGGAGCGGTTACCACTGCGGCAAATCAGCAGGACATCGCGGTCACGGGGGACGTCTGTCAAACGCCCCGGCAAGGAGCCAAGCGGGATCAGCGTGGCGTGCGGCGCATGCCCGTGGTGCCACTCGGCCGGCTCGCGGACATCGATCAGCAGCGCACCGGCGGCCTGGCGTCGGCTGGCTTCGTGGACGTCGACGACCGTCGGCGTGGCATTGGCGGCCGGACTGGACTCCGGAGTACCGAAGAGGCGCGAAAGCAGACTCATGAGCAGGACAAAACCCTCCGCGCGCGGGTTGCCGGCACGGCCGAGATGGACGACTGCGCAGGCCCACCCGCACTCTAACCAATACTTGCATCATTGCGCAAGTTATGACATCATGCGACTCAAGGCTGCTGGCGGGTCTGCGGTGTCGGGCCAGCCACACCGTCCCCAGGGAGGCCCCGTGCCCACGTCCGACCGGTGCCCGGCCTGGCCATCAGCGCACCGTCGGAGCTGCGGCCAGCGGCGCCAGCGGGGGTGGCATGCGCCAGTGGCTTCCGCGCCAGTGTCAGCGCCGGACTCCTGGAGCGCCGGGGCTTCCGCCCAATTGTGCTGGCCGACGGTGGCGTCGCCGATGTGGCTCGCCGAATGGCAGCTATCGCCGCTCCGCAGGCAAGTAGTGGAACCAGCGGTCAGTAAACCATCTGGGGAGCCGATGGTGTCCTGACCGAAGGACAAACGAGCTGGGGGCTGCCAGCCAACAATCGCGCAGCGAAGCGGCCGGCGAACTCGTCTCTCATGGATGGATGGCGAGCTTGAAATTCAGAAGGCCAGGTAGGCGGACGGGTCCGCGAGGAACTGCTTCTTGCACGACGGGGCGCAGAAGGCGATCCTACGGCCGCCATACTCCACGGAATGCCGTGCAGCCGCCGGATCCACCTCCATGAGACAGACGGGGTCCAGGTGGTCCAGTCCTTCGCCGTCCTCCGACTGAGCCTCACCGAGGCACAACCGGGTACCCTCGGGAGGGGCGAGATATCGCTCGTACACGTGGTCGACCAGTCCGTCTGGAACGGGCAGTAACGTGCCGGCGTCGAGCATTTGCTGGGCGTAGTCGAACACGCGCGGCACCAGCGCCGGGTCGTTGAGGTCCTTCAGCCAGATCGAGCGGCCATGGAGTTGCAGCAAGGCATTGTTGCCCGCCGCGCACGGCCCGAGACATCCGGTGAAGGTCAGGTGAAGGCGGTTGCGGATCTTCCGCCGCTCCCACTCGTCACCCCACAGGGAGGCTGGGTCGAACGGCAGCCGGCCCTTCTCTTCCCAGCCGCAACAGCAGCTCCCAGTCTGCCTGGCGCAGACGAACAGCTGGCCCTGAAGCTGGACAACCCGGAAGTTCTCGCCACGGGCGCGCACCCGCACCGTCGAGAGCCGCGGTCTGCCACCCGCCGGAGGGTGTCCCTCCAGTTGATCGCAGGTGGAGCAGCCCTGGTGGCCGGGACCGTGGGGAGCTGCGACCGACCCGGGCCCCGTCACCTGATCATTCACGTGTGGGCGCTGTAACTGGAGTCCAAATACTTGTGCGGCTCGGTTTCAAATGCCTTCTTACAGCCCGGGGCACAGAAATAGTAGGTTTGTCCGTCGTGCTGGGCGGTGTGCCTGGCGGTCGCCTCGTCGACGTCCATGCCGCACACGGGATCCTTGGCCACAATCGGGTGCTCCCTTCTTATCTCGCCGGCTTAGCCTACCGACTCCACCGGGTAGTCCTCCTCCTGGAGGATATCCTTCATCTTGTTCACGTCGACGACGCTCTCGTCGTACTCCACTCGCACCTGTCTGGTAGGAATGTCAACTTTGACGGTGCGAACTCCATCGACGGGCGTGAGTGCGTTGGTGATCGTGCGCTCGCAGTGCTCGCACGAGATGTCGGGGACATTCAAGACGGTGGTCGCCATGAGTAAAGACCTTTCCTGGGGGATTAAGCTGGAGTGACGGTGATCGTGCCGCGCATGCCAGCGGCGTAGTGTCCAGGCACGTGGCAGCCGTACTCCAGCGTGCCGGCCTGATCGAAGGTGTAGACGAAGCGCACGCTCGCGCCGGCAGGCACGTCAATCGCGTTCGGCTCGGCTTGCATCGGCGCGCCGCTGGCCATCTCAGCCTCGTGCGCCTGCTGCTCGGCAGGCGTACCGACAAAGAACTCATGCGGCAGAACGCCCGCGTTGCGGATTTCGAACGCGATCGTATCGCCTGCCCGCACGCTCAGCACGTCCGGAGTGAAGCGGAGTGCGTCCGTCGTGCTGACCTGAACGATGCGGGTCACTGGCCGGGTGTCCGCCGCCGCACTGGCCATGGACATGTCGGGTGAAGGCGCGTTCGTGCTCATCTGACTGCGCGCGAAGGTGAGCGCCGCCGCGCCAACGGCCAGAGCAACGAGTGCGATGCCGACCAGATAGGCATATTCACTCACGCGCTCGCGAAGCGGCGGATGGAGGATCACCGCCGCGCTCGCCGGTCGCGCGAAGCGGCGCAGGCGCAGCGCGTTGGTGACGACGCTGACGCTGCTCATGGCCATCGCGGCCGCGGCCAGCAGCGGATTCAGCAGGACCCCGAAGAAGGGAAACAGCAGGCCCATCGCCACCGGGATCAGCACGATGTTGTAGGCAAAGGCCCAGAACAAGCCCTGCTTGATGACGCCCACCGTCTTGCGCGACAACGCGATAGCGGTGACGATGCTTCTCAGGTCGGCCCCAATGAGCGTGATGTCCGAAGCGGCCATGGCCACGTCGGTGCCGGTGCCGATGGCGATGCCCAGGTCGGCCTGGGCCAGGGCGGGGGCGTCGTTGATGCCGTCGCCGACCATGGCCACGACCTTGCCCTGGGCCTGGAGCTCCTTGACCTTGTCGGACTTCTGCTCGGGCAGCACTTCCGCCAGCACGTGCTGGATCCCCACCTCGCGGGCGATCGTCTCCGCTGTGGCACGGTTGTCACCGGTGAGCATCCACACCTCCAGGCCGAGCGCCTCGAGTTGCTCAATCGCCTCCCGCGATTCGGGCCGTACGGTGTCGGCGACGCCGATGAGCCCCGCCGCGTGGCCGTCCACGGCAACGAACATGGCCGTTGCGCCGCCGCGGGAAAGGGCTTCGGCCCGCTCGCCGAGCCCGTTGAGCGTCATGCCATACCCTTCCAATAGCGCGCGGTTGCCGAGCAGGACCTCCTGACCATTGACCCGCGCCTGGATGCCCTTACCGGCGAAGGCCTGGAAGTGCTCCGCTTTCGGGAGATCCAGCCCGAGTGCTTGACTGCGCGCCAAGATCGCCTCGCCCAGCGGGTGCTCGGAGCCGACCTCGGCCGCTGCCGCCAGCCGCAGCAGGTCGCGCTCGCTGAGGCCGTTGATCGTGACCACCTGCGTCACCGCGGGCTTGCCGCGCGTCAGGGTGCCGGTCTTGTCCAGCACGATCGTGTCCACCCGCCGTGCGCCCTCCAGGGCTTCGCCACCGCGAATCAGGATGCCGTGTTCGGCCGCCTTGCCCGTGCCGACCATGATGGCCGTGGGGGTCGCCAGGCCGAGGGCGCACGGACAGGCGATGATCAGCACCGCGATGGCCGCCTGAAGCGCCAGCGTCAGCCGCGGCTCCGGGCCCAGAACGAACCAGCCGACAAAAGTCAGCCCCGCCAGGATCAGGATGGCCGGCACGAACACCTCGGAGATGCGATCGGCCAGGCGCTGCATCGGCGCCTTGGAACCCTGGGCGTCCTCGACCAGCCGAACGATTTGCGCGAGCGTCGTGT
>Ga0070730_10003800_pt1 | contig 13439 bp, 12 predicted proteins | sample Coa_R1_3_FD_66447 | JGI IMG/M metagenome (GOLD analysis project Ga0070730, IMG submission 66447) | Surface soil microbial communities from Centralia Pennsylvania, which are recovering from an underground coalmine fire - Coalmine... | ecosystem: Environmental > Terrestrial > Soil > Unclassified ...
CGCCGTCCCAGGAATCGAAGTGCGCCGAGAGCATCACGTACTCGTTGGGAAGCCGGGTGCCCTTCATTTCGCCGATGACGTTGAAGACCGGCACTTCTCCCAACGCTTGCGATTCGGCGCTCACGTCGATGACGGGGTTCTGTGTGTTTTCCGCGAGCCGATAGAGCAGGCCGTAATCCTCGCACGCGACGTCGATCACCGGCGCGCGGTCGGTGTAGGCCTGGAAGATCTTCTGCACGCCCCAGCCCTGCGACCAGAAGCTGCTGATGATACCGGCGGCGCCCGCGGCTTCGAGACGGCGCGAGAGCGGCGCGATCGCTGCGACAGTGCCGGCGCCCGCGTAACCGGTATGCTGTAGGCGCTGCTGCCATGCCTGCTGCGCGGCGGTGCGGCGCGCCTTCATCGAGTCAGCAGTGGCTTGCGTCGCCCACTTCTCCCAGCTCGTATCCGGCCGGCAGGTCGGCTGCGGAAACGACACGAGGACGAACTTGCCTTTGACCTGTGGCAGCCACGCTTTCAGCGCGCTGCTGTCGGCGACATCCGGCAGGATGACCACGGCCCCACGCACCGGCCGGCCGCGCGGCGTGCCGGGACTCCACGCGAGCATCGTGGCCTCGAGACTGCGGGGGCGTGGCGCCACCAGATCGACGTGCGTCGGCCCCCGCCGCCAGCTGCGCCAGGTACCGTACTGTTCTTTGCGGGCCGTGATGCCCCAGGAGTTGTAGATCGCAAGCAGCCAGTTCTGCGCCGCCGTCATTTCGGGCGAAGCGGTGAGTCGCGGGCCGAGGGAGTCGAACAGCACTTGCGCGAGGTGCGGCAGCTGCGAGCTGTCGTTGCCGATCGACCAGATGCGGCGCAGCACGGGATCGTCTACGGCGAAGCCGGTGGGTTGGGGGAAGCCCTGGGACACAGCGGTCTGGCTGACGGCGGCGAAAAGACAGGCAGCGATCACGACGAGACGCACGTGGCCGGCTCCATGGAGAGCGTGGGGAGTGAGAAGTCTGCGCAGTCGTGCGGAGGAGTGGAAGTGCAGCCTACAGCGTCAGCCTGTATCTCACCTCGGGCACGGCCGTATTCGGGTAGGTTTTCTTCCCTCCATCCGGCCGGAATCCGTAGGTGTCGTAGAACGTCCGCGCCTTCCGGTTTTCCTCCAGCACCCAGAGCGTGATTTCGCGGAATTTTCGGCGGCGGAATTCCGCGACGACGTGATCAATCAGCCTGCGGCCGTACCCCCGCCCGCGCAGCTGCGGCAGCACGTGAACCGAGGTGATGTGACCGACTGACTTGGGGTCGTCATCAGGGTCGTGGGTGGGACACATATGACAGAAGGCGACAGTTTGGCCTTCGGCTTCGAGCAGCAAGACCGGCCAGGCTCCATCTCCGAGACGCGGGTTCCAAAAGCGGGTCCGATATGCGACATCCGTGCGCGCGATCACGTCATCCGGCATGATGCCGCGGTACGCGACATCCCAGGATGCGACGTGGATCTTCGCCACCGTCTCGGCATCCGCAATCTGTGCGCGCCGAATTTTCATCGCCCGAGTTTCGCTTCCCACTCCTCGAGCGAGCGCGGCCAGTCGGCCTTGAGAAGTCGTGAGAGCGAGCGGTCGGCCAGCACGCGGCCGCCCGTTTGGCACGTGGCGCAGTAGTTCGCCTCGTTGTCCGCGTAGCGGATCCGCTGAATCGGCGAGCCGCAGACCGGACATGGCTGCCTGTAGCGCCCGTGCACCGCCATGCCTTCCTTGAACGCGGTCACCTTTTCCGGGAACCTCGCGCCGCCCTCTGTCTCCTCGCGCAGTTTGTCGATCCAAAAGCGCGTGGTTTGCTGCGTGGCAGCGTAGAGTCTGGCGATTTCTACGTCGCTCAGTTTTGTCGTGAGTTGAAAGAGCGAGAGTTGAGCGGCGTGGAGAATCTCGTCCGACAGCCAGTTGCCGATGCCGTCGAACAGATGCGGATCGGTGAGCGCGCGTTTCAGCGTGTGCGACTCCGACTGCAAGCGCGCGGTGAATGCAGCGAGGTCGGCAGCGAGGATGTCGAGCCCGCCCGGATCGTGCGCCGCGAGCCCCGCTTCGCCGCCGACGACGTGGAGCGACGCGCGTTTCTTGGGACTCGCTTCGGTGAGCAAGAGCGTGCCCGTGGGAAAATCGAACGCGGCGAGCCCCAGCTTGGCGGGGGCATTGGCGCGCTCGGGTCTCCACTTGAACCGGCCGGCGATCATCAGGTGGAAGACGAGAAATAGCTCGCCTTCCATTTCCCACACGACCCGCTTTCCGATTCTGCGCAGCCCGACGACTCTGCGACCCTCGGCGGCCGCGAGCGGTGGATCGACAGTGCGGAGCAGGGAAGGGCTGACGACGCGCGCGCGCTCGAGCGTCTGGCCCACGATACGAGGGCCGAGTGCTTCGAGGTAGATCGCGATGTCGGGAAGCTCCGGCATGGCCCGATGCTATCTACTGGAAGACCTGGAGCGCCACCTCCACGCGTCCGAACGGCGCGCTGACCTGTACGCCCTGCACCATCTGCTTCACGCGCACGAACATCTCGCGCGCGATCGCGACCCCCTCGGCGAGCGCGGCTTCCTTTCCTTTTTCCTGTGCCTTCCGCATGCGCTGTAGCACGTCTTCGGGCACGGACACGCCCGGCACCTCGTTCGCCAGGAACTCGGCATTGCGGAGCGAGATCAGCGGCCAGATCCCCGCGACGATCGGTGTCTTGAATTGCTCCACCTTCTTGAGGAAGGCTTCGAGCTGGCGCGCGTCGAAAACCGGTTGTGTCACGGCAAACTCGGCTCCGGCATCCACCTTCCACGCAAAGCGCGACAGCTCACGGTCCTGGTCGAGCGCACCGGGGTTCACGCCGACCCCAATCGCCCATTTGGTGGCGCCGCCGAGCGGGTTGTTGCCGGGGTCGAGTCCCTGGTTGAGCCGATAGACGAGGTTCGTCAGGCCGATCGAGTCGATGTCGAACACCGCGGTGGCCTCGGGATACGGCCCCATCTTCGGCGGGTCGCCGGTGATGATGAGGATGTTGCGCAGCCCCGCGGCGTGCGCGCCGATGATATCGGAGAGCATGCCGAGGAGATTGCGGTCGCGACAGCAGTAATGAATGACGGTCTCGATCCCCACCTCGCGCTCGATCAGCAGCGCCGACGGCAGCACGCCCATGCGGCTCTGCGCCCGCGGGCCGTCCGGCACGTTCACGGCATCCACGCCGGCGGCTTTCAGCGCGCGACACTGCTCGAGCATCGGTTTCGGATCGACGCCCTTGGGCGGCACGATTTCGACGCTCGTGACGAGCTGGCCGCGCGCGAGCTTCGCGCCCCAGCGCGACTTCTCGGCGAGCGGCACCGGCGTGATGCCGGCGGGTGCCTGCACCTGCGCGCGCGACACGACTGCGCTCGGCTGGCGCGGCACCACGCTCGCGACGTAGTCGCGGATCTTCTTGATGTGCTCGGGCGTGGAGCCGCAGCAGCCGCCGACAAAGCGCGCGCCCGCTTCGATCATGCGCCGGGCGTAGCTCGCCATGTATTCCGGCGAGGCGAGATAGATCTTGCGGTCGCCGACGTCCTTCGGCAGCCCGGCATTCGGCTGCGCCGAGATCGGTTTAGTGGTCGCCTTGACCATCTTCTCGACCGCCTCGAGCACACCGGCGGGGCCGACCGAACAATTGACGCCGATCACGTCGGCGCCCCAGCTGTCCAGCTGCTTGGTGAACGTCTCGGGGTCCGTGCCGTAATACGTCAGACCGTCGGTGCCGATCGTCATCTGGCACACGACGGGCAGATCCGACGCGGCGCGGACGGCGCGCAGGGCGGCGTGCATCTCATTCATGTCGCTGAACGTTTCGAGGATGAATCCGTCCACGCCGCCCGCGAGGAGTCCCTGCACCTGGCGCGCGAAGACCGCCTCGGCGTCCGCCTGCGACGTCGGGCCGAAGGGCTCGATGCGGATGCCGAGTGGGCCGATCGCGCCGACCACGCTCACCCGTCCACCGGCCGCGGCTCGCGCCAGCTCGGCGGCCGCGCGATTGATCTTCTCCGTCTCATCGGCGAGCCCGTAGCTCCCGAGCTTGAGCGGGTTGGCACCGAACGTGTTGGTCTCGAGGATCTCGGCGCCCGCGCGGACGTATTCGGCGTGCACCTCCTGCACCAGCCGCGGTTGCTTGAGGTTCAGCTCGTCGTAGCAGACGTTGAGGAAGAAGCCCTTGCTGTACAACATGGTGCCCATCGCCCCGTCAAAGACGTGGACGCGACCGTCAGCAAGAAAATCGCGGAATGTCGGCACGGGAAAATAATAGCGACCTTCGGACGTACTCTTAAGTGTCCATGAGCCAAAACGGGGTCGAGCAGCTCCTGGCGGAGCACACACCGGCGCTTCGCAACTTCCTGGGGGCGCGGTGTCGCGATGCGGACTTGACCGCGGAAATGCTGCAAGAAGTGGCTGCCCGCGTGGTCGTCGCCGCGCCGCGCATCTCGTTGAATGGGAACGCGCGAGCCTATCTGTTTCGCATCGCGGCCAACGTGTGGCGCGATTACTTGCGGCGCGAGCTCGTACGGCGTCGCGCGGCGCTCGACCTTCGTGCCGCGGAGCCGGCGATCGCCGACTCAGCTGACTGGCTCGTGCTGGAACGGGACCTCCGCGCTGCCGTCCGCGACGCGGTGGCGGCGCTGCCGCCGGCGCAGCGCGACGTCGTGGAGCTGCGGCACACGCGCGGCCTCACGTTCCAGCAAATCGCCGATCGACTCGACCGTCCGCTCGGCACGGTATTGACGCAAATGCGCGCCGCGCTCGCGCGCATCAGCGCGGCCCTGGAGAACTATCGATGACTCATCCGACCCAAGACGAGCTGCTGCTCTTTGCCTACGACGAGCTGCCGGCGGCGCGCGTCGCCGAGATCGCGCCGCATGTCGGTGGCTGCGGGGCCTGTCAGGAAATGCTCGGGCAGTTCGACCGCGGTCGCAGCGCGCTCGATCTCGCGGCCCCGGCTCGCCGTGCACGCGCGATTGCCGGCGCGGCGCTCGCGCTGGCGGCCGCCGCGCTGCTGGCCGCGCTCGCAATCGTCAGATCCGGACCGGTCAACGGCGCCGGCGCGCATTGGACACCGACCACGACATGGTCGGCCACGGCGGGATACGTGACCGGCGGCAACGCGATGATGGATATCGATGCCCAACTCACTCGACTGGAACAGGAGCCGCGTTATGGCCTGCCGAATTGAAGCGTTCGTCGCCGTGCTGAGTGCGCTCGCCGCATCGTCCGGTGTGGCGCAGGACATGCCGAATCCCCAGGCGATGCAGATGCAGGTGCAGCAGATCATGCAGCAGCGGCCGCGCGAAGCGGAAGCGGCGGCGCGCGCCTTTCTGCAGTTGGTCGCCCCCGACCGAGTGGCGGGCCTTGATTCGCTCAGGCAGCAGGACCCCTCGGCCGGTGATCAGTACTGGATGGAAGTCGCTCAGTTGACGGTGCAGTTCGACATGGTCCAGAAACTCAGCCAGCGCGACAGCGTCCGCGCGCAGCTCGTGGGCAAGATGTTCGGGCTCGAGGCGAACGCGCGCGCGCAGCAGCGGGCGTATCGCAATGCCACCGAGGCGAACCGGCCCGCGATCCGCAGCAAGATCGAATCGCTGATCACGCAACACTTCGATCTCGAAGACCAGCTTCGCGGACTCGAGATCGCCGACATCGAGCGGCGGCTTGACGACGTTCGAGCCGAAAGTGCGCGCCGGCGCGAAAAGCGATCGGAGTTCATCAAGTTTGCCGTGGACGACATTATTCGAGACGCGATCCGACCCAGATGACAACGAATGTCCAATGTCGAACGTAGAATGATCACGGTGTATTGATCATTCGACATTCTACCTCCTGCATTGGACATTACATCGATGCCCAACATCGGCTCCTACCACCCGATCATCGTCCACTTCGCGATCGTATTGCTCGTGCTTGGCGTGATCTTCCGCTGGATCTCGCTCACGGGCCGCGTTTCGTTTGCGGGCGGCGCGGCTGCGACGCTGCTCCTGCTCGGCGCGCTGGCTGCGGTGCTGGCGGTGCACTCGGGCCTGGACGCGCACGGTCCGGTCGAGCGCATTCCAGGTGTCCGGCAGGCGGTCGGCGACCACGAGGACGCCGGAGAATGGGCGCGCAACATCTTCCTGATCGTGGCGCTGCTCGAGATCGTGGCGCTCGCGGTCGGCAGGCGCAACATCCAGATCGCGCGCGTCGCGTTGTGGGGCTCGGCCGTGGTGGGTGTCTTCGGCTTCGCGGCCGTCCTGAAGGCCGGAGACCGCGGCGGCGACCTCGTGTACAGCTATGCCGGCGGCGTCGGCATCCGGTCCGGCGACACGGCGGACGTCACGCGGCTCTTCCTCGCCGGCATCTACCAGCGGGCAGTACAGGCGCGCACGCAACACGACAGCAGCCGCGCTGCGGAACTGTTCGCCGAGCTCGCCAAGCAATTTCCGAACGACACCAACGTGCGCCTGCTCGCCGCCGAATCGTTGCTCCATGACAAGAAGGACCCGCGCGGCGCGCTCGGATTGCTTGCCGGCATCCGCCCGACGTCCGACAACCGGTTTCTGTCGGTCCGGGTCGGCTTCCTGAAGTCGGACGCGTACGTCGCGGCCGGCAAACCCGACTCGGCGCGCGCGGTGCTGCAGCAGCTCGGAACGCAATTCCCCCAGATGCAGCAGCGCATCACCGAGAGGCTGCGAACGATCAATCATCAATGATCGATCATCAATGATCAATGTCCAATGATCATTGATCATTGATCATTGATCATTGATCATTCGAGATGTCCGATCTCGTCGCCGCGCGGTCGCAAATGGCGGTGTCGCTCGTGTTTCACATCATCTTCGCGGTCATCGGCATCGCCATGCCGGTCCTCATGGTGATCGCCGAGCGTCGCTGGCAACGGACGCGCGATCCCATCTATCTCGATCTCGCCAAGCGCTGGGCGCGCGGCACCGCGATCCTGTTCGCGGTGGGCGCCGTGTCGGGCACGGTGCTCTCCTTCGAGCTTGGCCTGTTGTGGCCGCAATTCATGCGATTGGCCGGCGCGGTCATCGGCATGCCGTTTTCGCTCGAGGGATTCGCCTTCTTCACGGAAGCCATCTTCCTCGGCATCTACCTCTATGGTTGGGAACGCGTGTCGCCGCGTGCGCACCTGCTCGCCGGCGTCATCGTCGCGGTCAGTGGCGCGGCCTCCGGAATATTCGTCGTCATTGCGAACGCCTGGATGAACACGCCGACCGGCGTGATGGTGACGAATGGGGCATTCACGCACATCGATCCGATCGCGGCCATGCGGACACCGGCCGCGCTGCCGCAAACGCTCCACATGACGCTGGCGGCCTATGCGGCCACGGGGATCGCCGTCGCCGGCATCCATGCCCTGCTGGTCCTCAAAGGGCGCGCGAGCGCGTTCAATCGCGCGGCGCTGATGATTGGGCTCGTCGTGGGCGCGCCGGCGGCGGTGCTGCAGCCGCTGTCGGGCGATATCGCGGCACGCTACCTGGCGCGGCGCCAACCGGTGAAGCTCGCCGCCATGGAGGCGCTGTACCAAACGCGCGCCGGCGCGCCGCTCACCATCGGACCACCCCCCGGTATCAAAATCCCTTACGCCCTATCGCTGCTGGCCTTTCACGATCCGCACGCCGTTGTGCAGGGTCTCGATGCCGTGTCGCCCGATGAACGGCCGAATGTGGGACTCGTGCACCTGTCCTTCGACGTCATGGTCCTCCTCGGCACCTATCTGGCCGTCGTTGGGCTGTGGGCCGGGTGGCTGGCGCTGCGCAAGCGGGATCTCGCGGCGCACCGCGGCTTTCTCCGCGCGTTGGCGGTCGCGACGCCACTCGGGTTCGTCTGCGTCGAGGCGGGGTGGATGGTGACGGAGTTGGGACGCCAGCCGTGGGTGATCTATGGCGTACTCAAGACACAGGACGCCGTCACGCCGATGCCGGGCCTCATCGTGCCGTTCACGGCGATTACGCTGCTGTATTGCGCGCTCGCGTGTGTAGTCGCGGTCGTTCTCTATCGCCAGATCATCCGGAGTCCGGTCGCGTGACACCGTCACTCGCGGTGACGCTCGCCGGGATCATTCTGATCGGACTCACCGCGTACGTGCTCCTTGGCGGTGCTGATTTCGGTGGCGGTGTGTGGGCGCTGCTGGCGTCGGGGCCGCGCAAACAGGCGCAACGCGAGCTCATCGCGCGCGCGATCGGTCCCGTGTGGGAGGCGAATCACGTCTGGCTGATCCTTTCGCTAGTGCTGCTGTTCACGTGTTTTCCCCTCGTCTTCGCGCGCGTGGCGATCGGGTTGCACGTGCCGCTGACGTTGATGTTGATCGGCATCGTTTTGCGAGGATCGGCGTTCGTGTTTCAGAGCTACGGCGAAGGCAGCGCGGCAGGTCGAGTCTTCGCCACGGCAAGTCTGATCACGCCCGTGCTGCTCGGGGTCTGTGTCGCCGCCGCGGCGACGGGAGCGGTTCCGGTCGAGCCACGCGGATCGTTCGTCGCGGTATACGTGCGCCCCTGGCTCACCGCGTTCGGACTCGCTGTCGGGGTGTTCGCATTGGCGTGCTTCGCGTTACTTGCGGCCGTATATCTGACGCTCGAAACGCGCGACCTGCCGTTGCAGGAGGATTTCCGGCGCCGCGCGCTCGTCACGGAAGTGGTCGTCGTCGGCGTGGCGGTCGTGGGTCTGTTTCTCCTGCCGGCTGCGCTTTCCATCCATCCGCGGGTGGTCGCTCTGACGGCGGTCACGGCTGCCAGTGCGATCTGGAGTTTGTGGCGGCGGCATTACGCGCTGGCTCGCGTTGCGGCCGCCGGACAAGTGGCGTTGATCGTCGTGGGGTGGGGCGCGGCGCAGTATCCCTACATCCTACCGCCCGATCTCACGATTCAAGCGGCGGCGGCGCCGCGGGTGACGCTCGAGCTGGCGTTCACCGCGGTGATCGCGGGCGCGGTGGTGCTATTTCCGTCGCTCTTCTATTTGATGCGGGTGTTCAAGGCTCAATCGAAAAACGCCATGCGCTGAGCGACCCACCACGCGGCCAGTGCGCCGGCGATGAAGCCCACAACCGCGCCGAACGGGCCGAATAGCTTGTTGCCGATCGCCCCTGCGATCGTCCCGACGATGACGTTGACGAGAAACTTGAGGAGACTCATCCCGCCTCCAGGATTCGCAGTGCCGTTGCCGCGTCCATCCCGCTGATCGCTACAATCTTGCGCCTGCCATTCTGGCCCGCTGTGATCGCAATCGCGTCGCGTCGCACGCCGAGCCGCTCCGCGAGGAATCGCACCAGCTCCGCGTTCGCCGCTCCACCGACGGGCGGCGCGGCGACTTTGATCTTGAGGGCGTCGCCGTGGCGGCCGGCCACGGCCGTCACCCGTGCCCGCGGCACGATATGCAACGTCAGAGAAACGATAGCAGGAGTCGCCGCGCGAGACTGAGCAGCACCAGCGCGACCAAGGGAGTCAGGTCGAGTCCGCCCAACGGGGGGACGATGCGGCGGAGCGGCTCGACGAGCCAATCGGTCAGAAAGTATGCCGGCCGGATCCAGCGCGAGTAGCGGAACTGGCCAAACCAGCTCGCAATCACGCGAACGACGATGGCGATGAAGAGAATGCGATACACGAGACCGATGATGAGCGCGATCGTGCCACGGGGTCCGCTCGTTGCCGCCGCCTGCGCGACTTGCAACGTCGACACGAGCCAGCCGATGAGCGACAGCAGCAGAATCCCGGCGACGGCCGTGAGCACCACGAGCCATCCTCCTGCGTGGACGGGATTGCCGCCCATGCGGACCAGGCGGCGCTCGACGGGTTTCATCACTGGATCGGTCACGGCGCGCAGCGCGCGCCCCAGGCGGCCGAACGGCGAGACGCGACGCGTGCGGATCAGCCAGGACCCAAGCGCGATCAGTGCCGCGACGACGACGAGGCCGAAGACAGTGTAGCGGAGTGCTGCGTTCTGCTCCAAGGTCCCACTCCGCTCAAGTGCCGTAAGCGGCGGCGACGATGCGCTCTTGCTCGATCTTGTGCGCGGTGGGATAGCCCTCGGCGGGACTCGAGCGCTCGGGGCGTGAGACGTCGAGCAGCGCGGCACCACGCGACAGCACGTCCCGGATCTTCGGCAGGACGAATTTTCGGGCGCCCATGTTGCGCGGCTCTTCTTGCACCCAGACGACTTCCTTGAGATTGGGGTACCGGCTCAGATACTCGCCGATCTCCGCGGCGGGGAAGGGATACAAGAGCTCGACGCGCCCGATCTTCACGTGCGGCGCTTCCGCGCGACGCGGCGACGCGATGATGTCGTAGTAGATCTTCCCGCTGCACAGCAACAGGCGCGTCACTTTCTCGGGCCAGGTGCGATCGCGGTCCCACAACACGCTGCGGAATTTTCCGAGCACGAGATCGTCGAGCTGCGAGCTCGCGGCCGGCAGACGCAACAGACTCTTCGGCGTCATCAACACGAGCGGACGGATTTCAGTATGCAGCGCCTGGCGGCGCAGGAGGTGAAAGTACTGCGCCGGCGTCGTGCAGTTCGCCACGCGAATGTTGCCCTCGGCGCCGAGCGCGAGGAACCGCTCGAGCCGGGCGCTGGAGTGCTCGGGCCCCTGGCCCTCGTAACCGTGCGGCAGGAGCAGCGTGAGTCGCGAGGTCTCGCCCCACTTCGCCAGGCCCGCGATGAGGAACTGATCGATGATCACCTCGGCGCCGTTCGCAAAGTCGCCGAACTGCGCCTCCCACAACACGAGCGCGTTCTGGGCTTCGACGGCATATCCGTACTCGAAGCCGAGGCACGCGTACTCGGAGAGCGGGCTGTTGTGCAGCTCGAACGGCGCCTTGGCGTCCGGCAGGTGCTGGATCGGCGCGTAGCGCCGGCCGGTGCTCACGTCGTGCAGCACCAGATGGCGCTGGCTGAACGTGCCGCGCTCGGTGTCCTGCCCGGTCAGTCGAATCGGCGTGCCCTCGGCGAGCAGGGAAGCGAATGCCAGCGATTCGGCGTGCGCCCACTCGAACCCCTCCTTCGAGCTGAGTGCTTCGCGCCGACGGTCGAGCTGCCGCTTCAGTTTGGGATGGACCGTGAAGCCGTCGGGCACGGCGAGCAGCGCTTCGTTCCACTGCTTCAGCGGCTCGGCCGGGACGGCGGTGTTCGGCTCGGGCGCGCTCTTCGGCGTGATCCGCTGCGTGTCCTCGGCGCGCTGCGTCGCGCCCGATTTCACGGCCTGCTGGACCGCCGTCAGACGCTGATACGCGGCTTCCGCGTCCGCCCTGGCCTGCTCCGCGGTCACGATCCCTTCACTCGCCAGTTGCGCCGCGTATTTCTCCCTGACGCCCGGCGCTTCCTTGATTCGCTCGTACATGAGCGGCTGGGTGTAGGCGGGCTCGTCGGCTTCGTTGTGGCCGTAGCGGCGATAGCCGACCAGGTCGATCACGACGTCGGCGTGGAATTTCTCCCGATACATCATCGCCAGCCGGACCGCCGCGAGACACGCCTCGGGGTCGTCGGCGTTCACGTGCACGATCGGGGCGTCGAAGCCTTTCGCGAGATCGCTCGAGTAGTCGGTCGAGCGGCCTTCGTTCGGTTCGGTGGTGAACCCGATCTGATTGTTCATGATCACGTGCACGGTGCCGCCGGTCGTGTAGCCGCGCAGGCGCGCCAGGTTGAACGTCTCGGCGACCACACCCTGGCCGGCGAACGCCGCATCGCCGTGCAGCAGCACCGGCAGCGCGAGATTGATGTCCTGGTGCGGCTGCGGGCCGCTGCGATCGGTCTGGTCGGCACGCGCGCGCCCTTCGACCACCGGATTCACCGATTCGAGATGGCTGGGATTGGGTGACAACGTGATCGCGACGTCTTTGCCGTCGGCGGTGCGATAGACACCTTCCGCGCCGTGGTGATACTTCACGTCGCCCGTGCCGGCCGTCCCGCCTTCGGTCTCGGAGGTCTCTTCACGACGGCCGCCCTCGAACTCGGCCAGGATCGTTTCGTACGGGACGTTGACGACGTGCGCCAGCACGTTGAGCCGCCCGCGATGCGCCATGCCGATCACGGCTTTGCGAGTTCCGTGCGCGGCCGCGAGCTCGACAGTGAAATCGATCATCGGGACCGTCATGTCGAGCCCTTCGATCGAGAAGCGTTTCTGGCCGAGGTAGGTCTTGTGCAGGAAACGCTCGAGCGCATCGACGACCGTCAGCCGCGCCAGCAGCTGCCGCTTGCCGTCCGGGGAGAGTGGCCGGCGATGCTGACCCGATTCGATCACCTGGCGCAACCAGATGCGCTCTGCAGCGCTGCCGATGTGCTCGACCTCGTACGCCATGGTGCCGCAGTACGTCGCGCGCAGGTGCGGCAGCGCCTCGGCGAGCGTCCGGCCCGGCACATAGATCCGCAGCACGTCGGCCGGGATCCGCGCCATGATCTCGGGCGTGAGGTCGAAATTGGCCGGATCGAGCGACGGGTCACCCGGCGGTTCCGTGCCCAGCGGATCGAGCCGCGCGGCAAGGTGGCCGAAGTACCGGTGCGAGCGGACGAATCGCGTGGCGGCGGCGACGTACTTGTAGTCCTCGACGCTGGACTGCGGGAGATCGGAGACGGGAGATGTACGCTCCGGTGCGACGTCCCCCGACGGTGTGGCCGATCGAACCTCTCCCTTCTCCCCTCTCGCGATTCTTTCCAGACTCTCCGTGACCTCGTCATAAAACCGTTCTTCGCCCTGCAGCAACGAATCCAGGGTTCGGAGGAACATCCCGGATTCCGCGCCCTGGATGATCCGGTGGTCGTACGTGCTCGTGATCGTGATGATCTTCGTGCCGGCGATGTCGCGAATGGTGCCGGTGGCGATGATCGAGCCCTGGCCTTTCATCAGTCGCGGGACAGAGGCGACGGTGCCAAGGGTGCCGGGATTCGTCAGCTGAATCGTGCCACCCGCAAAATCGTCGGGCAGCAAGCGATTGGCGCGCGCCTTCTCGACCAGCGTCTCGTACGCGTCGTGGAACGCGGCGAAATCCATCGCCTCGGCATGCTTGATGACGGGGACGACGAGAGCGCGGCTGCCATCCTTCTTCTCGACGTCTACGGCGAGGCCGAGACCGATGGCGCCTGGATCGACGCGATGCGGCTTCCCCTCGATCTCCTGGAACGCGTGCGTCATGACCGGAAAGCGCTTCGCCGCCTGGACAATCGCGTAGCCGATCAGGTGGGTGAACGAGATTTTCTTGCCCGCCCCGGTTGCGGCGAGCTGCGCGTTGAGCGCTTTACGCCGAGCGTCGAGCGTCCCGGCCGGGATGTCGCGGAAGGACGTGGCCGTCGGGACCGAGAGGGACTCGGTCATGTTGGCCACCAACCGAGCCGCGGGGCCGGTGATCGGGCTCGCTCCAGAAGGGAGACGGGAGAGGGGAGCGGTAGGTTGCGGTGCTACGGAGAGTGACTTCTCCC
>Ga0070730_10003801_pt1 | contig 13439 bp, 8 predicted proteins | sample Coa_R1_3_FD_66447 | JGI IMG/M metagenome (GOLD analysis project Ga0070730, IMG submission 66447) | Surface soil microbial communities from Centralia Pennsylvania, which are recovering from an underground coalmine fire - Coalmine... | ecosystem: Environmental > Terrestrial > Soil > Unclassified ...
ATTGTTATTCGCAAAGAGCGCCACTGTGATCGGGGTCCCTGAAACGTCATCATAATCCTCTCGGACCTCAATGGAATAGGAGTGGCCAGCGGTTAATGTAGTCTCGTAATAGTTGATGCCACCCGACTGCGCAACAAAGTCAAAGTCAACAATGCGCCCATCCGGCGGAACAATCGTTGGCCCAGCCGTAGCAACTGGCGTGCCTGGCTGGCATTGCGAGCCCGCAAATGCCACCGACGAAACTAACAGCAATACCCCTAGAAGACAAACAAATTTGGCTTTCATATTCGGTAACTAACCTCCTAATTTTCGCCGTGTGGCGTTCATAACGTTGGGGGAACCCTAACTAATCAAATTTTCAAAAAAGCGGGGTCTAACCTTTAATACTGGTTATAGGGGAGAAGGCGACTCTTTTTATAGCTTTGTTCGCGGAACTTGTCAAGCAGAAACTCACGTCGCACAGTGGGTTACTAAAGTAACTGTACATCTCGGCAGGTGGCATTTTGAAAACCGCTTTAGTGCATGGTGGCCAATGCACTACTGTTCCATTGCATTTTATTCGTAAGTATTGAGTTTCAGTGCCCTCAGTTAAAGACCCCGTCAGTTGAGCCGATCCACATAGGAAATGGTTTCGAACACGGGTGCAACGTCTTTTAACATGCTCCAGGGATCTATGATCACAGAGCCTTGTTTTAGCAGATGTTTGGAAGACTTGAAAACCTCGCGGTATTCCGGCCAGGGACAGGTAATTACAAAGACGCTGCAATTCAACAATTCTGAAGGGTCCTTTACAACCTGTACTTTTCCCGGAGACAAATTAGCCCCGGCGTTGCCATTGGCGGCATAATCATGGGCAAAGACTGAAGTTCCATGGCTTGCAAGCTGCTGGCACAGCCAAACACCAGTTGAACACTCAACCACATTAGAGAGCGGCTTATAAGCAAGGCCCAGGACGGCCACGGAATTTCCATTGTGAGTATGCGCAAGGACAGTCTGCAACAGACGTGAATTAACTTGCTCGTTGACTTGATCTGTCGCACGCGCGAGTGGAGCGTCAACCCCAACCGATTTTGCGGTGTACTGGAAAAGCCGGTTATCGCGTGGAAAGCAGGGGCCTCCATATCCCAACCCCGGCTTGAGATATTCAGAACCAATGCGCCGATCGCGGCCAATGGCATGTAGGATCACGCCAGGATCCGTTCCTGGAATTTTCGCGCACACAGCGCTCAACTGGTTTACGAAGCTGATTTTCATGGTTACGGCGCAGTTTACCGAAATCTTAGTCAGCTCCGCGTTGGCGCAGGACATACGTTCGACCGGAGCCTTGTTCGTGCAAAAACGGCCGTAGAGCTCTTCGAGGCGGTCTCCGGTTTGGGCGTCCGATTCTCCCACCAGCACGAGGTCTGGTTCCAGCAACCCGCGAACCACATTTCCTAGTGCTATGAATTCAGGGTTATAGCCAAGACCGAAATCTCTGCCACAAATCCCCGCCAATATTTTTTCCAGCATCGGCTTGAAGATCGAATCGCAGGTCCCGGGGGTCACCGTGGAATTGACGTTAAAAAGATAGTTCTTCTTATTTTGCCTGCCGACTTCGTCCGCCACGGATTGCAGCGCCCGGATCAGATATTGATTATCAAAGCTGCCATCGGGGAGGCTGGGCGTCGGCGTAATGAAGAAACAGGCTTCCGAATTCCTAACTACTTCGGCAAAACTTGTGGCGGTGCGCAAGCGTGAGCTGCCTTCATTGATCTTTTCCTGCAGGCGTGGTTCCTCGACCGGAGCGCGGCCATTCTGGATGGCTTCTATCTTGGCCTGATCTGCATCAATGCCAATCACATCAAAGCCGCGGCTGGCCAAACAAGCTGCCACACAAGCCCCCAATTTCCCGAGTCCCACCACCCCGATATTTTGAATTGTTTGCTTCAAAGACATTCTTCCTCGTTGTGTTTTATCAGGGATGTAATTTTTAAAGTCTCAGCGCGATAGCGTTCTCTTTATGCAAACTTAGGCTCCTCCACGGAAAGGCTTCAGGATCGAATCATACACTTTTCTGCGCAGGCTGCCTGCCGGGGCTATCGTATCGCGAAGGCGGTGCAACTTGCTCAACAGCCGCCAGCCGGTGGAGCTCTGAATCGCATGCAATTCGTTTCGCAAGGCGGCAATCGTCCTACTACTCTCGATCACGATGGCCGGTTCGGAATTCTGCAGGACCACTGGCCTAGGAGGAATTTCGAATTTCGGATAAGTAAGTTCGCCCCCAGCCTCGGCGAGAGTAAACCAGAACCAATGGGAATTCAGCTGAAAGAGATCCTTTCCTAACATTCGTTCCAGCGCATTCTTCTTTTCCAGATCAGATTCATATTTTCCAAAAAAACTTTCGTCCCCAGAATGAAGCGGTATCTTATTTCGGGTTTTGAAGTCAATGATAGAAATGGATTGCGCCACCCTGGAGTATACGTCGCCTAACCACATGGATTGATCGCCGGCGCTGGTCCCCTTCCACAAGCCTTCACTGCCGTATTTTCGCTCTGGCGAGCAATATCGTAAGTCTGATAGATCATGCATCATTACGATATGAGGCTTGAATGCGATCTTTGGCAGCAGTTCCCCTAAAACCCACTCAGCCACCTCAAAACCATGAGCGTCCCAGAGTACCGCGACGCGTTGTGCGGACCCAAGTCTCGATGCAATATCGAATCTCAGAATATCGCGTTCCAACGTCTCAAGCGGAACGAACCATTCAGGAGGCACGATCTTACTAATCTTGGGAACACTCTCGTTTCGCCAGGACTCGCTAAGGCACAAACTCAGTACTTTGCACTGCTCTGCGCCACCCAAATGATGTGCGACTTCCGTAAAACAAGCTGTCGAATTTCCCGTTCCACGGCCCAATTCAAGAATGAAGTCGGGGCGGAATTCCTGCGTAAAGGCGGCAATTTGTGCCCATTGCGCCAGCGAGAAATCGCCCGGACGACCAATTGCCGCGCTTAAGGCTCGAATTCTCTCCTGCGAGGCAGCGAGACTTTCCCGTTGATTCCAAAAGGCCTCCGCAGGATACACGATCAAGGCTCCGTGGGTAGTCCGGGCGGATGCCACAATTGTCCCTGTTTCTGTACCTCTCATTTGGGATTGGCTGGTATTCACTTTTCTGCCTCCAGGGTCGCAGCGAGCCGATCACTCCGGTAGCCTGGGCTCGTTGACATACTCAGGAAGTTTGTGAAATACCCGGAGCCAATCTCCCTTGCGTAGATTATGAAGTTCGAGAAAACAAGATGGTGCTTGACGAGATCACAACTCCGCCACTTGCAAAGAATTCTTTCCACGACGTTTAGGGATGCCATCTTGCCACCTGAAAAATGGATTTTATCCTGCTGCGTAACCTAGAATTGACTTCCCGCTGCCCTTCGTCCCTGAGTCTTCTGACTTTTTCAGAAATTGCGAACGGCTTGCCTGACGATGTAACTACCATCAAATTTGACTCGCAATGCGGTAGGCATTCAGAATATAGCAGCTTTTGTGCGTAAGCTAATCTTTTAAGATAGTAAAATATGTATATTCGCACTTCAAGAGTTATCATAAGCTTATTTCGCAAGAGGGCAACCGGAGCCTGAAGGAGTCCTCTGGCCAGATGTAATTGGGATACAATCTGAGCGCTTCGCAGATGCCGATGGGGCTAGCAAGACCAAACTTGCGAATACCTCGTGGCCGTCCCGAGATCCTGTTCCCTATCCAAAAGGGTTGCCGGATTGAGCGCAGTACCGTGACGAATGAGGAGATGACATGAAATGCAATGCAGGCTGGTATGAGCTCAACATCAGTGCTCCCGACAATCAAGTCAGCGCCTGTTGTTATTACAGTGGCCCAAAAGATAAGTGGGCGGATGAATATCATGATCTGGACTCTTATTGGAACGGCGCCAACTTCCAAACACTGCGCCGGGCCAACATTCGCGGAATAGCTGGTACAGGCTGCGAGAGCTGCTATTTCTTTCAAAACAAGTCGGCAGAAACGCAGTATTTCACCAACCTTCCGTATATTGATGAAAACGCTTCTCCGCTGCAGCAGGCCAATTGGAAGCTGGCCTTTCAGGAATTCGAAGCCAATCGGGAAATTCTAACGGCAAAGCCGCTGCGATATTACGTAAACTTCGGGTTTGCCTGCAATCTGTCGTGCATCCAGTGCCACCAGGTGCCGCGACGGAAAACTAACGGGCGGCAAGTTTCATCCGAGGTTCTTTATAAATGGCGCGAACACTTCAAATCGGCGCTGGAAGTGGCGGTGATCGGAGGCGAGCCGTTCACATTAGTAGAGGCGCTGAAGTTCATTCGCGCCTTCGTTGAAGACGATGAACTGAAAGACGTGCGCTTGAGGATTTGTACAAACGGCACCTTGCTTCATCGACACATGGAGACTCTCGTTAAAAAACGGAAATTGAGCCTCACCGTCAGCCTGGATTCTATGGGGGACGCCTATGACTACATCCGCGTAGACGGCAAATGGGATGAGGTGGACAAGAACATCCAGGAGTTTTTGGAAACTGGAAAACGACTCAATCTTGACTGGGACGTGCGGACGATGAGCGCCCTGATGAAGACCTCCATTCCGAAGCTGCCGGAGTTCGCCGAGTGGTCGGGGCGCCATAATATTCCATCGTTGTTTTTTGAACTTATCAGCGCGCCCGGCATAGAGAAGGCGGTCGCCGATGAAAACGTCGTGTCGAATCCGTGGCTGGTCCGCCAGATACCGGGATGGAAGGACCATTTCACCCAGGCAGCGAATATTTATCGCCGCTACAACATGACGGACTTGGCAGGATCCTTGGAATATTTCCGCGACCTGATCGAGAAGAGGCTGCAGGCCCTGGAAGCGGCTGAGAACTCCGACAAATGGGTTCCGTTCTTCGAACATAATGCGCAGCAGTTGGCGAATGTGAGTGCATGTTTGTATGGCGACGCCAGTCAACAGCCACTGATATGGCATAAAGCCGGGTGGCTCCGCAACCGACACCTGGTCTTTCGGCCCACAGATGCGAAAGACCACTTGGCCACGAATTTCGCTGACCTGCCTGCAGGCCGCGGCCCCATGCGTGTGAGGATGACCTGGTGGTGGCCCACTGGTATCAAAGAGTCGGAGCGGTGCTTAGTCAATTTTCAAGATCAGAATTTTACTGCATATTGGAATTCTACCGCGAGGTGGGATTCCGATTTCGAACGGTCGCTAGACGACCGCGTGGTTCAGCGGCACTTGGTTCTTACCGAGAAATCAAGGCAATTCCGGCTCACGTTTTCTCTTCCTCCCGACACAATGAAGCCGGTGGTATTGCCGATGCGGGTCAAAATCGAGTACTACAATGAAGAGCACATCCCGGGTAGCCGCGGCCACGTTGACTACTCCCAACAAGAATTGGTGCAGATCAACGCGGCGAGTTGACGGCTGTATAGGCAACGGGTGGGATGGCCCAACCCTTACATCCATACGAAGCAGTTATTATATGATTAGCGATCATAGGGTGGCTGGTGTGATGGCGAATCCTATGAGTGAGGAAATGAGATGAAGTGTAACGCGGGGTGGTATGAGCTTAATATCAGCGCTCCTGATAATGAAGTCAGCGCCTGTTGTTATTACAGCGGCCCCAAAGATCAGTGGTCGGACGAGTACCATGATCTGGACTCTTATTGGAACAGCGCCAACTTTCAGCAACTACGTCGTGTCAATATTAATGGAGCCGTTCCCAGCGGTTGCCAGGGCTGCCATTTTTTCCGCAACAAGTCTGCTGAGACTCAATATTTTGCCGACTTCCAGCATATTGATGAAAGTGCTTCCCCGCAGCAGCAGGCCAATTGGCGGCTGGCGCTCCAGGAGTTTGAGGCAAATCGTGAGATTGTCATTGCCAAACCGCTGCGATACTACGTAAATTTTGGCTTCGCCTGCAATCTATCGTGTATTCAATGCCATCAGGTACCACGACGGAAAACCAATGGGCGGCAAGTTTCCTCGGATGTTCTCAACAAATGGCGCGAGCACTTTAAGTCGGCGCTGGAAGTGTGTGTGATCGGCGGCGAACCCTTCGCTTTGATCGAGGCGCTCAAATTTATTCGCTCGTTTGTCGAAGACGAAGAATTGAAAGACGTGCGCCTGAATATATATACCAATGGCACCCTGCACCATCGCCACATGGAAACCCTGGTCAAGAAGCGAAAGCTGGGCCTGGTGGTGAGCATGGATTCGATGGGGGATGCATACGAGTACATACGGGTGGACGGCAAATGGGACGTAGTGGAAAAGAATGCCCTGGACTTTGTTGAAACTGGAAAACGGCTGAACCTGGACTGGAAGCTATCGACGACCTCTGGTCTGTTAAAGACCGGCATTCCTAAGCTACCCGAGTTCGCCGAGTGGTCTGGACGCCATAATATCCCGTCCATGTTTTATGAAATTATCAGCGCGCCCGGAGTGGAAAAAGCGGTCGCGGACGAGAACGTTGTGTCGAACCCATGGCTGGTCCGCCAAGTGCCTGGATGGAAAGATTATTTTACCGAGGCAGCGAAAATTTATCGCCGCTATGACATGCATTCACAAGCGGGCTCAATGGAATACTTTCGCGATCTGATTGAGAAGAGACTGCATACCGTGGAAAATACTGAAAAATCCAATGGGTATACTCTTTTCTTTGATCAAAATACCCGGCAACTGGCAAAGACTCGCGCGTTCTTGTATGGTACGGTCGCGCAGCCTCCCATAGTAAAGCGTAAGACTGGGTGGCTTGATCGCGGATACCTGGTCTTTCAGCCCAGTGACCTGAAGGACCACTTAGCAACTGAGTTTGCTGACCTGCCGGCTGGAGTCCCCGGTACCTTATGTGTGAGAATGAGTTGGTGGTGGCCGCCTGATGCCAAAGAATCGGAGCGGTGCTTAGTCAGTTTTCAAGACCAGGATTTTACTTCGAATTGGAATTCTGTCGAACGATGGGATTCCGATTTCCAGTGGCCCCTGACTGATTCTATGGTCCAGCGCCACATGGTTCTTACCCCAAAATCAAGGCAATTCAGGGTGATGTTTTGCCCTCCTGCCAACGTAATGAACCCGGTTGTGTTGCCGATGCGAGTCAAAATTGAGTTTCATTATGAGGAACATAGCCCCATCCCCTCGCAGGAAGAGCTGGTTCAAATCAACGCGGCAAGTTGACGACTGGCCCAGGCTTGGGTAAGCCCACTTGTTCTGCGTCTCAACGCAGGCCTGAAGGCCTGCTCTTCCACGGTAGTGGATACAGTAACTATGGAACTGCTATAAGGGCTAAATTTCTAAATTTTAAGTGTTAATCCCAGTTTGGGTGCGATCACGGGATCAATAGCTGCGCGCAAGACGACCCCGACATGCAACTGCAGTGGAAACTCTTCGGCGAGAATCATCTGGAGAAGCTGTTTCGGCGTAACCTTCTTAATTTCCATTCCCTTCTCGGGCTTGAATACAGCCGCAGATTCTTCTCCCTCCACAAAAAAAGAATGCAGGCGATTGCTGAGGCGCAAAGTACAGGGCGAATACGTCCCGAGAGGATAGACTTGCCTGGCAATCAGCCCGGTTTCTTCCAGCAGTTCCCTTACGCAACTGTTTTCGGGGGTTTCCTGAGGATCTACGTGCCCAGCGGGTAGCTCCCATGTGTATTGGCCGCAGCCAGGACGAAATTGTCGAACGATGGGAATGGTTCCATCAGGTGTGACGGCAAGAATGGCGATGTAATCGGCCTGGCCCAACGAGTGATACACCTCGGGAGTTTGACCGGGTTCGAGTTCGACGGCTCTCTCCACGATTTGTACCCAATTGGAAAGTCGGATGCTTTTTTCGGAAACGATCCTGGGATTGTACATAAAGACTCCAAAGTCGGATGTGATGCCAGAGACTATTTCACTTCGGCTGCGTTTAAAACGTGCTGAGCGTAGATCTCGAATTCAACATTCCCGCGTTGTACCGTCCAATGGCCTATCTCTTCGACTCGCAAGTTTCGTTGGCTTAGAAGCCACATCCGTTCCGGCATCTTAGCTGGCACAGTGGTGAGATGAATGAATACTGCATCGGGAGGAACCAATCCGCGCAGGTCATCGACGGGCATCGTTGGAAGCTCACGCGTGAGATCACGCCAGCCCCAAAGATAGAGAGAGTTGATCGAGTTGTAAAGCGGACTCCAGCGTTCATCGTTGTCATACCAGAACACTACCGGCCGATCTCTCAAAATACCTGTCTTCAAGAGATCTTGCGTGGCCATGGCCGCCTTAAATTCCAAGCGGCTATTCAGGAACACAATGTGCAAGTCCATGGCGGTAGAAACGCTGATAAGCACTGCAAAGCAGAAGGCCGCAACCAGTATCCCAATACGCCGTGCCCAACCAAACAGACTGGCCCCAATTACGCCGAGAATACTGAGGGTCGCTAACAGGATCCAAACCCGCCGTGCCAACTCGGGATCTTTCCATGCCATCTGCGGCTGAGTCGACCAATGCAGCGCCAGAGACCTGACAATGAACAATGGAAGAACCACTCCTGCCAAAAACTCCATTAATGTCATTTTGAACCAGAGCTTTCCCTCGTCTCCTCCGACCTTATATAACGCGGAGAGGAGTGCGCCCAGAAAAATGAAGACAGGCACAACCAGATATGAGCTCGTATAGAACACCCGAAGCACAACAGCTTTCATTCCAAATTCCACGAAGACAAAGACGAGGTCTGAGAGGAGAAGGAGCAACAGAGCCGAAATAAAAAATCGGTCGTTTTTAACCTGACGAAAGTGCCTGGCCAAAAATATTCCGCCGATCAGGGTCAGACCATATGTCGCGGCCAGACGGTAGCTGGTCAAAATCCAGCCTAATCCAGTGCCCCACATGTGCGCCAGATATCCGGGGGTGGTGGTTACTTGCCGGTAAAGAATCCACTGCGGCATCCAAAAGGCAAATGTATGAAACACCGACAGCGAGATTAATCCGAACACAATCGTCACCCCAGCCACCCCTACTGCCAGCCAGGCGCATTCCTTCACGGCTTCCCTCAAGTTCACTCGTTTTACATAAAACAAAATCAATACGCCAGGAATTATGATGAGTCCTGCAATAAGAACCGTATATCCTGCCATGGCCCAAAAAGCCCCGGCCCAAACCGTAGCCAGGCGGCCTTCCCATCGCCGCGGAGGAGCCAACACCATCCAGAAGCCCAGCAACAGGAACGCAATTGCCGGCCCGTCGGGGTAATCCCAGGTGATCGTGCCGATTAGATAGGGATTGCAGGCCAGTGCGATGGTGGTAACCACAGCGACCCAGCGCCCAGCATGACGCGAAAGGATGGCAAAAAGTGAAAAGGTGTCGGCGCTCAGGATGGCCACGTTAATGAGGTAGTTGGCGGCCAATGGTGAGAATACCTTGTACATTAAGACGCCGAACATCTCGTACGGTAAGCGGCTGACGTAATAAAGCAAGCCAAACCGATTTACCAGGTAGTGGAAGTTGGTGAAATAGCCGGTGTCAATCCAGGGATCCAAGAACCCTGGTGCGGAATAATCCGAAAACGGACCGAGCCAGAGCAGCCCGGCCGAAAAAGCCAGCCAAAACAGGAAGGCGCGTTTGACGTTTTCCTGTGCCGCGGTGCCATCCGCCCCGGGAAATGGCTCGGTGACATTAACTTGCAGCACGGCCGCATTTTCTGAATTCGTAGATTTCAATCCACGTCTCCCGTTGTCTGAAACAATGCCGATTTATCCTCAGCTAAAGCCACGCCGACTATTTCAACTCTGAAGCGTTTAGGACGTGTTGCGCGTAAACTTCAAATTTAATTTCCCCGCGCTGTACCGTCCAATGGCCGATATCTTCAACCTTGATGTTACGTGTAGCAAAAAGCCGCTCCCGTTTCGGCACTTTCGCCGGAACTGTAGTAAGGTGAATTACTACAGTGTCAGGCTGAACCGTCCATCGCAGGTCTTCGACGGTCATTGTCGGAAGTTCGCGGGTAAAGTCACGATAACCCCAAAGATATAAAGACTGGATGGAGTTATAGAGCGGGCTCCAGCGCTCGTCGTTGTCATACCACATTAACAACGGTCGATCGTTCACGATACCTGCCTTTAGGAGGTCTTGTGTGGCCATAGCTGCCTTAAACTCGGTGCGTGTGTTTTTGAATACATAAGACAGGCTCATAGCGCTAGAAACGCTGACAAGTGCGGCGAAGCAGAAGGCAGCCACAATGATTCCCAGTCGCCTGATGTTTCCAAACAAACTGACCGCAAGCAAACCCACCAGGGCGAAAATTATCAAGACAGCCCAACCCAGCAGTGCTATGCCATCGTTGTACGTGGCGAGCAACCAGTTGAACCCCCCTTTCTCTGTCAACTGCGACAGCAGAAACTTGATGCCAAAGAATGGAAGGACTGACCCTGCCACACCCGCCCCCAAAGCCACTCTAAACCAAACACTTCCCTCATCTCCCCCGACTTTGCCCAGGGCACAGAAGAGCGCGCCCAGAAAAATGAACGTGGGCACGAGCAGGTATGAACTGGTATAAGAGACCCGCAATACAAAAGCCTTCATGCCAAATTCGACGAAAGCAAAAATCACATCAGAGATGACGAGGAACAAAAATGTTAGGAGAAAAAACCAGTCATTTCTGAGCTTGCGGAAGTGCCGGACAAGGAAGATTCCGCCGACCAGAGTCAGACCATAGGTGGTGGCCAGACGATGGCTGGTTCGGACCCAACCCGGTTCTGAGGTCCATCCGCTCCACATACGGTTCAAATAAGGAGTGGTTGTCACATATCGGTAAATGTTCCATTGTGGCATCCAGAAGGCAAATATGTGGAACACCGATAGCGAGATCGATCCGAACACAACCGTCACCAGGGCCACGCCGCCCGCCAGCCAGGCGCACTGCTTCACTGCTTCCCTCAAGTTCACCCTTTTTACGTAGAACAAAATCAACACCCCGGGAATGATGATCAGCCCCGCGATGAGATTGGTGTAGCCGGCCAAGGCCCAAAAGGCTCCCGCCCCAAAAATAGCCATGCGGCCTTCGAACCGCCGTGGCGGGGCGAGCAGCATCCAGAAACCCAGCAACAGGAACGCTATGGCGGGTCCATCGGGATAGTCCCAGCATAAGGTACTGATAAGGTAAGGATTGCAGGTAAATGCAACGGTGGTAACTACAGCGATCCAGCGTCCGATGTGGCGCGAGAGGATAGCATGGAGGGCAAAAGCATCCGCACTCAGGATGGCCACATTAATGAGATAGTTGGCGGCCAGAGGCGAGAATATCTTGTACATTAAGACGCCGAACAGCACATAGGGCAGCCGGCTTGGATAATAGAGCAACCCAAACCGATTTACCAGGTAGTGAAAATTTGTGAAATAGCCCGTGTAGATCCAAGTGTCCAAAAATCCTGGTGCCGAATAATTTGTGAACGGACCGAGCCAGAGCAGTCCCGCCGAGAACGCCAGCCAAAGCAGGAAGGTACGCCCCAGATTCTTGTACGACGCAGGCCGGCTAGTAATGGGAGGGGCTTCAACCGGAGCTCCTGTTTCGTTTTGAAAGACCAGCGATGAATCAGCAAGCGGAACATCCGCGGGTACGAAAGCTCTGATGACAAAAGTTCCTTGTTCTCGCAACCAATTCAGAATTTTCTGGATTCTCAGTCGAGAGTTCAGATGCCGATTCGCGGCGGCAACAGTGTCGATCCATAGCTCCAGCCAGCTCCGTGCGTTCTCGACTCTTTGTCGAGAGCTGAAAAACCAGCTCCCTGCGGCAATTGCAGTTCCTGCAATAATTTTCAACACTCGTGTTGCTACAAATGGAGAGGGGCCGTGGCCTAGTCTCAGGAACGCATAAAAAGCAATTAGACCCCCCAAGCAGAAGGAAATCAGCAATGGTTTGCGTTCAAATCTCAAATTTGCTGCTCTTTGCCGAGAACTCAAAAACCAGGACACGGCAGCAATGGCAGCTCCTACGGCAATCTTCGATACTCTTATTATTGTCGATTCAACGGAGAGAGTACCGTGATACAGGCGCGAGAAAAAATAGAGAGCGGTTATGATTCCAGCACAGAAGGGAACCAAGAATAGCTTGCGCTCAAAATTTAAACTTGCTGCCCGTCGCCGAGAGCTTAAAAACCAGCTCACAATGGCAATTGTGATTCCCGCCATAATCCTGAGGATTCGAGTGGCTGCAAATGGAAAAGGGCCGTGGCCTAGTCGTATGAGACCATAAACAGCAATCAGGCTTCCCAGGCAGAAGGGCACCAGGAACAGCTTGCGTTCAAAATTTAAACTTGCCGCTCTTTCGTTCATGATTCAGCACTTTTGCAGCGGCCTTCAGCGCAACTCGCTGGCAACGACACGGCGCGACGCCGGAAGAATCTGGTTGCAAAAATGTAGAAATACCAGCGCAAGTACGCGGGCAGCCAACGGACTACCCGAAAACGGCTCTGGCCGTGGGCGCGCTCACGCCACTGCGCCGGCACTTCGGCAATGGACCAGCCCAAGCGATGACATTTGGCAAGCAACTCGATACTGTAGGTAAAACCACGTCTTGATTCGATGTGAACCCTATCCAGCAGCCGACGCGAGAACATGCGGAATCCGTTACTGGAATCGTGCGTGGGCATGCCCGCAAAATGGTACAGAGAGAAAGATGCTGTGCGAATCAGCATGGCTTTTAGCCAGGGACATCCCACCATATTGCCGCCCCGCATAAAACGGCTGGCGCACACGACATCATTACTCTCTTTGGCTTTTTGCAGCATGCCGTCGACAATGCCGGCGTTGTAATCGTCATCGGCGGCATAAACCAGGACATGCGGAGACCGGCCATACTGAAATCCGGTCATTACCGCCTGATGCGCTCCGCGGCCCCGATTCCTGACCAATTCAAGGTTGCCAAGTCCGCTATGTCCGCGGATCGCAAGCAACGTGTCGTCTTCGTCGAAGTCGTAGCAGATTAGCACGCGGTAGCGGGATTGAACTTGCGCAGCCAGCGCGTGGAGCGTTCCCAGAATATTGGGGCCTTCGTTGTAGACCGGTATGACGATATCGAGTTGCGGGGCCTCAGAGGACATTCTCTGCATCCTCAAAGAATCCCCAGACATCAAAAATTGGCTTGCCCTGAAGATCAAGATTCTTGTAGGCCTGGTGTGGTGTAGAAAGAATCAGCACGTCACTGCCGTCAATCACCTCTTGCACTGTCCGCAACTCAGGATCGCATTTCACAAACGGGTCTGTAGTCAACACCTGTCGCGCGTGCATCAGTAAAGTGCGCTTGAGTTTGTAGCTGAGTGAGGCACGGATGTCATCCACCTCTGGCTTGAAGGCCATGCCTAGCAACCCCACGGTGGTCTGCGAGAGATCGCGCAGCCGCCGCAACTCGTCAACCACGTACAAAACCAGGCCCTCGTTGACCAGCATGGCTGCATG
>Ga0070730_10003802_pt1 | contig 13437 bp, 12 predicted proteins | sample Coa_R1_3_FD_66447 | JGI IMG/M metagenome (GOLD analysis project Ga0070730, IMG submission 66447) | Surface soil microbial communities from Centralia Pennsylvania, which are recovering from an underground coalmine fire - Coalmine... | ecosystem: Environmental > Terrestrial > Soil > Unclassified ...
AAGTATCAACCAAAGGACGCTCAAGAACGCGCAGCCATCGAAGAGTTCGACGCCGCAACCGAAGTCTTCGTCAACAGGTATAAGAAGAACCTTTTAAAGGCGAAGGGTGGCGTGCGTATCGTTGATCTGCCTCAGGCCGATCATTACGTATTTCTCAGCAACCAGGCAGACGTTCTGCGCGAGATGCGGGCGTTCATAGCTGGTCTGAAGTAGCTGAGGGGCATGGGGTCGCAAACTAAAGCGGGCCAGGGAACCTGGCCCGCTCAATCGAGTTCGCGAACCCTCACCAGACGTGGCAGGCGTTCTCGGCGACCATGGGCTGACCGGCTTTGCAGCCCCACGCTTTCTGAAACTCCGGCATGTTTTGCACGACGCCGTTCACGCGATAGCGTCCAGGCGAATGCGGATTCGTGCTGACCTGCATGCGCAAGTATTCGGGACGCTGTTTCTCGCACCATACGCGCCCGAATCCGAGGAAGAAGCGCTGTTCCGGTGTGTAGCCGTCGATACTCTGGCCTTCTTTGCCGGTCTTGTCGTCGGCGATCATGTGCTCGAGAGCGGCGAGAGCGATGCGCGCCCCACCATTGTCCGCCGTGTTCTCGCCTAGTGTAAGGCGGCCATTCAGCTTCATGTTGTCCACGGCGACGAAGTTGGAATATTCGTCGGCTACGCAGCTCACCCGCTTTTCGAATTCCTTGCCGTCGTTTTCGGTCCACCAGTCGCGCAGGTTTCCTTGGGGATCGAACTTGCGCCCCTGATCGTCGAAACCGTGTGTGAGCTCGTGTCCAATGACCAGGCCGATGCCGCCGAAGTTCACGGCATCGTCCATGCTCTTGTCGAAGAACGGCGGCTGCAAAATTCCCGCCGGGAACACAATCTCGTTGTATGAGCCGCTGTAGTAGGCATTGACCTCGGGTGGAGTCATCCCCCATTCCTTGCGGTCGAGCGGCTTGCCAATTTTGGCAATCTGGCGCTTCGATTCGAACTCGCGCGCGCTCTCGATATTGCCCACCAGGTCATTCGGCTTGATCGCGACCGTGCTGTAGTCACGCCACACGTCGGGATATCCGATCTTGTTGCGGATCGCCTGCAGTTTCACCTTCGCTTGCTTCTTGGTATCGGCGCTCATCCAATCAAGACCCTGGATATCTTCATCCAGTGACTTCTCCAGCGCGTCAACCATCTTCAGCATGCGAGCTTTTCCTTCCGCGCCGAATGTGGCCTCCACGTAGCGCTGTCCGAGAGCCTCGCCGAGTTCGCCGTCGACCAGGGTGACACAGCGTTTCCAGCGATCCTGAATCTGCTTCTGGCCGGTCAGCGCCTGGCGCATTTTGAAGTTGGCATCCACAAAGGGTTGCGACAGCCATGGCGACGCATCGCGCAGAACGTGCCAGGTCACATACGTCTTGAGCGACTCGAGCGGCAGGGCCGCCAACACGCCGTTCACCTGCCTAAAGAAGTCGGGATTGGTCACGTTCAGTTCGGTGAACTTCGGCGCGCCTATGTCGGTGAAGTATCGCTCGAGATAAAAATTCGGCGCCAGTTCTTCCGCTTCCTTGCGGGTCATCTTGTGATCGCGGTTCTTGGGATCACGGCGCTTGGTGCGATCCATGGAATCGGCGGCCAGCAGGGTCTCTACCATCAGGACGGTGTCGGCCGAATGGGCCGCCTGTTGCGGCGTTTGACCGGAGAGCTTGAACAGCTCGGTCGCGTAATCGGTGAGGTGCTTGCGCATCTCGACCTTGTCGGGATCGTCTTTGACGTAGTAATCGCGATCGGGAAGGGAGAGGCCTCCCTGATCGATGTAGGCGATCACGTCGTCGGCATTGTGGAGGTCGGAATTCGAATAGAAGTTGAACAGCGGATTCGGACCCACCATATGGATGTGCGCGATCTCGTCGATAAGACCCGACTTGTCCTTGACCGCGGCGATGCGGGCCAGTTCAGGCTTCAGCGGAGCGATTCCCTTCGCGTCAGCCGCTTTCTCATCGACGCACGAGCCGTACAGGTCGCCGATCTTCTGATCGATCGCATTGCGCCCTCCTCCTCCGGAGGCCGCTTTCTCGAGAATTTCCTTCTCAATGTTGAGATTGCTCTCGTTCAGTTCGGAAAAACTCTGCCAGGAGGGGCGGTCGGCGGGGATTTCCGAATTCTTGATCCAGTTTCCGCAGGCGTACTGGTAAAAGTCCACACAGGGATCTGCTGTCTTATCAATGTTGTCGATGCTGAAGCCGGACCCGGGCTTGGTGGCAGACTGGGAGAAACACGCGGTGGGCAGGGCAATCAATAAAGCAAGAACAAGACGACACACACGCATAGGAAGAGGCTCCTCCGAGGAATCGCTCAGATTCTAAGCCTGCGGTTCGGCGATGAGCAAACGCGATTGCGACGAAAACCACGAAGGACACAAAGGTTCACAAAGGAAGTATCCAGACAAAAAGATCACTATCGTGTTGCGAGCCTGTGCCTGCTCCCTTCGCGTGTTTATAATCAGGAATTACAGAATTTTCGAAGGCTGGGGTTCTCATGACTTCCACGAATGGTTCGAACGGCATCGCTCACACTGTCCCCCAACCGCGCGCGGAGTGGATTGCGCGCCGCAAGCAGCACAACCGGGACGGCAACTTCTCGCAGATGCACTACGCCCGCCAGGGCGTGATCACGGAGGAGATGGGATTTATCGCCCACAAGGAAAAGCTGGCACCGGAACTGGTACGCGACGAAGTGGCCCGCGGGCGGATGATCATTCCCGCCAATATCAACCATCCCGAGCTTGAGCCCATGGCGATTGGTGTGGCGTCGTTGTGCAAGATCAATGCCAACATCGGCAACTCTGCTGTGACTTCCGAGGTTAACGAAGAACTGAAGAAGCTGCACACCGCTGTGCATTATGGCGCCGACACCGTGATGGATCTTTCCACCGGCGGCAATATTCACGAGATTCGCGAAGCCATCCTGCGGCACTCACCGGTACCGATCGGCACCGTGCCGATTTATGAAGCCATCGCGCGGGTGAAGCGCGTGGAAGACCTGAACGCCGAAGTCATGCTGGAAGTGATCGAAGAGCAAGCCGCGCAGGGCGTCGATTACATGACGATCCATGCCGGAGTGCTGATCCAGTACTTGCCTCTGATTTCGAAGCGCATCACGGGAATCGTCAGCCGCGGCGGCGCAATCCTCGCCCAGTGGATGGCGTACAACCACAAGCAGAATTTCCTCTACGAGCGCTTTGACGACATCGTCAAAATCTTCAAGAAGTACGACGTCAGCTTTTCCCTGGGAGACGGCCTGCGGCCCGGCTGCGTCGCCGACGCTAGCGACGAAGCTCAATTTGCCGAACTGAAAACCCTCGGCGACCTCACAAAGAAAGCCTGGGAGCACGACGTCCAGGTCATGATCGAAGGCCCCGGCCACGTCTCGATGGACAAGATCAAGGAGCAGGTCGAGAAGGAAATCGAATACTGCTACGAAGCTCCGTTCTACACGCTCGGCCCGCTGGTCACTGACATCGCTCCTGGGTACGACCACATCACGTCAGCCATCGGCGCCGCGATGATCGGATGGTACGGCGCAGCTATGCTGTGCTACGTCACGCCGAAAGAGCATCTCGGATTGCCGAACGAAAAGGACGTGAAAGACGGCATCATCGCGTACAAGATCTCCGCACACGCCGCCGATATCGCGCGGGGACGTCCCGGCGCCCGCGATCGCGATGACGCGCTCAGCTATGCGCGCTACAAGTTCGATTGGGAAAAGCAGTTCGCGTTATCCCTTGACCCCGAAACCGCTCGCTCCATGCACGATGAAACCCTGCCTGACGATTACTACAAAGAAGCGGCGTTCTGCTCGATGTGCGGCCCGAAATTCTGCTCGATGAACTATTCGTCGAAGGTGGACGAGTATAACAAGCAGGTCCACGGCATCGAGAAGAAGGATTATTCGGAACTGGTGGAGAAGTTGGTCACGCTGAAGTGAGTGCCTGATAAACCAACTTCCTACTGCGATTTCTTCGACCGGATGGCTGCGACCTCGTCGAGCATCATCTTCATTTTCGGCGTAATCTCACTCGTTTGAACGTGCGTCTTAGCAATATTCCAGATTGATTTTATCGCTGGCACATCCACTCCAACGTATTTCCTGGCCGCATCTCTTGATCTGATGTCCGGAGGTATTCTCGCGCCAAAGTAAATCCGAAAGATTAGGCCCGGAATGTAGAACCAATAGCTTTGGCATTCTGGCCTATGTGTTGCCAGAGGAACAAAGGACGCCTGAAGGACTCTTTTGCTGTGCCAAAGATCTACAGTGAGCACGACATCCGATGGAATGGAGCGGGAGCCCATCAGGAAAGCGCGAATGGGTTCTTCGTAGGTGCACAATTCGACAGGTGGAGCTTTGAGCCCGGCCGTTGTCTTCCACTCGTTGACTGCTCCACGCCAAAACACGCTCAAGCCAAAGTACTCCATCTTTTCCATATCGAAAGATGAGACGCCCTCGACGCTATAAAGATCGACATCCGTCGTAACAACTGCGGGCATTAGACCGCTTAGCGCGGTTTGGAGGGGATAAGAATCTCCGTCATCGTGGGGAATATTCGCAAGCACCCATCTCTCCCCGTTGTCAGTGAGACACTTTTCGTATGCACGGCAGAAGACATAGCCGCGTAGCTGATCTGAAACCTGCCTTATGCCCACGCTACTAATCACGACCGGATGTGGGCTTTGCAGTTGCGGGGCACGCGTAACTCCGTATAGTTTCTTCGGAAGGTAGTGACTGTCACAAAGCTCCTGGCCGTTTGTGTGGCAGAGCTTGCATGTTCCGAGCTTCACCGTTTACCCCGCACGCCTTCGCAGCTCCTGCATTCTCTCAACGGTAGGCTTCTCCTCGGTGCCGCACGCGCCGCACCTCAATCGTCTCTGCATCCGGGAACACGAAGAACACTCGATAATCGCCAACGCGTAGCCGGAGTTCTTGTCTTCCTTGAAACGCTTTTACATCTCCGGTACCGGACTCGGCAAAGCGATGCAACGCATAGAGGACCTGCATGGCAACTGGTTTGCTTATGCCGCGGACATCACTCTTGGCGGGATCGGTCCAGACAATCCGCTTCACTTTCGTCTCTGAGACCGCTCGACTTCCTCGTGGGTCAGACCTAGATCAGCAAGAACCTGATCGTGAGAAATAGCTTGATTATGCTTCGACCATTCGCGGGCGTCGTCGAGCGCTTTCTCGTCGGCTGCCGACAGCGGCTCGTCATCGAGTGGAGCGTTGGCAACGGCGCGTGCAACAGGGTCAATCATCGCCTCAAGCATGCCAACCACTGCCGCCACCTGGCTCGGCGTTAATCGATCGATCAATTCGTGAGCATGCTGCTTGTCCGCGGCCATTGGGTATCTCTCTGCATATTTTACACTGCGAACAACACGGGCCCTTTAGCCTTTCATCCAACCGTTATGCCAGCTAACGGCCGGTCGGCTCCCGTTCACATCGGCACGTCCGGCTGGCATTACAAGCACTGGAAAGGCGTGTTTTATCCCGCCAAGCTTCCAACCACAAAATGGCTGCGCTACTACGTCGAACGCTTTGACACGGTCGAGATCAATAACAGTTTCTACCGGCTTCCAGCCAGCTCAGCGCTAGAACTCTGGTGCCGTCAGACTCCCGCGGACTTTTGCTTTGCGATGAAGGCCAGCCGCTACATCACCCACAACCGGAAGCTGAAAGATCCGCAGAACGCCGTGGACAAGTTCCTCAGCGTCATCGACAAGCTTGAACGGCGCCTGGGGCCGATCCTGTTTCAACTGCCGCCGAGTTGGAAAATCAATGCCGAACGCCTGGACGAATTTCTTTCGGGGCTGCCCCCCGCGCATCGCTACGTTTTCGAGTTCCGCAACGAGACCTGGAACGTTCCGCAAATCTACCAAGTCTTGCGCCGGCACAATGCCGCTTTCTGCATCTACGAACTCGCCGGATTCCAGTCGCCGGTCGAAATCACGGCGGACTTCACCTACGTCCGCCTGCATGGACCGGGAAACAAGTATCAGGGAGACTATCGGAAAAAGACGCTTCGCGAGTGGGCCGCGCGAGTCGCGGCGTGGCGCAAGGGTCTCAAGCACATCTTCGTCTACTTCGATAACGATCAGGCGGGATTTGCCGCGAAGAATGCCCTAGAGTTAAGGCAGATGGTGTTTAAACCGGATGAGAGTTAACGACCGCCGCGTCGCCTTTTCTGCTTCGCAACCTTCGCGGCCTGCTTGCCAAGCGCGGTTCGAACCGACTTGGGCAGATGTGCAATCGTCCGCTTCCTGCGTGCAGCCCCGGCGGCTTTCTTAATGTTTCGACGCGCCGCGGCTCGTTGCTTCGTGCTGGGCATGGGGCTCCTCCCTACAGTCGATGGATGCGCCCCTCCAACTGAAGGTTGACGAAGAAATGCGATGCCCTCAGTCCCCTTCCAGGTGAATGTCCCCAACGCCCACATGCGCGCGCAATTCGTACTTCCCTTCCCCGCGATACTTCAGCGTCTTACCCAGCCAGCCGCTGGTTTCCCCGTAGCCGTCGCCGTTGACGTCGCCGATGCCTGAGCTGGCGCGGATCGTGCGGTAATGCTCGTGCCCATCGGCAATTCTTATGTCGCCGACGCTGAGTTCCAGATCCTTGTCGCCCTCGATGTTGTCGACGGTCAGGTCGCCAACCTTCTCGTGAGCGTCGATATTGGTGTTTTGCGGGACTTCGATCTCAACATCGAACTGCGTGTTGCCCGGCGCGTGGAATTCGATGGTCGCATTGTTCCCATGAACGTCGAAATCCATTTTCGAGTTCTTGACGTTACTCTCACGCTCCGACTTAACCGTGTACTCAACCCTGATCTGGTTGATGTTTCCGCGTTTGATGTGCAGATCGCCAACGCTCAGCCGGATGTGTACGTATCCTCCGGCTACGAAATCGCGGGAATCCCGGTGAGTCTCTTCGTAATTCCAATCTTTGGCAGCGCAAAATGGCGCCGCCGCCAGCAGGCTCAAAAGAAAACTGAACAGGAAAATCCTATGGAGCAGCGCAGGGCGGAGTACGGGACTTGTCGGCATAGAGGACCTCGCGGACAAAATACTACCTATCGAAGGGTACGCAGGGAATCACGCGGAGGTTCCCGGAGACTGCAGATAACCAGTTAACGGCCTGTTTCCAGCACTTTAGCCGCACGTTCAAGTGCAGCAACCAGAACCGCCAACTGCTGCCGCGCCTGCTCGCTATCGCCTTTGTCGAGAGCCTCGTTTACGCCCGGGATCACGACAGCCGCATATCCGGTGTATTCTCCCGGCGCATAGATCGCATGCCGATACCACGGTCGATGCGGTAGTCCCTGCGGCACGAGCAGCGCGCGCTCGGCGTGCAGGAGGGCCTGGTTCAGCGCAGAGACATCCCGCGGCGGATTCTTCTGCCTGGCCAGGATCTTCGCCGCCGCTGTTTGGAACCGGTGCGCGGCCGCGCTCACTGCTCCGAAATCGAGCACATGGTCCCCAAATTTGTCGTGAGCGCGCTTGCGCGCCGTGTCGAGGTAGGCCACGATTTCCTTGCCGTATTCTTCGTAGTCGTATGGCAACACATCGGCGTCGGCCATGCGGATGGCTTCGAGGCCAAAGATGCGCGCCATCTGCTGCTCATAGACAAAGTCAGGATCGCCGAATTTCTTGAACCATGCGAAGTTGTCGAAGACGGAATGGTAAACACCGTACGATCCGCTGGAACTGATGTCGCTCGAGGGCACGCCAAGGTGTTGCAGGAACCCGGTGTAATCGGATCCGCTGCCCAAATCGCCGACGGGCACATCACTGTTCACTTTAGCAGCAGGAGCGCGGTGCATGTCGCCAATCGCCTCAGTCGGTGACTGGGTGGAGGGCGCGTTCGGCTGTGCGGCCTTTTGCCACTGTTCGTAGACCGTACCGCCCTTCGGACTGGGCACAACTTTGGTGACATCGCGCATGAACTGCTTAAGGCTGGGTACCGCCGACGCGCCAAACTTGGTGCCCGAAACCGCCACATCGACGTTGAAATAAGCGGGGGCGTTACGCAAGTCAGCCTCGTGCTGCTCGACCCACTCGGTCGAACCCATCAGGCCTTCTTCTTCCCCGTCCCAACTGCCGAAAACCAGCGTACGTTTTGGCTTCCATCCGGACTTTAGCAATTCACCGACTCCATGCACGGCTTCGAGCATGGCGGCAGTGCCGCTGTTGGGATCGACGGCTCCGTACACCCAGGCATCGCGGTGGTTGCCGGCGATGACCCATTCGTCCGGCAATTCGGTTCCTTTGGCGCGGCCGATCACGTCCCAGAGCGTACGGAACTGGTAGTCCTGCTTGAGATGGATCTTGAGTCGAGCCGGGCCGGGTCCGACGTGGTACGTGAAAGGCAAAGCTCCCTGCCATTCGCGCGGCGAATCCGGGCCACTCAAGTGCTGCAGCACCGGCCAGACGTCCTGATACGAGAGCGGCGTTACAGGAATGGTCGGCACCTGCGCGGACTTCTCGGGAGAAATGCGTTGCGAGTCCGGAAGTGAGGGGAGGGCTGCAACCCCTGGGGTCGTGGGATCACCGGGGAATTCGAACATGTATCCCACGGAGCCGCGTTGTACGCCAGTGTCGGGGCGCCAGGGGCCATCGGGATATTTGTCGCCGCGCTTCCACCCATCGTCGGCCGGATCGGAGTAGATGATCATGCCGGCTGCGCCGTGCTGCTGCGCGATGAAGACCTTCACACCGCGAAAATTCTGACCATAGCGGACGAGCACGATCTTTCCGCGGACGTCGACCTTGAGCTTGTCGAGCTTTTCAAAATCCTCGGGAGTTCCGTAATTCGCATAAACGACGTCGCCCTCCACGTCACCGGAGGGAGACATGCCGTTGAAGGGCATGACTACGCGTGGGTCATCCTGAAAGGGATCGTTGTCGACGTGCTCGCGGGTCGGGCCATGCATTTCGACTCCTGCGGGGGCAGTCATGTCGACGCTGATTTCCGAGGGATAGTTAATCCAGACCTTGTATTCGACGATCTCGGTTTCGAGTCCGGCGTCGCGGAATTTCTGGGCGACGTAGTCGGCCGTGGCCTTGTCTTCCGCCGTTCCAGCCATGTGGGGATCTTTGGTGAGGATACGGAGATGCTCTTCGGCGAGTTTGGAATCGGGAACGGCGAGGAACCGGGCCTCGATGGCGGATTCAGACGTGGCGTCACGAAAACCGAAGAGAGCTGGAGCTGAAGCTGACTTGGAGTTGCTGGTCGAAGAACCGGAGAGCAGGACGGCGCACGAGAAGAGTGCAGGGAAAAAGAGTTTCATAGGTGCGGTCGAGATGAGTAAGGTAGCACAGGTTGCTGGATCGATGCGGGAAGCGGAAGCTTATTTATTCGCTATCTGTTCGCTATCTTCACCAACTTCACCAATCTCACCAATTGGTGATATAATAGCGCACATGAAACGAGCGACCATGACGCTTCCGGACGACCTGGCGGAAGCGGTCGATAAATATGTCAAGGCCCAGGAGGCGCCTCCCGCTCTAACCAGCGTGGTACAGGCAGCCTTGCGAGAGTACCTCCGGGACCGCGGATTCTTGCGACCCTATCGGCCTTTGAAGATCACCCCGGCGGATCGGGGAAGTGGACGGAGGGACGTCAGCGAGAATCACGACCGCTACTTTGCAGAGGCGGAAGAATGAGACAGGCGGTATTGGCGGACACGGGGCCGCTCTATGCAGCCGTCGATCCGCACGATGCGCACCACCATCGCGCTCTGCAGGAACTCGAGCAACTGTCCCGCGGGCGGTGCGAAGTCATGGTCTCCTTCCCGACTCTGCTTGAAGCGTATTCCTTAACGCTGGTTCGATTAGGTCCGAAGATCGCGTTGCGGTGGCTGAGCGAGATGAGTGACGCCGCCTTAGTCAACCCGAGTCCGGAAGACTATCGCAAGGCGGCTACGAAAGTTAGCGCATTCGCGGATCAATCGATTTCCCTTTTTGATGCGACGGTTGCGGTGATTGCCTCGCGGATCGGCGTACCGGTGTGGACGTACGACCACCACTTTGACCTGATGCGAGTGCCAGTGTGGCGATGACGTGGGGTTTTCAGCTCTCGGTTCTTCCCTGGCGAATCAGATTCGCTCAGAAAAGCCGGGCCGAAGCGAGCGCAGACAAGTTTCGATGCCTATTCTAGCGAGTTTGGCCAGTACCCACGATTTCGTATTTGCACGAAGTCAGTTCGGGCAGGGCGAAGGGGCCGCGGCAGTGGAGCTTTTGGGTGCTGATGCCCATCTCGGCGCCAAAACCGAATTCGGCGCCATCCGTGAAGCGTGTGGAGGCATTCCAATAGACGGCTGCAGAATCGACACCCCGCAGGAATTTGCGGGCATTCGCTTCGTCCGCAGTCACGATCGAATCGGAATGTTTCGTGGAGTACTTGTTGATGTGGGCGACGGCCTCGTCTACGTTCGACACTACCGCGATGGCCAGGCACAACCGGAGATATTCTTCGTACCACTCCTGCTCAACCGTGGGGCCGACATGCAGCCCGGCGGCCAGACTGCGCGCTTTGCCGTCTCCTCGGACTTCGACGCCAGCTTCGATGAGTTGCTTCACGATGCGCGGCACGTATTCGGCAGCGATCCGCTCGTGCACCAGAAGTTTCTCTGCGGCATTGCACACCGATGGACGCTGCGTTTTCGCGTTGATGACGATGCGGTCAGCCATGTCGAGATCGGCGGATTCGTCGACGAAGATGTGACAGTTCCCGGCTCCCGTCTCAATCACAGGGACTGCAGAATTTTCTGTCACGAACGTGATCAGCCCCGCGCCGCCGCGGGGAATGATAACGTCAACGAGGCCGCGCGCTTTGATGAGTTCCTGCACCGACTGACGAGTGCTCGCGTCCAGAAGCTCGATGGCGCCCTCGGGAACTCCGGGCATGGCAGTCATGATGTCAACCAGAGACTGGTTGCTGCGGGCCGCTTCCTTCCCCCCGCGAAGGACGATGGCGTTCCCGGTTTTGAGTGCGAGTACTGCCGTGTCGACCGTGACGTTCGGGCGGGATTCGTAAATGATGCCAACGACTCCCAAGGGCACGCGCACTTTGCGGATGCGCAGGCCATTGGACTTGGTCCATTCGGCCAACGTCTCGCCGATGGGATCGGGTAAGCCAGCCACGTCGCGCACGCCGCTCGCCATATCCTTGATGCGGGATGGAGTCAATTGCAGGCGGTCACGCATCGCGCCTTCCAGACCGGAGCTTTCGATATCTTCCCGGTTGGCACGAAGGATGTCTTTCTCGTTCGCCTCGATGGCGTCCGCGATGGCCAACAGCAGACCATTCTTCTCCTCTGTGGTCAGAAGAGCCAGGGCAGACGACGCGGCGCGTGCGCGCAGCAATTTTTCCTGCGTCGAAGCGGCGGTGGTGAGCGTTGCGGCCATCAGCTTCCCTTTTGCGGCGGAAAGTAGGTTCCTATTTTACGCGCCATGCCCAATGTTATCGCTTGCGGATGGCGACCGTTGACAATGGCGACGTGCACGCCACCTTCGCTCGCCAGCTTCGCCGCGCGCAGCTTGGAGATCATGCCACCACGGCCAAGTGAGCTCTTCCCGTTGCACTGGGCTTCTAGAGCGGGCGTGAGCTTGCGAATGACTCGCTGCAGGCGCGGCTTCTTGCGTCCGTTGGGCACGAGGAAACCGTCCACGTTGGTCAACAGCAACAGCCAGTCGGCTTTGACCGCGGTGGCGAGCAGCGAACTCAGTTCATCGTTGTCGCCAAAGGCGCCTTCAATCTCCCGGACGGAGACGCTGTCATTCTCGTTGACAATGGGGACGACGCCCAGACTCAGCAGCTCCGCGAGCGCATTCTGCAGATTGCGATAGCGCACCGGCGAGGTAAAGTCATCGCTCGACAGCAACAGTTGGGCGACAACCTTCTTGCCGAAGAATACGCGTTCGTACGTGTGCATCAGCTTGCTCTGGCCGACGGCTGCACAAGCCTGCATGCCGGGAACATCGGTGGGACGCTTCTGCAGAGCGAGCCCGGACATGCCGGCGGCGATCGCGCCGGACGTGACGATCAGGTACTCATTCTTCGTGAGGTCAAACTGGTCCACCATCCCGCGAAGCAGGTTGATGTCGATCTGCCCCCCGGGGGCAATGAGACTGGTACCGACTTTAATCACGACGCGCATAGTTATGCTGGTTGCGTGCGGGCTGCGAAATTCACATTTTATTCGCTTCCCGGAACTCCGGCCTGGAGGTCCCGGCTACCCGGCGGGGAGGGACAACACCTCTATCCTGCCGTTAGAATGGCTTTTCTGCAAGGTGAAAAATCTTGCGGGTTCCCATTTTATGCCTGCTTCTGACGCCACCAGCCGCTTCTCGGATCGCGTAGAAAACTATATCCGTTACCGGCCCGGATATCCGCCTGCGGTGCTGCAGGTTTTGCAGAATGAGTGCGGGTTTTTGCCGACCCATGTGGTGGCAGATATTGCCTCAGGAACCGGAATTTGGACGCGGATGCTACTGGAACATGGGAATCCGGTCTTTGCCATCGAACCCAATGCCGACATGCGGCAAGCGGGCGAGCGATTACTGGCTGAATTTCCGAAGTTCATCAGCGTGGCGGGCAAGGCCGAGGAGACGACCCTCCCGGGTGCCAGCGTCGATTTTGTGACGTCAGCGCAAGCAGCGCATTGGTTCGATCGGGACGTCGCGCGCCGTGAGTTCGGCAGAATTCTTCGGCCGGGGGGATGGCTGGTATTGATCTGGAACGAAAGGGTCATAGACACCACACTCTTCCTGCGCGAGTACGAGCAAATGCTTTTAACCTACGGTACGGATTACGAGAAGGTGCGCCATGAGCGGACAACGGATGCGGTCAATGAGTTCTACGATCCGAAGCCTTTCGAGCAGCGAGTGTTCCCGTTGCGGCAAGAATTCGATTACCCGGGATTGGAAGGACGGCTGCTATCGTCGTCGTATGCTCCGAGGCCGGGGCACCCCGATCATGAGCCGATGCTGAAGGAGTTGCGGCGATTGTTTGACGAGCATGCCCGGCACGGGCGAGTGGCGTTCGATTACAAAACTCGGATTTATTTCGGACGCTTATGACCCATCGAAATGATGGCGCTGACGCAGCGCGCTTCGATATCTTGTTCGAGACGCAGCGCTTTAATGTGTCGGAAGGTCACGAACATTTCATTAATCCCTGCTGCTTTGGAGAAGACTCGGCCGAGTGGCTGCGTCAAAGGTTGAGCGAGAAAGGCGTCACGGCGAGTGCGCCCCGCCAGGAGGACTGGGGATGGTATCTGTTCGTTCGACAGAACGCTGACCACTATTTTCTTGGAGTGGGCGGTCATCGCAGGGAGGGAGCCTCTTCCGACGCGAACGCCGGCGAGTGGGGGATCATGATCGAGAAGAAACGCTCGCTGTG